>Ga0180009_10000014_pt1 | contig 368285 bp, 377 predicted proteins | sample OS_PC_MetaG_FD_123537 | JGI IMG/M metagenome (GOLD analysis project Ga0180009, IMG submission 123537) | Groundwater microbial communities from the Aspo Hard Rock Laboratory (HRL) deep subsurface site, Sweden - OS_PC_MetaG | ecosystem: Environmental > Aquatic > Deep subsurface > Groundwater...
ATTACGACCCTGAGATAGGCAGATTCATCACTCCGGACACAATAGTCCAGGCGCCAAGTGATCCCCAAAGCCTCAACCGCTATGCCTACTGCCGAAACAATCCTTTAAATCTAATTGACCCAAGCGGACATGGTTGGTTTAGCAAGTTCTTTGCGAAAAATGCAGGCGTAATAGGTCTTTTGTTCGGCTTTACTGGTTTGGTTATTGGGAGCATAATCACAGGTAATTGGGGACCTACCCAAAATATAGCAATATCTACTGCATCTGCCTTTGTTTTTTCTGGATTTAATCCTGTTGCTGCAGCTGGTGCCTTCATTGCCTCATCCATCTTAGAAACTCAACCTGGCATAGAATACGTCCAATGGCAAGGAGAACAAGTTTTTGACGATGTATTTGGTATGCGTCCAAAAGCTGCTTATATGTGGTCATATGTCGCCACAGATATTGCTCTAACTTTGACATTTGAAGCAATGGTTGCTAGTTTGGTGGCTGATCCGGCAACAGTAAGCAAAAATGCTGTTTTATCCAAAGACATCGAAAATCCTAAAGGATACGATCCTTGGGGCAGATTTCCGGGAGCTGAAAATATAGATAAAAGTAGGGCAGGATTTACATTCGAAGAAATGAATAAATTGACCAATAAAGTAGGTGATGCTTTAGCGGTAACCGGTAAGGGTGCAAAGTCAGGAGGACTGTCAAAAATAATTCCTGGTACACAATTAGATCCTATACACGTGGGAGCAATATCTTCTAAATTCCCTAAAGCAGGAGCACCAAAACCTAGTGTTGGATGGTGGTATGGTACATTGTTTGGTACTTGTCATCAAGCTTCAAATGCAACTTTACTCGCAGGAGGTATAAGTAGTACAGTAGTTAATGTATATCCTCACTGGTCAACCTTTCTTTCTACAGCAGTCTATGGAAATTACGGGGGTGGATTAATACGTTCTGTAGCAACTGCAATAAATGCTAATCAAGATTACCAAAAATGATAAGGTGTTTTATCAAGAACAAAATAATCTGTATTTTTCTCTTAATAGCCCAGATTCCTATTGTAGGAGGATGTGAGACATTGCATGTGGGCAAAGGGTATAGTGTACACGATGATAAAGAAGCGATGGAGTTCGCTTGGGTATGGTTTAATAATAAAGATTATGGTGCTGCTGAACGAACAATAAATATAGCTCTAGGTATCAATCCCAAAAACATTGATGCATACAATCTCTTGGGAATTATCGCCTTAAAGAATAGTGACCCAAGAAAATCTGTTGAATACCTTGAGAAGGCTAATTATCTTGTAAAAGAAAATAATGCGCCTTATTCAGAATATATATTAAACAACCTGGGATTCGCTTATTATAGCAACCAAGAATACAGAAAAGCTTTGCAAGTTTTCGAGGCCTCATTTGAAATTAAGAAAAACTGGGTAAGCAGTTTTGGCACTGCTATGGCGTTGTATAATTTAGGCGACAAAGAAGGGGCGAAGCCAAAAATTGAATACTGCAAAAATGAAACGGATTTTGAATCAAAAGCCAAAGAAATATTAGAATATTTCAATATAGCTACTGAAGAAAATTTGATAAAATTCCTAGGATTAAAAGAAAATAAAAGAGAATAACAATTGGTGAATTTGAATGAATAAGGGGACGCGTTCCTCAAGATATAACTAACTAAAAGTTCCGGGGACACGTACCAATTAAATAGCTTATAAATTCGAATCCTTCATCACCTCTTTTGAATACGATGGTGATGGAGGAAGGATAAAGAAGATAACGCCCACAAGTACTACCACCTATGTAGGCTCGCTCTTTGAAAAAACTGATTACACAGATGGCAGCCAACTTGCTCAGAAGCATATCTTCATGGGTTCCCAGAGGATTGCCTCGGTTAAGTCTGTGGATAACGGCCCTTGGACAGCCCAGTATTATCATTCAGACCATTTAGGCTCAAGCAATATCATCACAGATGAACAAGGCAACCAAATAGCCCTATATGAATACACTCCTTATGGAGAACTTGCCACAACTCAACAAACAGGCGGCTCAACTAACTACCTCTTCACTGGCAAAGAACTCGACGCCTCAACCGGGCTGTATTTCTACGGGGCGAGGTACTACGATGCTGAAATTGGCAGATTCATTACTCCTGACACAATAGTCCAGGCACCGTCTGATCCTCAATCCCTCAACCGCTACGCATATTGTCGAAATAACCCCGTTAAATACGTTGACCCAAGCGGTCATGGTTGGTTTAGTAAATTCTTTGCGAAAAATGCAGGCGTAATAGGTCTTCTGTTCGGATTTACTGGTTTGGTTATTGGGAGTATAATCACAGGTAATTGGGAGCCTACCAAAAATATAGCAATATCTACTGGATCTGCCTTTCTTTTTTCTGGGTTTAATCCTGTTGCTGCAGCTGGTGCTTTCATTGCCTCTTCCATATTAGAAACTCAACCTGGTAGAGAGTACGTCCAATGGCAAGGAGAACAAGTTTTTGATGATGTTTTTGGCATGCGTCCAAAAGCTGCCTATATGTGGTCGTATATTGCCACAGATATTGCTCTAACTTTAACATTTGAAGCAATGGTTGCTAGTTTGGTAGCTGAACCTGTTGCAGGACAAAGACCATATGATCCTAGCAACAAAACTGATAAAGCATTAACTGATAATCCTAAAGGATACGATCCATACGGAAGAATGCCGGGAAGAAATGCTCACCCTGACGGGAAATTTACAAATAAAGAGTTAACTACTTTATATGATAAAAATGGAAATTCTTTAGCAGTAGTTGGTAAAGCACCAAAATCAGGTGGGTTAACTAGATTAGGGTTAGAGTCACGTCACACTGGGGCTATCACGCGCGATTTTCCGAATTCGGGAATACTAAAAAAATTTCCTGAATGGGGTTATGCAACGGTATTTGGTACTTGTCATCAAGCGACTAATGCTACTTTTCTTGCTAGCGGTATAAGTGATACTGTGTTAAGTTTATACTCTCACTGGTCAATATTTACTTCTACTGTGATATACGGCAACTACGGCGGAGGATTAATGCGCTCAATGGCTACTGGAATTCAAGCAAATCAGAATTACACGGGAGATTAACTATGTATACAATGAAGTTAATTAGTTTGTTTAGTATTATACTTTTGTGCTCAGGATGCCTTTATTTCCTATCTGACCAGGCATATTATGATGATATAAACAGATTACGAAACAAATATCTGCAAGAACATCCTGAATTGAATTCAGGGATTAAAAGTTTAATTTTAGAAGGTAAAATTGGAATCGGCATGAATAAAGAACAGGTAAAATTAAATGGGAACTACCGTTATCCAAGAAAAATTAAAGCGACCAATGAATATGGTTCAGAGGAAGTGTGGATATATTACAGAAGCTATAATAAGCCAGTTCAACTCTATAAGGCAGGTAAATTCTTAGGGTGGGGCGGAATGGACTCTACGGTTAAAAGCTTCTTGGTCTATGAAAACCTTTATTTCAAGGGCGGAATTTTGTTAAAAATTGAAGCAATTGAGACAGATAAAGAATATTAGAGAAGAAAAATATTTGATTTTCTTCCTATCCTATATCGTATTTTCTACAATTTAAAGTTGGGGTTGATAGGATGTGCAACTTCTTCTCAATTTACTAGGATAGGGGAAACTCCACTGATAATTTGTTTGACACGAATAGTTTCTATTGGTAAACTGTTAATGTCTATATTTATTAATAAAATGGCATAAAAGAAAGGAGGAAGAGATGCTAAGGGCGATTAAGATTTCTGCATTGGCTGTTTTGGTCCTCGTGGCATTTTCTCAACCCTGTATGGCGCGAGAATTTGCTGATATTTATACTGAATGTGGTATTGGAGCAATGATTGCGCCAAGAAATGAAGCTGTTGCAGCAGTTACTAATGTTACATGGGACTTAGGGACAACGGCAATCAGCTCAAATATCTCTTGTCCAGATACTTGCGCTGGCGGACAAGAAAAAGTAGCCTCATTTATTTATGACTCCTATGAAGCTTTAGAAAGAGATTTGGCTAGTGGTTCAGGGGAATATCTTGATGCATTAATGGTTTTAGCCGGATATGATTCTCAAGCTGAACAGAAAGTCACAGAGGCGTTACGTAATGCTTTTGCCAAACTTGTTGCAGATTCAAGTTATACTGATAAAAGCCGTTTTGAAAAAGCGCAAGCCTTATATAACTTAGTCTACAAACATATAGACAGCATCTCTTAGGGGTTTACTTAGTAAATAACAGCCATTTATTGTAATTTTGAAGAATGCGTCTGGATTTTATAGACGCATTTTTCATTTTAGAATCTATTTTTATGTCTCCATATTCAATTTGTTAAGTAGTGTCAGACTACCTATAATAAAATTATTCATATAATAAAACTATTCATAGTCTGTTGCACCATTCTTTTGCTTTTGAGCACCCAAGCTCAAGCATCCTCTCTGAAAGAAGTTCTCGATAAAGCCGAACGACTCAATCTTGCAAGTCATCCCATCTGGCTCAAATTACTTCATTATGGACGTAATGGCAGGCAGAGTGTAGTTTTGACAGACAGTTTCTTTCTGTCTCCAAATGGCAGGAGTGATCCGGAAGCTGAATTGATAGCTACTATTAATGCCTATTTTACTCTTTGGGGTGAGAATCCTAATGAACACGCACGGTGCAGATTTCCTGCTCGTTACTATTGGCTTTCTCATCAGCTGCCTTTACCCAACTACAACTTAAGAGAGACACATTGTCAGAAACTTGAAAAATGGGCTTTATTCGACAGCGTAAACTCTATTAGCGTACTTTTAGTCAGCGGTTATTTGGGTAATCCGGCTTCAACCTTTGGACATGCGTTTCTTAAGTTCAATACAGACTCTATTGATGATCAGGTCGGATTGTTTGACTTGACGCTGAATTATGGAGCAGTGGTTCCGGAAAACGAAAACACATTACTCTATGTTGCGCGGGGGCTTTTTGGCGGATATAAGGCCGGGTTTTCCGATAAGTATTTTTACACGCAAGATCTTGTTTATTCGCGCACTGAGTTTCGTGATATTTGGGACTACAAGCTTGCATTGACAGATTACCAACGTACGTTATTGATCCTACATATCTGGGAAATCGCTGGCAATAAGTTCAAATACTATTTCTTAGATAAAAATTGTGTTTATAGACTTGCAGAGTTGCTGGAGTTGGTAATAGAAGAGGATTTGTTAAGCAATGGGCGATTTTGGTATCTTCCGGTAGAATTATTTTATCACTTAAAGGATGTTGATAAAGCTCGACGTAAGTCTTTTGGGGCAAACCTGATCCAATCTGTGCGTTTTATTCCATCAACTCAACGAGTACTCTATCATCAACTGAAGCTATTAACGCCAGATGAACTCAAGGTCTTTAATGCTATTATTCAGGCAGGGGGACATTCTATCTCAAGCCATCTGGCAAAGTTCACAAGTGACCGGCAAATTATAATTTTAGACAGCTTGCTTGCCTACCAGCAATATCGACTTATAGCTGAGGAGCCTAATCCAAGCAGCGAGAGACGAAAGTTTAAAGATCAGATTCTGCTGGTTCGCTTGCAGCTGCCCGCTTGCTCAAAACCATCGCTTGAAATTAAAGAATTGCTTTCACCCGCAGACAGTACACGCCCTATGGAGTTTGGTGTCAGTGTTGCTAGCGAAGACAGCGGGAGGCCTTTTTTACGTTTGAATTGGGCACCTTTTAAACAGGAAAAGGTTGGAAAGAGTAGCCTTGAAGGTAATGAGCTTGTTGTTTTTGATCTTGCTGTTGGGTTTTTTGGAGATGAACATAAGGTCTTTTTAGATAAGCTTGATTTACTGCGTATTCTAAATCTCAACACTTTACCTGTTTCGGTAGTGGATGAAAGTCAGTGGTCTTGGCAATTGCGAATCGGCAGTAACCGTATTAAGGATAATGAAAAATACAGTTATGATGGAGTTGTGAGTTTTGGCCTCGGTCGTGCGAAAAAATGGAATGAAGCGATTACGAGTTGTGGAATGGTTGATTTTGCAGCGCATACAATCTCCCCCCTTGTTCGATTACGCCCTCATTTAGGTTTGAAATTTGATTTGAGAGAGATGCAGACATGGTTATATTTTGGAGCAGAATCTGTCAATTATGATGCTGAATTTAGAGAGGCTTGGGGAGGAAAATTGCAGTATCAGTTGAATGATCGATATGCTGTTCACGTCGAACTTTCCAACGAAAATGCTACGCGTGTATCTTTCGGAGTGAGTTCTTATTGGTAAATTTTGACCGAAGATAAACACATAGGTCTAAGCAGTAATATGAAATAATAGGAGGTTTTAGTATATTCTTTATAAGAGCAATATAGATACAGTGTCTGTTGAAGGAACAGTTTAAACAGCAGACAGAAGTTCTTTTGTAAACTTTTCAGTTTCTTTTGAACCCAAAAAGTTGCGAAAGTCGTCCAATAAGGGGAGTCCGCATGCTCCAATGTTGATAACAACAAGGAAAAGGATTGAGTAGGAAATTAACCTTGGAGTTCGCCCTCCAAGACTTCAACTCGCTTTTGTAGCTCATCATTTCCCGCTTTTAATTCTTTAACTACTTCTAGTAAGTAAATTGCGACTTTATCATATCTAACCGATTCTGGCATACCTTCCTTGTTATAAATTACCAAATCAGGAATTATTTCGTTAACATCTTCCGCAATTAGACCAACTCCTGCTTTTCCTGTTGATTTCCAGTTGAATTTTACTGGATTTAATTTAAGAACCGCATCAGTATCAACTATTAGGTTTTGAATGTTATTTTTATATCTCTTACTAGAAATAGCCCTATAAACAAAAATAAGGGGACGGTTCCTCAAGATGCAACTAGTTAGAAATCAATAACTTGTAAATGCTAATAATCAAATATTATGCCAAGAAAGGCAAGAATTATCCCAGAAGTTGGTTTTCTACATGTTATGTGCAGAGGAAACAATAAAAGAAAAGTCTTTCGTACCTCTACAGATAAGCGGCGATATTGTTCTTTGTTAAGGGAATTTAAACAAGAAGAAAATATAAGAATTCATCACTATTGCTTAATGAGTAATCACCTTCATTTGATGGACTCAATAGATCAACAGAGCAATCTTTCTCGATTTATGAAACGAGTAAATTTGTAGTATTTTTACTATTACCGCCGCAGGCATGATTATTCAGGCCATCTCTGGCAAGGTCGTTACAAAAGCAAAATTATCTTAGACTACGTTTATCTTGTTCAGTGCGGAAAATATATCGAACTTAACCCTATTAGAGCACGTCTAGTACATAAGCCAAGTGATTATGAATTTTCCAGTTTTAGGTTTTACGCCCTCGGCCACAAAGATAATCTAATAGATACAAATCCTTATTACTTAGAACTCGAAAAAAGCCCTAGAGACAGGCAATCTTCTTATCAAGACTTGTTCATTGATGATTATATGGAAGAAAAAATGAAAATTTAACTTCTTGATGTTGTAACGCTATAAAAAATAAGAGGTTAGGGGGGGGGCGAGGAACCGTCCCTTTTGTTCTTTCTAGGGCAGATTTACCTTGACACTAAGATGTTAACTCAATATAATGGACATGAGTCCAAAATATTGGATGAAGAGGTAAAATTATGGACAACGCAAAATCTATTTTAGTGGCTACAAATTCACAAAAGGTCTTAGAATTCTTCTTGGATCACCCGGGGAGAGAACTTACCGAGAAAGAAACACAAAATTCTGTTAAGGTAAGTAAATCCGGAACCAACTATGCTTTACGGGAACTTGCAAAGGCAAATTTTCTGCTTAGGGATAAGAAGGGTAAGATGTCCTTTTATTCTTTAAATTACAAAAATCCCGCCATAAAACAACTAAAGGTATTAAAAATAATAATGTTTATACAGCCTATCATTAAGAAGTTAGCTGTGTCTTCCTCGCAAATAACTCTTTTCGGCAGCTCTGCGAGGGGAGAGGATATTTCAGATAGCGATATCGATTTATTCGTTATCAGTAATAGCAAAAAGCAGGAACTAGAGAGGGTAATTGAGAAAATTAGACTAAAAAGGAAAATACAGCTAATCGTAGAGACAGAATTATTCCATACAGAGCTAAAGGTTAAATCGCCTGATTTTTATGAACAGGTTCAGCGAGGCATTGTATTATGGAGAAGAGAACAGTAAGTCCCGAATTTGGGGATTGTCTTAAGAGAAATAAAATAAGAGAGTTTTCTCAAGGAAAAAACTTGGTGGATAAAGAACTGCTTGCTGCTAGGACTGACCTTTCTGAGGCAAAAGATACCTTTCAAAGAGACAAGTTTAAGTGGGCGATTATTCAGGCATACTATTCTATGTTTCATTCTGCAAGAGCTCTCTTATATAACCAGAATTACCGAGAAAGAAGCCACCACTGTTTAATCGTTGCTTTAAAATCATTCTATGTGGAAAAAGGGAAACTCTCAGTGCGATTTCTTGAAGGACTTCAAAAAGCTAAGACGTTAAGAGAGAATGCTGATTATTATGACCAGTGGTCTCAACTTGGTGCAAAAGAAATGGTTGCTTTAGCCGGAGAGTTCTTAAATAAGGCCGAGTCTATATTGTAATCGCAAAACAACATGTATTTTTTGCACTATAAAGGGCCGTTCGGCGCCAAAATCGTTTTCTCAAGTTTCCAAAATGCCAATTTTCCCAACCGGGCATAGATTCCTAACACTTTGTCTTCCATGAAGTCATATAAGCCAAATTTTATTTTTTTGCCAACTGAGTAGAGAATAGCAGAATAGGGAACGGTTCTTCGAAATATAACTAACTAAGTAGCAATGAAATATAGATGCTGGAAGTTAAAATACGATTTCCGGGGATACGTACTAATTATTTCAAAATTTGCCTCCCCGGAAATTGAGATTCCATATATATCCAATAAATCGTAATAACCCTTAGAAAGGAGGGTACATGGTTAAAAAGCTTCTTTGTTTGTTGATTGTAGCAGTTTTTGCTTTTTCTTCTGCCGGAGCTCATAACCCCCAGCTAGAATTAGAATTTAATCTGGCAAAAGAAGACAAAAATAATAAAAATAAATAGTTTTTTTGATGGAATGGATAGAAGTAAAAAAGATAGCTTTAAATTTTACTCTCTAGCGCTTTGACTCTATCTTTAAGCTCGTCATTTTCCGCCTTTAACTCCTTAACAACCTCCAGTAAATAAATCGCAACTTTATCATATCTAACCGATTCCGGCATACCTTCCTTGTTATAAACTACCAGATCAGGAATTATCTCGTCAACATCTTCCGCAATTAGACCAATTCCAGCTTTTTCCGTTGATTTCCAGTTGAATTTTACTGGATTTAATTTAAGAACCGTATCAGTATTGACTATTAGGTTTTGAATATTTTCTTTATACCTCTTACTAGAAACAGCCCTATAAACAACTCCGCTTGCATCCGCACTTAGATTTTGCATATCGCCGTCTATAGGTGCGCGGATTTTTAGATTTCCATTAACATCCAAAGCTTCAGTTGGAGCATCAGTCCTAACGCCAACACTACCGGCGCTACCTTTTGGAAATATTAAAAATGCGTCAGGGGTAGCTATAGTTTCTACAACATTTGAATGACCCCATGCAAATGTCCGATCAGCAGCAGTAGTCAATTGCATATTCTCTCCTGCTGCAAAGGAATGATCGCCTGCAGCTTCGTTAAATGAGCCGCCTACTATCATGGAATTTGTTCCTGATGCAGTATTTGAGAAACCACCTGCTACAACAGAACCTTGACCTGATGCTGTATTTAAACTACCGCCTGAAATAGTGGACGTGTTGGCTGATGCTGTGTTTCCGGCACCGCCACCAGCAACAGTAGAAAAATCACCGCTTGCAACGCAGAGGCTTCCGCCCGAGACTGTTGACCAGTCGCCGCTTGCTTCAGAGTTAAGACCAAAGGCAACAGAATAATCTCCTATATTGGCATCATCCCACTGATTTGGAAATGCTGCATTTATTGCTCCTGCACGGAAGGCTGCTTTTCTAGGATACCAGATAAGCCTTGTACCTGCTCCAGATGTAATAAGCACATTGCCGCTGTTCATAGTTCCCCTAGCGATTATCCCGCCATCATTATTCAGATCAAGCTTGAATTCAGGAGTATTAGTGCCAATGCCAACCTGCCAAGTAAGATCATTTGGATGAATATCTGTTCCATTTTGCGTCCAAAGCCCGGTTAAAGGTTGCCAGGTAAAAGTAGCTCCGTCGCAAACAAGTATCTGATCCCCTGTGTTATAGTAACGTAAGGTTCCTTCTTCATTTGCTGCACAGGCAGCACCAGTGGCAAAATCATCATTAGGATAAAGCGTTAGTTCCTTATACACCCCGTGGGGTGCAGGGTAATAGGTGGTAATAGAAAGTTGTTCAGTAGCAGCAAAAGAGCTTGCACTGTGAAAAAAGAATGCCAAAAGCATAACAATGACTAAAAGTAAAACTTTATTTTTAAACATAGCTAAATCCTCCTTTTTAAATCGCTTGTTTTTCATCCAATATATCATTAATTTAACACGCCCAGTAGAAATCGTCAATGTCTTTTGCGTTTTCTCTAATTAGAGTTGATATTTCACTTGACAAACCAATGGTTTTGATGAATATTATTGTAAGCGAAGAAATAAACATAAAAAATAAAATCACCAGAGAAACTATGAAAAGAAAATATTGCACAGCCAAAGAAATGCAAATTATTGATAAAAAGGCGCAGGAAGTTTATGGCATTCCTTCTATTGTGCTTATGGAAAATGCCGGTATTTCAAGCGCAGAAGTAGCCTTAAAGATGCTAGGTAGAGGGAGGAAGGCGCTTTGTATTTGCGGCAAGGGCAATAATGCCGGAGATGGTTTTGTATGCGCAAGGCATTTGATAAATAAAGGTGTAAATGTTGCCATATTCTTACTCGCAAGTCCTAAGCATCTAAAGTTTGACGCACGAATTAATTTTAATATTCTAAAGAAGTTAACCAAAAATATTTATTTCATAAATAAAAGCTCCAAGTTATTGAAAAGTAAATTAAAAACAGCAAGTCTTATTATTGACGCAATTTTTGGAATTGGCCTAACTGGACAAATCAAAAAACCTTATGCGAGTATTATTAACTTGATAAACAGCTATAATAAAAAAATCCTTGCTCTAGATGTACCTTCAGGACTTAATGCCACTAGAGGAGAGATTTTAGGCACTTGCATAAAGGCAACAGAGACTATTACATTTGCCTTAGCTAAATCCGGGATGATTAAGAATAATGGACCTAGTTATTGTGGCAAAGTACATGTTGCTGATATATCAATACCTAAAGCCTTACTCAAATAATAATGACTAAAGTTAGATATGAGATTGATCCGCACAATAGATTGGTTTTAAAGGAATCAGGCAAAAGTACAAGGCTGAGTAGGTACCGCACAGTTCTCGACGGAAGATTTAAAACTGACAGTAAAAATTCTTTGATTTATCATGCCAAAATCCCCTCTCACACTAAAGAACTGCAACAGATTAAATTAAAGGGAAACTGGTCTTTAAATAAAAACCACGATCTTGTGTTTACGCTTAACAAATGGGGCAATCAAGTTGCAAAGAACAAATTGACGATAAAAGGGGAGCTGATTAATGTGGGAGGCGATGAAATAACCTTTGCAGTTATAAGTAGAGAGACAGCTAAAAAGAGATCAATCTATCTTTTAAAATTATCCGGTAAATGGAAGTCTGGTAAGGATAACGGGCTAGAGTTTGATGTCCAAAAGGATAAAGAGGCAGATACCCTGCATTTTCAAGGCTCCTGGAAACTCAAAAACAACCAATTGACTTACAATTATAAAAAATATTCTGGCTCAAAAAGAAAAAAAGATGAGCAGGGTTTAACATTTTGTGGCTACTGGGATATCAAAGATAAATATCGCCTCTCTTACGTAATGGATAAACCGTTAAAGTCAGGCTTTGATTTTAGGGCATCGCTTGCAGCACCAATCAGGAGTAAGGGACAATATGGCCTTAAATATAAATTAGGTGCAGGTCTAATAAGCAATGAGAAAACAAATAAAACCATAATAATTTTTGGAGAGTGGAAAATAAAAAAAGGCATTGGTCTAATCTTTGAAGTAAGATATGGAGAAAATTACCTTAACTCAATAGTCTTTGGCGGAGAGATGAGAATTAACAAAGATTATAGCCTAATCGTGAATTTGACGAGTAGAGAAAACAATGATCTGGGGATTAGATTGGAATTATCAAGAAGATTCTTTAATGACTATAAAGGGTTTCTAAGGGTTTTGATGGGGAAAGAGGAGAAGGCTGTTGAACTTGGTGCTGGCTTTAGATGGTAGGCTTTTACTTGCAAAATTGAACACTTTGCTGTATAATAACAAATTATGGAGGGAAATATGCAGGAGAGACGAAGATTTCCTAGAATCAACTCAACAAACATCACAGAGATTGAGCCAAGACCTGTAGTTTCAGATATCCAGGCGATTACCAAAGACATAAGTCAAGCTGGAGCTTGCATTTACAGCGATACCTATCTTGAGCCAGGAAAATTTACCAGGATAAGAATGCACAAGGAAAATCAAGCTTTTCCTGAAGCAAAAGAGGCGGTCGTTGCCTGGTCAAAATTATCCAAAGATAAATTTGGCTCAGTCTTTCAAATTGGCTTAAATATCCCAGAATAACAACATTGTCTTCAGATCCGAGGGGTTAAGGTAATCAAGAAAGAGAGGTTTTATTTTTTAATACCCAATAGAGATGTTGGGTTTTTTTATTGATAGTGTTGACTAAAAGAAAATTTAAAAGTATAATACATTAACACACTTCTTTAAAATTTTTAAAAAGTGGATGAGGACATAACTTATGTAATCCGAAAGGATACACGGGTTATGCATTCACTTAAGGAGCTAAAAATGAGTAAATTATTGATTGTTGATGATGAACCGGATGTGCGCGAGTTTGCTAAAAATTTCTTTGTCAAAAGAAAACTTGAGGTTGATACTGCTGCAAGTGGTTCTGAGGCAATTGATCTTGTAAAAAAGTCAAAACCTGAATTAATTCTGCTTGATTTAAGGATGGAAGGCATAGACGGCCTTGAGACGCTTAAACAAATTAAGGAAATAGATAAAAACATCAAGGTAATTATGGTTACCGGGGTTAATGATGCTGAGTCTATTAATAAGGCAAAGGAATTAGGGGCAAAAGGTTATATTCATAAGCCCTTGATCTTAGAAGAATTGGAAAAAGTGGTTTTAAAGGAAATCAGGAAATGACAATAAATTACAAAAGAGAACTAGAGGCTGCTGCTAAAAACATGATTCTTATCCACAGGCCAGATACACTCATAAAATTGGTCTTGAGGACAACTGTGCGCAAGGCAAGGCTTACGCATGCAGCTGCGCTTCTTTATGATAAGAAAAAAAATATATACATATTTGCAGAATCAAAAGGCGAGACAGGCGTGAAGGTGCCTTCTGGGTATGTTCGCCTTGATCCCAATAGCGGATTAATCAAATTCTTCCGGGAAAAAAAGAACTATCTTTTGCATAAAGAAGGGGTCTTAGAATTTGCAGAGATCAGCAATTTTTTAAAAACAAAAAAAGAGCTCTTTGCCAAGGATAAGCTACTGAAATCATATCTTCAAGAGACAAAATATCAAATGCAACTTTTTGATGCCTATCTTTGCATCCCTAGTTATATTCATGGAACTCTCCTGGGATTACTTCTACTTGGATCCAAGAAGTCTGAACAGCCCTTTTCAAAAGAAGAGATAAATTTCTTCGTAGCCTTAACACATGACGTAACCATGGCAGTACGAAATGCTCAGCTATTTGAAGAGTTAAAATCTGAACTTGATAAAAATCACAGTTTATTTATCCATACTGCCCAGGCCTTAGCCAGCGCCATAGATGCTAAAGATCACTATACTCACGGACATACAGAACGTGTGACTCAGTATTGCATGGCAATTGGTAGAGAATTGATCAAGAGAAAAAAGATACGGGTTACAGGCAATTTTTTGGAAACGCTTCGCGTCTCAAGCCTGCTTCATGACATCGGTAAGATTGGCATACCGGATGATTTACTTTCTAAAAAGGGTCCACTTACTGAAGATGAAAGAAGAGATATTGAAGAGCACGCTATGATCGGCAGCTCAATATTAAATCCCTTAGAAGAATTAAGTGATGCAATTACAGCAGTAAAGCAGCACCATGAGAATTTTGATGGTACGGGTTATCCTAAAGGGGTTAAGGCTGATGAGATAAACATCTATGCTAGAATTATTCGCGTTGCTGATTCCTATGACGCGATGACAAGCGATAGGCCTTATAGAAAAGCATTTTCTGACCAACAGGCATTTGAAGAATTAAGGCAATATAGCGGCACCCAATATGATCCTACTGTAGTGAAGGTTTTTATAGATATTTACAGAAGAGGAGATCTTTAGTCTGATGCCAAAGAAGGCGTTACTACTTTATATATCTGAGGTTTCCGGCCACCATCAGGCAACATTGGCTATTGAGAGTGCCTTAAAACGGCTTGATCAAAATATAGAGGTCTTGAATCTAAACGCCTTCAATTATACCACTCCAATCTCAGAAAAAATCATCAATCAACTTTACATCAAAGTAATTAAAAGAACACCTAAGATATGGAAGTATCTTTATGATAATCCCAGCGTAATAGAAAACACTCGGCAAATTAAAAAGACCATCCACAAACTAAATTCCCCGAAGTTAAAAATACTCATAGATAGATTCAAGCCCACTTGTATTGTATGTACACAGGCCTATCCTTGTGGAATGATTGCTGACTGTAAAAGGACGTTTGGTCTGAATATACCCTTAATCGGTGTCTTAACCGATTATGCACCGCATTCCTTTTGGATTTACGATGAAGTTGATTATTATATCGTCCCGGCAGAAGAAGTAAAGCAGGCATTCGTACAAAAGGGTGTTGAGGCAAAGAAAGTTATCAACTTCGGTATCCCAATTGACCCCAAGTTTGTCCAGAGCAAAAATAAAGAACTTATTGCACACAAACTCGGCTTAAACCCTTCAGGGCCCATTATAATGATAATGGGGGGTAGCCAGGGAATAGGGCCCATTAAAAAAATAGTGAACGACTTAGAGGCATTTCCGTTTGAGTTACAAATTTTAGTTATCTGCGGCGTAAATAAAACTCTTCTTAAATGGCTAAAGCGTAAATCAAAAAAGGGCAAGAAAAAACTAATTGCCTTAGAATATGTGGAGACAATTGATGAATTGATGGAAATCGCAAGTTTAATTATTACCAAACCTGGCGGACTTACAACAGCAGAAGCCTTAGCCAAAGGACTTCCGCTTCTAATCGTCAATCCTATCCCCGGCCAAGAAGTTGCTAATGCGAATTTTCTGACAAAGAAAGGTGCCGGAATAACAATTGAGAAAATGAAAGACTTCTCAAAGTCAGCTACAGAGCTGTTAATCGACCAAAAAAGATTAAACGACATGTCCTTTCAGGCGCGCCAAATCAGCAAACCCAAGGCTGCCATTGACATTGCTTCATTAATTATAAAACTATGTTCCAATACTTCATTTACAGACTAGCTCACTTCATAGTTTCACACTCACCGTTAAAGGTTGGCTATTCAATAGCAAAATTTGTTGCTACTTGGCAGTATCTATGCTCGAATACAGACAGGAATATTGTTAAGAAAAACTTGAAGGCAATCTTTCCTGAAAAAAGCGATTCAGAAATTAAGGCAATTACAAAACAGGTATTTATCAATTTTGGCAAATATCTTGCAGATTTTTTGCGCTTTTCAAAAATAGATAAAGAATTTATCAAAAACAAAGTTAAAATTAAAGGCTTAGAAAGCATTGATAAGGTTTTAAGGCAATCAAACGGCGGCATAATAATCACAGCGCATCTTGGTAACTGGGAACTTGCCGGGGCTATCATGGGGGTACTGGGTTATAAGATTATTGGCATAGTGATGCCCCATAAACATAAAAAGGTGAGCGATTTCTTCAATAAGCAACGCCAAATAAATAATATGGAGGTTTGTTCCTTAGGAAACGCGGCTCGTTTTTGTTTATCAGGATTAAAACAGAATAAGATGGTAGCTGTTGTGGCTGACAGGGACTTTACCGAGCATGGCCTAGTAACTGATTTTCTAAATAAAAAAGCGCTTTTACCCAAAGGTGCCGCTTCCTTTCATCTTAAGACGCAGGCTCCAATAATTTATGCTTTTCTTACCAGATGCAAAGATGACACATTCAGATTTGAACTTGGACAACCCCCTAAGTTTAATTTAACAGGAGAGAAGGAAAAAGATATCGAAATAATTATCAAAACATACATAACTATAATTGAAAAATACATAAAGACATATCCAGAACAATGGTTTATGTTTAGAAAATATTGGATAGATGAATAGCCCAAAATGAATATCTGTGCCGTAATTCCATCTTATAATGCTAAGAGGACGATAAAGCCGATTATCTCCGCTTTAAAAAAAATAAATATTAAAGTAATAGTAGTTGATGATGGCTCAACTGACAAGACAGAGGAAATTGCCAAAGAAGAAGGGGCAATAGTACTACGCCATAGGAAAAACGAAGGAAAAGGCGCAGCGTTACGTAACGGTTTCAACTATGTAATCTCCAATACTGACTGCGACGCGATAATCACTCTTGATTCCGACGGTCAGCATGACCCCGAAAGCATTCCTAGCTTTATTACTTTGGCATATTCAGATGAAAAGATTGGCGTTGTAGTAGGTAACAGAATGAACCATGCAAAAAATATGCCCAGGATTAGAATATTAACCAATAAATTCATGTCTTGGGCAATCTCCAAACTTTGCCGCCAGGAAATCCCCGATAGCCAGTGTGGCTTTAGATTGGTCAAGTGTCACGTTTTAAAAAACATCAAACTTATGACGTCAAATTTTGAAGTTGAGTCAGAAACGCTGATAAGGGCAAGCCGCCTGGGTTATAAAATTGCCTCTATGCCCATAGAGTCAATTTATTCTAGAAAAATCATCAGTAAAATAAATCCGATTATTGACACCTGTCGTTTTTTCATTTTTATAGCCAAAGAGATATGGATTTCGCTCTTTTAAAAGAAAGGATGTTAAATGAGCAGCTAATCCGCCGCGGAATAGAAGATGTACGTGTATTAGAAGCATTCCGAAAGATAAATAGACATGAATTCGTTCCAGCGATTTTAAAAAAACAAAGCTATGCTGACTGGCCGCTTGCGATAGGAGAAGGACAAACAATATCTCAACCCTATATTGTTGCCTACATGATTGAAACATTAAACTTAAAAGGGGGAGAGAGAGTACTTGAAATCGGCACAGGTTCAGGTTATCAGACAGCACTCCTTAGTAATCTAGCCAAAGAAGTTTACTCAATTGAAAGATCACGGGTCTTAGCAAAAAGAGCACAAGAAGCTCTCCAAAGATTAGAGATTGCCAATAACAAGGTAATCGTTGGTGATGGCACTAAAGGATTAGCTGAATTTTCTCCTTTCGATGCTATTATTGTAAGCGCAGCCGCACCCCAGATACCAGCTCCGCTTACTAGGCAGCTAGCTCAAGAAGGAAGGATGATTATACCCATAGGAGAAAGATTTAGCCAGGTACTCATACGATTAACAAAAATTAAGGATAACATCAAAGAGGAAAGGTTAGTTTCTTGTGTGTTCGTTCCACTCGTTGGTGAATTTGGTTGGGGAGAGAAGGTAAATCATGAGTGAAGAGCTATTAGTCTTATTAACTGCAGCAGCGCCTATATCTGAATTAAGAGGCGCTATTCCCTTGGGAATTATCAAATTCGGCCTGCCAATATATAAGACGTTATTTATTTCTCTTATCGGCAACATGCTTCCTGTTATTCCCATACTTATTCTTGTTCAGCCTTTTGCAGAGATGTTGAGAAAATTTGCCTTTTTCAAAAGATTCTTTGATTGGTTCTTCGAACGCACAAAAAGAAAGGCAGAGTTGGTTCAAAGGTATGAAGCCTTAGGCCTAATTCTTTTTGTGGCAATACCGCTTCCGGTTACAGGTGCCTGGACAGGCGCAGTTGCAGCTACTTTATTCAAGATTCGATTTCGCTATGCCTTGATAGCAATATTTGCTGGTGTGCTTATAGCCTGCGTTATAGTAACTACCTTAACCATAGGTAGCTATAATTTCTTCATAAAATAGGTATGATACACATTTATACAGGAAATGGAAAAGGTAAAACAACAGCAGCTATTGGTCTGGCTATGAGAAGAGTCGGCGCAGGAGGTAAGGTCTGCATTATTCAATTCTTAAAGAAAGGCATTTATAATGAATTAAAATCATTAAACAAAGTATCAGGCATCACTATAAAACAGTTTGGTAGAAGCTGTCTGCTTAAGGCCAAGCCTACTAAAGAGGACAAAAAGTTAGCAAAGCAAGCGATTGCTTACGCAAAAGGAGTCATCCAGAAAAAAAACTACGACCTTTTAATTCTGGATGAAATAAATGTTGCTTTAAAATTAAAACTTATAAGTCTTAATATAGTTTGCGAATTTCTTAAGGCCTTGCCTGAATCTGTTGAGTTGGTACTTACAGGTAGGTATGCGCCTAAGAAATTAATTTCCTTAGCTGATTATGTCGCTGAAATAAAAGAAGTGAAGCATCCCTTTAAATTAGGTATTCCTGCCAGGAATGGCATTGAGTTCTAATGCATCTTTTAACCAAATTTAACATCTATCTAATAGCATTTTTTCTAAATTTCCTCTTTCTTAACAATTCTTCTGCATCTGGCGATGACAAAGATATAAGGATTATTTCCATTTCACCTGCGGCAACTGAAATTATCTATGCAATAGGTGCTGGTGATTCTTTAGTCGCTGTAAGCTCTTATTGTAATTGGCCGCCTGAAGCCAAGGCCAAAACCAAAATAGGTTCTTTCAGTTGGCCCAAGATCGAAAAAATTATTTACCTGCAGCCAGATATTGTTATTACTGCCGGATTAGAACAAGCACCAGTTGTTCAGCAGCTTAAGGCGCTTAATATTAGAACAATAGTCTGCTCTGCAAAAACAATAGAAGGGCTGTTTGGTGCTATTGAGGAAATAGCTTTGGCAGTGGATAGAATTGAGGAAGGGCAGAAGTTGATTAAAGTTATGTCAGCTAGGATAAATCAGATTAAAAGCAGATTTGAAGATATACCGGTTAATAAACGGCCAAAGGTTTTATTGGAGCTATGGGATGAGCCTTTGATTGTTGCCGGAACTGATTCGCTTATCGGTCAGGTTATTGAGCTTGCGGGAGGCAAAAATATCGCCTATGATGCAATGCACGCCTACAGTCGTTTTAGTTATGAGCTCGTGCTTAAGAGAAATCCTGACTACATCATCGCTGTTTATATGAAACGAGGCCAAGATAAGGAACGTATTAAGAATCGTTTTGGATATAGCAATATCAAAGCTGTGAAGAATGACCACATTATTTGTGACATTAACCCAGATATTATTTTAAGGGCTGGTCCAAGAATTACAGAGGCGATTGATGAGATCAACAAAAGGATATACGCACAATAGGTCATTAATTATAATTGCTTTATTTGCGCTATTGATAATAGGATCTGTCCTGCATTTGTCTTTGGGTGCTGTAAAGATCAATATATTTACTCATCTTGATGAAATCTCCCTAAAGATTATTCAATTACGTTTTATGCGTCTTGTGCTTGCGCTTATTGCCGGCGGCGGCCTTGCCGTGAGCGGCGTCATCTTACAAGGCCTAACACGAAATCCTTTAGCCGAACCTTATCTTCTGGGCATCTCCAGTGGCGCAGCTTTAGGTGCAGTCTCTTGCTTATTAATCGGGGTTGATATCAGACTTCAACCTATCATATCTTTTTTATTTGCTGCCTTAACGTTTTATGCCGTATACTCAATCGCTAAGGTCAATCAAAAGATATTTATGCATTCCTTAATCTTATCCGGGGTAATAATAAGTATACTTATTTCCAGTGTGACAATGTTTCTTGTGTCTCTTTCTCCAAATGAAGCCTTGCATGGAATGTCTTGGTGGTCATTAGGAAGCCTGCATATATTCAGTCAACCGCTGTTAATAATTGTGGGAGTAACAGTAACAATAGCAGTTGTCTTTAGCCTCTTTTTTGCGCGCAACCTTAATGCTATCAGCCTTGGAGAAGAAGAGGCAATGCATCTGGGCATAGATGTTGAAAAGACAAAAAAGATTCTGTTTTTGATTGCCGCATTAATAACCGCTAGCTTAGTATCAACCTGCGGTATGATTGGTTTTGTAGGTCTTATAATTCCGCATATGTGCCGCTTACTGCTTGGTCCAAATCATAGGGTTTTAATGCCAGCATCTGTTTTAGCTGGGGCGGCCTTTCTAATCATAGCTGATATATTCTCACGCAACTTAATGGGTTCTGTAGAGGTGCCTATTGGGGTCATAACAGCCTTGATTGGTGCACCTGTTTTTATTATTCTCTTCAAGCACAAACTAGGTTCAAGAGTATGAATTTGATAGATGTCGAAAATCTAAACTCCGGCTACGAAAAAGACAAAGTCGTCTTGAAGGACATTAGCTTTGAGGTAGGGGAAGGAGAGTTTTTAGGTATTATTGGCCCTAATGGCTCAGGAAAGACTACACTCCTAAAATCATTAAGCGGCATCATCAAGCCTTTCAAAGGCAAGGTACTATTAAACAATAGAGACGTATACAAAATGAGTTTGCGCGAAATAGCTAGAGCCTGTGCCTTTGTTTCATCAGACACCTCAATTGCCTTTCCTTTTAGCGTATTAGATATAGTCTTAATGGGAAGAATCCCTCATATAAAAAATTTAGGCGGCTATAGTAAAAATGATATACGCATTGTCAGGGAGTCTTTAGAGCTGACTGACAGCACTGCATTTATAAATCGGCCTATATACACACTTAGTGCGGGTGAACGCCAACGCGTCTTCCTTGCCAAGATGCTGGCTCAGGAGCCTAGGGTGGTTTTTCTTGATGAACCAACAACACATTTGGATATTGGCCATCAAATCCAAATACTCAGCCTTTTAAAAAGATTTAATCAACAAGGAAAATTTACTATAGTGGTTGTTTTGCATGACTTGAACCTCGCAAGTGAATTCTGCACCCGCCTAATCCTTCTTAATAACGGCAAGATTGAAAAGGCCGCTAGTCCAGAAGAAGTGCTCACCTATGAAATAATTGAAAAGGTTTATAACACCCTTGTGATTGTTAGTAAAAATCCAGTAAGTAGTAAACCCCATATATTATTAGTCAAGGAAGAAGAAAAGATATAGTAAGTCCTTAAATTCTGCTTGACATCTTGATAAAATAATCTAAAATAGATTTATCTTTGAAAATTAAATCCTACAGGTCCTTTCTCTAGGAAAGAGAAAGGGATAACAGGGAATCCTAAAAAGGGAACGGTCCCGCCGCTGTATAAGGTAACGAAATCCCAGAAAGCCACTTCTTAAAAGATCTTTTAGAGGGAAGGCAGGGAGAGTAGGTTATGAAGCCTTGAGTCAGAAAACCTGCCTGTAAAAATAAGCCTCGAGGAAGGGTGAAGTTAAACAGGGCGCAACCCCGAAGCTGACGATTAGAAGAATCGTAGATTTCGGGGTTTTTTATTTTTAAAAATGCCTAAGAAGCTAATCTTAATTCGGCACGGTCAAACAGACTGGAATTATCAAAAAAGATATACTGGCTTTACGGATATAGGCCTAAATAAAAAAGGCAAGGCCCAGGCAAGAAGGCTTTCTAAGAAGTTAAGCAAAGTAGAAATTCATAACGTCTACGCAAGCAATATGAAAAGAACAGTTCAGTTTGCCAAGATAATCTTTAAAGATAAACCAGTAAAAGAATTTTCAGGGCTTCGCGAGATGAATTTTGGCATACTTGAAGGCTTGACATATCAGGAGATTATGAAAAAGCACTCTCAAGCTTATACGAAATGGTTAGCCAACCCATCAAAACACACTATTCCAGAAGGTGAAAATTTAAATAATTTCGCAAAAAGAGTAAGAAAAACATTAAAGACGCTATTATCAGACAATAAGAATAAAACAATCGCAATATTTACTCACGCCGGCCCCATAAAAGTAATTTTATGCGATATTTTAAAAATAAGTTTAAGAGAGACTTGGCGTATAGAGCCAAAATCAGGCAGCATTAATATTATTGAATTTACTAGGGGCAAGGCTAGAATCCACTCTACATCCAACACGGCATATTTAAATGGGTAAGATTATATTTATTCTTGGCGGGGCAAGAAGCGGAAAAAGCGCCTATGCTGTTAAATTGGCTAAGGGGCTTGATAAAAAGGTCGCGTTTCTTGCTACTTGTCTACCTTTAGATAAAGAAATGAAAGAGCGAATCTCTCTCCATAAGAAAAAAAGGCCTGCGCATTGGCAAACATTTGAGCAACCTAAAGATTTGACCCCAACACTTAGAAAGATATGTCCTAAATTTAATGTTATCATTATTGACTGTCTTACAATTCTCATATCTAATCTTTTAGGGCAAGGGCTCAAATGTGCTGCTGTAGAAAATAGGATTGCTAAGATGTTGAAAATCCTTAAACAAAGTAAGCCTACATCAATCATTGTCTCTAACGAAGTCGGTTTAGGCATAGTCCCCGAGAACGCGCTAGGAAGAAGATTTAGGGACTTGGCTGGAAGAGTGAATCAGAACGTAGCAGCCAGAGCTAATGATGTTTTTTTTATGGTTTCAGGCCTGCCTTTAAAAGTCAGAAAGGGATAAAATGGACAAAATACAAGAAATTATTAAGAAAATAGAGGAACTTGATCAAGGTCTTATGACTAAGGCCCAGGCTAGATTAGATAACCTCACTAAACCGCAAGGAAGTTTAGGCCGACTAGAAGAAATAGCAAAGCTTATTGTTGGTATTAGCAGGAATGAGAATCCGTCTATTGGAAAAAAAGTAATTTTTACCTTTGCCTCTGATCATGGAGTAACGCAAGAGAAGGTAAGCGCCTTTCCAAAAGAGGTTACAGCACAGATGGTCTATAATTTTTTAAGTGGCGGTGCGGGAATTAACGTCTTAGCAGGTTGTGTTGGCGCAAAGGTTATAGTTGCAGATATGGGAATTGCACTTGATTTAAAGCCGCATCCAAAACTAATTATCAATAAAATCAATTATGGTACCAAAAATATGGCAGCCGGTCCAGCAATGACAAGAGAAGAGGCGGTAAGGTCTGTTGAAGCAGGTATTGAAATATTTCTAGATGTGTTTAGAGAAGGCGTAGATATTGTCGGCACAGGAGAAATGGGCATTGGGAATACAACAGCCTCAAGCGCTATAGCTGCCTGCCTACTAGAAGAGCCGGTTGAAAAAATGACAGGTAGAGGAACAGGCATTGATGATAAGGCCTTCTCTAATAAGGTTGGAGTAATAGAAAAAGCGCTTAGTATAAATAAACCAAATCCTAAAGACCCTTTAGATGTATTATCTAAAGTAGGTGGATTTGAAATAGGAGGCCTTGCTGGGGTAATTCTAGGGGCGGCCTCAAAAAGAATTCCTGTAGTCATAGATGGTTTTATTTCCGGAGTAGCTGCCTTAATTGCTTACAGGTTAGAGCCAAAAGTAAAGAATTATATGATTGCTGCCCACTGTTCTGTAGAAAAAGGACATAGAATAATCTTAGACTACCTGGGTCTCAAACCACTCCTAGATTTAGAATTACGCCTTGGAGAAGGAACCGGGGCTGCTTTAGGAATGGGAATAATTGAGGCTAGTATTAAAATCTTTACTCAGATGGCTACGTTTCAAAAAGCATCTGTTTCCGAGAAAATCGAAGAATGAAAAGGTTTTTAATTGCCCTCCAGTTTTTAACTACCCTGCCCATAAAGATTAAATCAGAGATTAAAAATGAGGATTTCGGTAAATCTTTATTGTATTTTCCTATAGTAGGGATGTTAATCGGTCTTTTATTAAGTTTAATTCTTTCTCTTTTTAACTTCTTGCCCCATTTGGTGTTAGGCGTATTTATCTTATTAGCGTCCTTTATCATAACAGGTGGAATTCACTTAGATGGATTCGCTGATACTTGTGACGGATTTTATGGCTCCAAACCCAAAAAAAAGATACTCGAGATAATGCGAGATAGTCGAGTCGGAACAATGGGGGTAACAGGTTTAGTCTGTCTCCTGCTTTTAAAGTTTGCACTTATCGTAAATACTCCCAAAGACATGCTTTGGAAATTATTGATTATGATGACTGCATTTGCAAGGTTATCTCAAGTTCTTGCCTGCTATACTTCTGGATATGCACGTCAGGAAGGTAAGGCAAAATACTTCATAGAATATGCCCTTAAGAAAGATGCTGTTATCGGGGCCTTATTTACCTTGAGCTTATTCTTATGGCTGATGCAGATAAAAGGTGTTGCCCTGTTTCTTATTCCTATACCTTTAATATTTTTATTCATAAATTATATTAAGAAAAGAATTAATGGAATGACCGGCGATACAATTGGTGCAGTGAGTGAACTGGCAGAAGTGTCTATTTTGCTAAGTTTTCTTGTTATAAACAGGCTTTATATATGAAGAATTCCCTAGCCATATCTTCCTGGAGCGGAGGAAAGGATAGTTGCCTTGCTTGCTATAAGGCGATGAGACTTGGCTACAAAATAAAATACCTCCTAAATTTTATCTCTAAAGAATATAAACGCTGCTGTTTTCATGGAATTGAAGCTAGGCTGCTAAAATTGCAGGCTGAACTTGTAGGAATTCCACTCGTTCAAAAAGAGGTTTCACCTGACATGAAAAAGTATGAACAAGAGTTTAAACAGGCTGTAAACGAGCTTAAAGATAAAGGCATTAGAGAAATGGTGTTTGGAGACATCTATTTGGATGAACACAAAATCTGGGTTGAACGCGTATGCAAGGAAATCGGAATTAAGCCTATAGAACCCCTCTGGAACCTTTCACCAGAAAAAATCGTAGAAGATTTTATTAATCTAGGATTTAAAGCAATCGTTGTTAGCTGTAAGGCTGATATGTTTGGAAAAGAGTTTATTGGAAGATATGTAGATAAAGATTTCCTAAAAGAACTTACAGCAAGAGGGATTTGTCCTTGCGGTGAGAACGGCGAATTTCATACCTTTATTGTTGATGGACCTATATTTAAAAAAAGAATAGAGATAACAGAAAGTCAAACAGTTCTTAAAAAAGGCTTTTGGGAGTATTGGTTTTTAGATATTAAGAAATATCAAGTTAAAGGAAAGGAGGAAAATTAATACAACTTGATAGAAGGTATAGACAAAAACACTTTATATAGGCAAAGGAAGTAGGGGTGAAATTCCCCTTGCTGTCCCGCAACGGTAATACCCAGGCTTGATAAAAGCCTAGGTGAGCCCGGACGATTGCCTCGCTATTTCTGCTTGCAATAAGCAGGAAAGTATCCTCGCGGAAGGAGAAAAACAATGAATAAATTTAAATGCTTGTTTACTTTGACTTTATTATGTATTTTCTGTCTAATTAATACTAAGGTAGATGCAAATGAGTCTGGTACATCTCATTACACAATTGATTTAGAAAAGATTGTAATTACGCCTTCTAGGCTAAAGCAGGAATATAGGCATTCCACCCAAAATATAAGTATTATCACTAAAGAAGACATTGAGTCTGAAGGCAAGCTTGAGATCTCAGAGGTCCTGGATTTATTGCCTTCAGTAGATATATTAGAGTATGGTTCTACTGGCTCTACGCGAGCTATCCATACCCGAGGTGCCTCATCCAGCCAAGTCCTCACTCTTGTTGACGGAAGACCAGTCAATACCCCGCGCGATGGTCTCACAGATTTTAATCAAATTCCTCTTTCAAACATTGAAAGGATTGAAGTTTTGCGCGGCCCTTTAAGTAGTATATATGGCGCGAATGCGGTAGGCGGGGTTATCAATATAATTACTAAAAGCGGAAAAGAAAAAAAACAGACTAAAAGTTCAAGCAAATTCGGTTCTTTCAATACAAAATCTGTTTCTTTAACCCACTCAAATAAAATAGATAAGTTCGATTATTTTATATCCAGCGACTACCTAGCCTCGCATGGCCATAGAGATAATGCTGACTATTTAAGCAACAATGTAAATACAAAATTAGGGATTGAGTTAGATGCTGACAATCATATTAATACTTCTTTTGGATACTACAATTCAGAAGTAGGAACCCCGGGCTTAATTACTAATCAAGACCTGGATGATAGACAGGAAACATTTAAAAAATATATCGATATAACTTATGATGGGAAAATGTTGGAAGGTCAAGATATAGTTTTAAAGGTATATCAGAATTTTGATAGATTGGAATTTATTGAAGCCTTTGATCCGCTTGATAAAGATACACAACAGACCAAGGTTTATGGGACAGATTTTCAGATTTCTCAAGTTCTATTCGATATTTATCGATCCGCAATTGGATTAAGCTTTCAAGAGCACAGACTTAACAGTTCAAACAGCGGCAAACATAGCTATAGCCTGAAAGGGACTTATTTTGAATCAGAGACAGACATTTTTAATAAAGGGTCCTTGAAGTTCGGAGCACGCTGGGATGACTATTCAAATTTTGGAGATAGGATTAGCCCTAGTGCTAGTTTTAATCTTTGGTTATTTGATAAAATAAAGCTGCATGCCTTGGCAGCAAAATCTTTCCGTGCGCCTACTTTTAATGATCTTTACTGGCCGCAAGAAGATTGGGGTATTTGGGGCGGGGTAGAAGGGAATTCTAATCTTGGTCCTGAAAAAGCAATTTCATATGAAGCAGGCATAGGCGGGTATTCCTTAGGAAGACTTAAGACTGATATTACATATTTTATGACAGATTTCGATGATTTAATAGAATGGACAGTTGATGACTCTTGGTGGTGGAGACCTGAAAATGTTAGCTCTGCATCTATAAGAGGAGCTGAGCTTGAGACAGAATTCGTTACAAATGACCATTTTAAAGCTAATTTTAACTACACTTACCTAAGAGCTAAAAATAAAGATACAAAGAACTGGTTAATATATCGGCCTAGACATCTGTATAAGTTAAAATTAACCTACTCACCTGTCCCTAGATACGAATTGGGCTTAAGCGGCATATACAAAACAAAAAGATTCAGCAATGCAAGCAATACGACCTTTCTCAAGGCCTACTTTATTATGAATATGAACCTTTCCTACAAAATAAATGATTTTGCGCAAATTTTGTTTGAGACTAAAAATATCTTTGATAGAACGTATCAAGAGGAGAGGGACTATTCTATGCCAGGAAGGGCATTTTATAGCGGGTTTAAATTAACATTTTAATTTGGCTTGAGTTTTTATTTTTTATATGTTATAGTATTTTATAGAAGCAAGAAAAAACTTCTAACTAATTACTATATTTGAAGTTATGGAGCATTCTAGTGCCCAATTTAAAGTAATCATATTAATTTCGATATTTATTCACGCTGTGTTCCTTCTAGAATTGCCACGATTTAAAATAATACCTCCAAAGAAATCTTTAACGAATCTGGAGGTAACATATAAGATCCTAAAGCTAGAAAATGCCTTGAATAAAAAATTAAAGCAGAATGTTAATCAACGCGAGGATCTTAGTAAGCTTAAAAAAAATAGACTACTTCTAAAGGCAGGAGACATGTCTAGTCCGCCGGCATTTTCGCAAAAAGCAGATCTTTTGAGTACCGGTAAGGTTATCGTACGTAATGTACAATTGCCTACGAGAAAAGAAAAATCACCCATAGAAATAGTAAAGCTTCCTGTGGTCAGCTCTCCTTTTATGTCAAATCCGGCATATTTGAGCTATTACCAGATAATCCGGGAGAAGATCAAAAATGTGGCTCACTTAAACAATACTTTAGTTAACGAAGGAGAGGTGTATTTATCCTTTGTTGTCGATTCCAGTGGTCAACTCATAACTGCAAAGGTCGTTAACGAAAAATCAACTAATAATCAAGAACTACAATATATGGCACATAGCTTCTTAGAAAAAGCAGCGCCTTTTCCAGTATTCCCACCAAAACTCAAGCATCAGCAACTCTCCTTCAATGTCATTATTGAATTCAGATTGGTTGACTGAAATTCATACAAGTAAGTTGACATAACATTCTAACAGTGCTATAGTTGTAATACTATTTAAAGAATGAGGGGTGATATTAATGTCCGAAGTAGAAGTACGCAAAGGCGAACCATTTGAATCTGCATTGCGTCGTTTTAAGAAGAAGATCGAACGCGAAGGAATATTAAGAGAGGTCAGAGACCGCAAACACTATGAAAAGCCTAGTGAAAAAAGAAGGAAAAAAGGCAAAAGAAAAAAATAATGTTTGCACTTTCTTTATCCTGGAACGTCAACAAATTTAGAAGTGCAAAGAAACAGATTGATGAGATAGTTAAGGTAGGATTTAAGGAATTAGAGCTTAACTTTAGTCTTACCGAAAAAAGAATCAGACAAATAGATAGGCTGAGGAAAGAAGGCATGATTAGAATCCTCAGCTGTCATAATTTCTGCCCGATACCTAACTGCCTCTCAACTAAAAAGGCGTTACCAGACTATTATTCCATTTCCTCGCTAAACGAGAAGAAGCGGCGTCTTGCTTTAAAATATACCAAAAAGTCAATAGAGACTGCTTCACAGCTAAAGGCAAGGGCGCTTATCTTGCATTCAGGAAGAGTGGATATGCAAGATAAAAGCAAGCAGCTCATGCAATTGTTTGCTGCCGGCAAGGGCAATTCCTCTGCTTTTAAAAGTATTAAAAACAGAATGCGCATCTTACGTGAAAAGAGGAAGAAGCCGCATTTAGAGAAGGCCCTCACGAGTATAGGAGAGCTTTCTAATTACGCAAAAAAGCTGAATGTAAAGCTTGGTCTGGAAAATCGTATCTATTATTCTGAAATCCCACAACTAGATGAATTCGATATTCTGCTTCAAAACACAAATGCCTTTTTTTGGTTTGATACAGGCCATGCCAGGATTATGCAAAAGCTCTGGGGTATCAGAGAGAAGGAATACTTAAAGAGATACTCCTCTAAGTTTATTGGCGTCCATCTTCACGATGTAATTGGCATGCAGGATCATCTTGCCCCGGGCGTAGGAGAACTTAATTTCAAATCTTTAGCGCCTTATATTAAAAGAAATACGATTAAGGTAATTGAAGCACATGCTGCGGCTAGTAAAGAAGAGTTGGGCCAAAGCATTAATTTCTTAAATAAAATTTTTAGTTGATATGTTGCGTGAGTCTGTTGCCTCAGGCAAGTTTTATCCTTCTAGCGCTGCTGCAATTAGAAAGCAGATTAATTCCCTTCTTCCTAAAGAAAGGGCGCAAAAATCATCTGCGATTGCAGCCATGCTTCCTCATGCCGGCTATATTTACTCCGGAGAGGTAGCAGTTAGCGTAATAGCGCAACTTGAAATTAGAAAAAATATAATCCTCCTAGGGCCGAATCATACTGGCATAGGAAAGAGGGTAAGTATTTCATCAAAAGGTAAGTGGAACACACCTATGGGGGATGTGGAAATAAACGAAGAAATCGCAAAGGCATTTCTTTCCAATTCTGAAATTTTAGAAGAAGATATAAGCGCACATGTTTACGAACACTGCCTGGAAGTAGAACTTCCAATCCTGCAATATTTTAGTAGTGATTTTAAGATTGTTCCGATTGTTGTTGGGCAAATTAGCCTAAGTGAAATACTAAAACTTGCCGCCGACCTTGTAAAAACAATTAAGACAGCTGATCTTGTTGATGAAACCTTGTTTTTGGCAAGTTCGGATATGACGCATTATGAAAGTCAGCAGGAGGCAAATTCAAAAGACAAGCTTGCAATTTCCCAAATAGAGAAGCTCTCAGCAAAAGGCTTAATAGAAATCGTAAGTAAAAATAATATCTCAATGTGTGGGGTATACCCTACAGCTGTAGTTATTGAAGCAGCACGGATATTAGGAGCCAAGAAGGCCGAGCTGATAAAATACGAAACAAGCGCTAAAGCAAGCGGCGATTATTCTCAAGTAGTAGGTTACGCTGGTTTGATTATCAAATGAAACAGGAGCGTTCAGAAAGAGGTGAATTATATGGAGAGCCCTGAAAAAAAGAAGATTGATGAAGATTGGAAGAAAACTGCAAAAGAGGAAAAGGCGCAAAAGCCAGAAGGCGCTGAAGGTGACGATAGTAAAGACGGATTCTTACCAGACGAACCAAATTTTACTTTTTTTGTAAGCACCTTGGGTATGCAGGCCTCTATCGCCTTAGGGGATATGCCAAATCCAGTTACAAAAGAACAAAAAGTAGATTTAAGGCAAGCTAAGTTCTTTATAGATACCTTAACCATGATAAAAGACAAGACATCCGGGAATTTAGCATTAGAAGAGGATAATTTTATAGATACACTTCTCTATGAATTAAAAATGCGTTTTGTTGAAAAATCAAAAGGGGCCAAGGCTTAAACAGGAGGTGGCCAAAGATGATAGACAAAGAATTGTTAGATATCCTTGCGTGTCCTGCGTGTAAGGCAGACATTGAATTAAAAAAGGAAAAAATTGTCTGCACGAAATGCGGACGTAAATACCCAATAAAAGACGGTATTCCGATAATGCTTATTGATGAGGCAGAGCAGGATTAATCAAGAGATCCTTGCGTTCAAAAGGGGTGATTATGCGCAAAATCCTAATTATTCATGGACCAAATCTTAACCTCCTAGGTCAAAGAGAGGTAGACGTCTATGGTAAAGTAACCTTAGAGGAAATCAATAGCAGTCTAAAAAAAATCGCCAAAAAAGAAAAACTGACGCTTAAGATACTCCAATCCAATCATGAAGGCGAAATAGTAGACGTAATCGGTAAGGCCAAAAAACAAGGCTTTAGCGCTATTGTAATAAATCCTGCTGCCTACACCCATACAAGCGTAGCTATCAGGGATGCCGTAGCTGCCTCAGGCCTGCCGACCATAGAAGTACATTTATCAAATATATATTCTCGTGAAGAATTTAGACAGCATTCTCTTACAGCTGCCGTAACAACAGGACAGATTTGCGGTTTTGGTATTAACAGCTATTGCTTAGGGTTGCTCGCTGCCTCTAGAATAATAAAAAAGTGAAACAACGATTGCTTTATCTCCACAGCAAACTGGATGAACTGAATCTGGATGCCCTCCTCATAACAGATGTATCCAACATTGCTTATCTTGCAAATTTTAAGGCAGATGATTGTTATATCATTTTAGATGCGAAAAAAAGGTATTTTTTGACTGATTTCAGGAACATTGAAGAGGCAAAAAAAGCAGTAAAGAACTTTAATGCTGTTTGTATTAAAGATTCTGTGTTTAAGACAGTACCTGAGCTTATTAAAAAAATAAAGGCGAGGAGATTGGGTTTTGAGGCAAAATCATTGGATTACGCATCCTATGCGAAATTAAAAAAAGACCTAAAAAAGAACTGCAAGTTAATTCCTACATTTGATTTGATTGAAGACTCACGACAGATAAAGACAGAAAGCGAAATCCGGTTAATAAGAAAGGCTGTTAATATCTCTATAGGTGCCTATAGATTCGTAAAAAGAATCATTCGCGCCAATATGAGTGAAAATGACCTTATCTCGCGAATCGAAAGTTTTATAAAAGATAAAGGCGCACAAGGAACTTCTTTTGAGCCGATCGCCGCCAGCGGTAGGCATTCATCCTATCCGCATGCAAGAAGTACAGATAAAAAAATTGGTAAAAACAGCGTTCTAACATTGGATTTTGGAGTCGATTATAAGGGCTATAAATCCGACTTGACAAGGGTATTTTTTTTGGGTAGAATACCTGCAGATTTAAGGAAAATTTACGACGTTGTTCTTGAGGCACAAGCTAGAGCGATTTCTAAAATAGAACCAGGCATTTCTGCGGCCCAAATCGATGCGGAAGCGAGAAATTTTATAGCCCGAAAAGGATTTGGGCGTTTTTTTCAGCATGCTACTGGCCATGGTATTGGTCTGGAAGTACACGAGGCACCTTTTATATCAAAGAAAAATAAGAAACCTCTCATCCCGGGTATGGTCTTCACAGTAGAGCCGGGAATATATATACCGGGAAGGTTTGGGGTTAGAATCGAAGATATGGTTTTGGTCAAGAAAAATGGAGTTGAGGTTCTAAGTGGCGCTCTCAATAAATCAGCTTAAGAGTGGCTTGACTGTCCTTATTGACGGACAAGTATATACAGTAGTAAGCACTCAACATGTAAAGCCGGGCAAGGGCTCTGCATTCAGCAGGACGAAACTAAGGAATCTAAAGACAGATACAGTCTCTGAAAAGAAATTCCGTTGCGAGGAAAGAATTGAAGAGGCATTTGTGGAACAAAAAAAGATACAATATCTATATAATACACACGATGTGTATCATTTTATGGACCTTGAAAATTACGAAGAAATCGCCATTAGCAAAAACCGACTTAAGGACCAATTGCATTTTCTGAAAGATAATCTAGAATTATCCGCTTCTTTTTATGATGGAGAACTGCTTACAATCAGCCTTCCTGCATTTGTCAATTTTAAAATATTACACACTGAAGCTGCAATTAAAGGCGATACTGTAAAGGCAGGCACAAAATCGGCAACAATTGAAACAAAACATACTATTCAGGTGCCACTTTTCATTAAGCAAGGAGACATTGTTAAAATCGATACCCGAACTGGTAAATATCTTGAACGCGCTTCTTAGACATAATGGAGGGAAGCTATGAACATCCGAGAAATTAAAGAAATGTTATCCCTGATGAACGAGAACAATCTTGCAGAATTTGAGTTTGAAAAGGATGGCATGCGCATTCGCCTTAAGAAAGGAACTGGCTCGCAATATGAAGTATCAACCACACAGCCTGACGGCGAGCAAACCAAGGAAATCCTGGACGCCCAGAAACAACAGGCAAAATCTTCAAGTGAAGCCTCAAAAGAAGTAAAAGGACTTATTGAAATAAAGGTGCCCATGGTGGGTACTTTTTATCGCGCACCTAGTCCGGAGACGCCTCCATACATAGAAGTCGGACAGGTTATTAGTAAAGGCCAAATAATCTGTATTGTCGAAGCTATGAAATTAATGAATGAGATCAAATCTGAACACAAAGGTAAGATCGTTGAAATCTTAGTAAATAATGCTGAGCCTGTAGAATATGGACAGGTGATTATGCGCCTGGAACCATCTTCCTAGCCTGCAATTTGCGATAATATGTTTTCAAAAATTTTAATTGCTAATCGTGGTGAAATAGCATTAAGAATTATCCACGCCTGTAAAGAACTCGGAATTAAAACTGTTGGGGTATATTCTGAAGCTGATGTAGACAGTCTGCATGTGCGCTTTGCAGACGAAGTTGTCTGCATTGGTCCTGCAAACAGCGCAAATAGTTATTTAAACATTCCTGCCATCATTAGCGCTGCAGAGATTACTGACGTAGAGGCAATCCATCCTGGGTATGGTTTCCTTGCGGAAAATGCCCATTTTGCCGAAATCTGTCAATCCTGCCAGATAGAATTTATCGGACCTTCTCCTTACAATATGCGACTCATGGGAGACAAGATGGCAGCGCGTGAGACAATGAAAAAGGCTAAGATTCCCATAATCCCCGGTACGCTAACCGCCATTAAAGAAAAAGAAGATGCAATAAAGATAGCAAAAAAAATAAAATATCCAATAATGATAAAGGCTACCGCGGGTGGTGGCGGAAAAGGAATGCGCATCTGTCATAATGACGTGCGACTGATCAGCGCTTTAATTACAGCCCAGAATGAAGCTGAATCAAGCTTTGGAAATCCTGATGTCTATTTTGAAAAATATATATCCAATTCCCGTCATATTGAATTCCAAATTGTAGCTGATCGCAAAGGTCACACAGTCCATTTAGGCGAGCGCGATTGCAGCATCCAAAGAAGACATCAAAAGCTTCTAGAAGAATCTCCTTCTATGGCCCTGGATGACAAACTAAGAAGAAAAATGGGCGAGGTTGCTATAAAGGCTGCCAAGGCCGTGGGCTATCAAGGCGTAGGTACAGTTGAATTCCTCCTAGATGAAAACGGAGATTTTTACTTTTTAGAGATGAATACTCGTATACAGGTTGAACATCCGGTTACAGAGACGCTCACAGGCATAGATCTTGTAAAACTACAAATTCTTTTAGCAGCAGGTGAAAAGCTGAAATTGAAACAGGATAAGATAAAATCATCGGGCCACTCAATAGAATGTAGAATCAATGCAGAAGATCCTGACAATGGTTTCCTGCCCTCCCCAGGCCTGATAAAGAATTTAATCTTGCCAGGCGGACCTAATATAAGAATTGACACTCATGTCTACTCCGGATATAAAATCCCACCCTATTATGACTCTTTAATTGCAAAATTAATCACTAAAGGCAACAATCGCAATGAGGCGCTGCAGACAATGCGCCGCGCCCTTGATGAATTTATAATCGAACCGATAAAGACAACCATTCCTTTTCACAGAGAACTATTGGAAAACCGTAATTTCTTAAGGGGAGAAATTACTACGCATTTTATCGAAGACCTATTATCCGAAAAGAAGGAGTGAGTATTATGGATCAAAATGTAAAAAGTGAGTTGGGAACCATCCGCATACACAAAAAGGTTATTAGCTCCATTACTACGAATGCTGCCAAAGAAGTAGATGGCGTTGCTGACTTGGGTTATTCGCTAAAAAGCTTTGTATCTAAGCTGTTTGGGCTCAATCTTGGCGGAATAATAGACGTTAACATTGACAATAATAACGAGGTTACTATATCTGTTCCAATTATAGTTTCCTACGGCTATAACCTTCCAGAGGTTGCAGCCAAGGTACAGGAAAATGTACGCAAGATGATAGAAAAAAGCACAGAACTAAATATTAAACAGATTGACGTAAATATCCAGGCAGTAGAAAAGGAGGCGAAAAAGTGAAGATTATAACTAAATTTGTTATCTATTGTTATACGATCGTCTTATTCACGATTGGCGCATTATTGATAAGCTTTGCTCTTGGAAAAATCGATGCCTATGACTTAACTGTTCTCTTGAAAAGCCTTGACACCGTTAATGCCAGATTGGCTACAGGTCTAACAGGCCTATTGATTATTCTAATTGGTTTTGTTTTCTCTCAAATAATGTTTTCAAGGATTAAGCGTGAAAAAACAATAGCCTTTCAAACAGCTAGCGGCGAGGTCCTTGTGGCCTTAAATGCAGTAGAAGACCTAATCAGAAAATTAACCGGCGATATCGAAGGAATAAAAGAAGCAAGGCCAAACGTCATAGCCTCCAAAAAGGGCATAGAGATTAATTTAAGGCTAGCCTTGAATGCCGACGTGCACATCCCTGAATTTACAGGAAAGGTTCAGGAGTTGATAAAGGAGAGGATTCAGGAAATCCTCGGAATTGATGAGGCAATCACCGTTAAGATATTTGTCACTAAGATACTGGCCAAAGACAGACCGCGAAATAAAAAAGAAGCAGAAGAAGATACATCAGTCCCGTTTAGGGGTTACAAAAGATAACAATCAGTGGAGGCTAACAAGAAATGGCAAAAAAAAGAATAGCAATTTTAACCGGAGGCGGGGATTGCGCGGGTTTGAATCCGGTAATTAGAGCTGTGACTCGAAAGGGTCTTGAGTTAGATTTTGAAATTATCGGTTTACTCAACGGTTGGAAAGGACTTATTAATAAAGAGACGATGCCGCTTGATCTAAAGTCTGTTTCAGGAATATTGCCTAAGGGCGGAACTATTTTGGGAACAAGCAGGACCAATCCCTATAAGCAGGAAGGTGATGTAGGCAAAATAAAGACAAATTTCAAAGACCTGGCTCTTGATGCACTTATAGCTATTGGCGGCGAAGACACGCTGGGTGTGGCAAATAAGCTTTATACTCAAGAGAAACTACCTATCGTTGGCGTGCCAAAGACTATTGATAATGACCTTTCTTGTACAGATTATACATTTGGATTTGATACAGCAATTAACATTGCAACAGAATGCATTGACAGGCTCCATACAACCGCAGAAAGCCACCATAGAATTATTGTCGTGGAAGTAATGGGTAGACATGCAGGCTGGATTGCGACCTATGCAGGCATTGCCGGAGGTGCAGATATTATTCTCATTCCTGAAATACCTATCGATACGGACGAGGTCTGTAATCTTCTAAAGAAACGACACGAGAGAGGTAAAAAATTCAGTATTGTCGTAGTTGCAGAAGGGGCAAAGCTCAAAAAAGACACTGAGGTATTACAAGAGGAGAAAAAAGACGCATTTGGCCATGTGCGCTTAGGCGGCATTGGAGAAAAATTAGGAAAACTAATAGAAGAAAAAACTGGTTATGAAACACGTATTTCAGTTTTAGGGCATATCCAGCGTGGTGGTTCGCCAACTGCATTTGACAGAATTCTCGGAACGCGCTTTGGTATTAAGGCAGTCGAGTTAATCAAAGATAAGCAATTCGGAAAAATGGTTGCTCTCTCAGGCAATAAAATAGTTACTGTATCATTAAAAGATGCTGTTAAAGAACTAAAGACAGTAGATATGGAACTCTACTCTATTGCTAAAATCTTCTTTTAATAAAGAATAAAATCTTTCATGAATAGAATTATAAAAAAAGACCTACAAGAAAGCATTTCGATAACTAATTACGCTATTAAGAATCAAATTAAAACGATTGAAGGGATAGCTGAAGTTATTATTGACTGTTTGGAAAGAGGAAATAAGGTTATACTTTTCGGTAATGGCGGCTCTGCAGCTGATGCCCAACATATCGCTGCTGAATTAATAGGAAGATTTGAAAAAAATCGCAAGGCCCTTGCAGCAATAAGCCTAACCACAAATACCTCTATAATAAGCGCTATTGCAAACGATTTTGGATATAGTCATGTCTTCTCAAAGCAGATTGAAGGACTAGGCCAAGCTGGAGATGTTGCCATAGGTATTTCTACCAGCGGCAGCTCAAAAAATGTCCTAGAAGCACTAAAAAAAGCAAGACAGCTAGGGCTTGCTACTGTAGGTTTTTGCGGTAAGGCCTCAAAGGCAATATTTAAGGTTTCTGATCTAACCTTAAGCGTTAATTCCCTGCGCACATGCCGCATACAAGAGATGCATATAAAAATCGGCCATATTATTTGTGGTTTAGTGGAAAAAGCTCTCCTGAATGAAAAATAAAATTATATTAAATCAAAAAAAATTAAAGAAGATTCTTGAGCTTCAGAAAAGGAAAGGTAAGAAGATTATATTTACAAATGGGTGCTTTGACCTGCTTCACTTTGGTCATATCAAATACCTCAACGATGCTAAGAAATTAGGAGGGTTTTTAATCGTAGCGCTCAATAGCGATAACTCGGTCAGGAAAATAAAAGGAAAAGGTAGGCCTTTAACATCAGAAAAAGACAGGCTTCAAATTATCTCCAGCCTAGAAATGGTAGATCAGGTGACGCTGTTTAACGATAGAACCCCGCTTAAATTAATCAAACTCCTCAATCCGGATATAATCGTAAAGGGCGCGGACTGGAAGCTTGAGGATATAGTTGGTGGTGATTTTGTAAAGGGTTACGGAGGAAGCGTGCGTCAAATCCCCTATTCAAAAGGCTACTCTACATCAAAATTAATAAGAAAAATTGCCAAGAGAAACTAAGATCTACAGGGTAATCGACGCTAACATCAACCGTCTTACGGAAGGAATCAGAGTCTGTGAGGATATTATACGCTTTCTGATTAATGACTATAGTATCTGGATTAAATTCAAAAAAGTAAGGCACGAAATCTCTGCTATAGTAAAAAAAATTACCGCAAGGCATAAGCTGATAGAACATAGAGATATCGTTAGAGACGTAGGGAAAAAAAGTATAAAGAGTGAGTCAAGAAGGGATAATTATCAGCAAATCTTTTTTGCAAATATCCAAAGGACTAAAGAGTCTTTAAGGGTTCTGGAGGAGTTTTCTAAGTTGTTAGGAAATAGCCAGACTCAAAAGATTAAAAAAATCAGATATAAGATTTATGCACTCGAAAAAGAAGCAGCTTTCAAATTCTAGACTTTATTGTATTGTTGATGTAAAAAAAAGGCCCCTAGAGATAAAGCGACTCTTGAAAAAGATTACCTCTGCCGGAGTAGACATAGTGCAATTAAGGGAGAAAACCGAACAATTCCAGAGGCTTCTTACGGCAGCAAAATTAATAAAAGCCAATTCCAGTAAGACCAAGCCTATTCTTATCATCAATGATCGAGTCGATATCGCAAGGCTTTCTTCTGCCGACGGCGTTCATTTAGGCCAGAGCGACATAACAATAAAGGATGCCAGAAAGATTTTAGGGCCGGGAAAAATAGTTGGTATTTCCTGCCATAGCCTTGCTCAAGCCAAGAGAGCGCAGGCTAGCGGCGCAGACTACATCTCAATAGGACCAATCTATAAAACGCCTACGAAAAAAGGAGTGCCTGCAATAGGCGAACGATTGCTGTCAGAAGTATCCAATAAAATCAATATACCAGTTTTTGCAATTGGGGGAATAAATCGAAAAAATCTAGACAAGATAAAAAGAAAAGGTATAAAAAGAATCGCTGTGCATCGCGCTATAACAAGAGCCAAGAATCCCGCTGGTGAGGCAACGCGCTTAAAACAGCTCCTAAGATGCAATTGATATGACTCAAATAGATCAAGCAAAGACAAATCGAATCACTCAAGAAGTACGCTATATAGCTAAGCTAGAAAAAATCCCCTCTAAGCTCCTGTCAAAAAGAATAGCTTCTAATGAGGCAGTGATTTTTTCAAATAATATAAGACGCCCTAAAAAGACAACGGCAGTGGGCAAGGGTTTAAAAACAAAGGTTAATGTTAACATCGGAAGCTCGACCGATAAAGCCAATGTTAAACTGGAATTAAAGAAACTTAGAGAGGCTGTAAATTTAGGAGCTGATACTATAATGGATTTAAGTGTTGGTCCGGATGCGCAAAGAGTACGCAATCTAATCTTAAAGAATTCTCCTATTCCTGTAGGAACAGTGCCGATTTATGAAGCGGCATTACTGGCAAGGAAAAAGAGAGGCAGCTTTCTCAAGATGGATTTAGAGACAATGCTTAAATGCATTGAAAATCAGGCAAAAGAGGGTGTTGACTTCTTTACAATTCATTCTGGCATAACAAGAGAAGGATTAAAGATCTTAAAAAAATCCAAACGTCAGATTAAAATTGCAAGCAGGGGAGGAGCAATTTTAAGCGCTTGGATGGATGCAAATAAAAAAGAAAATCCTCTCTATGAACATTTTGATGAAATTTTAAAGATTGCATATAAATACGATATTGTCTTGAGTCTGGGTGACGCCTTAAGGCCTGGCGCAATATCTGATGCCACTGATGCTGCACAAATAAACGAATTAAGACACCTGGCTGATCTTGTGAAAAAGGCAAGAAGAAAAAATGTGCAGGTTATTGTAGAAGGACCCGGGCATGTGCCGCTACATCAAATCGAATCTAATATTGTCCTGCAAAAAAAGTTATGTAAAAACGCGCCATTTTATGTCCTGGGGCCGCTTGTTTGTGATGTGGCAGCAGGATATGACCACATAACTGCGGCAATCGGAGGCGCTTTGGCTGCTATGTATGGTGCTGATTTTCTTTGCTATGTCACACCTGCAGAGCATTTACGGCTACCTACGATCAGCGACATGAGAGAAGGTCTGATTGCCTCGCGCATTGCGGCGCACAGCGCAGATATTGCCAAGGGAATTAAACAAGCGGATAAATGGGACAGGCAGGTATCTTCTGCAAGAAATAAAAGAGATTGGAAAAAGCTAATCTCTCTTTCTATTGATCCGCAACGAGCAAGCGAATTTAGACACTCTATTAAAGCAAGGGAATTAAAAACCTGTTCTATGTGCGGTGATTATTGCTCTATGAAACTGACCGAGGCTTCATTACCTAGTTAAGTCAGTATTTTTGCGGGCGTAGTTCAGTGGTAGAACATTAGCTTCCCAAGCTAAAAATGAGGGTTCGATTCCCTTCGCCCGCTTGGATTAGAATTAAAAAAGCATGGTTGATAAAGAAATAATACTAAAACGCATTAATATCCTAGAGCCTATCTACAAACGCCTCAACAGCCTTGTAGATGGTTATCGTCAAAATATTGCCTTGATTGGCGAAACCGGTGTCGGTAAGAGCACAATTTTAAAATATCTTCTCACTTCGTTTATGCGGCCCCAGCTTACGTTTGCCTACGTTAATCTAAACTGCTCTGATTTTGAGCAGTTCAGCTATAAGTTATTGGGTAGTATGCTATACAACTATCTGCAGGAGAAAGGACTGATTATCAAAGATGATTTCGATTACTTAAGCAAGGCAAGTGAAAAGATTTTACCAAATACCTCCAGCCAGATAGAAGAGATCAAGCAATTAATAGAAAGACATAAATACAATGAGGCCTTTGCCAAGACATTTGATTGCACTGATATCTTTACAAAGGAGACCGGCCATAGGCTGGTGTTCATAATCGATGAATTCCATCTCTTAGAGGAAATGGACATAAAAAATGTATTTGCCCTTTTCAGTAAACGGATTATGCTACAGCAATCCGTGGCCTTTATAGTAGCCAGTTCACATGTAGGAAAGGCAAGAAAAATCCTCTCTGAAAAATTATCACTTTTATTCGGTAATTTTGAAGTCATGAATATACATCCCCTGGATCACACAACAAGCAAAGAATTTATCTCAAGCATCATTTATCCTTTCGGAATCGCAGACGTAGGCAATGATTTTCTTATTAATCTAACGGGCGGGTTTCCTCTTTATCTAAAGCTAATCGCCAATGAACTTTCTCGTCTGGCAGAGAAAAATGTGTTCAAGCAAATAGATGAGCATATTATTGCTACGGCGCTGTATAATCTCTTATCAAAAGAGACAGGACTACTTAATGAGAAATTCAACAATACAGTAATGAAGATATCAGAACTAAAAAGTGAGCATAAGAGGACCTCTTCAGTTCATTCCTGGAAGATTTTAATTTCAATTGCCAATGGTTTTAATAAATCTAGCAGCTTGGTTAAGAACCTGCGAAAGGGCAAACCGCAGATACAGGCTAAGCTTACAAAACTTATTGATCAAAATATCATCAGCAAGAACTCGTCATTCTTTAAGATAAATGATCCTGTGTTCGAATTGTGGTTAAAATATGTTTTTTCAAAAAAACAGTATAATTTCAATGAGGATGAATTGGATTTCAAAAATCAATTTATCTCTGAAATCAAAACATTGATTGAGAATTTTACAGTAGAATCAAAGCGTAATTTCATAGACAGGATCTCTGAAGTCTTCGAACAATTTAAGGATGAATCCATCGTATTTGAACGCCGCAGGTGGAAACTGACAAAATTTAATGAGATAAGGCCTTTAAGCTTTGCTGGTAGTGGAATTAGAAGTGGTATCTATGGTCGCGGCGCTGGAGATCTCTGGATTGCTGCCTTAAAACAAGGACATGTCTGCGAAAGTGATATATCTGAATTTATTGTAGAATGTAAAAAATTTAAAAACAAGCGCTTAAAAAAAGTCCTGATTGCCCTTGGCGAAATTGATTTAAATGCAGCGCTCTTGGCCAAAGAAGAGAAGATTCAAACCTGGAACTTGAACCATCTCAATCTATTGCTGAGATTGTTTGGGAAGCCAAAGATTATTCATTATTAAATGAAAGTAGTTGTAATTTCCGATACACATATACCAGAAAGGGCAGAGCAACTTCCGACTAGCTTCCTAGAAAAGGCAAAAGACGCTGATTTAATATTGCATGCCGGCGACCTAGCCGACATTTCAGTCTTAAGTGAACTTAAAAAGATCTCTAAGGTCGTGGCTGTCTGGGGCAACATGGACTCGCCTGAGGTCAAAAAAACATTAAAGGAAAAGGAAATAATTAAAATCGAAGACATCTCAATAGGATTAATGCATGGCAGGGGACATCCAAACTATCTAATAAAATTTTTAACAGAACAATTTAGGAGTGACGCCGTAGATATCATTATCTTCGGCCATTCTCATAAACCAATGAATAAAGAGATTGATGATATTCTATTCTTCAACCCGGGAAGTTTAACAGATGATTTCTTCTCAGACTATGCCTCTTTTGGTGTTATTGAGATAAAAACAGGTAAATATAAAGCTAAAATCGAAAAATTATAAGAAGATGGAAAATTTATGGGCGCCCTGGCGCATGGACTACATTAAGCCAAAAAGAAAACAAAGCGGCTGTCTACTTTGTAGAATCGCAAGGGATAAATCGCACGATAGGAAAAATTTGGTATTCTTACGTACAAAGGCAGCTTTTTGCGTGCTTAATAAATTTCCCTACAGCAATGGCCATATAATGATATGTCCTAATGCCCATAAAAGACACCTAAGACAGTTAAACAAAGAAGAAATCCTACAGCTAAGCAGCTTAGTAATTCAAACTCAAGACTTGTTACATAAGGTATTAAGGCCTGCAGGCTATAATATCGGAATTAATCTTGGTAGCCACGCAGGTGCAGGTATTGATAAACATTTACACATTCATCTTGTTCCGCGCTGGAGAGGGGATACGAACTTTATGCCTGTTATTTCAAAGACCAAGGTTATCCCTCAATCTCTAGATAGCCTTTTTAAGAAACTTAAAAAAAGATGAGTAAACTATCTAATGAAACATTGATAGCCAGTTCTGACTCCACATTAGCAGCATATGCGTCTAAAAACCAAGCAAGTCGTGGCAGAATCTATAAAGAGCCAGAACATGCATATAGAACAATATATCAGCGTGATAGAGACAGGATTATCCACTCTGCCTCGTTTAGAAGACTAGAATATAAAACGCAGGTTTTTGTAAATCACGAAGGTGATTACTATCGCACAAGGCTTACGCATACCTTAGAGGTTGCTCAAATAGGTCGCACTATCGCAAAGGCGCTTAATCTTAATGAAGAGCTGGTTGAGGCCATAGCCTTAGCCCATGACCTTGGACACACCCCTTTTGGTCATGCTGGCGAAGATACCTTAGATGATTTAATGAAGGAAGAAGGTGGTTTTAACCATAATCTGCAAGGATTGCGCGTCGTAGATCAGCTAGAAGAAAGATATCCTGATTTTCCCGGCCTGAATTTGAGTTGGGAAGTCAGAGAAGGTATTGCCAAGCATTCAACCATCTATGACTTTCCTAAGACCCTATCAGAGTTTGAGCCAGGCAAGGGTCCTAGTCTAGAAACTCAGGTTGTTGATGCGGCTGATGAAATTGCCTATGATAATCATGATTTAGATGATGGCCTGACCTCAGGACTATTAAAGGCAGACTCATTAAGGAAGATTGATTTCTGGCGGGAGATTGAAGACGGAATCAATAAGCGCTATCCTGAAATCGGAAAAGAATTACAAAAATACCAGATAATTAATTCTTTGATAAATTTCCTTGTTACTGATATAATAAACGAATCAAAAAAGAGGCTTAAAAAATTCAATATAAAAAATGTTAATGACGCAAAAGAAATCAAGGAAAAAATTATTACCTTTAGTAACGAAGTTCAAAAGAAGAGAGGACCATTGAGAGAATTCCTGTTTAAGAATTTATATAATCATTATCGGGTTATACGCATGTCAGATAAAGCAAAACGTTTTATAAAGGACTTATTTAACGTCTACCTAGAGAAACCTCAACAATTACCAATCAGGACTCAGGAACATTTTAAGAATGAATCTATTAAAAGAGTTGTCTGTGATTATATCGCAGGAATGACTGACAGGTTCGCGCTAAATGAATACAAAAAATTATTTGACCCTTACGAAAAAGTATAAAACGGCCCTTTCGGCTATTCATATAATAGCCCGTCTTATAAATTCAACAACGAATATTAAGGAGCTGCTTTTGCGCGTGGCTAGACTCGCCTGCCAAGTTGTAAAGGGCAAGAACTGCCAAATCATCATTTCTGATAATAATCAATTTATCTCTGCCAGGATCAACGCTGAAACCACAAAAAAAGGATTATATCGAAGAAGGAAAAAGATTTCAGTGCCTATCGAAAAAAAGATTGTTCTTTCTGGTTCCTTGATCCTTGAGCCAGCCTTTCTTGGAATCCCTCTTATCGGTGATGATCTGATGGGAGCAATTATCGTTAAGGGTAAAACCGAACCTAAAAAATTCGATGTGGTTGACCAAGAAATCTTAATGAACCTTGGCGAACAACTTGTAATGGCAATTAAGAATTTACGCCTTTACGATGAACAAGAAAAGCTCCTTTTAGGAAGCGTCAAAACATTAGTCTCGGTCTTAAACTCTACAAGCCCCCAGGCCTATACGCACTCTAAGAATTTTAATCATATATTATTGGCAATTGCAGAACAGATGCATTTGTCTGAGCAAGAAATTCATGCCTTACTTTACGCCGGACTTCTTCATGATGCCGGAAAAATCGATATACCGACAAATATCTTAACTAAATCAACTAAACTAACGGGTAGGGAATTTCGCATAATAAAGGAGCATCCCTTAAAGGGCGTTAAAATTATCAAGCCACTCCAGCTTCTTAAGCCCGCAATACCAATAATCCAGCATCATCATGAAAAATATGATGGCACAGGATATCCTGCGGGACTAAAGAAAAACCAGATCCCCTTAGGTGCAAGAATTATGGCAGTTGCTGATGCCTTTGAGGCAATGCTAGTGGAAAGACCTTATCGTCGTCATAAAATGACCCTATCAGCTGCAGTAGGCGAAATGAAGAAATTTTCCGGCACGCAATTCGATCCTAAAGTAATTGATGCCTTGATTAAAAGCCTGAAGGCAAAAAAATTAAAAAAATATTTATCAGGCCGTCCCCGTAATCATAATCCGGATAAACTTTAGCAAATGAAACAGCTTGAGCTATTCGATGGTTTTCATAAATCTGGAGGAGAGAAATCTTTTAAAAAAAAGACCCAGCATACTAACAACCTGCGGATATTAAGATATGGGCTATTTCTCATAATCTATACAATTGTTGTCCTAATACTCGGCTTTGTCCTAGGCTATGATCGGGCAAAAGTAAAAAGGCCCAGTCCAAGCAAAGCTCCAGAAGCAACTTTAGAGAAGACAGTTAAAGAAGAACCTGTAAGAATAGAAACTGTGGCTACTGACAAAGACATCAAGGTTAAAGACGCCTATGAGATTCAGGTAGCTTCGCTTAAAAAGCAATCGTCTGCAAAAACAGAAAAAGAGACACTAACAAAGGCTGGATTTAAGGCCTATATTTCTGAGTCCGGAGAATATATAAAGGTTTGTATCGGCCCATTTAAAACCGAAAAAGAAGCTGATAAAAATCTAAGGGCTCTTAAAGAAAAATATCCAAAGAAATACAAAGATTCTTTTATAAAGAAAATCAAATGAGGATACTGAAGGAGGAGATTTAACATGTCTATTCATCCATCTCTACGAAAGGCATCAAAAGGCAAGCAACAACGTTCTATACTTAAACGTATCGAGCGGGTTAAGAAACTTGTCGAAGAAGAAGCCTGGGAAGAGGATAAGGTGTTTAAGCTTCCTAAAATAAAAATGATAAGACTGAAGGTCAAGAAAGAAAAACTTAAGGAAGAGGCTACCGAGGCTACTGAGGCAGGGGCTGGGGCTGCAGCTGGAGGCGCCCAAGAAGGAAAACCAACACAAGCCAAAGAAAAGCCAGATGAGAAAAAAGAGTCCAAAAAGGACGCTAAAAAGCAAAAATGAAAAGAATAATATTATTTATATTTAGTTTTATCATTCTTTTTAGCTTATCAGCTGTCTATGCTCAATCCAATCAAGAAGATACGCATTTTCCTTTTATTGGCAGGATAAAAGCAGAAAGGGTTAATGTTCGCTCTGGTCCGCATCTAAACTTTGAAACCCTGGGTAAGGTAAAAAAAGGACAAGATATTACCGTGGTAGGAGAAAAACAGGATTGGTATAAGGTTAGAGTACCAAGCAATTTTTCAGTGTTTGTTGACTATAAATTTGTCCAAAAACGCACTGAGCCTGTTGGGGTTGTTAAGGGTAAAAGAGTAAATGTCAGGGCAAAGCCAAACTTAAAGGCTACGCTCCTAGGACAACTTAACAAAGGAGAGATAGTTACAATTAGAGGCCAAAATAATGAATGGCTAAAGATTGCACCCACACCAAACTGTTTTGCCTGGATAAAGGCAGAATTCGTCAATTACATTCGAGCCGGACTCGCCAAAGAACCAGCAGACGAAATAGAGCTTGTTAAAAAACCTGAGCCTAAGGTAGAGAAGGCATCCTCTGGTTGTAAAAAGTGCGGCCAGAAAAGAAAAGAAACTCCTACGGCAAAAGGCATAGTTGAAGATTCCGGAAGACTATTAAACAAGCGCTCCTTGGCCAAACTCATTGATAAGAATAATGAAATTGAATACTTCCTAGATGCTGATAAGAAATTACTAGACACCTATGGCAATTCCAGAGTAGCTGTGTGGGGAGAAGTAATAAAAGATAAGGATTACCCTGCCCCGATAATAAAGGTAGAAAAAATAATCTTGTTAGAGTAGAATGTCTTTTTTGATTTCTATAAGCCTATTTTTCTTTGCATTCACCATTCACGAATTCGCCCATGGTTGGGTAGCATTAAAACTGGGTGATCCTACTGCAAAATATTCCGGAAGACTAACCCTCAATCCGCTAAAACACATCGATCCTATAGGTACTGTCCTTATTCCTGTTTTACTCTACATTACTCATTCACCCTTTATTTTTGGCTGGGCAAAGCCGGTTCCCATAAATTTTTTGAGATTAGGAAATCCCAAAAAGGATATTATCTGGGTAGGTCTGGCCGGTCCAATGGCAAATATTATCCTGGCAATTATTATCGGCACTATATTTCGTATGAATATTGCAATAGACATTAACCTGTTTGTCATGCTGCGGACTCTAGGAATATTAAATCTGGTCCTTGCTGTTTTCAATCTCATCCCTATTCCGCCTTTAGATGGCTCACGCGTATTACTAGGATTGTTACCGAACAATTTAGCCCGTTCCTATGCGCGAATCGAACCATTTGGTATGTTCATACTTATTGGCCTGCTTGCATTTGGCCTGCTGCGTGTAATCATCTGGCCGATAATTTCACTTCTAGCAGTTATCATAGGTTTGATATAGATGAAAAAGATTAAGGTTAATCTCAAGGACAGAAGCTACGATATCCTCGTTGGAAATAAGATTATTCCTGGATTGCCTGCCTGTATTAGGAGGATTATCAAGCAGACTGATGCAATCATAATCACAAATTCAACTATTGCCAAGCGTTACGCAGGTGCGCTAAAAAAAGCATTAAAAGGCAGTGGATTTTCTCATATACTTCTTACTGTACCTGACAGCGAAAAGGCAAAATCCATATTCTACCTGAATAAACTTTTAAATAAAATTGCAAGATACGCAAAGGACAAACTGCCTTTTATCATCGCTCTAGGGGGAGGAGTGGTAGGTGATGTTGCGGGATTCCTGGCATCAATTTATAAAAGAGGCATCCCCTATATACAAATTCCTACAACCCTGCTTGCGCAAATTGATTCTAGTATTGGCGGGAAGACTGCCCTAGATTTAACCAGTGGTAAGAATCTCGTTGGTTCATTCTATCAGCCAAAATTGGTATTATGCGACATTGGTCTCCTAAAGAGTCTGCCGCAGCGGGAAATTAGCTCAGGTCTGGCAGAACTAATCAAATATGCCTTGATAAAGGATGTTGGACTTTTTAATTATCTTGAAAAAAACTATAAAAATTTACTAAAGTTAAAGCCCGCAAATTTACTACCGGCTGTTTCTTGTTGCGTTAAAATTAAGGCCCAAGTTGTATCAAAAGATGAAAGGGAAAAAAGAGGACTGCGCACTATTCTTAATTTTGGTCATACTGTAGGGCATGCCATAGAAAGTGCCAGTAATTACAGATACAATCACGGTGAATCAGTAGCCTTAGGAATGCTGGCTGAGGCAAGGATTGCGCTCTCTCTGAAACTGATAAATAATGATATTTATGACAGGATCTTAAAGTTGATAAGGAATTGCCGCCTACCTACTAAAATAAGAAAGATAAAGTGCGAAAAAATAATGCAGGTTATTTATTTTGATAAGAAATTCGTTGGTAAGCTTAGTCGTTTTGTCCTGCCAACTAAAATTGGTAAGGTGATAATTAAAGAGAATATTAAGCAGGCAGTTATAAGAGAGGCCATAAAGGACCTGAGTTAAAGATTCTTAATTTTGTTACTCGATAGTCAAAACAAATTCCTTACCGCCAAATGAAAGCACTACCTCTCTGGAACCTACCGAAATTACCTTAGCGCCTTTTATCGTATCGCCAACCTCAACAATCTGATCATCAATCAGGGCTAGATTGCGTCCCTCAGAAGAAACTATCCCATCAAGCGAAAGGGAGATCTCAGGACTTAAATGAAATAAGTTCTTCTTTGACTTCTTTTGAACTGGTTGGGCGCCAGAGGCTTCAGGCGTAGTCACAGGCCCTTCCTCAGTAACCTGCACTAAATATTTATCCTGGAACTTGAAAGCAAAAAGATAAAAGACTAAAAGGCTACCCAATAGTCCAAATACAATCATGGCAATAAAAGCAAAAGGGTTCATATGTCTAATATCATGTATAGTCCACATGTGCAGACGCGGGCGCTTTGTTGCCTTTTCCTTAGCAACATCTTTTTCCTGTTCAGCTATCGGCCGTGTGCCTGCTATAGGCTTAATAGGTTGCGTTAAGTCTTCGCCAGCAGCAAAACCAGAAGAAGTAATCCCACGAGTAGGAGTTTTATCCTTAGGTGCTTCTTGTGGTTTTTGCGACTCTTTTGATTCAGGTTCTTTGGCATGCTGAGAACTAAATCTGGACTGAGCCTTCTTTAGAGCGTCAAATATTATACTCATCCTAACTCCTCAATACATTTTTTTATCAAATCTCTTGATATAGTGTTTGTCTCTAGAACAAATCCTGCCAGCAAGGCGCGGTCACAGAGAATATTGATTAGACGAGGCGTGCCTCCAGAGTAACTAAAGATTTCACTCAATGCATCCTGGCTAAATTCAATTTTACTCTTTGCCCTGGCAATGTGCAAGCGATGTTTTATATATTCTTCCAATTCATCTCGCTCAAGAGGCAAGATATGGTAACGCACAGCAATCCTTTGATTCAACTGTCTCAAGCTCGGCTGCTTCAGTTTGTCGCATAATTCTGGTTGACCAACAAGAACGATCTGTAAGAGCTTGAGCTTCTCTGTCTCTAGATTAGAAAGGAGACGAATCTGCTCTAATTGTTTTGAAGATAAGTTTTGTGCCTCATCAATTAAAATAACAACATTATTACCACAATTCGCCTCTCGTAGAAGAAAATCATTCAAGGCGTTGATAAGGGCAAGTTTTGTGCGCGACTTTAAATTCAAACCAAGGTCTGCCATAATTGCCTGCAATAATTGGACTTGCGACAAATATGGATTTAAGATAAATGCGGTTTTTGTACTCCTGTCTAGGTGGTTAAGAAGTGCTCTGCAGAGAGTGGTCTTGCCTGTTCCGATCTCACCTGTAATCTCCAAGATGCCTTTTCTATCTTGGATACCATAGACAAGGTGAGAGAAAGCCTCTTTATGCCTTCTACTTAAATAAAAAAAGGTAGGATCAGCCGTTACGTTGAACGGCTTTTCTTTAAAACCATAAAAATTTTCATACATAATATTTTCTTAAATTATAGCAAGACTCTAAATCAATGTAAAGGGCAAATATTTGACATCGCTAATTTATTGTGCTAGACTTACTAGCATGGAACAGGCAAATATTGAAAGAAGAAAGCATAAAAGACTCAATAAACGCTTCCCCGTACATTTCCGCATAAAAACTACCAATAAATACGGCGATACCTTAAGCTGTGACGTTAGCGGAGGCGGCATAAGGGTAATGATTCAGAATTTCATAGCCCCCAAAACTGATTTTATGCTTGAATTTAGCATTAATGATTTCTTTCAGATTATTTCCGCTGTCGGAAAAGTCGTCTGGACAAAGAAAGTGCCCCATTCTGATCGCTATCAGTTAGGTATAGAATTCAAGGAAATCCCTTCAAAAGTCAAAGAAGTCATAACTCAATTTATTGAAGATTGCTTTAGCAAGCTCTAACCCACCTTTAAAAAATCTTTTGCCATAAAAATTATATGTGTTAAAATATGGTGTTGGGCTTACTAATAAAATAAGGAGATAAATTAATGCCAAAGAAAGAGAAAAAAGCTAAAGAAGAACAAAATAAAAACTGTCAAAATTGTAACAAGCCAATATACAGAATTTCACGTTATTATCGAAATGGTAAATTCTTCTGTGGTAAAGGTTGCTTTAAGGCCTCCGAAGAGAAAATGGCGGAAGAGAGAAAGAAAAAGGAAGAAGAGGAGAAAGAGCAAAAACGTCAAGAAGCCGAAAAGCAAACAGAAGAGGCAAAAAAACAAACAGAGGAATCTAAGGATAAAGAGTCACAAGTTGAGGAAAAAGCAGAGGAGTCCCCTAAGAAAGAAGAGGCAGCTCCCAAAGAGACTAAAAAAGAAGAAGAACCTAAGAAAGATCCGAAGCAGGGATAAAAATAATGAACTACAAAGGATCAGAAAGAAGAAGAGCAAGTCGAGTCGAAAAGAATGTACCCATAAAGATAAAAGAGGTCAATTTTGACTCTGTCAGTGAAACAAGAAACCTAAGCTCTTCTGGAATTTACTGCAGGCTGGATAAATATATCGCACCAATGGAAAAGGTTGTTATGATTCTTTTGGTACCGCGATTAAAAGAATCTTCCCCTGGAAAAGACCGCTGCAAAAAGGTCGAATGCGAAGGCACAATAGTAAGAACCGAGCTGGTCAATGATCCTATTGAAGGCGACTACTATAATGTTGCTATCTTCTTTAGCGAGATAAAAAAAGCAGACAAGTCCTACATTGAAAAATATGTAAAGAGACATTTGGAAGAAAAGTGACAACCCACCCCAGGCAATGAGAAAAGTTATTACAATCCTTGCTCTTCTTTGCCTATCCATAATAAGCCTCAATGTTTTTTCTAAAGAAAACAAGGAAGCTATGAGTATCAAGCTCCCAGACATCAAAATATCCACGAATAAACCTCTTAATCGACTTCTTCAAAAACGACAATCCCTTAGAAAATTCAGCAATAAAAAATTAACATTGGAACAAATCTCTTCACTTCTCTGGGCAGCAATAGGTGAAAAGGTTGATGCTGTTAGCTCTGCCAGCCGCACTGTGCCATCAGCAGGAGCAAGCTATCCTGTTGAAGTATATTTATATGTACAAGGTGATACTGTGGATGTTTTAAAGTCAGGATTTTATCATTATCTTTCTGGTACACATAGCCTGAATTCTCTGCCTGTAAAAATTAACAATGAGGAAATCATCTCTTCCTGCTGGGACCAGGGATTTATCGCCCAAGCCCCTATTGTTATTATAGTTGTGGCTAATTTTGAAAAAACAACAAGTCGCTACGGGAAAAGAGGCCAGCGCTATGTCTACATCGATGCCGGACATGTTGGTCAGAATTTATATCTTATGGCTACACAATTAGGCTTAGTAACTGTAGAGGTAGGGGCGTTTGACGATTTTAGACTAGCAGAATGCTTAAAATTACCAAAACCATTAAAGCCAATACTGGTTATGCCAGTTGGTTATGCCTTTTAGTAAAAAATGAGAGTCGCAGGATTTACTGAATCTGTAAAATTAATCGTTGGCCTCATCAGTAAGGATGAGGCGTTTCTTTTATCGGCAAAAAAAGAATTAGCAAAAGAATTCGGAAAAATAGACTTTGAGAGTCGTATAATGGCCTTTAACTACACAGATTACTATACCCGGGAGATGGGAGATAACCTTAAACGCGTTTTCTTGGGTTTTGAAAAATTAATTGATCCAACCAAATTAACCAGGATAAAAATCTTGACCAATAAGTTAGAAGAACGTTTCTCTCATCAAGGCAGGAGAAAAGTAAATATTGACCCCGGCTACATTGATTTAGCAAGATTGATCCTAGCCTCAACAAAGGACTTTAGCCATCGAATCTGCTTGGGCAAAGGGATTTATGCAGAGGTTACGCTACTGTTTAAAAATAAGACATTTACCCCGCTTGAGTGGACGTATCCGGATTACAGAACAAAAGATTATATAGAAGTTTTTAAAGACTTAAGAGCAATATACAGCAGACAAATTTCCTCACAATGAAATTAAAAACTTTTTTAATATTGGTTTTGCTATTCGTCTTTTTATCTGGTTGCGCTAATACATATAATCCAGCAACCGGCAAAAACGAATTTATCATTATTGGCACGAGCTCAGAAGTAAGCCTTGGAAAACAAGTCGCTCGCCAGATTGCCTGGGAAAAACAAATAATAAAAACCGGGTTTCAGCAATTAAGAGTACAAAGAATCGGAGAACGCCTAGCTAAACACTCAGATCGCAAGGATTTGGAATATAATTTTTTTCTAGTTAAAGATGAAGAACTTAATGCCTTTGCCGTACCCGGCGGCTTTATCTACATAAACACTGGTTTAGCAGAGAGGGCAACTGAGGACGAACTTGCCTGTGTAATCGCCCATGAAATTGTCCACGTTGCTGCGCGCCACAGCGTAAAAAACCTTCAGGCCTCTTTAGGTTACCAACTTCTTATTTCAATAGCCTTAGGTAATAAAAATCAGATAAGGACACGACAGATCTCTGATATGGTATTTAATTTAAGCAGACTTGGTTATTCACGTAGTGATGAAACGTTAGCAGATAAATTGGGCGTAAAATACGCACATTTAGCTGGATATAATCCGCAAGGAATGATTAGTTTCTTTGAGAAATTAAAACAAGAGGCCCTAAAACATGGAGGCGCTTTACGCATCGAGATATTCAGTTCACATCCTGACATAGACAAACGAATACTGACTACTAAAGAAGAGATTAAAAAGCTGCAATAACAATGAAAAATAAAAAGAAGGTGTGTCTCCTGCTTTTTCTTTTATTGCTTATTGACTCCTCAGTATCAGCTGAAACAATCAAGCTTAAATCAGGAAAAACTGTTGAAGGAAAAATTGTTACGATGACAGATAAATATATAAAGGTAGATATCGGAATTAATGTAAATATTATGTATTTTTTAGATGAAATAGAAAAGGTAGATAAAGGCGAGACGGAGGACAGTCAAGTTGAGGACTACACTGTTGAGAATGAGCATTCTATTAAAAGAAACAAATTCTATCCTATTCCTTACCAACCCAACGTGAATAAATTACAACATCGCCTAAAGCCTAATTTCAAAACAACAACAAGAACCATCCAATTCCAAAAAAGTGCCCTGAAATTACAAATGCCACTTCAATCTAAAGAAGAATTTCTGATAGATGCGCCTCAGCATGATCATTTTACAGGAGAATATCAGCTACAAAGAGATACCTGGAGAGACGCCTGGCGACAGAGAAGAAATAGTTGGCAAGAGAACCATTTTTATAGAAAATAAGATGGTAAAGACAAAGATAATCTGTACAATAGGCCCATCCAGCTCTAATGAAACTGTCTTAAGGAATATGGTGTTAGCAGGTATGGATGTTATAAGGCTGAATTTTTCGCATGGCACTCATAGAGAACATCAATCCCGAATTGATTTAATTAGAGGGTTAAATAAAAGGTATAGGCGACACATCAAGATATTACAGGACCTGGAAGGATATCGCATAAGAATTGGCAGGCTAAAAGGTAGGAAGGCAATTGAATTAAAAAGAAGACAAGTAGTTCTTTTGAGCAATAAGAAAAGATTAAAAAACAAAAGTATTATAGCATTCGACTACCAAGGCTCATTAAACGACATAGAGGCAGGAAGTTATATATATATAGATGATGGAAATATCTCGCTTAAGGTAAAGGCCAGATATAAGAATTATATAAAAACAGAGGTAGTTATTCCGGGAACCCTAAAAGAAAATAAAGGCATTAATATCCCAGATGCTAAGTTAAAATTCAAAGGCCTAACAGAAAAGGATAAGATAGATCTTGAATTCGCAATCAGAAACAAGGTAGATTATATCGCCCAGTCATTTGTAAGAAGTAAAAAGGATATTAATAATATTAGACGCTTTATTAAAAAAGGCGGCGCGAATCCCAAGGTTATTGCTAAGATCGAAAACCGTCAAGGAATCAATAATATAGATAAGATTCTAGGTGTATCTGATGGGATTATGATTGCACGTGGAGATATGGGTGTATCTTTACCCATATATCAGATACCATTTTATCAGAAGATGATAATTAAAAAATGTAATAAAAGAAGGCGGTTCGTAATTACAGCTACGCAAATGCTTGAGAGCATGACTGAAAATCTAAAACCTACGCGCGCAGAAGTAACTGACGTGGCTAATGCAATACTTGATGGTTCGGATTTCCTGATGCTTTCAGGAGAGACAGCTGTTGGCAAATATCCTGCTAAAACAGTAGAGATGATGAATCAAATAATTAAATTCACGGAAAGGTCAAGTAAGACCACAACTAAGGAGGTAGTAATATGAATTGGGGTATGAAGAATAGATTATCAAGAATAATCAGCCCGAAGACAGGCCGCTGTGTCATGCTGGCAGTAGACCATGGTTATTTTCAAGGTCCCACTACTGGCTTAAAAGACCTAGCTAAAACCGTCAGTCCCCTCCTAGACTTTGCAGATGCATTAATGATAACCAGGGGCGCATTAAGAAACTGGATTGCACCAGAGATGGATAAACCTATCATTCTAAGGGTCTCAGGCGGCCAAAGCATATTAAAAGAATTATCAAACGAAATAATCACAACTTCTATTTCTGATTGCATAAGAATAAATGCATCTAGTATTACTTGCTCTGTTTACATCGGATCGGAATTTGAAAAACAGACGATTGGAAATTTATCTAAAATAGTAAATGAAGGGGAAAATTACGGAATTCCCGTGCTGGCAGTAACAGCAGTCGGTAAGGAAATAGCGCGCGATGCGCGTTATTTAAGTCTAGCATCAAGGATGTGCGTAGAATTGGGTGCACATATGATAAAAACCTATTACTGCGAAAACTTTAAAAAAGTTGTGCAGGCCTGTGGAAACGTTCCGGTTGTTATTGCAGGTGGAAAGAAAATAGAAGAAAAAAAGGCCTTAGAAATGGCCTATCATGCGATTAAAGACGGCGCAGCTGGTGTAGATATGGGAAGAAATATATTCCAATCTGATAATCCAGTCGGAATGATAAAAGCCGTAAGGGCTATTGTCCATAACAAGGCCTCAGTCAATGAAGCCTTCAGGATTTATAAACATACCTAGATTAATGAAAGTCGCAGTCTATTATAATAACAGAAAGATCAAGATAGAAGAACTGCCACGACCCCAGATAAAGGAGGGAGAAATCCTGCTTAAGGTCAAGGCCTCTGGTATCTGCGGCACAGATGTCCTGGAGTGGTATAGGATTAAAAAGGCCCCCCACATTCTAGGTCATGAAATAAGCGGTGAGATTGCTGAATCAAAATCAGCTAAATTCAAAGTTGGACAGAGAGTATTTGTAAGCCACCACGTTCCTTGTAATACTTGCAAATACTGCAGAGATGACAATCAAACAGCATGCGAAACCCTGCACAAAGGCAATTATGATCCGGGCGGATATAGTGAATTTGTCAGGGTGCCGAAAATAAACGTAGAATACGGCACCTATCTATTGCCGGATAATGTCTCTTATGAAGCGGCAACCATGATTGAGCCTCTGGCCTGTGCGATAAGGGGATTAAACTTAATTAATATAAGAGAGGGGCATTCTGTTTTAATTCTTGGGAGTGGTGTCTCTGGATTGATGAATATTGCGCTGGCAAAATTAAAAGGTGCAAAGGTTATCGCAACTGATATAAACGAATACAGATTAGAAAAGGCCAAGGAATTTGGCGCAGATAGGATAATAAATGCAAATCAAGACTTCAAGGTAACGGCTGAAAGGATAATAATTTGTACTGGCGCTAAAGCTGCCATCTTAGAGGCATTCAAATCCATAGATAGAAAAGGTATAATACTTTTCTTTGCTATCGGCGATGAAAGAATCGAAGTCCCGGCTGTTGATTTTTGGAGGAATGAAATAACAATTACCTCAAGTTATGGTGCAGCCCCTAATGACCTAAAGCAGGCCTTAGAGCTGATCAAGGAAGAAAGATTAGATATTGAAGGGCTAATAACACATAAGCTACCCCTAGAACAAATCCAAGAGGGATTCGATATTGTCGCATCTGCAAATAAATCTCTAAAGGTCATATTACTGCCTTTTTAAGTTAATAAGAGGGGAATAAATGGATAACGGAGAAACTTATTTAACGCGGGACGGTTACGAGAAACTAAAGAAAAAACTCGACCATTTAAAGAATAAACGCAGAAGAGAGCTTTCTAAGGCAATAGCCGAAGCCAGGGCGCATGGGGACATAAGCGAAAATGCTGAATATGACGCTGCTAAAGATGCGCAGGCCTTAAACGAGGGAAGGATCGCAACTTTAGAAAGTAAATTGGCTCGCACTAGAATAATCGATGATGAGGACATACCTAAAGACCAGATATTTATCGGGGCAAAAGTAGACCTCCTAGACCTAGAAACAGAAGAAGAAATTCACTATATACTAGTATCAGAATTAGAGGCAGATTATGAGCAGAACAAGATCTCCATTACCTCTCCTGTAGGCAAGGCACTTTTGGGCCACAAACAAGGCGAAACAGTAGAAATCCAAGCTCCCGCAGGCCTCTTACAATACAAAATATTGAAGATATCAAGATAAGGTATTCTTGGGGTTTATTTTTTTTGCGGCGGGTCGATTTTTTATTCTTAAGCCTTACCTTGGAAGAAGCTCTAAATTCTATTGCCTTTCGTGTTTCAAAATAAAGTCTAGAAATCAGATTATGTAGCTCTGCTTCCCCTGATTCATCATTAATTATTTTTTTTGCTGCCTTCATGATTCCCTTTGAAGTAAAAGGGGACTTGTATCCTGGAAACAATGCGGAAATCGTATATACAATACCCAGGCACATAAAGCCTCTAACTGCCTCAGAAAAACTAACATCATCCTCTTTAGCAATAAATTTAAGATATTCCAGCTACCAATCAGTAAGCAATACTTGACATCTCTTAAGCATATTCTCGCCTCCTGTATTTCTGTAATAATATCGTAGCTTCTAAATTTGAGCAACCCTTTATCTGAAAAACTTGACAATCTCCTGAGCCGGAGTATAATTACCTACAAAAGGTGTGTAACCTAATTACATAAGCCATGGATAGGGAAGAACACCATAATTGCTGGGAATATTGGGACTGCCCAGATAAAGAAAGAAAGCAATGCCGCGCACATACAGCAGGGGCTGGCAAGAAATGTTTCTATTATTCACATAATTTCAAACCAGTGGTCAAGCGCAGCTTCAAATCCTGCGCTGAGTGCCCCTGGTTATATAAAACGTTGGGATAAAATGGTTGAATTATTCAAAAATGGCCAAGTAGAACTCAGCAAGGATATCGATGAATCCGGAAATGTAAATATAAGCGTCAGATTCAATGCAGGTATAGATAAGGCTGAAATAGATGTGTTTTATGAGGTTATAAGCTGTGCCTTGCATCGAAGATATGGAGAGTGGCTAGATCTATATAATATCGAAAACTACCAAAATAACTATCGCAACAACTCCCGTCTAGAAAATCTTATTGACAACGAAAAGTATTAATATATAATTAAATTCAGTAGTAAATAAGGAGGTAGAATTCTGCTGCTGTAAGGCGAGAAGAGCCTTAGGTGTTGCGGTTGATTTCTTTCCGCAAAAAGGAGGTGTAGTAAGTAATGGCGAAGGGTAAAGTAAAATGGTTTAGCAATCAAAAAGGTTACGGTTTTATTACTCCTGAGAATGGCAATGACGTATTTGTACATCATGCAGCAATTCAAGGCGAAGGCTACAAGACTTTAGAAGAAGGCCAGGAAGTTGAATTCGAGATCGAGCAGGGTCCTAAGGGCGAACAGGCTAAAAACGTAACGAAGATATAAGCTGAAAAGCAAAAAAGCCCGACATTAAAAGTCGGGCTTTTTTTATGCATGATTAGGATATTTAATTGAAAAATAAATTAGTCAAAAACTATGATAGCGGTTTTGCTTCTCTAATAGGGCTTCTCATTACTCTTGCCTTAATGTGTCTGCTCGTATACATTGCCTTCAATACCTATTTTAAAACTCCGGTTACTGATAAAGAAACTAAAAAATCTCTTTCGCAACAGGGCATAGATAGCTCTAGCTATAAAACAATTTTGGATTCTAGCCGAAACAAAGTCAAGGATATACAAAAGCAGCTCAAAGAACAAACAGAAGAGCTCGAAGGCCTTAGATAAACCAAACTCAATAAAACTTAAGGATGAAAATCTTAACTGAAAAAGAGGCCATTACCTTAACCAGGCCACTTATTTACACGTTGGTCACTTCTTTAAATAAGAAGGGGCGGCCGAATGCACTTGGAGTATCCTGGGTTATGCGAACATCTATCAAGCCTCTATTGATGGCCATTTCAATTGATCGGCGTCGTTACTCCCACAGAAACATTCAATTACATAAAGAATTTGTTATCAATTATCCTAATAAGGATCAGGCAAGGTCTGCCTGGATTTGTGGCGTGAAATCCGGCCGTAGTATTGACAAAATAAAATTAGCTAAAATTACCTTAGTAAAATCTAAAAAAGTTAAAGTGCCTACAATTCATGATGCAACGGTTGCATTTGAATGCAAATTAATAGATAAATTCAAGACAGGAGATCATACAATATTTGTAGGAAAGGTCTTGGCAATGACAGGTAATCCGAAAAAGAGCAAACATCTATTCGTTGCTTGTGACTGGAGACTTATTGGGTTAGATAAAAAAGGCAAGAGTAAGCTTAATTTAACCAAAGGAACAATATAATTATGCCTAAGAAATATCAAGGCATTGAAGCCAGGCGCTATCCTAGAATATCCTGGAATTTCATAGTAAAATTCAGGCTCAAAACTTCACAAGACTCCAAGTGGTTTATTTCCAATATCACAAATATAAGCCAAGGCGGCTGCTTTTTTTATAGTCCTGTCCCTTATGAAATAGGCCAAACCTTGGAGGTTGAAATACAGTTTCCCAGGCTAACGCAACCCATGCACTTTCTAGGAGAAGTAAGGCGAAAGGTAGATGAGGAAAACGCACTAAATTCAAGATACGGTATAGCGGTTATGTTTTTAGAGATGGAGGAAGAAAAGAGGAAGGAATTTCTCGAATCGATAGACTTTTTTCTGAAGAAACGCTAGAGAATTATGGAAAAAATAGATATTACTATTGTAGGCGCTGGAGTCATTGGTTTGGCTATAGCATCTGAGCTGTCAAAAACGCATAAAGACATCATTGTCATTGAAAGGAATTATGCCTTTGGACAGGAAACAAGTTCAAGAAATAGCGAGGTTATCCATGCCGGAATCTATTACCCTAAAGATTCTCTGAAGGCCAAAACCTGTATTGAAGGAAAAAATCTACTTTATGAATACTGCGTTAAGAATAATATCAACCATAGAATGCTGGGTAAACTTATCGTTGCTGCTAACGTCTCTGAAATCCTGGATTTAGAAGTCCTTTATAAAAATGCCTTAAATAATGGCCTGAATGATTTAAGGCTTATTTCCAAAAGCGAAATAGAAAAAATTGAACCGAATATAAAGGCAGAGGCAGCAATCCATTCGCCCTCTACAGGCATAATAGATTCGCATGGACTAATGAAAAGTCTTGTTGATGAATTTGCAAGCCGTAAAGGACAAATAGCTTATAATACAGAACTCACCGCTATAGAAAAATCAAATTCAGGCTATAAAGTTACTGTTGAAGATAAAAGCGAAGGTGCATTTAGTTTTTCCACAAAGGTTTTTATTAATTCCGCGGGCCTTAATTCAGATAAAATAGCCAAAATGGTTGGCATTGAAGAAGATGAATACAGACTAAAGTACTGTAAAGGAGACTATTTCAGGACTAGTAACAAAAAGGGAAAATTAGTTAACAGATTAGTCTACCCTGTTCCTAAGAATAAAGGGGCAGGACTAGGCATACATGCAACTCTAGATTTAGGCGGAAGTCTGCGATTAGGCCCTGATGATGAATATGTGCAGGATTTAGATTATAATATTGATGGGACTAAGCAGAGACTTTTTTATGATAGCGTTAAACACTTCTTGCCGTTTATTGAATACGATGACTTGGCTAAAGACATGGCAGGAATTAGGCCAAAACTACAGGGACAGGATGAGGATTTTAGGGATTTTCTCATAAAAGAAGAGAGTGATAAGGGACTCCCTGGCTTTGTGAACCTTATTGGCATTGAATCTCCTGGGCTTACCTCAGCGCTCTCTATTGCCAAGTTAGTTAAAAAAATAGTTAAGGGAGGCGATAAATGAGACAAATTAAATTAGAAGAAATCTTTCACCCCATTTTCAATAAAATAAGCAATATTGGGATTGCTGCGGCCTTAAACAAGAAAATATTGGAAGAAGATACAACTAAACTCTCCAGCAAAGAATTAGAAGCTAAATTTTCCCATATTATTGATGTTCTAGGCAGTATTGAAGAGAATTGTAACGCGTTACATGATTATATGAAGGCAATTTATGAACGCTTAGACAAAGAAACGAATTTCCAGACACCAAAATCACCAAAATAAAACCCCCATTAACATAACCTCTTATTTTACAGTCAATTACGTCGAATAATAGAAAAAAACTAATTTTTGTGGTATACTTATAGTGTTATATTGTAGCTAATACGATAAAGGCAAACCATTTGAAAGAGTGGGGCGGGCCGAAAGCCCGGTCCTGAAAAGGACCGCAAAACTTATAGAGCCTAAATCCTAAAAACTTAGGATATGGCAGTCAGTTGCCGAACATAGTGGATAAAAAATGCCTATTCTTTCAAAGGAATAGGCATTTTTTTTGGGGGGTGGCAAAGATGAACGAGAAGATTCTGATAGTAGACGATGAGCCTGACGTATGCGAAGCAATCGGTCTATATTTTAGCAAAAGAAACTATAAAATTATTACTGCCAATAACGGTCAAGAGGCACTCTCTAAAGCCAAGAATGAGAAGCCGGCATTAATATTGCTAGATATAGTTATGCCTAAAATGGGTGGAATCGAGTGTCTGCGCAAAATAAGAAGGTTTAATAAGAGGGTACCTATCATTATAGTTACTTGCGTAGATAAATTAAAAACAGCCTTGAAGGCCATGAAATTAGGCGCTACTGATTATATAACAAAACCTCTTGGTTTTGATGCCTTAGAGACAACTATTTCTACATATCTCTTTTTGAAGAGCGTTAATTGAAATAAAAAAACCCACCAGCCACGTAAGAAGCAAACAGCAACTTTACAATTGACCATTCCTTAAATCATGTATATAATAACATATTAAGTAATAATCCCTTCATAAATAGGATCAAATGAAATCCCTATATTCCCTTCTAATATTTCTACTTGCTGTTGTAGTCAGCGTTGCATTTTTTCTACCCTGGTTAAATGTTGAATCAAAGCCGCTAGGTTCAGTTTCAAAGATACTTACCGGAAAATCCCAAGGAACGCTCGATAATATAAATGCATTCAGAATACCCATTCTGGCAAATGGTGCTGAAGCCCGCTTTATGATTAGCGTGATAAAAATATTTAGCCCTGAGATGAGAAATGCACCGACAAAAAGCTTTTTCGTATGGATTTTGCCGCTTCTTGCAGTGCTTATCTTTGGTGCAAGTTACTTCTTTCCCAGAAGCAGGCTAATCAGCCTTACAATTGGAATTGCAGGAATTACAGTATTTACTACTGGACTATACAAAATAAGTATAACTGATTTAGATAGATTAATGCTAACAGTATATATTGGCCATGGTCTCTGGCTAACGCTCTATGCATATTTAACCATGGGCTTAATTGGCTGGGTGCGTTTTACTCAGCTCTCAATCAGAGCAAAAAGACGAAAGATAGAAGAACTTAGAAGCAAAAAATGGCCTTGGAAAATAAAGACTGTAAGCCCTTGAATAAACTCTAAAGACAGAAGAGGTGGATAATGTTAAAAAGGTTTTTAATTATTTTATTATCTCTTGCCTTAGCCGGATGCGCAACCACTTATGGAAAACCAATTACCCTGCAAGACATATCCCAACTGAAAAAAGACATTACACAGGAGGAAATCATAGAACTTTTAGGTGAACCGCAGGCAATAAATTTAACAGCAAATGGTAAAACTATCTGGGTCTATGTGTATACAAGGTCTAAGACAAGTACCTCAACATATATCCCGGTTGTAAATGTATTAAAAAGCGGGGCAAAAGTTAAAACTCAGATGTTGCAAATACTCTTTGATGAAAACAATATCTACCAAAAACATTCTTTTTCAGATAGCGAAAAGCGACTAAAAACAGGAATGTTTTAAAAGGAGGTACGTATGTTAAGATTTATGGGATTGTTCTGCACTATTCCTTTGGCACTATTACTTACAGTGAGCTTTTTTGTGCTTCTTGCCTTAAGTAAGGTCGGTTCTAAGTCGCTGCGTGGTTTTGCTATTGCTATTGTAATCCTTTTATGGATTTCTGCTTTGTTAGTGGCCTCTTGCGGTATCTACACGCTGACTACAGGTACCTGTCCAATGATGAAATGCATGAAAGAGATGAAAATGATGCAACGTCCAATGATGCATGAGAAAATGATGATGCAGCATAAGTCTATGAAAGAATGATCAGGTTCCTTCAACTGATTGCGTCAATCTTTGAGGAAATCAGCAAGCTCTTATGTCTCTAAAATCGAATTCGTGCCGCAGGTAGCCAATTAAGCACAAAATACAATTTTCATAACTATAATAATAGCAACAAGATATAGAAGGTAGTCAAAAACTTACAAATTAAGGGGCATTTTAAAATGGAGGGAGCAAAATGAGTGGAATTTTTGGCGTTACTTCTAAAAATGATTGTACAGAATCTTTATTTTACGGAACAGACTATCACTCACATTTAGGCACGGAATATGGAGGCATGGCCGTGTTAGGTGAAGATTTCCAACGCCAAATACATAATATAGCGCAGACTCAATTCAAATCAAAATTCTATGAAGACTACAGACGCATGAAAGGAAATAAAGGCATAGGTGTTATCAGTGATTCTGATGAACAGCCCATATATCTAAACTCTAAATTCGGACCTTTTTGCATAGTTACCGCAGGATTAATAGAAAACAAAGAACAATTAGCAGAAGACTTATTGAAAAAAGGCATATCATTCAGCGAAGTAGGCAAGGGTTTAGTTAATTCCACAGAACTTGTGGCAAAATTAATAAACCAGGGCGATAGTATTATAGATGGCATAGATAAGATGTTTGATTCAATAGAAGGTTCTTGCACGCTTCTTTTGCTAAACAAAGATGGGCTTTATGCAGCTAGGGACAGACTCGGCTATACTCCAATAATCCTTGGCAAGGGCGATGAGGCCTGGGCTGTAACCTCAGAAACTAGCGCATTCGCTAATACAGGATTCACAATTGAAAAATACCTCTTGCCAGGAGAAATCATATTACTTACTGAAAATGGCCTAACTCAACGAAAGCCCGGTAAAACTGAGTGTCAAATCTGCACATTCTTGTGGATATATACGGGTTTTCCAGCATCAACTTATGAAGGCATAAATGTTGAAACTGTGCGTGAAAGATGCGGCAGATTCTTAGCAAAACGAGATAAGGATATAAAGGTCGATGTTGTTTCAGGCGTACCTGACTCTGGAGTGGCGCATGCACTTGGCTATGCAATGGAATCCGGCAAACCATTCCGCCGCCCACTTGTAAAATATACTCCTGGCTATGGCAGAAGTTATACCCCGTCTTCACAAGAAACACGCGATTTGGTTGCTAAAATGAAGCTTCTACCGATTAGGGAGATCATAGAGGGTAATAAAATAGTAGTGTGCGAAGACTCAATAGTAAGAGGGACTCAATTGAAGAATTTTACCGTAAAAAAACTCTGGGATTGTTGCGCAAAAGAGGTTCACGTACGGCCAGCTTGTCCGCCTCTTATGTTCCCGTGTAAATTTTGTCTTTCTACGCGAAGCATTCATGAGCTTGCTGCGCGTCGTGCAATTAAGGCGCTTGAAGGCCATGACCTTGAAGACGTATCTGAATACATAGATCATAACACGGATAAATATAAGAAGATGATAGACTGGATAACCAGAGACTTAACATTAACCACGCTAAGATACCAAACAATAGACGATATGATAAAGGCAGTGGGTCTACCCAAGGAAAAACTCTGTCTTTATTGCTGGACAGGTGAATCACCTAAGCAGAACGCAAAATCTGATATAGAAAACAAGAGCAAAAAGACCACATCTTTCTCTGATATTTAAGGATTAATCGTAAGTTTTACCTCATTTCCATTATTCTTTTAATTACTTGACAAACTAAAGATTTTGTGTATAATGATACCCGTAGTAAATAAGGGAAGGGAAGTTGAATGCCGTAAGGCAAAACACTCGCCTTGCGGTTTTTTTCTGCCATTATTTACTAAAAATTCATGAAAAAGGAGGTGTAGTAAGTAATGGCAAAAGGCAAAGTAAAATGGTTCAGTAATCAAAAAGGTTATGGTTTTATTACTCCTGAAAACGGCAATGACGTATTTGTGCATCACTCAGCAATTCAAGGTGATGGCTATAAGTCTTTAGAGGAAAATCAAGAAGTTGAATTCGAGATTGAACAAGGTCCTAAGGGCGAACAGGCTAAAAACGTAACAAAAGTATAAGCTGAATTGGAAAAATCTAAGGCTCGAGACTTTAAATAGGCTTGAGCCTTATTTTTAAAGGAGATATTTCATGCATAAAGGAAAAATAAAAAGACTGGTTCGCGATAAGGGTTTTGGTTTCATCAGCGTACTTGATGGAAGGGATATATTTTTCCACCAGAATAGCGTATTAGATACTAACTTTGAAGATCTTAAAGAGGGTCAAGAAGTTGAGTGCGAAGTTGAAAAAAGTCCAAAGGGTCCACGCGCACTTAATGTACGTATTGTCGCAGAAGCAGCTTGACTTAGTCCACCAGACATACCTACGACACACAACTGTTTAATTTCCAATAGGTCATAATTTTCTTATCTAAGGAAGTTGAGCATGGCATTTAAAAAATGTTTAAATTAATGAGCAACTCTTTTTCTAAAGGGTTGCTTTTTTGTTTATAGCTAAAAGGAGACAGTATGAAAAGGCTATTAATAATTGCATTGGCATTATCATTTGTATTCTCTGCAACACCTTTGTTTGCTGCCGAAGGAGGAGAAAAAGGCGCCAGTAAAAAGGCCTATGAGCATGCAAGCGATGAAGCGGTATTCAATAGGGTGAGTGATTGGTTTGCTACAAGAGGCAAGTCCAAGGAAGAAAAAGAAGCAATAATAGCTGAGCGTAAGGCAAAAAGGGCAGTAAAACAGGCTGCAAAAGAGACTAAGAAGGCGGAAATAGAACTAAAAAAACAAGAAATGGAAACCAAGAAAGAGACGAAAAAAATAGAAAAGCAAACAAGAGAACAAGTAAGGACTACAGAACGCGAGACTAAAAGAGTAAGCAAAAAAGCTGAAGGAAAAATGAAAGGCCTAAAAAAGGGTTGGAAAAAATAATATTAAAAAGAGGTAAGGAGGTATAAGGTGGACAATCTTTTCTTAAAGCCCTTAGAGATATCAAAGGCACTAAGTAGAATTGGCGAAAGAAAAGCAAAAGAAACAATATTTGAACTCTTCATCTTTGGGATTCTTGCTGGTATCTACATTTCCTTTGGCGCTCATGCTGCAATTGCTATTTTAAGCGGAGGGACCCTTGATCCAGGTCTGGCAAAATTCCTTGCCGGAAGCGTCTTTAGTGTAGGACTGATGTTGGTACTCATTCCCGGTTCAGAACTCTTTACCGGGAACATCCTCATGACCATAGGCTTTATCTATCGAAAATATTCCTTTGCAAAGGTCTTTCGTAATTTGTTTGTAGTCTATTTCAGCAATCTATTGGGCGCTTTAATCATCGCCTGGTTTGTCTATAAGAGCGGTCTGCTTATGCAGGGCAATGCCTTAACCTCAATGGGCGCTGTTGCAGTTAACATCTGCGAAACAAAATTAGGTTTGAGTTTTACAGAGGCACTCTGCAGAGGAATCTTATGCAATATGCTAGTTTGTCTTGCAGTAATAATGTGTATCGCTGCAAGGTCAATAGCAGGTAAGATTTTTGGCATATATTTCCCAATTATGGTCTTTGTTGCCTCTGGCTATGAACACAGTGTAGCTAATATGTATTTCCTGCCAATAGGCCTGATGTTAAAAGGAGAGTTCTTTTCTAACTTTTCTTCAATGTTTACTAACCTCATACCCGTAACCATTGGAAACATTATAGGAGGTTTGTTAATTGTCCTGTTACATCCAAAGGCTGAGGAAAAGATCGTTAGTACTCTGATGGGCAAAAAATAAACTCAACAAATAACCAGTTATATAGATTGCAGTAAATCCTGCCAAACAGCCTATTTGGGAGATTTATATGGGTGATAAGAACCAAAAGAGCTTTATATGTACGGATTGTTTCCGGCTCAAAAGATGCAAAGAACCGCTCGCCTCATGGCTGTTTTTTAGTATTGCAATTATTGCGGTTATTTCGCTCAGGGCTGTAAATATCTTTATAGATTTTAATCCTCTAATTGCCAAGACACTCTGGTATGTTGGCGTAACAGGATTTTTGGTATTCTTTATATATAAATTCCACCACCACAACATCTTACACAGAGAGCTTAATAAAACAAATCTTGTGGAGAAACTACTCAGTAAAGAGAAGCTTTCTGAGCATGATTATGAAGTCCTAGGAACCATCCTTTGTAGCTTAAGTTCAAAAAAGGACAAGATAAATTATTTCCTTATATTCTTTTTTTCAGCGGTGGCTCTAATAATAGCAATATATGCTGATTTCTTTAAAAGGTAGAACAAAGGAGGAGTAAAATGGCTAAATCAATCAAAGGAACGAAAACCGAGAATAATTTATTGGCAGCCTTTGCAGGTGAATCGCAGGCAAGGAATAGATATACATATTTTGCCAGCGCTGCCAGAAAAGTAGGTTATGAGCAAATTGCCAATATATTTACCGAAACAGCTGAAAACGAAAAAGAACACGCCAAGGTATTCTTTAAGTATCTTGAAGGCGGCGATCTAGCAATTACTGCATCTTACCCAGCAGGAGCAATAAAAGAAACAAAAATCAATTTAGAAGCTGCTGCTGATGGTGAGAAACTAGAATGGACAACCCTTTATGCAAACTTTGCAAAGATTGCCAAAGATGAAGGTTTTACTGAAGTAGCTCAATCCTTTGAACAGATTGCCAAGGTAGAGAGATTTCATGAAACAAGATACAGAAAGCTAATCGCCAACCTAGACAAAGACAGCGTATTTAAGAAGGCTAAACCAGTGAAATGGCATTGTATTAACTGCGGTTACGTCTTCGAAGGTGAAGAAGCACCCCAGGAATGTCCTGCCTGCAAGCATCCACAGGCGTTCTATGAAGTTCTGGCTGAGAATTACTAATAACTATGAAATACAAAAGACCTGAGTTAATATCACCAGCAGGTGACTGGTGTAGTCTAAATACAGCAATAGAAGCAGGGGCTGATGCTGTGTATTTCGGCATAAAGAACCTAAATATGCGGCATTGGGCCTGTAATTTTGATATGCTTGAAATAAAAAAGGTAATCTCTGTTTTGCATGATAATGGAAAAAAAGGCTATCTTGCGTTAAACACCATTATGTATAACAATGACATCAAAAAGATAAAGAAGATCTTAAGTATAGCCAAAAAAGCAGAGGTTGATGCGGTTATACTTTGGGATATGGCAGTGCTTAAACTTGCAAAAGAGCTAGGCCTGCGCATACATCTATCAACACAGGCAAGCGTTGCGAACTTTACAGCGCTTAAATTTTATCATTCATTAGGCGTTAAAAGGATTGTTCTTGCAAGGGAATGTGGATTTCTTCAGATAAAGGAGATAATTAACAGTGTAGGAAAAGAAAACCTAGATTGTGAAATAGAGGTCTTTGCCCATGGGGCCTTATGCGTCAGTATATCCGGGAGATGTTTTCTTTCGCATAGTTCATTCTCAAAATCAGCAAACAGAGGTATGTGCCTTCAGCCATGCAGGCGTAAGTTTTTAATAAAAGACATAGAAGAAAAGAACAATGAATATATCTTAGGCCAGGATTATGTGCTAAGCGCGAAGGATCTGTGCACAATAGAATTTATTGATAAATTAATACAGTCTGGTATAAGCGCCTTTAAAATAGAAGGCAGGATGCGCTCTGCAGAATATGTAGGAGAGGTTACTTCTAGTTACAGACAGGCAATGGATTCTTTTTTTAATGGCGGTCTTACCCCCCGTAAGAAAAAATCCCTCAAAAAGAGACTTTCAGCAACCTTTAACAGAGGCTTTAGCCATGGTTTTTTCTTCTCCCAGCCTAATGATACGGGCAGTGAAAAAGGCACAAGTGGCTATGAAAAGGTTTTTGTGGGCAATGTAGTTAAGTTCTATAATAAAATAAGCGTTGCAGAAGTCTCAGTAATAAACCAAGGTTTAAGAAAAGGTCAGAATATATTAATCTATGGAAAAAATACTCCAGCCAGGGTTGTAGCGGTGGCTGAAATGCACCAAAACCACAATCAAATAGATTATGCAAAGAAGGGAGAGCGAATCGGCATAAAATTACCGTTTAGGGCTAGACGTAATGACAAGGTGTTTTTGTATGAGTTGAAAAATGAATGAGATCATACATTTAATTATAGTGTTTTCTGCAGGGGCTATTGCAGGCTTTATTAATGTTATGGCTGGTGGTGGCTCAGTGTTGACTTTGGGCGTTATGATGCTAATTGGCCTAGATGCACCCATAGCAAATGGAACAAATAGAATTGGTATACTGGCAGGAGCTATTTCAGGGGCGTCTGCATACAATTCTGAAAAACTTAGCAATATAAAAGAAAGTTTCCTTCTTGGAATTTGGACTCTGCCGGGCGCAATAATCGGCTCTATTTTTGCTATTAACATTAGTAATCTCCTTTTTCAAAGAATTCTTGCCGGTGTTATGATATTTGTTGTCATAACCCTGTTTAGACCAATAGCTAATGGACAGAATTCCAAAGAGTTTTCCAAAGGCCGAAATAAGCTTATTTATCCGACAATGTTTCTTATAGGCTTATATGGTGGTTTTATTCAAGCTGGCGTAGGATTCCTGATTATGTTTTCCTTGCGACATATACTGGGTTTAAGCCTTACAAAAATAAATATTCATAAGGTTTGCATAATTTTACTGTACACAATCCCTGTTATCTTTATATTTGGGCTTACTAAAAATATTAATTGGATTTATGCAGTTTGCCTAGGTTTAGGCAGCGCTTTAGGCGCCTGGCTGTCTGTAAAAGTATCAGTCAAGAAGGGTGAGGGAGTTATAAAAATTGTTTTGTGTGTAGCAATTTTACTAATGGCGGCGAAATTTCTGTTAACTTTTTGAAAAATCGCCCTGACTGAAGGGCTCTGTTAAATATGAGTGACGATAGAGATATTGGTTATGCTATTTTTGGATTTGGATTTGGCATCTGGTCTTTCTTTTGGGGATTCAAACGTCTGCGCAGAAAGAGAATGATTGAGAATATCCCCACTTCTACTGTACGTGGTTTAGCCATGGGTTTGGTGGAACTTACCGGCAAGGCAAAGAAGACTACTCCTCTAAAAAGTGTCTTTACTAATACCGACTGTGTATTCTATAATTATACAGTGGAGAGGTATCAAAGAAGCGGCAAATCAGGCCACTGGGTAACAGTTGCTAAAGGCGACAGTGGTGATTGTACATTCTTGCTAGATGACACAACCGGTAAGGTAGCGATTTTACCTAAAGGCGCTGAATTTATCATGCCTAAGGATTATGAATTCTCCACTGGCTGGGGCAGGCCTATGCCTTCTAATTTACAAGCATTTCTAAATAATAATCATATACAGTATAATTCATTTATGGGTACATATGCTATGCGCTTTAAAGAATGCTATATCTGTCCAGGTGAGGATATATATGTACTGGGGACAGCTAAAAAGACGCATGCTGCAGTAGATTCCCATAAGAAAACATTAATGGATCGGATAACGCAATTAAAGAGCAACCCTGAGAAGATGGAAAAGGTTGATCTAAATAAAGACGGTCAGATTAACGAAGAGGAATGGACTAGGGCTGTAGCTAAAATCGAACAGAATCTCCTGGAAGAGGAGCTAAAAGAGATTCAAAGCAACGAATTAGCTGATGTAGTAGTAACAAAAGGAGATATGGAAAAGACATTCATCATATCAGACCATAGCCAAAAAGAACTAACTAAGAAATTAACCTGGCAGGCCTTTTCCGGGGTTTTTGGAGGGGCAGCCTTAACAATAGCAATGCTTTGTTATTTACTGTTTCGTTTTAATATATTTTAGCCAAAAGGAGGTAGCATATGACGGGGATTATTGTTTTGGGTATTCTGCTATTTGTTGTTGTAGGGATTATTCTTTATTTTGTATCTCTGTATAACGGCCTGATTAGACTTTCGCGTAATACTGAAAAGGCATGGTCAAATATTGATGTGTTGTTAAAACAACGCCATGATGAAATACCCAAATTAGTAAAGGTCTGCGAAGGCTATATGAAATACGAAAGAGAGACGTTGGAAAAGATCACAGCAGCCCGGACAGCCTGTATCAACGCTAAAAACGTAGGCGAGTCATCAAAGGCAGAAGGAGAACTGGGTAAAACACTAAAGACACTTTTTGCCGTTGCTGAAAATTATCCTGATCTTAAGGCGAACCAGAACTTTACGCAGCTTCAAGGCAGGGTAAGCTACTTAGAAAACCAGATAGCAGACAGGAGAGAATTCTACAATGATTCTGTAAATAACTACAATATAAGAATACATCAGCTGCCGGATATGTTTGTTGCGCAAATGTTGAATATGCAATCAAAGGAACTTTTTAAAGTATCCGAAGAGGATAAAAAGGATGTAGATATAAATTTCAACATCCCGAAATAACCCTTAGGGAGAGGAATTTGCCAATAAACTCTTTGAGGATATTAAAAAGGGCTGAAGGTAGCAAATTAAAATGGAGTAGGCTAAATGACAACAACTATTAAATTTTGCGGTGGAGCACGAACAGTTACCGGCTCTATGCATCTTGTATCCCTAGACCGCTCTCAGGTATTATTAGATTGTGGACTCTTCCATGGACGCCGCGATGAGGCTTACACAGTCAATTCAAATTTCATATTTAATCCTCAGCGTTTACGTGCCTGTATCCTGTCTCATGCCCATATAGATCATTGCGGTAATGTCCCTAATCTTATAAAAAAAGGATACAGATCGCATATCTTTGCTACCCCGCCTACAAAAAAATTATGTGATTACATGATTCCTGACAGTGGCTATGTTCAGGAAGAAGATATAAAGTTTATAAATAAGATTAATAAACGCAGAGGCCTACCGCCACGCCTTCCCCTGTATACGAAAAAAGACGCTGAAAATTCCCTTAAATATATTAGATCTCTCCAATATAATACTAAATTCGCCCTTTCCAAAGATATAGACCTGACCTTTTTTGAAGCAGGCCATATCCTTGGCTCTGCGATACCTGTTTTGGATGTTAAAACGTCTAGGGGAATAATAAGAATAGCCTATGCCGTTGATTTGGGTAGATACGGTATGCCGCTTTTACGAAATCCTGAGGTACCCAAGGACATTGATTATCTTATTATCGAGAGCACCTATGGAGGAAGAAAACATAGTAGCATTAAAGATGCTGAAGATGAACTAGCAGATGCTATAAACCGCACAGTAAAGCGGGGAGGAAAAATTATTATTCCATCTTTTGCGCTTGAGCGAACGCAGTTGATAGTCTATTTTATAAGCGAATTAATAAAGAGAAAGAAAATCAAGAAAATCCCCATATATGTTGATAGCCCTTTAGCTGTTAATCTAACAAAGGTATTTCAGGAGAATTGGGAGTATTTTGATGAGATAACCAAAGCCTCTTTTGAAAGAGAGGAGGACCCTCTTGGATATGATAATATTACCTATGTTACAAAGGTGAATGATTCAAAAAAGTTGAATGATGAGAGAAGGCCGATGATTATTATCTCTGCTTCGGGTATGTGTGAAAATGGACGCATTCTTCATCATCTAAAGAATAACATCGAGAATCCACATAACATGATTATTGTGATAGGGTTTATGGCAAAAGATACTTTAGGAAGGCGTATAGTAGAACGAAAAAAAGAGGTAAGAATATTCGGAATGCCGCGGGCATTAAACGCAGAGGTTGTTACCTTAAACGCATTTAGCTCTCATGCTGATAAAAATGGGCTTGTTCAATACGCTAAACAATGCCGGGGCAAATTAAAGGAAGTTTTTATTGTTCATGGCGAAGAGAGTCAATCGGAAGTTTTAAGGACTAACCTTAAAAGACTTAATCTTAAAGTACGCATACCAGCCAAGAATGAAACTGTTTATCTTTCAAGCAGGAAGTAAAAACCTGCAGAATTGAAGTAGATAAAAAGATTATTTAAAAAAATGTTTAAAATCATAAAATTTATCCTGTTTCTGATTCTAATTGTTGCGGCGGTTTGGTCCGGCCTTTATCTTTATAGAAAGTATGTTCAGGAAAATAAAATCCTAAAACAGGTAATTGAACGGCTACAGGCTGATTCTAGAATAGCCGAAGTCCTGGTAACTGGGGTTAGATTTAACGAAGAGACCTCAAAAACCTCCACAGAAATAAAGTTCTTAGAGTATGGCGCTGACGGAAAGCCGCTTAAACCTAAATATTTTACTTTTTCCGGAAATATTATACAGTTCCAATCGCTGGTTATAAGATTTGATGACATCCATATCAAAAAAGCTGACAGGTTACGCGGCATAAGCGCTTATCTTTTCTGGAAAGTATTCATGCTTGATGGGCCAAATACCCAGGAATACGAAATAACAAAGGCCTACCAGATACCTGATGGCTATAAACTGCAAGATTCTAGCGGCAATTTTGAAAGCAAACTCTGGGAAAACTTCTGGAAATATGCCCTGGATTCAGGCCAGGCAAAGAAAATCGGTATAAAGAATGCCCAAATAGAGGCCCCTGGAACTATGTTCCTACCTGGCATGCTTTATACTATCAAGATAGAGCATGATGGAGGGATGAGAATAGACAGCTCTAAGATTTCCCCAATTTTAAGAGGCGAACGAATCCCGGAATAAATCCACCCCTTAGTCCCTAGACGCTTTACGTAACATTAAATCTAAAATTGTTTCATAACTTCATATTTATTACAGGGTTTCCTAAAGCTTCTATGCTTTATACTTGTGCTTCTGTGTCCGCATAACTATGGATCCAGTTGAAAAAACGTTAAATAGACAGTTGACATTGTTCTAAAATGTGATACAATTGTTCTCATAAGGAGAACAAGATGCTTAAAGCGCTAATATCATCAAAGATTAGAAGATTGATTTTAAAGGTGTTCCTAACTAATCCCGAAAATAAATACTACGTACGCCAGCTTTCCAAGCTGATTTCTGTATCTGTAGGTAGCCTACATAGAGAACTAATTAACTTAGAAAATGAAGGCATTCTAATATCTAATTATTTAGGCAACCTAAGGCAATTTTACGTTAATAAAGAGCATCCTTTGTATAAAGAAATAAAGCAGATAATTTCCAAGACCGAAGGCATAGAAGGGAGGCTAAAGGATTACCTTAAAGACACCCCGGGCCTAAAGACAATTTTTATTTATGGCTCTTTTGCGGAAGGTAAAGAAAGAGCTGATAGCGATATTGACCTATTCTTATTGGGCCAGCCAAGCGAAGATAAACTTATTAATAAAATTTCTGATTTAGAGAAAGAGTTTACTCGTGAAATCAACTATACTATTTACACTAAATCCGATTTCAAAAGAGAAAAAAAGAAAAGAAACTCTTTTATTCTGGATTTAATGAAGCATCCCAAGGTTTTTATAAAAGGCAAAGAAAGTGACCTGCGATAAATTCATAGATGATTATATAAATAAAGGGCTTTTGAAACGCCAAAAGGTCGGCTTTGATCAGATTGATAAATTAATTATCAGAGCTAGGAAAGACCTAGAAAGTGCACACCTTATGTTAAAAAATGACCCACCTTGGGCATATAATTGCGCTTATTCAGCAATGCTTCATTCGGCAAGGGCATTTATCTTTACGAAAGGCTTCAGGCCCACGACAAATTTTCAGCATAAAACTGTTGTAGAGTTTATAGGGCATTATTTTGGTCAAAAATTTACCACATTAGTTGAAAAATTTAACCGTATGCGTAAAAACCGCAATCTCTTTATGTATGAACCCTGGAAAATCAATATATCAAAGACCGATGCGGAAAATGCCTTGAAAACTACCACTGAATTTATCGAGCTCATTGCGGAAGAAATCAAGAAAGAACATCCCCAAAAAAACCTCAATTTCTAATCACTAATTAACCTATGCTCCAGCCTTCCTACTTAACCCTATACCAATCCAACTTCCAAGTATTAAATCTAAGGAGAAAAAAATAAATGAGTAGATTTGGGTGCATAAAAGATAAGTTTGATGATCGGGATTATTTAATGCGGGCGTATCTACCCTTGGTAAAACTTCCCAGGAAGATTGACTTGACTCTTAAGATGTCGCCGGTCAGGGACCAAGGAGAAGAAGGAACTTGTGTTAGTTTTGCCACAGCTACTGGTATGAAAGAGTATCAAGAATTACTTGATTACGAAAAATTGGTGATACTTTCCCCGCGTTTTGTCTATAGTGAATGTAGGAAGATTGACGGTATGTCTGAATTGGAAGGCACGACCATCCGCGCAGCAATGCAGGTGCTTGGAGAAAAAGGTGTCTGCCGGGAAAAATTTTGGCCATATCAAGCTCACCAGAAAGACAAAGCCAAAGAAGGAACTGTTCAAGATGCCAAAAAATTTCGTATTATAACTTACGCCCGTATACTTAACCTAAATGAGCTGCGTTTGAACCTTGTTACTAAAGGTTCCTGCGTTATTGGCATTCAGGTCTTCAAGGGGATAATGGAGACAAAAACAGGTCTTGTGCCTTTGCCAAAGAAAAATGAAACTACCTTGGGCGGCCATGCTATTTGCGCAATAGGATATGACGATAGAAAGAAAGTCATCAAATTTAAAAACTCTTGGTCTGATAAATGGGGGCAGAATGGTTACGGATTCTTACCCTATGCCTATGTTGAGCGCTACATGATGGACGCGTGGAGCTCGGTTGATATTGAGGATCCTAACCCGCTTACTCTGGCGATTGTATTGAAGTATAGAAAGCGGGCTTTAGCTTGACTCGTTCAATAGGGGACGGTTCTGTTTTTAAGGCGAATTAATTCTAAAAAATAGTCTCTGTCCTTAATTTTAACTGCCAGACAAGATAATATAGAAAATCCGCCCCTTGACAAATGCTGTCAAATAAGGTACACTTTTAATGTAGATACAGTTGCAACTACATAAATTTAAGGTCAAAAAGGGGTGAAAACATGAACATTGCTACAGATCTCGTAAAAGCGACACATATAGGAATCAGAGAATTAAAAGAACATCTATCCAGGGGAAATCTAGACAAACTATTGGTTATAACTGATAGGGGACAGCCTGTAAGTGTCAACTTGCCTTACGAAGACATCTTAGAATTGCTTGATTTACTTGATGAACTAAGTGATCCTGAAACAATAGCAACTATCAAGAAAGGTAGAGCAGCAATAAAAGCTGGCGCTAAGGGCATACCAGTATCAAAACTATTTAAAAAACTAATAAAAAAGGCTGGATGAACTACAAGGTTCGCTTTCCTAATAATTCTATCCAAAAGAGGCTTGAAAAAGTTCTATCAAAAATCCACAAAAGCCTCCAAAGCGAAATTATAGAAGCGATAGAGCACCTTGCTAATGACCCGCGTCCCTTTGGTAGAACTCCATTCAAGAAGCTAAGACCGCCTGTTCAATTCTATCAACTAACTGCTCAATATCGCATCAGAATAGAAAACTACCGAGTACTTTACGATATAGATGATAAGAAAAAAATCGTATGGGTTCTTGCCTTGCGAAAAAGAAGCGAAACTACCTATAAATAAAGCCTTCCAACCTTTCTAAGACCATGCTTAAGTCATCCTATTTAGAATTATACCAAACAAACTCTCAAGCCTTCCAGGCCAAGGTAGAGAAGGCCTACAAAACCCTAGAATCCTGCACCCTATGTCCCCATAACTGTAAGGTCAACCGGTTGGAGGGACAGATTGGAACGTGTAAGACAGGAGCAAAGGCTGAGGTTTACAGCTTCATGGCACATCATGGTGAAGAGCCACCAATTTCAGGATCCAGGGGCTCTGGAACAATATTCTTTTCAAACTGCAATCTCCATTGCTGTTATTGTCAAAATTATGAATTTAGTCAGATGGGAGGAGGCCGCGAAGTTGAGCCTGAAGAACTGGCAAAGATAATGTTAGAGCTTCAAACTAGAGGTTGTCACAATATAAATTTTGTTAGCCCAACGCATGTTGCGAGCCAAATTCTGCAAGGAATTTGGCGAGCAATACCCATGGGTTTAGAGATCCCGTTGGTTTACAATACTGGTGGTTATGACAATGTTGAAATCTTGAAGCTTTTTGATGGGATTATAGATATTTACCTACCTGATATGCGCTATAATGATGCTGAGATTGCGCTAAAATTATCAGGTGCTAAGGAATACCCTAAATACAACAGACTTGCCATAAAAGAAATGTGGAGACAAGTCCCAAAGGCCGAATTTGACCAAAATAAGGTCATTTTAAGAGGTATGATTATAAGACATTTAGTGCTTCCAAATGGCCTTTCTGGGACCTCCGGAATCATGAAGTTTCTAGCAAATGAAGTGTCTAAAGAAGTCCATGTAGCTCTCATGAGCCAGTATTTTCCCTGTTTTAAGGCCTCTAAGGAGCCCAAATTGGCACGAAGAATCACTCTCCAGGAGTATGAGTCAGCGAAAGGGGAGATGTCTAAAAATGGGCTTAAAAACGGCTGGTTCCAAGATGAGCATGGCTTGGATAGATTCCAAGGTATCAATATCAAACCCAATATCACTCCGTAATACCTTAAAACAACCCAAATCTAAACAAAAGTAACCCAAAGTAAGACCCGGTAAGTTTGCCAGAGGTTTTGCACAGGTTATTTTGAACTCTCCGCAAGCCTTTGAGCCCTATATACTTATATTTGATTTGATTAAGTTCACGAAGTTAACATAAGATATATTATAAGCACTAGTGCGACATCTAGACGAATTTGAATAATTATCAAGTTTATAAAGAAATAGGTAATTCTGGCGGGATTTTTATGTTTTATTCTAAACCACTTTGATCAGATTTTTGTTTCTCTAAATACCTCTTAATAAGTTTTAATTGTTCTTCCCCTGGCTTAGTCTTTTCTTTCAACCATCTCTGAATTGTCCTGGTACTAACACCTAAATACCTAGCCAGATCCTTTGTCTGGTAAGAATTTGTATAAAAATAGAATTTATGCAACTTATACCATTCTTGTAGCTCTTTTTCCATGTTAAGTCCCTACCTTTAGACCTTCTAAAAACCGCTCATACTTACGCTCTAAAAATAGCCTATTTTGGTTATTTTTATATAAAATTTCAAATAATTTAGAGCTGTCTTTGTGAGCATATATGAACATGTAGCTGTATGCATTTTTGGTCTTCTGTTTGTATATTGTCCTTTTAGGCATATCTAAAAATTCAAGACATTTTTGCAATTTCTCTATAAAATTCTCAGAGCTGCTTACAAATTTAGATCTTAATGGAAATTTTGGCCTACGTTTATCAAAGAAAACACTGCCGTCCCCATCAAACACTCCTCGAATAAAATCTGGCAGATACTCTTGAGGTACATTTGGAAATCTTACCGTCAAGCTTTTTTTAGACCCTATTCCCAACTTTCTTAAATCCTTAATCATGCCTTCCCGGGCAAAGCGAAAAATATACAGACCTTTTTGGTATTTGGATTGCTCGATTTTGTGTGACGCTCTTAAAGCCTCCTTCACCTTTTCAAGCAACTCCCTATCATTCATACTAAGTAAAATTGTCCCCGTCTTAGAAACACATCCATCCGTAATAACTAAACCCAGCACATATGCCATTTCATGTGACCATTTGCCAAAAAAATGTTCATTTATATCAAAGAATTCTTGTGGCGCTTTCCCTTGTTTTTGTGCCTCAATTCTAGCCTGGGATTTAGAGCGTTGCTTTATTCCATATTTCTTGAGCTTCTTAAAGATAGCTACCCGAGAAACATTGTACAATAGGGCTATCTCTTGCAACGACTTACTATCCCTTAAATACAGACTAATTAGCTTATCTTTAGTTAGTTTATTTAACTTCATTGCTATATTCAGATTAGCTAGCCTTAGATTTACCTTTAAATTTTGTGGCAAGCTCTAAAAGAATTGTACGATCTTTTTCAGTTCTAGTGCCTTCAATAGCCAACTTGTATGTTCCTCCAATAACCCTAATCCTCTTACCGCATACAAGCGCCTCAGAAACATCCTTCCTGGCCTTTCTTAGTATCCTGCTGAAGGTCTGCTGGCTTATACCCATAAATAATGCCGCATCTACCTGGTTTTTGCCCTCAAAATCAGCCAATCTTATCGCCTCTAATCCTTCCAGGCTTAATTCTACTTCATCTGGCCTGCCGGCCTTGCCTCTTGGGCTAAATTGGTTAATTTCCGGGATCCCTTTAATAAGCCTTGCTTTTTTTGGTCTTCCGCGATTTTTCATCATAATTTAAGTATATGTTGTATTGAGTAAATCTATAATAATAACCAGCTATTTATTTCGAGTATATACCCAATATTATATTTTACACACAAAAATTATTTTGTCAATAATAAAATAAATCGTAATCAAATTCTTGTGTTAAAGCAATCTTTTTATGTTATAATTTAACTAACCATGCAAATCAAACAATCGCAAGAACTAAAAAGACTACTAGCTCCGCAATTACAGCAATCGCTTAAGATTCTTACTCTTCCCTTATCTGAACTTAAGAATCTTGTTTCGCAAGAACTAGAAGCAAATCCAATCCTGGAAGAATCTCGGCCAAAGGACACTGTAATAGTAAAAATCGACTCTCAGGAACCTCCGGAAAAACCATCAGACCCCCCTTCTACCCTGGATGCCATAGATGGCTACTTTTACCATGATTCCAAATATGTATCCAAAGACGACACCACTACCACAGACCTGCGCGCCACAGTAATTACCAAAAAAATGAACCTGCAAGAGGTCTTGCTAAGGCAACTGGGTATATTTTCTAGTTCTGAAGATGACCTCAAGATTGGTCAGGAAATCATTGGTAATATTGATGAAAACGGTTATTTGAAGGCTACAATCCCTGAAATTGCCCAAACCCTTAATACAACAAGCGAAAAAGTGGAAAATACGCTTAAATTGATTCAGGGATTTGAACCAAATGGGGTTGCTGCAAGGTCGATTTCTGAATGCCTCCTAAACCAGCTTAAACTAGCCAAAAAGAAAGATCTACTACTTGAAAAAATCGTGGTATGCCACTTGGATGATGTAGCAAAAAAGCGATTTCAGAAAATCGCTAAATCCCTTGATCAGCCACTTGAAGCCATAGCACCTTTAGTTGAAAAATTATCAAAACTAGACCCCAAGCCAGGCCGAAATTACAGCCTAGATTATGCCCAGCACATTGTCCCTGATGTGATAATCGATCAGGATGATAATGATTTAGCTATCACAATAAACAATGAATATATGCCCAGCTTACGAATCAACAAGATCTATATAAGGATGCTTAAACAAAAAAACCTTGATAAAAAAACCAGGGAATTTTTAACTCAAAAACTAAAGAATGCCCTAGAATTAATCCGCGCCATAACAAGACGTCAGTCTACTCTACGCAGGATTGTCAACTTAATAGCTCAAATTCAGAATGAAGCAATCAAAAGGAACCTTTCACATCTGAAGCCATTAACATTTCAGGATGTGGCCCGCAACCTCAATATCCACGAAACAACAGTCTGTAGGGCAATAATGAATAAATATGCCAAGCTGCCTTACGGCATCGTTGCCCTAAAAGACTTCTTCCCCTCCTCTATTGCTAATCGCAATGGCGAAAACGTCTCCTCAACCTATGTAAAAAAGATCATTAAGGATTGTATTGATGCTGAAGACAGAAAACATCCTCTAAGTGACAAGAAGATCTTTGAGATCCTAACAAAGGATAAGAATCTTAACATCTCAAGGCGCACTGTAGCTAAATACAGGGAAGAACTGAAAATCCTCTCATCCTCATTCCGAAAAGAACGCTAATCATATCAAGGCGCTAAAATTTTTAGATTAGAAAATAGGTTGGACTTATACTATCTGGAGGGGTTAATAACTACAGTCGCCAAATCAATTAGTTTGTTCATTAACCTTACGTTACTGGTATCGAATTTTACAGGTGAACTTCTTAAAACACCAAGATTCATAATACCAACTACCCTATTTTGGGAATTTATGGGAAGAACCATTGCAGATTTTAATTTAGGCCGATTAAGGCGGGATTTTATTCTATTGTCGCTCAAATCGTCATCTATTAAAAGAGGCCTGTTTTCTTGCGCAACCATACCGGAAATACCCTCTCCTAACCTAACCTTCGTAGCATTTGCGATATCAAGAGGTATACCTTTGGATGACTGAATAGTTAGAATATCTCCACTCTTTTTGAAAAACATTATTGAACCAACATCTGCATTGCTTATCTGAAAGGCTACATCTAATAAGACATTCAAAATCTTATTTAGTTGAGATGATACTTCCAACTCTTTCTCTTTCCTTATTGCTTTATAAGCGTATTTCAAAGTAACTCCGGCAACACCAGTAATCAATTTAATCAGGGATTGGGCATTATAAAACGATGTAACCTTTATCTCTAACAGTGCACTCCAGAGTTCATCTAGATCAATCTTTAGTTCCTCTGCTATTGGCCTATACTCATCCTTTGGGTTACGGGTAATAAAAAACATCGGACCTAAGATAAGATAGCCTAAAACCTTACCATTATCCGATGTCAAGGGCGCAACGAAGTTATGTAAGCCCGGCAGACAAACAAAATCCAGATTCCTATTTACCCTTTGCTCTCCTCCCAAAAAAGTAGGCAAGCATTTTCCGCAAATTGTATTTTTAAATTCAGAGGGTTTGATTAACTCTCTGCACAATCGCGACTCACCGCTTACCGAAGTGATAGGCTCGCCTCTTTCATCTATAGTGCGAAGACCAACACTAGTTACAACAGAAAAAGTATCCTGGATATTCTGCCACTCTTTAATGTCAATGGTATCTTTTAATGAAGCTCTCCAGAATCTCACTGTTAGTTTCTACCCCTATCAGTAGCTTTGTTCGCCTCTAACAGACCGAACTTGCACATCTTTTTATAAAGTGTAGTTCTATTAATCCCTAATATCTTTGCTGCTTCGTTCCTGCTGCCTCCTACAGATGCAAGGACATTGACTATGATATCTTTCTCTGGATTAGCCAAGGCCTGCTTTAATTTCAATCTATCACCATTATCCCCGGAAACTGAAGCTGCCAACTTAGGCTTCTGCAAGTATTCAGGGAAATCATCCGGTGAGATTATCGTTTGTTTGCTTAAAATCACAGCCCTTTCTATTACATTCTCAAGCTCTCTGACGTTTCCTGGCCAAGGACAATTCGAAAGGACTGCTAGTGCTGCCCGGGAAAAGCCATCAATCTTTTTTCCCAGATGCTTTGAATGCTTCTTTATAAACTCATCAGCCAATATTTCAATATCCTCTCTGCGATCCCGTAAAGGCGGAACCTCAATTGAGATAATATTCAAACGATAATATAGGTCCTGGCGGAATTTGCCCTGGGCTATTAATTCCTCTAGATTATGGTTTGTGGCAGCGATTACGCGCACATCTACTTTGATTGTATTGGTATCCCCTACCTTCTCAAGTTCACCCTCCTGCAACACTCTTAGTAACTTCACCTGAAGCGCAGGTGAAAATGCATCAATCTCATCTAAAAATATAGAGCCGCCATCAGCCAGCTCAAAACGGCCAATCCTATCTTTGATTGCTCCGGTATAAGCGCCTTTTACATGGCCAAAAAGCTCACTTTCAAGCAATGTCTCGCTTAATGCACCGCAGCTAACCTCAACAAATGGCTTATTACGTTCTTTTTCGTTGTATTTATGAATAGCATGGGCAATCAGATGTTTTCCAGTTCCGCTTTCACCATGAATTAAAACCGTAGCCCTTGTTGTGGCAATCGCCTCAACGAGCGTATAAATCTTTTGCATCTTCAGGCTTTTACCAACGATGTCGTGAAAACGCTCTTTATGAGTAAGGGATAATTCTTCTTTTAATTTTATATTTTCATCAATTAGTCTACGCTGCTGCATTATACGTTCGATGATAATCTTGACTTCACTATCCACTATCGGCTTTGTTATATAATCATACGCACCGTTTTTCATGGCCTCAACTGCATTTTCAATTGAACCAAAGCCAGTCATTAATATAACGGGGGTATCGGGTGAGATGATCTTTACATTCTTTAAAAGATGGACACCGTCCATTTTCGGCATCTTGATATCAGTAATGACTACATCCATAGTGTATTTCTTCAATAGCTCAAGCGCATCTTCGCTATTAGAGGCAGTACTTACAGTGTAGCCTGAGAGGGTCAATACCTCACTGAGTGAGCGCATTACCAAAGGCTCATCATCAACAACTAAGATATGCGTTCCGTTAGAATCTACTTTAGGTCTAAACATTCTCTAAATATTTTTGAGGTATGCTAATCGTAAATACAGTGCCTTTCTCAAAACAGCTGGCTACATTAATTGCTCCCTCATATTTATTTACTATCTCTCTTGAAATTGCAAGGCCTAATCCTGTACCTTTGCCCTTTTCCTTCGTAGAGAAGAAAGGTTCAAATATGGCCTGCTGGATGTCACTAGGAATGCCAGTGCCTGTATCTCTAAAGCTTATTTCAACAACTGAGTCCTTTAACCCTGTAGAGATCTCAAAGTCGCCTCCCTCAGGCATAACATCTAAGGCATTCTTTATAATATTGATGAATACACGCGAAAGTCCGATATCATCTATGCGCGGTAAATGTTTTGAGTAATTCCTGCTAACTCTAATGCCAGCATGAATCTTATCTTTTAGGCACACGAGTGAATCATCCAAAAGTGCATTAATATCTACAAAGCTCTTAACGCTTCTTTGTCTAGAATTTACAAGTTGAGAAAACTCAACAAGCGACTTTGTGATATTTGCAATCCGGTTTAATCCCTTCTTAGCCTCTGTCAAATACTCTCTGGCAACGCTATCTGATTCCATCTTCTCAAGCAGAAAGAGCGCCATATTTGTATAGCGGATTACACCATCTAAAGGATTGTTTATTTCATGTACCAGGTTAGCTGCTAATTTTCCCACAGAGGCATATTTTTCCAATAGGGTTGGCTGATCTTCCCTTCCATTCTCCAAGGCCTTATCTATATTGCCAGAGTCAATTGCCATGCAGGCATATTTAACCATTGTTTCTGCACATTTCAGATCCTGTTCTGTAAAAGATTCCCCTGAAGACTTATCTGCAACATTAATTAAAGCAAGAAGCCCCTCTGATGCAAACACAGGTATAGAAATAAATGACTTTGTGCGATAATGACTAAAGCCATTCTGTCGAAAACGTTCATCTGTTCCGATGTCTTTAACCAGAACCGCAGTCTTTATATCAACCACCTTTCCCGTAATGCCCTCTCCTATTCTGCGCCTTAGGCCCTTAAAGTTCAAATCCTGTGAATTATGGAATGAATCCAAAACTAATTCTTTATTCTCAGAATCAAATATAAACAAGGAACCGCATTCAGCGCTCAAAACCGACATTATGTCTTTAAGCGCACTGTTTAGAAAATCGCTCACAGAATTATTTGTTGCTTTAGTCACTGCTAATTTCGCACTATTCATCTTTATTACTCACCCCGCTTAATTCCTCTAAAAGCTTCTTTGAATAATTAACAAACCTGCTTTCAGGGTAGATCTTAATTAATTGCTGTAGAGATTCTTTCGCCTTATCATTATCTTTTAATTTATCTTTGTAAATCCTTGCCTTGTCTATAAATAGAGTGTCTATCTTTACAGTGTCTTTATAATTTACGATTATAGTATCGATTGTCTTAACCGCATTGATCCAGTCCTGGAGTTCAAGATAACATCTTACTGCCAAACTATAAGCATTAAGGCCTAAAGGAGTATCCGGATGTCTTACTGCCAAAACCTTATAATGAATAGCAGCCTCATTAAAAGCTGAGTTCATTTGGGCAGTTTGATTCTTTACCTTATAATGCTCTGCTATATAAATAGGCATTCCTAAGCCCCTAATTGTTACCGGGTAATCTTTGATGATTAGATTGTATTTTCTCAAGGCCTCATTCCAATTACCTTCTATTTCATAGGTATTGCCAAACAGATATAGTGCTTCTGAGGCAATCAATTTATCAGTCTTGTATTTGGCGGCTAGTTTAGTTAGATAGTCTCTACCCCTAATATAGTCTTCTTTAACAATAAAAAGCCGAGGTATGGTAAACTCGGCTTTAAGAGAAAGATTATTGTTCGGGTATTTATTTATAAACTTCTGTAGTTTATCAACTGCGGCTTGTAATTCTTTAGGGGGTGAGGCATGAGGATTCTTGAAAATCTTATCTGTTAACCTCTGTGCCCGCCAATATTCCCTCTCAATGCTATATTGATCAGCAGTACAACTTGCCAAGGAAAAGCAAAAACCGACTAAGATTATTAGAATAAAGAGTTTTTTCATCTATCTTGAGACTTTTTATGCCCTAAGTACAACAAGGTCGTTGACATGATAATCAGTGGGTCTATGATTAAAGAGCCTATTATTATACTTATACCTACAACAAAAAGAATGAATTCTGGGAAAAATTTATTGATTAAGAATAGCTTATTGGCATTTAAGATAATTATCGGGATATATAAAAGCATGGGCAAACCAACCAAAATAAGCGTAGCAATGAACTTCTTTAGGAAAAATACAATTGAATTACCAATTGCCTTAAACAGGTTTTTATTATCTATAATTATTCCGGGGATAGCGTAAATGAATAGCGCCTGCAACAATACCGCAACTACGAAATTTAAAATTATAAAGATAGGGCCGATCCAGACTTTAGCACTAAGAAAGAGTAATCTTTCATGGCCAGCTACGAAATACTTAGCTAAACTAACGGTTAGTATCTTTGTAAACACATAGTAGCCAAGAGTAAAGATTAAAACAACAGTAAAAAGAGAAAGATATTTCTTAATCGCTACATTAAAACACTTAGCTAAATTTATATGTTTATTTTTATAAATATCGAAGATTATGGCAACCGCCATACCGGTCAATAAAGAGCCTATAAGGATAGTAAGCCCCATCCTTGCGTTGGAGACTATTTTAGGCAACAATAAGAAATTAAACGGGTAATGAAGAAATTTCTCACCCCAAAGGGTTCTTATTGGCGGGCCAAGTACAGCTACCAGAGGTACTCTTGGAGCTAGAGATAGAATAATGAAGGAAAGATATTCAAAACTTATAAAAAGTATAAAGGGGATAAAAACAAGAGGGGCGCTTTTAAAAATTTGAAAAGACCTAACATAGGATTGTTTTACTAAAGATACAGGGGAATCCTGAGAGCTCATATATGCCTATTTTTCTAATGGGTATTTTGTTTACTGAAAGAAACATTATTCTAACAGGCAAAAGTAATTGTGTCAAGAACAAAATTCGTTGATTTTATTAAACTTACGAAAATTTGCCTTGACTGAATTAGCTCCTCTTCTTTCTTCTAGAAAGCACTAGTCCTAACAATCCGCTGCCTAAAAGCAACATAGAGCTCGGTTCCGGATTAACCACTGCCTGATCATAGCCAGGAGAATCATCACTTATATCATCGACTATGATATCATCTACAGTGATACCATCACTGACTATGCTACTACTGGCAAAGGTATCAGTACTACCACTGGAAGAGCTACCACCTCCGCCTCCATTACAGCCAGAAAGAACTAGCCCAAAAAACAACACTAAAACTAAACTAACTGATTTTTTCATTTTTACCCTTTTGTTGTAATTTTAAGACTTGTGGGGCAAACCCTTTTCAAGATTTGCCCCCTTATCTTTTGCAGTTTCGAAAATGCACCATCAGGGGGCATTTCTAAGAATTATTCTAAAAGAAAAAACCTAGGATTTTTTCCTTTTTAAACCGAATAAACCTAGAACACCCATTCCTAATAACGACATAGTTGCTGGTTCAGGAACTACTCCTACAGAAACGTCACTAAAAGTTCCCCAAGATGGAAGAGAACTATCATAAGATGTTCTCAACACTATATTCAGATAATAATCTGATCCTGGAGTAACCATAACTGTAGACTGTTTCTTCCAACCACCACTTATACCCTCCAAGCCGTCTTCTGTGGCTCCACCCCAAGTAAGTCCTCCAATAATTGAAGCGCCATTCCAAAGATAATCTCCTTGAGTTATAACTGCATAGAACTCATCATAATAAGCAGAGTCATAACTGTTAAAGACCTTATCGAAATAGAGCTCGTAACCGTCAGGCGTTCCTAATGGAGCTAGAGATAGTCCTACGCCTTTCCAGCCTGCAGATTGCGAATCACCTTCTTGTGGTAGAGTATCAAAATCTCCAATTGTAACAGATCCTGAAGTAGCAAGGATAACTGTTGTTAGTGAATCTCCGCTAATATTCGAATCTGGTGCGTAAACCACAGTAAAGATTGGATTGGAAATTTCAATATAGGCTGCTTCGGCATTTTGAAGCAATGCAAAACTTCCTAACGCCAAGATTGCCATACATAGCAAGATTTTCTTCATTCTATTTTCACCTCCTTTTTGTTAATTTTATCTATTAATCGCGTCCGTGGCTTTTAACGCGTTAATATTCTCCTCTTTATGAAATTAATAAACACAGAAACAACAATATATTTTTTAGTCTTCTCTTCATTTTATTTAAGCTTCTTTCTCTTTATACCAGCCAATCCTAACAATCCTAATCCTAAAAGAGATAAGGTAGCAGGTTCTGGAATTGTAGACGTTTCAATAGTAAAATAAATACCGTCGTTATAATAATGACAATCCGGGTCAATACCAAAACCAAAATTGCCATCACTAAGCCAAGCAAAATTGGCTGCAGGTATAGAGTAGGTTAAATTAACCTTATGGTTTGAATCTCCATAAGGGTCGTGCCAAACGCCTAACAAAAGTCCTTGAGTGGAAAAATTATCGCCGCCACCTTCATTATCCGTGCCTACAGTAACCGTACCAGTATATGTTCCGGCACCAGGCGCTACATAAGCCGAGTCCAAAAGATGAGTGTAAAGACTATCATCCTCACCCCATAGGTGATCCCACATTTGTTGATAAGTCAAAGTTGCACTGGTTATGGTTTCTCCTGAAGGCACATACCAATCTATCCCCCAAGTATAGAATTCCTGATGAACTAAATCATAAAGGTCAGAGGGGCTCGGCGAAAAGGTGTAGGTATTGGCGAAAGCAAAATTCTGACAAAGCAGCATTATTGCTGCTGCTATTAGTAAAACTAAACATTTTCTTTTCATTTTTACCTCGCTCCCCTTCCGGTTAAAACTATTACAACCGTATTGGCTAAAATTCTTAAATCTACTAATAAGCACATTTTTTTAATATATAAAATGTCGTATTTAATTTTCTTCTTTACGTCCTCAATTGTCTCATCATATTTATGCCAAACCTGCGCCAGTCCGGTTATCCCTGGCTTTACTACTAGACGTTGCTCATAATCACGAATTAATGTCCTTAAATCTCTAACTAGTTCCGGTCTCTCAGGCCTAGGTCCAACAATACTCATCTCACCCTTCAAAACATTAATTAACTGTGGAATCTCATCTATGTGGAGTTTTCTTAAGATTCTACCAACTGGAGTAATGCGTGGATCGTCTTTTCTGGCCCAAATTGCACCAGTAGCATTTTCTGCATCAAAGTACATAGTTCGCAATTTATAAATTTTAAAAAGTTCACCAAACCTTCCCATCCTATCCTGCTTATATACAATAGGACCTTTTGAGGTTAGCTTTATAATAGTGCCTGCAACTAAAAGAAATGGGAACGATAGGACTAATCCAGTGCTAGCAAGCATAATGTCCATTATCCTCTTAAGTCTTTCAAAGCTTCTACGGACAAAACGAACTATAAGTCCGGTAACCCCGCTTAAAAGTAGAAACAAGGTGTTAAACTCAGGAGCGCGTGATTTCTCTGGAGTTTTAGCTGAAATGACAGGCTTACTATAATCAACAGTGCCTACTATATCCTGGGAGGAAATCTCTGAAGAGTCTAAATAAGTAACAGCAAAGGTCTGGCTTTCATCAAAACTTGATAAGAATAGAAAAAGACCAATTACGCAAATAAACGCAACTAGTATCTTCTTAAAATTTGCTGTTGTCCTTAATTGTCCTGTATTTTGATTCATATTTCTGCCTTTGTATCTTATATAAGAGCATTTTTTATGCCAACTTTGCCTTATTGGTAAAAACTTTTTTTATGTTTTTTAACTTATTACTTTTCAATGGGTTATGAAAATAAAATTTTAAAAAAAATACATGCCAAATTTATGTTTTGGTCTTAGTATATGTTTTTGTTCCCAAAAGGAAACACAGATTAGATAAATTTTAAGATAAATACCATAACTTATTATTTAACAATATGTTATGAAAATTTAATTTAAAATATGTATATATACATAAGGTGTTCATTTTTAAACAATTCTTAACAAAAATAAAGAGGAAATTGGATTTTAAGGGATGTATTTAGCGAGCAAGGGACTAATCTCATTACTAAAGGACTTAAGTAGCTTAAAGGCCTCTTCCTTATCATTTGTCTTCAAGTCTGTTGAAATTCTAATCATTGCACCAGCAGTTCTTTTTCCCAACATGCGATCGATAACTATTTTCATCTGTTGCTTTATATAATTATCAGTATAAACATTTCCAGCCTTGAACCAATAAATATACATCTGTGGAATCTTCTCTTTTTCAACAATCAACTTCATTGCCTTAATAGGACTGGTTAGCTGGATAGAATCCTTCTCTACTATTGTCATTCCGCTGCCTAAGAGACAAATCTCAGGTGGATGACTTACCTTACGATTATCTTCTGAATAGATTAAATAAAGATACACAGATTGACCTTGTTTATTTTTATATTCTCTTACGAAGAGATTTCGTGTTTCTAAAATCGCATAGTCATTTTCAGAAATTGGAATGTCTGTTGATGTCCACTCACCAAATTCCTTTGGGAAATCAGATACCTTAATATTTGAAGTAGCATCTGTTCTTGTTGGTAAATAAGAGGCAAGGCTCAAATAAACAACAAGGATTAGAATTAAAACTATGATAATGAAGTTTCTATTATTCATTTTGTATCCTTTCTTAAGATATTATTTTAAGGTATTTTCTACAATCAATAGTCCAATAAATGCAAACACAAATACAAATAAACCCATTGCCGTATGGAACATACCTGTTGCCCATTTAGCACCGTATATCTCACTAACTAAAGACAAAGAAACTATACGTATTACATTTGTAGAAATAGCAATTGGGATTGAAGAAGCAAACAAAATCATCCTTTTGGAACGAGAAAGATTGCTCAAGTATCCCATAAGTGCACCTAGGGCAATTAAGGCGATTAAACTTCTTATTCCTGAACATGGATCCTCAACAATAAGATAAGAATTTGCTGTCTTTATAATGCTGCCCTCCCTTATTGCTCTAATGCCTAGATTATTTATGATAAATGTTGAAATCTTTGCAGCAAAGATCTTCAGCTGAAAGCTCAAATTTGCAATTGCAACCAAAGGCAGTGGAATCATAAATATTAAAAATGATATAGGGAAAAATAACTTTTTTAGATAGTCTTTACCAAAAAATAATAAAGCTATTCCAATAATAGTTAGGATTAGAGAAAATCCCGACGAGAAATATACCCTCCAAACTGCACTTATGAGATGGATTAATAACCCTGCACCAAGAAATAACCAGCCCATATTTGAAGGATTAATCTTTATACTTTTTAATTTATCCCTCATCTGCCAAATAAGAAAGATGCTTATAAATGGCACTAGAAAACCATGGTTGTAATAGCTATCCTTAGCATTCCACCTATCATACATCCAAATAAAGGTTGGAATGTAGGCGATAATTATTAAAGCTGCTAAGGTAGCTAGCTTAATCAAATCCTGCTTCTTCATATTCTCTCCTTATTTTGAACTATAAGTAGCCTTCTGCCTAATTCTACTTACCTTTCCGTTCTCGCCCAGGCAACGCTTTGTCGTCCCGTGATATACCGCACGAAGCCTATTAATAGCGACAAATTCATTGAGACAAAATAATAACATAGATTAATCGGTTTTATGTTTATGCCAGACCAACTTAGAATCTGCCCAACAACTGCGCATATATAAAAAATGCATTGCATAGCGAATACCAATTTATATAAAGGATCCATCAACAAAAATAGATTCAAAAAGACTGCAAAAATCAGGAAAAACGGCGCAAGCCATCTTAAGACCTTATGGGACCAGAACGAAAAAGACGAAAACCCCTTCAAGGGATTCAACATAGGCAACAGCCGGAAAAGAGCTTGAAAATCTCCAGCTCCGATGCGAATTCGTCTTTGTTTTTCCTGAATGATATGCTTTGTCGTCTCCTCGATAGCCACAGCCTCTTTCTCGTAAAAAACTTTATAACCTTTTTCTAAAATCTTCATAGGAATAAAAAAATCTTCGACAATGGTATCCGAAGGACACGGGATAAAAAGTTCCTTTCTGATTGCATAAATAGGGCCATTCGCCCCTAAAAGAGAACCTCGAGCTCCTTCAATTTTCTTAAGGAATGTTTCGTATCGCCAATAAAAATTTTCTAATTCAGCGCTGTCGCTTCCTTGCGCATTGACAAATTTTAACAAACCGCATACACAGCCGATACGAGAATCATCAAAATAACAGACCAGTTTTTTTATAGCATCTGGTTCAAAAAAAGCATTGGCATCACTAAAAATAATAATGCCATGCTTGGTGCGCGGGAGTGTTTCATTGAGAACGTTGGCTTTTCCTTGCCTTTTGGAGTAATCAAACAAAATGACGCCATCTAAGTTGTACCTTCTTACAATTTCATTGGTACGGTCATCCGATCCATCAGAAGCAATAATTATCTCTAGGCGATCTTTAGGGTAGTCGAGTTCGAGGCAATTTTTTATTCGCTTTTCTATAACCTTCTCTTCATTATACGCTGCAATAATCAGCGATACTTTTGGAAGATTTTCAGTGGTTGTAAACTTCGGCCGCTGGATAAATTTATCAAATAAAAACAATAGCATCGGATATAAAATATAGGCATATCCGATTAAAAAAATAGATAGCCAAAATGAAAATTTGATTATGCTATACATCGACTTGACATCCTTTTTTATGTCTTATCATTGTTCGGAGTGATTTTATAATCCTTTTTAAGCTCGGATCAAACAGCTGGCTTTTAATGATACATCTAACAAACAATCTATAATCCTTCTTTTCCATACATAGAATTTGTCGGGCAATACTCCAGAGTTTTTCGGCGTAGATTTCTCGATAAGAAGAATGCAGAGCAAAGGCTTCCGGTGCATAACTACACACAATCTTGTATTCGTATATGAATTTAGCAATTGGATTTGATTTTGTCGTACTATTTTTTCGAACTTTATAAATATACAAGGGTTCTTCAACTTTGCATATTTTAAATCCATGTTTTGCTAATCTTATCCACATTTCCCAATCCTCGCGAATACGAAAATCTTTATGGAATCCGCCTACTTTTTTAAAACACTCCTTCATTATGACAACTTTTGATGGACCCCCAATCACATCTTCCCTAAGAACAGCAGAATATAAATTTTCATTAGCGCCAATCGCAACAGGTGCTTTAAAAAAATCTTTTTTTATGGTGGCCTCACTTGCATCTAACTCTAGCCGGTAGGCGTTTGTATATACCCATTGGCAGGCATTTGCAACCATGGCTTCGGTAGTCTTCTGCAGGAATTCTGGCAGCCATTCATCATCTGCATCTAAAAAGGCAACATATTGGCCTCTGGCCTCAGTAATTCCTTTATTTCGAGCAGCAGACGGCCCTTTATTTGCCTGCGAAAAATATCTTATGACCGAAGGATGTTGACGAATAAATCTTTCAGCCACTTCACGGGTATTGTCGGTTGATCCGTCATCCACAATAATTATTTCAAAATCCTTATATGACTGATTAAGTACACTGTTGACGGCATCCGGCAAATATTGAGCCCGGTTGTATATAGGGATAATAACGCTAACGTTCGGCATATTAAAAACCCTTATGTTCTTACTTTACAGTTGTATTCCAATGATTGATAAAGGCACTCAGTACTTTTAACCATCCTATCAATGGAAAAATGCCGACGCACCCGTTTATGTCCGGTCTCTCCCATCTTTTTGGCCAAGACTGGATCTTTGATTAATTTTTCCATTGTATCGGCCAAAGCCGTCGCATTATCAGGCGGCACCAAATATCCTGTCTCACCATTTACGACTTGCTCTCCATTGCCACCCACATCTGTTGCAATAACAGGAATCCTTTTCTCCATACATTCACAGATAGCAACAGAAAGCCCTTCGGTTATAGAAGAAAGAACCGATATATCCGCTACATCCAAAATTCTTGGCACATCTTTTCGCAAACCCGTAAATGTTAATTTATGTTTATCAATCAAATCCTGCCCTTGTCTTATAAGAGACTCTTTCAAGGGCCCCTCCCCGATGATAAAAGCATTAAAATCTATATCCTTAAGATCAAGCATTCTCAATGCCTCAATAAAAATATGATTGGCTTTTTGGGGAACTAACCGTCCAATATTGACAATTACAGGATCGGCGTTGCGCATATTCAATTCGTCACGTATTGCTTGGATATGCGTTTTGTTTGTTATTTTTTCGCTTGGCGGAACACAGTTGTAAATCACTTCCATTTTTGAAATGGGAATCCCAACAATATTTGCGTAAAACTTTTTAACCTCCTTACTAACAACGATAACTTTATCGGTCACGCGCGATAAAATCCTATCGAACATTTTTTGATACCATTTTTTCCAGAAATCTACATTTTGCTCTGTCGCAATAGTAACAGGGGTATTTGTCAATTTAGCGGCAATGCGGCCCCAGAAGTTTCCACCCCACATATGCGTATGAACAATATGAATATCGTTGCCTCTAATAATTTTCATAATTCTTCCAATGATCGAGAAATCTATACCTCTTTTTTTATTCAGTGCAAATATTTTGACGACTGAATCTCTTACCGAATCAGCAAATTCGCCTTCGTCATTCAGGCAACATAAGAATAATCTGTACTTATCTTTATTCGTGCCGCGAATCAAATGGATAAGAGCTTGTTCCCCACCACCCAAGCCGAGACTCCAAATTACATGTAAAATATTAATTTTGGTATTCGCCTTATGCCTTTTATTATTCGTCTCGCGTTTTAATTCTTTTCGTTTCTGCACTTGCTTATGCATCCATTCAAAAGCTCCGGCTATTTTTTTCCTAAAATCAAACAAATTGTCAAAACCGCTTATTTCTATCCGCTGCATTTCCAAAGCTGGAGTTTCTTCAGTATTTATGCCCGGTTTTATAGTAAAAGCGACACCGCACCCTATTTCCTTTAAAATCTCTAATGTATCTTGATTGTAATCACCATAAGGATAACAGAATATCTTCTGGTCAATTTCAGAATTAAGATGCTGACGCAATATGGCAATGCCTTTAAGAATTTCTTCTTTTTGTTGGCTCTTGGTTAGCTGTGACAAATGAAGGTGTGTAGCTGTGTGATTGCCAAACGTAATTTCACCTTCAGCCATTTTTTTTACTTCTTGCCAATTTAACATATCAGGGTCTGGCATTTGAACAAAGCGCTGGGCTTTATAATTAGTCCCAATTCTATCCGTTGCTAAAAAGATACAAGCTGATAAATTTAATTCCTTAAGAATAGGGTGAGCATTCAAATAATTATCACGATAGCCGTCGTCAAAAGTTATAACAACTACGGGTTTTTGCTGGTTATAAATTAGCTTTATTCTATTTTCCGGGTTAATCAGTTCTGTTACGCTGACAACCTTACAGTGTTTTTTTAAATACTTTGCCTGTGCATGAAAAATAGCTACGGGCGTATTGAGCTCGCTGGGGGGTAAATCATCGTTAACCCGATGATATGTCAAGACAATAATACCTTCCCGCTTTTTAAAGAAACTCAATAGATAAAAAAATGTGCTCAGTAGTGATCTGGCAATATATTTCATAAACTACCCATAAACAAATTTCTTAACTGTGCCGCGTTATTTATTACATCGAATTTTTCTTTTACGATTCTCTGCGCTGAAACTAACAACTTTTCTCTGAGTTTATTGTCATGATATAACTTTTCGATGGCATCGGCAATCATTGCAGAATTCTTTTCAGGAATAATCAAGCCAGTTTCTCCGTCCTTAATTAATTCCGGAAGAGACGGTAACATCGTACAAATAACCGACGCACCGGCCGCAATGGCCTCCATAAGCACATTAGGTATGCCCCAGTGAATTTCGGGAACCATAGACAGTACAAAAACATCAGCTTGTCGATAAATCGGTATAAGCCGTTCCTGAGTTACATAGCCCGTTATCTCAACATTATCTTTGAGGTTTAGTGAATCGACTTGAGCCTTTAGCTCTTCTTCTAACTTACCACCACCGGCAATCGTACATTTGAATGAGAAACCTCTCTCTTTTAATATCTTGCATGCGTCAATAAGATACTTAAATCCTTTACATTCAAGTAATGAGCCTACTGATAATATTCTAAAAATTCCGCCATCTTCTTTAATTTTTTTTCGGGGGACCAATCTACTAATATCAATACCATGATAATTAATGATGATTTTCTTAGGTTCAAAATGACGTTTATTTCGGTTTTGCACCACATCAAGTAGGCGCCTTTTATTATCAGCTGTACATGTTGTTATAAACCTGGCATAATGCATTTTTTCAGCCAGCATAGTTGTATCGAGATAGATATCATGGGCATGCCCTGTAAAACTAAATAGGATTCGATTTACCTTAGAGATAACAAAGGCAATTGTTGCCGGATATGTAGCCCATTGACCATGAACATGTGTAATTTTTTGCTTCTTAGTTAACCAAGCAAAACCAATTGTTTTAGGCCAAGCAATCATCGTCTTTAAGAAAAAGTTTGGGCTCGCAATATTGCCAAAGAAGACTACTGTAAAAGCAGTAATATATCGAATCGGATAGCGAATGAAATAAAACAGGTTAATGGCGATTACCTTTAAGGATATAAAAGGAAGGTAATGCGTTATGTCTATTAAACCTTTTGCTTCTTCATGAATGATTTCGTCTTTCGGCGTTTTGATTGAATAAATGATAAAATTCAATCCGCTTTTTTTTAATTGTGCGAGTTCACGCAAAATAAATGTCTCGCTATACCGAGGGAATGAGGAAACGATAAACGCGACCTTGGGTTTTAACAACTGTTGATAAAGATCTTCTGTATTCTGTGCTAATTTCTGGGAGCTAAAGTGTTTTCTAACGCGATTGTATCCTGCTTGCCCCATACGTGTTCTTAATTCTTTATTGTTCAATAATTGAATTAACTTTTCAGCCATAAATTGAGGATTGGACTCTGGAACAAAAAAACCTGTTTTGTTATTGATAATCAATTCCTGACATCCGTCGACATTAGTAGCCACAACAGGCTTGGAGCAAGCCATATACTCTAAAATCACATTAGGGCAACCCTCATAATGCGTCGAAAGTACGCCAACGTCTATCATATTACTTAAATCAGGCATATCCTTGCGCACACCTGTGAAAATTATGTTAGGAATTCCTTGTTTCTTTACGTATTGTTCAAGCTCTGCCTTCTTTTTACCGTCTCCTATAGCGAGGAAATAAACATTCTTCATGAGCCCAGATACTCCTACAGCCGCGGCAAAAAATGTTTCATAATCCTTTTGCAGACTAAAACGGGCTACCATGCCCACGATAAGCGCATCTTCAGGGATACCCAAATCTTTGCGCAATTCCTGTGGATGACTCAAGTGTTCAAAACGCTTTGTATCCATTCCATTGTAGATTGTTACAATTTTTTTCGAATCGAGCTTTCTTTCACGTATCAAGAATGTTCTAAGCGATTCGGCATTTACCGTAATGACATCCGTAAACCACGATAAAATTCTATCCGCAAATATATGGTGAGGCTTCATCCATAAATTCCGGTCCCGAATAGAACAAATAATATTTTTTATACCAGCAATCTTTGCGGCTAAACGACCATAACAATCCGCCGTAAATAAATATGTGTGGACAATTTGAGGTTTCTCCTTCTTAAACAGACGAATCATATCAATTAACGTCCGCGCATTAAAGAACCCCTTGTGTCGAAAACTGATAATCTCATAACCTAAATCACTAATTTTATGGCCTAATAAATTGTAAGTCTCGTCTAAATTGACAATTTTAATATCGTACACATTGCGATTAGCAAACTTGAGATACTCAAGAATCTGTTGTTGTGCCCCTCCTATCCCCAGATGGTCAATAACGATGATAAGCTTAGTCTTCACAATTTACTCCCATGAACGATAGGCCCCGCCTTCTTTTAATCCGCAAATGCCACTCATTGATTTACCTTATCCTTCTTAATAAACTCAAAAGCCCCGATATCCGGGAATCCGTCACTCCGAAGATTATTATCATAATCATTGGTGATGCTGTTAATAATAACACCGGCATCAATTGCCTTAGAATTCACTGTAAGCTTAAGACCACCGTCCGTAAAAGTATCATCGTTGGCAAATCCCGGCTCAGCAAACTTACTCCCCTTCTCTTGCTCTGGATAATCCACCTTTTTTAACCATGTTTTAAAATCAATATCATTCGCCCTAAACCATTTAGAGCCAAGATGAAAGGGCTTTTTCTTACTGGAATGATACCAAAGGTTATGATCAAAAGACAAACCAAGAAAAGGCTCGCGTCTCCCTAATGGATCGGTCTTTATGTGTAGCAGATAAGTACTTGAATGCTTGGCAGAGACAATATTATTAAAAATGGAAACATTTTCATTGTTTCCACCATTATATGGAATCTTAATTCCTATAAAGTCTTCACCATTACCTTTTGCGTTCGGAAGGACAATGGTATTGTGGGCAATGAGAATATTTTTCATAGCGGAACCCCTAACGGCACCATAATGCGTTATTCCTCTGCGACAATTGACAATAATATTATTAGTAATCCTTATATTAGAGGTAACAGCTGGAGATTTTTCGTCGGCTGTCATGATACCCTCCGCTCTAAGACGCCGAAAACATTTTCCATCACGCGAGTTCTTGTCACCGTTGTTATATAAATCTCGCATATTAGGTTCATGACAGAAAATAAGATTCCCCTCGACAAGCACATCTTTCCTCTTATTTATGTAGATATTGACGCTCCAATTATCAGAAACTATGTTATCTTTAATAATAGCGCCGTCCCCAGGCGCACCTATACCTTCACCGCCGTTTTGACTGATGATATTACCGATAATTTTTACATCTTTAGCATAAAAACCATCAATACCTTTACCCCAGCCACTGTCTTTCCATCTTCCTCTTGGCCAATTACGCATGAAGTTATAATAAATGCGATTCTTAATAATTTCTGTGCCGTGGGAGACCTTTTTCCCATAATTAAACATGCTAATACCACTGTTACCGTTAAAGAGAATATTGCATCGTTCGATTCGGTTATGGTCGCCCAATATCTCAATGCCTTTGCCTCCGGCATACTTTATCGTTAAACCATAGAGCGTAACATACTGAGCCCCGCTTAAGAATATGGCATGCTGTTTTTTACTATCCTCAATAACCCCAACTTCAGAATCATTGGGGTTGGTTCCGTTTGGCGCGTAAACATAGAGAACTTTTTCTTTCCAGCTGTAATACCATGTTTCTTCCTTTACATCCCTTAAGGAAAATTCTGGGAAAAGTGGCGTTTCATTAATAACAACAGCAACCGGTTTATCCAAACATTCGGTTTTATAGATATTTCGTTTATACGGTAACCATTTGCCGATATTCATCGATGCATCAATAACGACTTCCCCGTCTCCAAAAGGGCCAATCATTATTCGGTTCTCAGGGCTTCCCTTCTGGTAAATAGTAATTCGATTTATTTTATATCGACCGGATTTTATAAGAATTATGTCGCCCCCTTTTAATTCTTTAAGGGCTCTCTCGATGGTTTTGAACGCATGATCTAGAGAATTACCGATGTTTCCATCATTTCCATTTTTCCCATCAACATAATAGTCTCTGCCGATTGGAGTATGCGAAAAATCGTTATAAACACTAAGTGCTTTTGTGCCGCTGGAATTCCACCAACGACTATCGGTTTGCGCATATGCTGATGGAACAATAAAGAAAATAAATGCTATTACGCCGAGCAGGGCGACATTATGCCTTTTATTGTTTTTTCTATTCGACACTACCTGTTTCCCTTGGGCAACAAATCCTTTGCTAGCAGCTAATAACCCCAATATTATCCAAAAACTACCTACGACATTATCTCGGAAAAAATTAGAGTAAAATATGTTAACAACCATTAATGCCGTTAAACAGCCGATAAAACCTGCACCTAAATAATTAAATTCAGATTTTATTAGTGTTTTTGCTTCAAAGAATATGCACCATAACAACCACAAAAAGGCCAAAAGCCCCAAACTGCCCATCTCCGCCATAATTTGAATAAAGCCATTGTGCGGATCAAAATTGCGCTCATAAGAAATCCGATAGTCCAACTGATTAAAGCCTATTCCCATTATAGGATGTGCATAAAACAAATCCAATGCCACTTGCCATTTGAAAATGCGGCCTTGTGAACCTACATCAAGACTGGAAATATCAAGACTCTCTTCGGATTGCTGCTCATCGACCGTAACCGTGTCATCAATGCGATTAATGAGTGATTGAGGCATCCAATAGCGCCATTTTATTATTCCCAAGGAACCGACGATACACAGCATAACAATCAAAATTTTTGAGCGCTTCAAAAGAAATTTAAATGAAGAAAAAAACGTAATCGCGCTTCCGAGAATAATCGCGAGTAACGAACCTCTGGAATAAGTAGACAACACGCCAGCAAAAATAGCAATAAATCCAATTCCACTAATCAACTTTAATATTTTCTGCTTAGCAAAAAGAAAATAAGAAAATAAAAAAGGGCCGAACATAGCTAAAAATGCTCCTGCGATATCCGAAGCCCTCCATGATTCACCGAAGGGACCAAATCCTCTTTTGTGGTCGGCAAAACTGGGCCCTTCCAATATTCCGGTGCGAAATGTATAAAAACCAATAATAGCAAGACTAATTAAAAAAACATTAAAAAGTAATCGCGATTCTTTTTTTGTCTTTACGCAGTAAGTAAAAACAAAATACCCGATTGGCAAAGTAATAAGCCTTTTAAAGTTCGTGGCTAGTACTATTACCGGCGTTCCCACGGATTGTATGGTTTGAAACACTGCATAAAAAAAAGACACTGTCCAAATAAACAAAAAAAAGAATAATGGAAGTTCAAATTTTGGACGTATCCTCAGGTGTTTTCTTCCGGAGATGAGCATTCCTAAAAAAATTACATTAAATATATCCACAATCGCTCCCACAGGAAGCTGCGGAATCTTAAGTCGAAACGGGAGATAAAACATATAAAGAATGAATATAAAAGTTTTCATCGGTTTAGCTTCTCGACAATGCCCTTCGATATATCTCTTCTATTTTCCGAGCCTCATCCGTTACATTAAAAACTTCTTCGGCCCTTTTACGTCCCCTCACGCCCATTGTTTTAGCCACATCGGGGTTTTTTAGAAGATACATCATTTTTTCTACCATAGCTTCAATGTCTCCGGGAGGCACGATAAATCCGGTATCGCTATCAACAACAACCTCAGATGGCCCCGGGATATTCGTCACAATGACTGGTTTTTGTAATGCCATAGCTTCAATAATTACATTTGGCATGCCTTCGGGAAACGTTGTTGACGCCAAAACCATAATATCCAAACCGGATATAATATCTTTTATATCGTTTCGCCAGCCCGTGAAAATCACGTTTTCTGTTAGCCCGTTTTTTTCAGTCAATTTTTTTACTTCAGAAAAATATTGTTTATCTCCACCTTTCGAATCACCAACGACGACAAACTTCACATCCGGCATATTCTCTATAACGCACTTTGCCGCCAAGATAAATTCTTTTTGGCCTTTTCCTTCAACAATTCTTCCTACCATACCCACGAGCCGAGAAGAATTTAGTTCAAATTCATTCTTGAACTTTTCCGGATGAACATCATTGAATTCTCCTAAATCAATTCCATCATACACAATATTAATTTTGTTTTGTGGAATATCATTCTGATAAGTCTTAAGCGCTGCTTTATTTAAAATAAGAAATTGATTGATGAATCTGACAAAAAAACTTTCGCGCCTAATAAGCTTTCGCGTTTGCCTAACATGACAAAAAACCTTTCTGTTTGACAATCTCCCTGCGATAATCATAGGAATGCCAGAAATAATATTGGTATTTATGTGGATTAATTTTATGTTTTCCCTCCAAATAAAAAATAACAGTTTAAACGAAAGCGGTATCACGCGAAAAATAAATAAGAATAAAAAAAGTAATTTTCCGGCATTATCAATATCTTCTGCATTTTTAAACGGTATTTCTATAACCCGAAACCCAGCTGATTCTATCCGCTTGAATTGAGGCCCTCTGTTATGAATAACAACAATTGGGAAGAATGTATCTATATCCAAGTTTTTTAAAATATGGTACAAATTACTTCCTGAACCTCCAAAACCAGAGCTTGCTTCATAGAATAGAACGTTTAATTTTGCCACAATTGTCTCCAATTTCGTAAATAAATATATAAATCCATGATTTCATTATTAAACTTTAAACATTAATAGCCGCAGAGATAAAATTGCTTCTTTTTCGTTGAATATCTTTATAATAACTAACACGATCAAATATTTTCTTCTGAATTATTTCTGTATTGTCGTATAGCTCATTTATATTATCTATTATTAAATCTAGCGATAAATTATCCGTCCGCATGTTAAATTTCTCAAGCCCCATAGACATCATAAAATCAAGACATTTAGGTCTGTATTCAAGCATAATCGAAGGAGTATATGAACACATAGCTAAGATAACAGAATGCATTTTTTCTCCTACAAACAAATCGCATGTCTCGAAAAATTGCATAATTTTACGCATTGATTTATATTCATTGAATACCGATACACCCCTACCAATTTTTCTTGCTGCTGTTTTAATAAACAATAAATCTTTTTCGCAAACTGGCATGAATTTGATATTCCATTTTTTACTGAGCATAATATTAGCGAATTTAACAATAAACTCTAGAATATCGTCGTCTCTTCCCCATTGTCCAGAATCAGATACGCCAATATTGATGCCAATAACTTTCCTCCTTTTTTTCGCAATAATACCCGGCTTTGCTAACGATAATGAAATGTCGCCAATGACTTCTGCTTTATCAAATCCTCGCTCGCATAATAATTGTTGTGATATCGGGCCTCTTACTCCTACAAATATTGATTTATTTAAAATTTCTAACCATTCATTTAGTGAATCTTGCCAATTTTTGACTCTATTCCAAAAAATCGGATTCCTAACACCTGTCCCAAAAACGAAAGTTTTACCATATCTTTCTTGGGCTATTCTGTATTTTTCATGATATCCTTTAGCATTAATCAGTGTACCGCCGCCTTGACATACAGCTTGAAACATTTCCCTTTTTTTAATTTTTTCGAATAATTCAATTTTGTGGGTAAATTTAAACGGCAATACGTCAAACTGACAAAAAAGTCTTTTAAATGCTTCGAACATTATCTCATCACCGAGATTACCAAAGCCTACCCATCCAATATACCCTATTCGCCTTTTAAATGGCAATAGATACCGCCAATTCCTTCCTGCTGAGTTAATAATTGATAAAAAAGATGCCATGTTATCCAATATAAATCATTTAATTGATATTGAAATTTAACTTAACGCTGTGAGCAACTTTAAGAAAAAATGAATATAATTTAGCAAGTTTCCCACCAAGACATTGCTCATCAAACCTACGTATATTCCCTTTAGCCCCGGCATCATCAAGAATAGCCCGGGCAAGATCGTAGCGTTTTTGCGCTTCAAGCAGGTCTACAAGCGCTAGGTAATTAATCTTAAAATCAATTTGATTTTGGTGCCTGAAAGCTCTTTTGAGTTCCTGAGGAGATAGATCATGAATAGGAAAAGCCTCTGCATATTTTAATTTGCCTATTGCTAACAGCATAGCCATTGTTTTAATACATTTAATACATCTACCGCAATTTAAGAATTTATCATGATTGATAGTGCAAACTCTTAAATTCTGTAAAGCAATATCCCAATCAGCAATTATTTTAATCTTTTCAATCCTAGCAGATAATTTATCATGAATTATTTTTAAATCTAAGCTGCTATAATTGCGATCTAATGAAGGGTGGGATCCCCATGGTTGCAAATTTCTCGGAGAATCTGTAGAAGCAATATACATCATACTTATTCTTGAAGTAAAACAATGTGCAACTGAGGAAAGAGCGGCGCCATGAAACCATTTAATCCAAAAGTCGACATCACTATACAAATGTCTAACATTAGTAAAAACTGGTATCAGATTAACCTGCGCTTCTTTAGCAACTTCTGCGGCGCTCTTCATTGCTCTATCAAAGATGTCAAACTTTTTTTCTGAATTCTCATCATGGTAGATATCGAACCCATGAACGAGAAAGCAATCTTTAATAGAAGAGGGGTGATTTAGGGGGTAAGTAAGGCGGTTATTGCGTAAAGAAAAAATTGAATCCACTCCTCCTGAAAAAAATAGTCCAGCCCGATTTCTCCGATTCGTAGACGTTGAACTTGCCTTTATATTTGCATCAATTTGAATGGGCCTATATTGAGAACCATACCATTTTCTGAAGGTCTGTATATTGGTCACTATGCCCTTATGCAGAATCGAACAAACTTCTCCCTCTATTTTTATCCTTTTTTCTCCCAAATACATAGCTGGTAAACAACAACCAACCAAAAAAGCATTGGGGTTGACTACCAAATCATCTCTAAATTCATCACTTGTTTCAAAATAAATATCAAGGCTTGCCTTGTCTACATCTTCCCAGACAACGGTGGCAACTGCTCGACTTAAACCATCTCTTGTTTCTTCTCTTATATTTTTGATTTCCACTTTTCGTACCTCAGCTAACTAAAGTTTGATTGGTTTTCTCCCAAAAAGCTTTAGTGTTAACAAGCCTCGAATCATATTCTTAAACCATTTAAATTTATGCCATTTCATTAAAAATTGTTCAAAAACTATGATTCTTGCATATTTTTCGTATCCTAGTTTTGTCAATATATGTATACTACGATTATTGCTGGGATCTATAGCTCCTACCAGGTATCTATATCCTTGTCTACGACAAAAATCAGTAATGTACGATTTAAGAAAAAAGCCTAATCCATTCCCCCTATATTCAGGTACTACGTAGAATTGAAATAAGTAGGCTTGATCTTCTTTAAAAATAATCTCCAAATCAAAACCTCCCCGCAAGGGAATCTTCTTAAGAACTAAGCAAATAGCTCCGATAATACGAGCATCCCGAATAGCTAGGAAATAACGAGATTCCAAATTTAAAACATCTTCCAAATCACTTCTTTTAACTAAAATATCTTTACGCAATTCAAGATATTCATCAAAATATGTCCTATCGTTTTTAGACAGAGTTTTAATCTGGATTTTTTCCTGCCATAAACGTAGTTTTTTTTCATCAGCCTCTTTAGAAGACAGAGACTTATCCCAAAGATTCAAAATGTAAATATCAATTGCTTTTTGCTGTCGAGTTGATAAAGCTTTTATTGAACGTAGAATACTAAAAATATCTTTTCGCCATACATTCTTTAATTTTTCTTTAACCCCTTCCTCTTGAACTTGAATCATTCTGTAAATCTCCCAATAAAGATTGCTACTTGGATATATTATGAATTAAAAGTTTTTGCAGCAAAAATTACAGTAACCAACGACCTAAGAACACTGCCGGAAAAGATATGATCATCACCACTCGGTAATTCCTTTTTCATTAACCTCTCAACGCTCTTAATATCCAATATTCCCTCTACGCAGGGTGCTATAGTTAAAGCCTCTGACATCAGTTTTTGAAAAGATTTGTTGCGCAGAGAAAATGTATCAACATAAAACTGCGAAGTTACAACCGGCAAATAACCGGATAATCGCATAATGGGGAATCGCACTTTTTCATTATAGTTTTTCCACAGTTTGTATTTAACCTCGGCTTTTAATCCCCTCACTAAACCCTCAGCATATTTTGCATTTTGCTCTAAAGGAATCGCTGCAAGCTGCGGACTTTTTTTGATCAAAAGAAGATCAGTAATAAGACGACTAAACAATAAAGCCGGAGGAAGCGAAAAGACGAAATCCATTAAATCATTGTCTATGGGAGGCATCCTAAGACAATCGGCCGTAGCCAGTGCTCTAACTGATCCCCCTACTTTGAAACGGCCGTTCGTCCGTAACCACAAACCCCACATTTGATGGTAAGGATAATTCGCGATGCGTTGAATAAGGGCGACGAGTTCGTTTTTATAATCATTTACATAATCGTCAACATCTCCCAAAAAACACTGTCGTAGTTCCTCAAGAGAGAGAAGCGACGATCCCGGAAAATTTAAGTAGTAAGCTGCCTTTTCTTGCTCGCTATTGAAGGATTTCATCTTATTGGGAAGATGCCCGCCACCGATGATTTGATCCGCTAGGTAACTTGACGTTACATAATCACAACCCTGAGAGAGTTTATTTATAGTTTCAAAAGTGTCAAGAGGAAATATGCGACGAGAAAAACTATCCAAACCTAAATATGCCCAAGCAGAATTGATATTGAAATCCCGGCAAATGGGCGAACGTTGCCAGGTGAAGCCCTGTACACGACTTACCTCTCGCGCCAGGAAGACTTCACTGTGATGCGGTTCGCCAAAAGTGACACATTCCGGCGAAATTCTAGCTTTTTTCAAGATATAACTATAGAGTCGGGAATCTTTCCCTCCAGACTGAAGATAACGTACCTTATCTCCGGGCTTAAATAGGCGTTTAACCGCATGGGTATATCTATATTCAAGCTCATCAAGCAATAGTAGCTGGCTAGTCCCCCAATTTTTTTCTGAGAAAGGCAAAGCTTTCTCTTCAATCAGTTTCAGTTCGCCCTTATTTATCCGGTAGCTTGAATTCGGCAACAAACGAACAACATTCTCCAAAATTGTGCGTTCCTCGAATGCTATCCCCATATACAACAAATCAAACAGGCCTCTCTTACTCAATTTTGGGGAATAACCGGGAATGAGCTTCAAAGTCATAATAGACGACGTTAAAACAAAACTATCATGGCCTACAACTACAAAAAATACCTGGTAAATTCCCAGCCGATCCAAGGCTACTTCTGCGAATTGTTCTTTAGGGCTCAAAACAAAAAAGTTATACATGCCGTTTAAGCCGATACACGCTGATATACCCGATTTCTTGTAAAGCATATAAAGCGATTGGGCATTGGCTTTTTGGTAAGTATCTTTCGAATTCTCCATAGATACCTTTTCACCCACATACCCGTTTAAGATGGCGATTTGATTTGAATCTCGGTCGACAAAAATATCAAGCGTATCATTCTTGTTTTGCGTATAGACAACATGGGCATTATCGAATTGGTATTTTGAAGTCGTAAGCCATGAAAAGAACTTCAATTTCGCAGCTATGCTTTTGAGAGCACTCTCACTTAAGGGTTTATTATTATGGAAATGAATGAAAAAATGACTCATATGCCAGCCTTCTTATTATTTATTAAGTTGCCATTCGATTTTTGCTAAGAATACCAGATTGTCGCTACCCGACATTTCAGCAGCTGCAATTCGGAATATATCATTTTTTCTAAACGAATTAATAATTCCTGTATTCTTTAATTGCATTTTTCAATTTGTTAAGACTGCTGTTTATAGCCTTTACTGGGACAATACTAGCTTCTTCATTTCTATAATAAAGTTTCTTTCGATTCTGTGTAGCGAGTAAACATATACTGCTATAGCAAAAGAGAATAAGATTAAAAATCTTAATGAAATAAGCAAATTATATGGCATAATAAAATTCTTAATCAAAATTAAACTTAATGCCATAATTAAAGATGAAATCAAGGCTGGTTTGAGGTTTAGGTAAACTTGTTTTAAACCAAAATTCAATATTTTCATTTGAAAGCTTAAGCTAACAATAAAAGCAATAAAACTTGATGCTCCTACAACTATTCCTACTCCATTTATTCCAAATAATTTTGCCATAGGCACAATGAATATGAGAAAAATGGTTACCTGCATTGCAGTTATCCAAAAGACAATTTTTGGCTTACCACAAGCCAAAAAAACACCACCCAAACCGGAAGATAGACTATTAAAAACACCTGCGACTGCTAAAATTTTTAAAACGCTTATTGCGCCTATCCACTTCTGTCCATAAACAAAGCTTAATAATTCTTCTGCCAAAAAAATTAGCCCTACTCCAAAAGGAAGGGCAATTAAACTAACATGCTTAAAAACTTTAAAGGATGCCCTTTTTAAATCATCTAAATTTCCTTGAAGTTTGGAATAAGCTGGAAAAATAACGCGCTGGACCTTCCCTCCAAAATAATCTCTAGCAAAATTAGCCAAATTAAAAGCGATTGCATATAGTCCTAAGGCAGCGACCCCCAAAAGCTTTCCCACTAAAAGATTATCTAAATTCATTTTTAAAAACCAAACTACTCCACCCAGAAAAAGGAACTTGCCGAAATGAAACATTTCAAAGGCGATTTTCCTGTCAAATTCAAGTCTTGGATGCCATTTGCTAAAAACCCAAAACATTATATTTTGACAGAAAGTCTTTAATACATAAGCAAACACTAAACTCCATATTCCTACCCCAGATATCGCCAAAATAATAGCAGTTATAGAATAAATAATTCCTGTGCTAATCTCAATCTTTGATATGTTTTTAAACTGCATACTCTTCTCTAGCAGGGCTCTGGGAACATTTCCAAAACAACTGATAATAAAGATTACGCCTAAGGCTCTTACAACCCCCACTACTTCCTGATTATTTAGGAATTTACCAATCACCGGTGCTGAAATTGCTAAAATCAGATATATGCTCACGCCCAACACGGGAATAATAAAAAAGGCAGTGTTTGCTGCCTTTTCTACATCGTCTTTTCTACGTATTAGTGCTGAATCAAAGCCCATGCTCTTAAATAGACCTAAGGTATCAATAGCTATAAAGGCAAGGGAAAATAAACCAAAAGTAGCTGGATTTAAAATTCGCGCTAAAACAATCGTTGTACCAAGAGAAATAATCCTACTAATAAAACTCAAACCCACAAGCCACTTTATTCCATTAACCGTTTGTTTCTTTAGGGAAGTCATTTTTATATTTCGCTTTGTATTATACGTATTTGTTTTTATTTATGAATTTTTCTATAAAATTTGATAGACATTTTGTTAGCTTGAGTTAACGATAACGCAATATAGTTGACCAATTTTTTTAAAATCGTATTTTTTAAATCCTGCCTTTTTTAACAAATTTTCAATACTTGTTTTTGTGTAAAAATAAACATTACAACCTTTTAATGCTAATCTTAACATTCTTAAGACAGATCGCCACGTCTTAGCTCGTGGAAAACTCATAATGGCCTTATCTCGGATTAAAGTTTTCATTTTTGCTAAAACTGGAAGTGGCTCTTTAATATAATCAAATAATCCAATACCAATACAAACATCAAATTTCTCAACCGGCATATAATTTATAAGGTCGGTTTGAATAAATAAGCATTTTCCATTTAAACCTTCTTGATTTGCCCGGTTCTGACATATTTTAATCATCGTTTCTGAAATATCTATACCTACTACTTTTTGCGCATTATCTTTAGCGAGCGATAGCGAATATAGACCAGTCCCGCATCCTACATCAAGAAACATTCTGTTAGAAATGGGCTTAGACGCTTCCATAGCGTACTCATAACGCTTATACATATCCCATCTAAATATCGAATCCAGTAAGTTTTTTATTTTATTTTTTTCGTGTGAATAGATTGAATCAAAATTTTTTGCTTCTCTATTCCAAAACTTTTTTTGTTTAATGAACTCTTCATTCATAAAGATAAGATCTCCTTTATTGAAGTAAATTCAAAATCACTTAATAATTTATTAAGCCTTTTAAATGTTTTACCCAAATTATAATAATGCCTGAACCGTTTAAAGCCCCCTACCTTTACTCGTGGCTGCTTACTATCTATCTCCCATGGATGTAAATAGAAAATAACAGGACGACCTTGCTTCATACAATGTTTTATGAAGAATTTAGTTAAAGGATACGGAAAAAGTCGGAAATATCCGCCACCACTGCAAGGCACTCTTCTGCCATAAAACTCTGCACAACTTAAAGGAACTTCAATAAGTGAGTTATCAAATTCATAAATAGATAGTTGGGAATTTGGTATTCCATAATCTGGATGAAAACTAATGGGAAAAATTGAAGAATCATACCGAATGCCATTTTTTATAAGAATATCCAGAGCCCACAATGTATCTTTTTTGATTGTAAAAGACGGTGCTCGAAATCCTAGAATTTCATCATGCTTTATGCATCTTTTTGTGACATATAGAGCTTTTTTCAAATCTTCTTCAAAACCAATTGGTGTCATTTCGGTAATCAAGGTATGAGAGTATCCGTGAGTGGCTATTTCGTGACCTCTTTCTTCAATTTCACTAATTAAATCAGGAACTCGCTCGGCTATCCAACCAAGAATAAAAAAAGTTGCTTTGGTGTTATATTTGACAAATAGATCAAGAATTTGTCTCGTATTTTTTACTAGTCGTAGTTCGCATTTTCCCCAATCCTCCTTCTTGATAACTGAGCTTAAATTTTCAACACAAAACCAATCTTCTAAATCAACAGATATAGCATTTTTCATTTCCTCTATTCCCTTCTCGTTAACTTTGATAAATTAATCGTTTACTTGTTTAGTGCTTTTTCTTATGTTGATACCTTTGCTTATTTCTCCGCGACAACCCGTATTCCTAAAAATGCCTTAAATGGTGCTGTATTAGCTATATCTACCTTTAGTTTCGGTGGAAGTAGATCCAAGCCATTTTCAAGCCATCCAACTAAGTATGCGGGACACCGCATATAAACCCCCTTCCCTCCAATATATATCGTTACTTTTGAAAAACCGGCTTCTTTAAAAAGCTGACTAAGTTCCTTCACACTATACTCTTTCAAATGAAAGCCTGTCGCAGAATTGTCAAAATATTTTGAGATATCATGAGGACCTGATAGACGGCTTGGAGTAATACAGATATATTTTCCACCCCGAGATAAAGTCCTATAAATTTCCCTAAGTTGCTCAAAGGCATCTTCTGGATGAAGATGTTCCATAAGCTGGTAACTATAGGCAATATTTATACTTTCTGACTCAATAGGAATATGACATCCATCGGAAATGATGACTTTTAGCTTTTTGGAAAAATCACTGTTTTTTGTTATGACCTCTGATACATCAACAGCGTAGACATTCTTGACATATCGAGAAACCTCAGACGATAAGCTACAATCGCCGGCTCCGATTTCAAGAAATACAGCCTCAGGATACAAAAATCGTTTAAGAAGCCTCATTTGCCTTCGGACAGCAGCGTTTCTTGCTTCGTGACTATGCTTACGAGCTAAAAGAGAATGTCCAGGAACACGATGAAATAGTTCATCATAAAGAACATTATACAATTCAATCCTCTCTTCTTTGTGGGCATTACGAAGCCTATTAGATAACTCTTTTTCAACCTCATAATGTTGCCTTAGTTGTTCGTGCGTCCTTTTTTCCCACTCAGGAGGCTTAATGCGTAAGATTTTCATGTATTTATCATCTATTTAACTCTGAATACTGACATCTGATAACCAACAACTACTATCAGAGGTAGCGATAAAGATACCCAGGTATATGATACTGAAGATTAGTAAGGATATATCCTAGAATCTTGGCTTGGGCCTGCCTTAACAACCCTTCCCCATGCTTAAGCACACCTTTCTGAGTTCTGTTTGTCTGCACTACCATTATTACGCCATCAGTTTGAGCCCCTAGGAGACCAGCATCTGTTACTGGAATAATAGGTGGTGCATCAAAGATGATATAATCATACTTTGACTTGAGGACTTTAATGAAGTTTTTTGACTGAGGTGAGCCCAGGAGTTCGGCAGGATTATGGGGGGATTTGCCTGACGGTAAAACGGTGAGATTAGCAATGCCTATATCAACTAACGCATCATCTACATTTGCGCCATTGCTCAATAAATCTGAAAGTCCAACTTCCTCTTTAAATCCTAAATACTTGCTAATCCTTCCTCTGCGCATATCCGCATCTACCAGTATAATCTTTTTATTATGCAGATCATGTGCCATGGAGATTGCTAAGTTTATGGCAGTAATTGTCTTTCCTTCTCCATGAGTAGAGCTGGTAATAGTAATCGCCTTAATCGGGTACTTTGAATCAATTGCCTGGATATTAGTGCGAAGTTTCTTATATTGCTCTGCCACAGATGAAGATGGTTCGTGTAAACTTACGATCCTAGGGTCGATCTTTGAATCAAGGCGTTTTTTGACTACAAACTCAAACTTCATGCCTGCTTTTTCCTCAAACTTTTCAATCTTTTGCAGTCTTTCTTCAGCTGCCTTTTTTAATGCATTGGTGATTTTACCCATTGTCTTTTCTCCTAGTTAGAAAATTCCATTCTTTTATTGATTCATCTATAAATTTCTTTGTTATTGTTTTCATTTCGTAAACGTATCCGGAAAGAAGCGCGCTATCACAAACAAGGTTAATTAACCTGGGGACTCCTTTTGAGTAAGTATAGATTGAATCTAAGGCGCCTTGACTAAATATGTCAACTCCATTTGAACTTGCTACCTTTAGCCTATGACGGATATAATCCTGGGCCTCATTTTTATCTAACGCTTCTAAGTGATAATAGACAGAGATTCTCTGTTTAAATTGTTCTAAGCGAGGATGCTCTAATTTTGTCCGTAATTGTGGCTGGCCAATAAGTATGATCTGAATCATCTTATCAGTTTCAGTTTCTAAATTAGAGAGCATCCTCACCTCTTCTAATACCTTTGGGGTCAAATTCTGTGCTTCATCAATTATCAATACGACATTTATATCATTACTGAGTTGTTTTATAAGGTAGGCATTAAGTTGAGATAATAGCTTTTGTTTACTTCCTGATTTGAAATCAATTTCTAGCTCTTCTAGAATTTGTGCAATCAACTCCTTGCAAGTCAGATGGCTATTGGTAATAAGGGCTACTTTGGTAGCACAATCAAGTTTATTAAGGAGTGTTCTGCAGATAGTAGTCTTACCTGCCCCAATCTCACCTGTTATCACGACAAAGCCCTTTCTTTCGCTTATAGCATAGATCAGGCTATTTAAGGCCTCTGTATGCTTAGAGCTAGGGAAGAAAAACCTTGAATCTGGTGTTGTGTTAAAGGGTTTATCAGTGAACTGATAGAATTTTTCGTACATAATTTACCTCTAGCTTCTAAAGAAAGCCATAAACATTGAAATGATAATAAGCAATGCGCTGACTACTAAACCAATAATAATTATCATCTTTTTCTTTCTTTTTTCCTTATCAATCTCTTCCTGGGTAGTAAGCCGGGAAATCGCTCCTAATATAGGGAGCTCTAAATTACTTTTTGCATCTTCTATATCCAGGAAAGACTTATCCATAAATTCCCTGCCTAAGACCAGACCAGTACCAGCCATACCTCCAAAGAAAAGACCTAAGAATATAACTAGTATTTTCTTAGGCTTAGAAGGCTGTAAGGGTAATCTGGGAGGGTCTAAAATAGTATAACGAGTCCCTTCTTTTGATACTTCCAGGCGCTGGGTAATCTTTGCAGTTTCAAGCTTTTGTAAGAGCATATTGTAAATATTCTCATTTACTCTTATATCCCGGGCTAAGACAGAGTCAATCTTATCCATTAACAGCAATTTATAAATAGAGTCTCTTGCGCTTTCGCCCTCATTAGCAGCATCATTGGAAGCATAAGCTGTTGCGCCAATTGAAGACAAGCTATCTCCTGTAACCTTGTCTATCTCTTCTTTTAAAGCCTCATATACTGGATTTGTTACTGGCTTCTCAATATCTCCTACCTCGTATCCTCCAGAATTAAGCTCCTGATTTAGGGCCTGTATTTTCTGCCTTAAGTCCTTAACCATGGGGTGCTGTTCAGTAGAATCACCGAGAAGCTTCTTAAGCTGATCTTCTAATGATGCAATCTCTGTTTCCTTTATCTTTCTCTTATAGATCCTTAGCTGGTCTTTAATAAATTCTATGGCTACATCTGTTTCTTTACTCTGGGACTGAACGTTCTTTTCAATAAATACATCAGTTATAGTCTTTGCAATAAGCTGGGTCTCTTCAGGTTCTTTGCCAAAATAAGCTAATCTTATAATATTAGGTCCACGCATCTGAACTAGGATATTATTTCTTAAGCTTTTTATAAGATTTTCATATTCTAACTGGTTTTTTACATTCTTTGCTAAATCCAGCTTTTTAGCTAACTCTACCAGACTGCTCCAGCTTAATATCTGCTCCCGTAGGGTGCGCATCCTCTGTGCAACTGAAGTAGATACAGCCAGGCCTTGAATTAAAGGATTAATAATCTTCTCTTCCTCAACCAAAATCACAGTTGAAGATTCATATGTTGGCGGTAAAGTAAAGGCAAGAGTAATGCTTATCACCAACCCCGCAAATATCGGAGTTATAAACAGCCATTTTCTTCTAAAGAGTATCTTTAGATAATCTGCCGGGTTTCTTTGTTTAGCGTTTTCATAATTTTCCATTTTTTCCTCTTTTTTTATGGGGTCATGGTTGTTGCTGAACGAACACCAGAAGCAGCTGTTCCAACTGGTGCAACAACCGGATTAATTACTCTCATAATCTTTGCCATTACCGTAGCCGGAACGTAAAATACATCACCCGGTTTCATCTCTATATTCTTTTTTAGTTCTCCACCGTAAAGGATCGAATACAAATCAACCTTCTTTTTCTTTCCCTTGCCGTTTTCAGAAGGGGTTATCAACTCGCATTTACGCATAGCAGCAGCTAAGGTAGGCAGACCTGCCTGAACTACAGCCTCTCTTACGGGTATATTCTCTGAGCGCATATAATATTTCCCAGGTCTTGCTACCTCTCCAAGTACATAGATAACCTTGCTTTTATAATCTAAAATGGTTATGTTTATTTCAGGGCTTATGATGAAATTAGCAACAAGCTCCTTAATTTTTTCTTCCAGCTCCTTTTTGGTAAGACCTGTAACCTCTATATCTCCTACAAATTTATACTGTATCTTTCCTTCTAGATTTATAGGATAAACTCCGCTAAACTCGGGGTGGCGCATTACAGTTATCTCTACCACATCCTCAGGTCCTAATGTGTATTTTAATGGATCAAAGTAGTTGGCATTAGCAGGAATTGAACTAGCAAAATCTAAGGCTGGAACACTGGCTGCTTGACTGTCCTTAGGTATCACCTCAACAGCTCGCATGGTCCTGCCATCCTTGGAGATGATCTCTGTTGCCCTTATGGTCTTGTCCTGGGCAAATGCCGGAACTAAAAACAGACCAATTACTAAAACAATAGTAAAAATCTTAATTATCTTATTCATCGCCATCCTCCCCAAAATAAATAATCGTTTCCTTAAAATCTCTCAATTTTTTAAGGTCCTTCTTGTCATAGACCCTCCAACCACGCCAATCACGCTTGGAACGAGTAACCTTGCCAGATTTCTCCCAACGCACAATTGTCTTGGGTGTTACTCCAATGCGATCGGCTATGTCGGTTATAGTCATTCTTTTATGTTCATGATTATTAGCCAATTTTAACCTCCTGTTTTTTAACATTTAATTTATGATTACGTTTTCTGGTCTGTCTGAGTATGTCCTAGTATGTCCTGTATTGTCTTATATATACTAATACAGCATTATCTATGCCAATTAACACCATTAAAAAATATATATTAATCAGATATTGTAACTCTTTTATTTACAATAGGTAATGAATTGAAATTATTTTGGGTTGGAATTACTTTTCGGCTAGGTATTACTGGAGAATGTTGCTAAATTTAAACGAAGAGAATTTATACTTAAAAAAATACTAAAAATGATTGCTCTAACATGTTGCTATACAATGAGATATCCATGATGTGTATTAATATAAACAGAAAATCTAAATAAACATCAAAATTATAAATTTTAAAACTTAGAAGAGATCTTCAGAAATGCCTACCTTCCTCCTAAGGACCTTCTTCTGGGAATGGATCTTTTTCTTCTCTAATCTCTTCTCATGCTTTGCGCGGGATACATTGGTGGGAATACGCGGTTTTGGCTTCTTGCTTAATTGCTTTAGTTTATCCTTTAAGCGATGAAAGGCGAGTTCTAGATTAGCAGACTGATAGCGATGCTCTGTAGCAACGCTGGTAACTCCAGTAGGCCGATGATGCAGGCGGACGGCTGTCTCTCTCTTATTCTTTCTCTGGCCGCCTGGACCTGAGCTCCTATAAAAAGTAACAGTTGTCTGTTTCTTTAAATCGCTTAAATGTAAACTAAGCTTATACATCCCTAGGCTTCAGCTATTTCTTGAAATGAGCCGCTATTTTTTTGAATGTGCTAGTTAAATCCTTCGAAACATCACCCAGCCCGACTTTTAAGTCCCCTAATGCCCCTTCGGAAGCCTTCTTATAAACATTGAATTTCTTAACCAATTCTTTCTCTTTGACCTGGTATTCTTTTAAGAGTTTGCGAAAATTAGCCCTTGCCTCAATACCAGTATCAATTGCCTCAGTCTTAAATTTTTCTATCCCGGGCTTCCATTTCTTAAGCTGGGCCTTGCTTTTTGTTTCTAATTTCTTTAGTTCTCTCTTTACCTTCTTTATCTTTGGTTCTAATTCTTTAAGTTGTTTTTTGATCTGCTTTTCGATATTCTTTTTCTTCATCTCTGCCTCCTTTATTAGCTAAGGATTATTCGAAATTAAAATGTTTTCTTATTTTTTCACTTATTTTCCATTTACACTTCAATCCTTTGGGGAATTCAACAAAGTCACCTTTGCCGAATTCTACGCTCTGATCAGCGCATTCCACCTTTGCCTTGCCTTCTAAAATAAAGCACTTTTCAATCTGATCATACTCCCAGTCAAAAGAAGATGGTTCTTTCTCCCATATTGGCCAACCATCTACACCCTGTTGTTTTAACATCTCCTGAGTAGGTTTCTCAACCTTTATCTTATCCATAACAACACCTCCCTATGTAATCAACGTCCTTTTATTAAGCTGAGTACGTTTTCCTTTGTGAAAATATCCATATCAGAAGGATTTTCCAGAAAATTCTCTACATCCTGCCTTACCTTCTGCCAATCTGTTGTTTTAACAACCTCAAAGATAAAATCCTGCCAGGTATTCTCTGATGGCATTTCCTTCTTCCACCCAGTTTGCTTAAGGGCGTTTTGTAAGAGGGTAATATTGGGCGAGATATCTCTCCAGCGCGAAAGATACCATCCCAGGTCAAAAAAATCTCTGCCCTTGGTATATTTCCTGCTCAACAGTGCACTAAACTTACCGGCAAAAAGCGAAGAAACATCATAGGATAAAAAAGAAATTGGGAAATACTTATTAACGATATCTGTCTTTAATACTGCTCCTTTTGGCGGATTTGTATCAATCTCAAGCTTTACTGAAAACTTTTGCTCTTTATAAGGAGAAATTCCAGCCTCATGCATTAATCTCTCGAACTTAACCATTGCATTTTGAACAGTTTTCTCATGTTTATAGGAAATAGAAATATCGTAACCAGCCAGTTTTAATTCCTGCTTTATTTTCGCCACCAGTTCAACAAACTCATACTCCTTTTCTCTTGTCAGAGAAAAATCTAAGTCTTCTGAGAAGCGTGGCAGATTATATAGAAAGCGTAATGCCGTACCGCCTAAAAATGCGGTAGAACGAAATACCCCTTCATCATGCATAATCCTTAAGATATATGCCTGCAGGTATTCACGCATAATATTCAATTTTGCGTTAAAACCATTCTTTGCCCCTACTAATTCTAAGCAGTAATCCTTCACAACACCTTTTCTCCCTTCTTGCTAGCGACCCTATATTCCTTGATTGCCTTGGCTACCTTTAACATCTTTGGTTTCTTAAATCGCTGCGCATATTCCAATAGTTTCTTAACATTTACTTTCTCTAGATTCTGAAGCCTTAATCCCTTTAGATAATCTAAAGAGACCTTTAGTCTCTTTACATAGAAAAAATCAAGAAGCGCTTTCTCGCAAGATGCAATAAAGGCTGTCTGTTTATTAACAGTAACGGAGCTATAGCCCCAAAAAAGAGACTCTTTAATATGCCTATAATCAAAAATCCCTGCTTTGGATACAAACCTTGCTTCTCTTTTTGTAGTAACTGATGTAAATACAGTTGTTGCCTCAGGAATCAAATTATGGTACTCAAATGCTTTTTCTAAACTAATATATGAAGGTGTTTTTAAAACAGCAGCCAGATAAGGTTCGTAAACCTCGATCTTGCGATACGGCTCTGCCAATAAATACATACCTTTTTTAAGCTGGATAATCTTGCCTGCCTTTTTCCAACGACTAATTTGCACTTCGACCAAAGCAGGGTTAGATACGCCTGCAAGCAAAGCTTCGGGATTAATTACTGGTAATTTACTTGTAATCTTTAAGAATTCTTCCCAATCCATAACAATAACATAACATATTTGTTAAGTAAATGCAATAGAAATAGTATTAAAATTTATTCTTATGAACTACCTGCTTAAGGGACCTTTTGGGAACATGCAAAGTACCCTGCTCATCCTTCCAATACTTAACATCTCCCTTGCATTCTTCTATAACCGAGCTCTCTTCAGGAAAGCCTAAGGCAAGCACAAACTCAACGCTATAATTATCCGGGACTTTAAAAATTTGTCTTATCTTTTCTTTATCAATTGCCCCTAACCAACAAGAAGCCACGCCTTCACTCCAGGCCGTAAGTATCATATTCTCTATTGCGCTGCTAGCATCTACTATACCCCAGGAGCTTTTCTTAGTATCAGTAATGACTATTATATAGGTAAGAGGCCTTTCATCCTTGCCTGGATTTCCCTTTGGAGCAATATATCCAGCCCATTTTAAAGCATTAAACAACTCATCTCTTAACTTTGGCTCATTAACAACTATAAATTCACAAGGCTGCAAGTTTGAAGCACTTGGAGCAAGCCTTGCGCTTTCCAATATTTTCTCTAAGAGCGACTCTCCTATCGACTCTTGTTTAAATTTACGAATTGTCCTGCGTGAGATTATGGTTTTATAAACGTCCATTTTAGATACCACTAGATAAGCAATATGCACTATGAGCCTTATTATATGTCTCTTTTGCGCGCCAGGAGCTTCTGGCAAGAGGCTCAGAAACAACCACTCTAAAGCCTAAAGACTCTGCACTCTTTTTAAGTTTAGCAAACTCCTCTGGTTTATAATACTTTTTAACCGGCCAATGAGCTTTTGAGGGTGAAAGATATTGGCCCAGATAAAGGATATCAACACTTACTTGCCTCAAATCATTCATAGTTTTAACAATCTGCGTTTGATTTTCTCCTAGTCCAATCAAGAGAGCGCTCTTTGTAATAATCGCATGATTAAAATCCTTTAGAGATTTCAACACCTCTAAGGACTTATCATAACTAGAGTCAGGTCTGATTTCAGGATAGAGCCCTCTTACAGTCTCTATATCATGACCAATAACCTCAGCCCCAGAATAAGCGATCCTCTCAAGAAGTTGAGGCGAATTTGCAAAATCAGGTATTAATAGCTCTATTTTTACGTGTGGGCTTTGCTGCTTAATCAGAAATACAGTTTGAATAAATCCTGAGAGACCCTTATCCTTCAAATCATCCCGCGTAACAGAGGTTAGAACAACATAATCAAGGCCTAGTTCTCTAATAGCCTGGGCAACCCTTTCAGGCTCATTAGGATCTGGCACATCCAAATCAGCCTTTGAGACATTACAGAACTTACAGCTGCGAGAACAGTTCTTACCTAGTAATATATAGGTAAGAGCAAGTCCAGACCAACAAGTGCCTATATTAGGACAAGCTGCCTCCTGGCATACAGTCCTAAGATTTAAGCGCTGATTTAGCTCTTTTATGCGCTTAAAAGAACTATTGGTGCTTAACTTAACCTTTAACCAGTCTGGTCTCTGACTTGAATTATCCATGGATTGGCTTATCAAATACTGCCTTTGCTGCATCAACAGCAAGTTCGGAGAGTGTTGGGTGGGCATGAACGGTATGGGCAATATCCTGAACGCGTAAATTATTACTTTTAGCTACTACAAACTCATGTATTAGCTCACTTGCCTCATGGCCTGCAATATGTACTCCCAGGATTTTACCGCTTCTTTTCTCAGCGATGATCTTGATAAAGCCGTCTTGCTTATGTAAAAGAATGGCCTTTCCGCAAGACCTATAAAAATGCTTAACTACTACAATATCTAGCCCTTTATCCCCTGCATTCTTTTCAGTCAAACCAACGCTTGCTGCCTGAAACTCTGAATATACAGCAGACGGTATGGATGAATAATCAATCGGCTTAGGCCTTTTTCCTGAAATCACATCAGCTGCCAGGATGCCTTCAGCTGATGCCACGTGGGCTAACATAGGAGAGTTTATGCAATCACCAATAGCATAGATATTCTTTATATTGGTCTGCATTTTTTCATTTACAACAATGCAGCCTTTTTCCAGCAAAACTGCTATTTTCTCCAAACCAAGGCTTTCAGTGTTGGGTGAACGGCCTACACAAAGAAGCACGTACTCAAACTCCTTATTAATTACCCCGTTAGCAGTCTTGATCTGGGCAATAGAAGAATGGGTTTTTCTCTCTAAGTTAACTACAGAACTCTCAAGTAAAATTTCAATCCCTGTTCTTTTGAGGTATTTGCTAATTTCCTGGGCAATATCAATATCCTCAAGCGGTAACAACTGGCCTGTAAGCTCAACTATGCACACCTCAGAGCCTAGGCTTTTAAATAATGAGCCGAATTCTACTCCTATAGCACCGCCGCCAATAACAAGTAGACTCTTTGGTATTTCCTTGAGCCTAAATACACCCTCACTTGTAATTACATTTTTATCATCTGGCTCAAGACCAGAGAATACTTTCGGCCGCGAACCTGTGGCAATAATAAAGTTGGAGGCATTGACCTCTGTCTCATTGTCGCCACTTATAACCAAAACAGATGTCTTGGAGGAAAAGCGTGCTTGGCCAATAATCAAATCAATATTATTCTTTTTGAATAAATACTCAATTCCGCTGCGAAGCTGAGCAGAACTTGATAGAGCGCAAGAGACTAGCCTAGAAAAATCCACCTCTTTAGCTTCCAGGTCTATACCAGCCTTGGCTGCTTCCTTTGGAATATCATAAAGGTGAGCACTGTTTAATAAGGCCTTGGTGGGAATACAGCCTTCGTTCAAACACACTCCACCTAAGTGTTCCTTGGCATTCTCTATAACACATACAGATTTTCCTAATTGGGCCAGCCTTATAGCTGCAACATAACCGCCAGGTCCAGCTCCAATTACAACAACATCATATGTCTTTGGCATATTTAACTCCAATCTTTCCCAGTTAAACCTATTGCTTATTCTACCATTTACAGAAAAAAATGGCAATACACAAAAAAAGGCGCCCCTTTTTAGGGACGCCTGTATAATATTCCTGAGCCGACAAAGGTTAACTTACCTTACCTCTCTCTTCGGTAACCCAACCACCATACTATGGACCTTCCCCCACTAAAAGTGAGGTTTCGGGTCGCTATAGCTATAGGTTTGCGGCTTTGTCCTGAACGAATTGCTCAGGATCCCTCAAGGAAATAATCCCTGAAAGATGTCCCTAGATTTCTCTAGGTTTACCCTTATCGGCTTAAATAAAAGAACACTTAACGTAAAGTATACCCTATAGATAAGGAAAATTCAAGATCCTATACCTCAGAATCCTTTATGAGGCGACGATAATATTCCAGGCATTTCTTACAAGTTGGATTCTTCTCGTGCCACTCAGGGTGATCCTTCAGTATCAGATTCATCAAGTATTCTTCTGCCTTAATATGAGAAATAGCAGCAACCTCATCAATCTCACGTTGGCAAATTTGGCATCTGTACATAAGTTAGCATCCTTTTTTTGTTAATACTAACATAAAAAGCATGCTATGTCAACGTGATATGATCTATATTAAATATATTTATTCTTATTAATCAAACTAACGAAAACAGGTACAATCTTAGGGTCAAATTGCAAACCAGCATTAACCCTCAGTTCCTTAATTGCATCCTTGACTGTCATTTTCTTCAATCTGTATGGCCTGTCACTTGTCATCGCATCAAAGGAATCTGCACAGGCAAGAATCCTGGCACTTAAGGGTATTTCAGTTTCGGCAATGCGATCAGGATAACCATCGCCATCAAAGCGCTCATGATGATTCCTAACTAAAGGTATGCATTGTTTCATAAATTTAAGCGGTTGGAGTACTTTTGCGCCCTTAATCGGATGAAGCTCGATAATCGAGCGCTCAACTGCAGTCAATCTTCCTGGTTTATTCAAAATCAAATCTGATATTCCTACCTTTCCAACATCATGAACAGTGCCGCCATAATGGATTATCCTAAGCATATTATCAGGTAGTTTTAACTTGCGAGCAATATCCAATGCATACATTGTAACCCGCTCTGAATGACCTCTTGTATAAGGGTCTCTGGCTTCCATTGCCAAAACCAATGCCCTCAATGTACTGAAATAGTTCTTATGCACATCATCATAGTTTTTATTTTCCTGAATGGCGACAGCAATCTGATTGGAAAATGCCTTAATCAATTCAATCTCTTCATCACTAAACTGCTTCACATGGCGATAAAACACGCTAAATACAGCAAGATTTTGCTGTTTGAAAGCTGCTGGAACAACAAGTGCTGAACGCAGATGCTCCTCTTTAGCCTTATCAGGATACAAGACGCGATCATCATGCTGCATGTCATTGCAAATAAAGACCTTACCACTTGCTGCTGCCCTACCCTCTATACCTTCACCTATCTTAAGAGGAGTCTCCATAAGCATGTTTTTACCCAAACCAATGGCAGTCTTTGGAACAAGCATTCTAGACTCATTATCTACATAACGAACTGAAGCAGCATCAGCATGCAATAAGTCTTTGGCTAATTTTGCAATCAACGAAACAGCCTTTGCAGTATCTCCGTTTGAACAAACTAACTTATTGGCAATAACTAAATCATGCAACTCTTCCTGTTTATAGTTTAATCTCTTCAGCAATGTCCTGTATCTTTTATTCAAGGTATCGTTGCCACTAGACACCTTCTTGCTAACAGAACGCATGCGCTTAATCTCAACATTAAGTTTTTTATTTGAACTCTTAAGTTTACCACAAATACTTTTAAGACTGGTAATCTTACTAGAGTGTTGCTTGCTGAGTCTAACCCGATCAGTGACCTCGTAAACTAACTCTAATACTTGAATAACATTACCCTTTTTATCTTTAATAGGATTAGCAATAACTTGAAATAATCCTTTCCTGCCATCCTCCAAGATTCCAGGACGTAATGCCTTATATGTCTTGCCAGTTTTAAATGATCTTCTACATGGACATCCCACACAGATATCATTTCTTCCTTCGTATATTTTATAACAATGTTTACCTATGATATTCCTTGTTTTTGCAAACCATTTAATATGCGTAGCATTAACCCAAACAATACGAAAGTCGCGGTCAATTAGTGAAAAACCAGCCGCGACTTCATCTACGACATGCAATCTTTTAATTAAACTTTTTAGTTGATTTACCTTTAGCATATTCTCTTTACCTATATATCAAAATAAAAAACCGCCACTGTTTTAGCGGCGGCAATTATAGACTTTCAACATTATGTCATTTCCCGGTTCCTTATTAAACCATGGCTTTTGCTAACTTAATAAATACCTCCTAAAAGCGCTTTCTCAATAGATAGTACTGTTTATAAAAGTATACATGACTTTCCTAGCTTTTTCAAGACTATGAAAAAGTTTATCAAAAAAGATTTAACTTACTTTAAAATAAGGGATTATGTCGAAATTTGCTATTTTTTGAAGAAATTTTCTGCCTGAGAGCGGTCTGAGGCATGCTTAAAATCAGCATAGTCAATAAGCTCTAATTCCGGCCGCATCTGCCCTATTCGCTTTATAAGATGAGGAGGAAATCTTCCCTGATTTTGGCGGGTAGCAATAAATTTAAACTCGGAGTTGCATTCTGGACACTTTTTAGCCTTTAGGTAATCTATTCCTATTGCTCTGCAGTTTGCACAATCGGCACTCAACTGGCCAACAATAACAAGATGTTCCTTTACTTCATTAATATCAAAATGTTTCCATACCCTTAGTCGAACACGCATTTTTTGTATTCTACAAAAAGATTTAAATTACAATTAACATAATTCTTAGACTAGTTTATAAACTCTATCCTGTATGCGAACCCGCTTTGAAACCTTCAGGCCCACCTCATCTCCTTTTACTGCTGTCTGTATGGAGACATGGTTTATTTGGATAGATTTAACGCGCTGTTTGAGATTTGTAGTAGAGCCGATAATCCTAATAGTATCTCCAACCTTTAAATTTCCACTGGTTACAGTAAGAACACAAACTGATATCTGCGGAAAAAAGTGAGTAATAACTCCAATCAGCTCTTCTCTAGCTGTCTGGATATATGTTTGCTTCTTAGTTACCTTAACCCTTACTATTTTCTTTTTTCTTGGTTTCTTTGGCCTGGACTTGCGAGAGACTAATTTAGATTTTAACTTTTTTCTTTTCTTGAGAGGGGATTTTTTCTTTAATCTAACTTTTTTTCTAGCTGTTTTCCTTTTGGTTTTAATTTTCTTCACGGTAACCATTGTTTTTGGTTCCATGCTTTGCTTTATTCTTTTGATAAGGCCGAAAATCATTTTTCTTCCTATTTGAACCTCTCCCAATGGACTAGATGATCTAAAGATTTTTTGGGTGCAATTTCGTTCTTCTCTTTCGAATATCCCAAGGCGATCATACTCACTAACTTATATTTATAAGGCACTTTTAGGATATCCAGGACATTTACACAATAGTCTTTCTTATCTCCTGCTACCCAACAGGCTGCGAGCCCAAGATCAACAGCCGCAAGCAGTAAATTCTGCGTTGCAGCAGAGCCATCCTCAAGATAATACTTAGTATCCTCAGATACTATCGCAATGCAAACCGGAGCATCTTTGATAAAATTACCATTGGGAGCTAGATCAGAGATTTTCTTTTTGGTCTGTTTATCTGTTATCACAATAAATTGCCAGGCCTGAATATTCCTTGCAGTAGGCGCAAAACGGGCACAATCCAGCAATTCTTTAATTATATCCTTAGAAACAGCTCTTGATTCAAATGTCCTTATACTTCTTCTCTTTTTGATCGTCTGAATGGTTTCCATGGTTCTTATGAGGAGGCTATCTTAAATCTAACAACGAATCAATTTCGCCAAAATGATTCTTTTCACTTACTGGGTTATTGGGATCTTCGCACCATTTCCCATCAACAACAAAGCGATAGCGATAGCGGCCGGGTTTCAGGTTTAGGTGTTTTTTCCAAATGCCGTTTTCTTCTTTAGTAAACATTGACTTCTTATTTGGCGACCATTGATTAAAATCACCTGCTAAATAAACCTCCTTTGCCTCAGGTGCATGAAGTCTGAACTCTGCCTTAATAAAGCGCTCTATTTCCTTCTTAATTACCTCTTTAACATCATCAAGACGTACATCACTAGCTTCGGCTGCGCTTATGATTTCCCGCGCCAGAGAAAAGTAATCTTTGCTGCCTCGGCAGTATTTATTGAAATCAAAAACAGCAACACCGCTATTTGCTGCTTCTTTCAGCTTAACATTGACATGGATAATGCTGTTGAATATCTTTTCTTTAAATTTCTCGCTTATGTCTGCAAGCATATTATGCGAATATTGTAATCGAGAATCAAACATCGTAACCAAGACCTTGAAGTCTACGGTGTGTTTTAGACGCTGACGAATCAACTCAGCAATACATAGAAGCCGATCTAAGCCTTCAAATGAAAAACGACTCATCTCTACAGGAATAATAAGCTCATCAGAAGAACAAATCGCATTAACAGTTAATATACCAAGATTAGGAGGACAATCCATAATACAGTAGTCATAATCATCTATTTCTGAAAGTGCTGCCTTAAGCCGGCCCTCGCGGCCTATTTCAGTTGACATCTCCTGCTCAAGTGTACTCATAAGCAGACTAGAAGGTGCGATAGAAAAATTATTCTTAACTTTTAAAACAACCTCTTTTATCTTCAATTTTGGCTTGGAAAAATTACTTAAACAATCATACATACTCTTCTCGCTCTCTATACCTAAGCCTATGCTGGCATGCGCTTGAGGGTCTAAATCAATCAACAGGGTCTTTTTGTTGTTCATAGAAAGCGCTGCAGCTAAATTAATAGCTGTTGTTGTCTTGCCGCAGCCGCCTTTTTGATTTGTAATGGAAATTATTTTCATTCTTTTTTAGTAAATTTGATTTTATCTATAAATATACGCCCTTGTTCTTTTTCAATATTCCAGCCCTCGACAATAAAACTAATACCGCTAAGGTCAGAGAAGCTCTTCAGCTCAGAGATCTCAAGCGGAATCTTGAATGTCTTCCAGCGTGATTCTATGCCTCTAATATAAATTGATTTCTTCTCGCGGCGCGAACTCTCAAGGCCCACCTTAATCAAGCTGCTAAATCCTTCTTGCGGATCACCCCGCAGGGCAAACTCCAATACATCATAATCAACCAAATTTATCTTAGGTAAATCAAGACTAATGCTCTTTATCTTTTCATGAGTCTGGGAAAAGTTATAATTAAGCTTTAGAGGCAGGATATTAGCCAAAACCGAAAGGCTCTTTTTTTGCGCCTTAACAGTGTTGGCTTTCTTAAAAATATTCCCTGAAAATAACAAGACGCCAATAAGGACAATAAGACTTACAATGCCGATACCGATAAAGAGATTGGGTCTATTTTTAGAATTAATGTTGCCTCTTGAAACCTCTTCCCTTCTTGTAAAATAGGTGTCAGCAATTCGATTGTAAAGGTGTGTATATTTCATAAGTTAAAGCTATATTCTAAAACCTTCCAGGCCTATATACTCATTTATTATATAACAAAATTTTACTAAAATAAATATTTTATGCAAAAAAAATCCCCGGTTCAATTAAGAACCGGGGATTCAAAGCTACCTACTAAACAACTCTTAGAAGGAAACCTTCATTGAACCAACAGCCTGACTTGCTGTAGAGTTAGTTGAACTATCAAATGCATTACCAGGTATAAATGCACCTAGCTTCAGACCGAACTGTACATCTTCCGTATAGTCATAAAGCAAACTTAGATCGATTTCCTGACCTACAAAAGATTTATCAGTCAAGTCTACGCTCTGTGGCAATGTTTCATGATTAGTTGCAGTTAAAGTACTGTCAAAACCATATGCCTCAGCCCACCAGTATAAATAGCCGCCAAGTTCTACATTGATGTCATCAGCAAGTTCTGCAGTGGCAACTAAACCAGCGAGGTGAATATTGGTCTGATCCAATAGAGCACAAGCAATATCACCAAATGTCTGATTTTCATACAATGGATCCCATGCATGGTAACTAGGATGTTCTGCGTTTACTGGATCCCAACCATCATCATTACCGCTAAAGTATGCATAAAGAGCAGTCAGAGTTGGAGAATATCTTACTTCTGGCCAAGCATAAGTAGCAGCTGTTTCAATAGCTACTGCTTCTCTATCAACTGTCCTATCATCCCTATCAACAGCAACATCATTTATGTAGGTACCAAGCTGATAAGCGCCTTCTAAGCTGTAAGTCAAATTTTCAATCGGATGAGTTACAACTCTTGCACCAAAGACCTGCGTTGCTTCACCATTTCTAATCTCAGCAGAAACCTCTGTATCTTTAATTCGATCATAGAAATAAGCTTCTAAGATTGAACTCCAATCATCACCTAAATCATAATTAGCTGAAATACCATATAGAGTCTGATCATCAGCAGCGCCAGCAGTAGTTTCAGCAATCTTTGCATAGAGTAAATCAACAATTAAAGGCGAATAATCTAGGGTTGCTCTCATAGCATCAAATGCTTTTTGCTTGCTTAAATCTGGCTGGGTAGTTGCAACTGTAGTTGTTACTGCACTATTGTTATCATCAGGATCACCAACAATCATTTCAGAACCCATATGAAGTTCCTGACGACCTAGCGTTAACGTTAAAGGAGAATATAAAAACTCCTTTAAAGTTACGTAAGCCAAATCAAGCTGGATATCTTCTGCATCTGTTGCGTCAGTATCCCATTCTCTTTCGTTAAGGAGCCTGGCTGTAACTGAAACATTGTCAGTTAAATCAGCATTAATCCCTAACCTCAAAAATCCCAGAATAGCACGTTCTTGGTTATCAGTAGCGGTTTGAGATTGAGTAACCAAATCCCAGCAATCACGAGCCAAAGGTACAATCTCTAGATCACCGCTTACTTTTACGTTCTGGACAGCAGCAAATGCCGGAGTAGCAATAAATGCTACAACTGCGGCTGCTAGCAGAACTAGTGTTAAGCGTTTACTCATTTGTTTTTCCTCCTTAAGGAACATTTAATTTTATATAATGAACAGCTAGATCTTTTTCTAGCAACGTTGTTTCACTTATATGTATATCATCAGACTTTTTGATAACCTTTGGGCGTCTTTTTCCTCACGCTCCTTTCTGCCCAGATTTAAAGCCATCACTGATGGTATAACCTATATAACTAGTTATATCTAAAGTATCAAATAACCTTATATTTGTCAAGGATTTTTTGATAATTTTCATAGATTTTTTCAACGTCTTTTTGGCTAAGTCCCGCACCATAAGCAACGTCCCTAAGTTGTTCTGGTGCAATTATATCGTACGGTATGTGCGCGTCGTTATTCAGGCTAAGTTCCGCACCAAATTGAAGAGCTTTTTTTGCAACATAGCCATTGGTAAGACTATGGCCCTTGCGAGATGTTAATTCAAGAGAAACGCCTTTTTTGGCTGCTAATTTAAGCTCTGAATCAGAGATAAACCCGGGATGAGCCAATATATCAATATCAGCTTCTAAGGCTGCTTTATTGGTTCCTTTTCTGACTGGTACAACAATGGTCTGGCCATGTGCGACAATAATCTTGATTCCTCTTTTTCGAGCCAGGCTTGCAAGGGGCGCAAAATCCTCTAAGTTTAAATGAGTCAACTCTATACCGGGCAGAATTTTTAATTTTGCATTTTTTGGCCAGCCTTTACAAAATTTTAGAATTGCATCAATTACAAAGTCAATATTTGAAATATCTACGTGGTCTGTTATGGCAATTGCTTTATAGCCAGCTACTTCATAACGTCTAGCAAGTTCTGCTGGTAGGAGCTCGCCGTCGCTTAATAAAGAATGGCAGTGAAAATCATACATAATGTTTATAGCTTCTTCTGGCCCGATTTATAGATTATGCGCCTGGGTGGATTCGAACCACCCCAAGACGGGCCTTAGGAGAGCCCCGCTCTATCCAAATGAGCTACAGGCGCTTTTTTTAATATTTAATCAGGGAAAAGACTGGTAAATCACCTAACTTTTCTCTTCCCTTTAACTCAGTAAGCTCGATTAAAAAACAGATGTCGATAATATTTCCTGCAAGTTTTGCTACTAAATCGCAAACTGCCTTAACTGTTCCACCTGTGGCAAGAAGATCATCTATGATCAATATGTTAGCTCCGGGCTTAAATGCATCCTCATGGATAGTAAGCGTATCCTGACCATACTCAAGATCATAAGTAACCTCGAGCGTTTTGTAAGGCAACTTCCCTTTTTTTCTTACTGGGACAAAGCTGGTTCCTAGCTTGTAAGCAAGGGCGCCTCCAAAAATAAATCCGCGTGCCTCAACAGCAACTATAGCATCGATTTTTTTATGCTTATAGTTTTGCGCCATTAAATCAATACTTGCAGAAAAGGCATCCTTATCAGCTAAAAGTGTCGTTATATCCTTGAAGAGTATTCCTGCCTTTGGAAAATCAGGGATGGAACGGATATATTTAGCGAGATCCTGTTTCTTCATTCGTCTTCTCCTCTTCTGATGTAAACCGGCGAATCTTCTTAATCGCCTGTGCCTCAATCTGCCTGACCCTTTCACGCGAGACCTTTAATTTCCTGGCAATCATCGCCAAGGTATGGATTTTTCCGTCTCTGAGACCAAAACGTAAATCCAAAACTTCTTTTTCTCGACGATTTGTTATGTGGAGTAAATTTTCAATATCATCGTGGTCCAATGCCTGTTTTAGGCCTTGTTTTGAAGTCGAGGTTGTATCCTCTATCAAATCCATAACCTGACTCTCATCTGCCTCTCCAATCGGAGCCTCCAGAGAGGACATCTTGGTTATCCAGTTTTCTATATCATTTACCTTATCCACGTGTAATTTCATTTTTTTTGCTACTTCTTCCTGTGAAGGATTACGTTTTAATTTCTGGCGCAGGGCCTCTTGCGTCCTTTTCCATTTGGCAATAAGTTCATTCATATAAACAGGAATTCTGATAGTACGTGATTGCTCAAAGATTGCGCGAGTAATTGCCTGCTTAATCCACCAGGCAGCATAAGTGGAAAACCTAAAGCCCTTCCTATAATCAAATTTATCAACCGCCCGCATAAGCCCAACATTGCCTTCTTCAATCAAATCAATTAAAGGCAGTCCAAAATGAGCATAGCGCTTTGCCATGCTAATCACAAGGCGTAAATTTGAACGAATGAGTTTACGCCTCGCCTCTTTATTGCCACGCAAAACTTCTTTAGCTACTGCTGCTTCCTGCTTGGCTGTCAGAAGCGGGATATCGTGAATATCTCTTAAATAAGTTTTAATGGCTTCCATGATCTAATAATTAATAAAGGTTATTTCTTTGCCTTTCTAGCTTTGCCTTGAGCATTATTAAGCGCTGCTTGGGCAGCGGCAAGTCTTGCAATCGGAACCCTAAAAGGAGAGCAACTAACATAATCCATGCCCACCTTATGACAAAACTCTATAGAAGCAGGATCGCCTCCGTGCTCGCCACAGATACCTACCTTGAGCCCAGGCCTTGTGCTTCTACCCCGCTCTATTCCCATTGTTATTAACTCTCCCACGCCAGTTACGTCAACTGTCTTGAATGGATCGTCTTCTAAAATAGATTTCTGTAAATAATCCTGCAGAAATCCTCCGATATCATCGCGTGAAAACCCAAAGCTCATCTGAGTAAGATCATTCGTGCCGAATGAAAAGAATTGAGCAACCTTGGCAATTTCATCAGCAATGAGTGCTGCGCGCGGAATCTCAATCATCGTACCCGCAAGAAACGACAATTTTCTTAAATTATATTTTTTTAAAACCTGTTTATAAACCTCATTTATCAAATTAAACTGATTATCTAGTTCGCGAGAAGCGCAAACTACAGGAATCATTATCTCTGGTTTAACCTTAACGCCTTCCTGCGTCAACTCTGCAGCTGCCTCAAGGATAGCACGTACCTGCATCTTTGTTACTTCTGGATAAGTAACTCCCAAGCGCACTCCGCGATGACCCATCATCGGATTGCTCTCATGCAAGGCCTCAGCACGTTTCTTTACTTCAGCAACGCTAATAGATAAACTATTTGCCAAGGCATCTAGCTGCTCCTCTTGTTTAGGAACGAATTCATGCAACGGCGGATCAAGAAGCCTTATAGTAACTGGTAGGCCTTCCATTGCGCGCAATGTACCTTTAAAATCATTCTTAACGTGGCCAAAAAGCTCATCAAGCGCTTTCTTCCTTTCAAGGCTTGAATTTGCCATTATCATCTTGCGCAGCTTAAACAAAGGCTCTGCGCAATTCTTGCCATAGAACATATGTTCGGTTCTAAACAGACCAATACCTTCAGCGCCAAAACTACGTGCGCGTTTTGCATCCTCTGGCGTATCAGCATTAGTCCTGATATTAAGCTTGCGTAAAGAATCACAATGTGTGAGAAATGAAAATAACAGCTTATTTTCCTCACCAGCATCTATCATTCCAAGCTTTCCACCATAGATGTTGCCTTTAGTGCCATTGAGTGTTATCCAGTCTCCTTCTTTAACAACCTCAGAGCCTACATTAATTATCTTTTCCTCAGCATTAATCTCTAAAACAGAGCAGCCAACAATACAACATTTACCCCAGCCCCTAGCAACCAATGCTGCATGGCTTGTCATGCCACCGCGAGCAGTAAGTACTGCCTTGGCAGCACGCATGCCTTCAACATCTTCCGGACTTGTCTCTTCTCGTACCAAAATCACTTCTTTGCCTTCATTTGCCCATTTCACAGCATCGCCTGAAGTAAAGACAACTTGACCCACTGCTCCTCCTGGACCAGCAGGAAGGCCTTTAGCAAGAGGTTTTGTAGCCATCTCTTCTTTGGGGTCAACGATTGGATGTAGTAACTCATCTAGCTGATTAGGAGTAACCCGCATCACTAAAGTCTTTTTATCAATCAGCTTTTCCTTATACATATCCATAGCCATACGTAAGGCTGCCGGACCATTTCTTTTGCCAACCCGGCACTGAAGCATAAACAGCCTGCCTTCTTCTATGGTAAATTCAATATCCTGCATATCCTTATAATGTTTCTCTAGTCTCCTCTGGATGCTATCAAGTTGTGAATATATCTTAGGCATTACCTGTTGTAGGGTTTTTAAATCTTTGTTGTGTTCGCTCTGAGAATAGCTATTGATAGGTGCCGGAGTTCTGATACCAGCAACAACGTCCTCACCCTGGGCATCAATAAGATATTCACCATAAAATTGATTCTCTCCGTTTCCGGGATTGCGTGTAAATGCTACTCCGGTTGCGCTATTCTTACCCATGTTGCCAAATACCATTGTCTGTACATTAACTGCTGTGCCCCATTCATCAGGAATATTCTCAATGCGACGATAGGAAATTGCACGCTTGCCATTCCAGGAAGCAAAAACTGCGCCAATACCACCCCAGAGCTGCTTCATCGCATCATCAGGAAATTCCTTTCCTAAGACTTCTTTTACCTTCAATTTATATTCAGCGCATATCTTCTTTAAATCATCTGCATCCAACTCTGTATCTGATTTAGCGCCCTTTTGGCCTTTGACTCTTTCCAGTATTGCCTCTAATTGTTTTCTCACACCTAGATTATCGCTTTTAGGCTCAATCCCAGCTGCCTTTTCCATAACTACATCAGAATACATGGTAATAAGCCTGCGGTACGCATCATAGACAAAACGTTCATTTCCGGTCATATTAACAAGGCCGGGTATTGTCTTTTGCGTCAAGCCGACATTCAACACAGTGTCCATCATTCCAGGCATTGATTTTCTGGCACCGGAACGAACGCTTACCAAGAGCGGATTACTAGAATCACCGAATTTCTTACCCATAACCTTCTCCACCTTTGACAAGGCCTTATTTACCTCTTGCATTAACCCAGCTGGGTATTTCTTATTATTTTTATAATAATAGATACAGACATCGGTAGTGATTGTAAAACCAGCTGGCACTGGTAATCTTAAATCTTTATGGCCTGCCATCTCAGCTAGATTAGCGCCTTTGCCACCTAAGAAATTCTTCATTTTTCCATTTCCATCTGCCTTGCCTGCTCCAAAGAAGTAGACATTTTTCTTCGCCATTACCTAAAACTCCTTTCCTGTTGTATAAAAAATTAACCTAAATTGTCTTTTAAATATTGCCCTACGTTACCAACATCTATCCTGTCTTGTTTCATTGAGTCTCTGTCGCGAACAGTAACCTTAGAATCCCCTAAACTCTCTACATCAACTGTAACGCAATAACAGGTACCAATCTCATCCTGTCGACGATAAAGTCTTCCGATACTTGCTGTATCATCATAAGCACAGAAAAAAGACCTTTCTAAATCAGCTGCTATTCTCTTACATAAGTCGACTATTTCCTTATTCTTTTTAAGAAGCGGCAATACTGCTACCTTTATAGGCGCAAGTTGTTTTCCGAGGCCTAGGACGACTCTTTGCTGGCCACGTACCTCTTCTTCCCTATAGGCATCCACAAGAAAAGCCAAGATTGCCCTGTCAACGCCTCCGGAAGGCTCAATAATAAAAGGTAAGCTCTTTTCGTAGGATAGATCTTTCTTAGAACAATCCTGATGTTGCCTTAAATCAAAATCTCCTCTGTTGGCAATGCCCTCAAGTTCACTCCAGCCAAAAGGAAACTTATATTCAATGTCAGTGCAGGCCAAGGCGTAATGCGCCAACTCCTCTTTTTTGTGTTCGCGCTTTTTTAGATTCTCTTCCTTCATACCGAGTTTTAAATACCAATCGAATCTATCATTAATCCACTGCTTGTAGAATTTATCAGCCTCGTTCGGCAAGACAAAATATTCTATCTCCATCTGTTCGAATTCTCTGGTCCTGAAGGTAAAGTTTCCCGGCGTGACTTCGTTACGAAATGCCTTACCGATCTGGGCAACGCCAAATGGTAATTTTTTACGCGTAGTATTCAGGATATTGGAGAAATTGACAAATATTCCTTGGGCAGTCTCAGGGCGCAGATAGGTTTCTGCTCCACCAACTCCTAACGCACCCAAGGTAGTCCTAAGCATTAGATTAAATTCTCTGGCGTCTGTCAAGCCAACGCCGTCATTACCGCATTCTGGGCACTTATTTGGTTTTTTAGGATTCCAGCGCGGATCATCCGCTTTTATTCTTTTTTTGCAAACCAAGCAATCTTTGTATTTATCGATAAAGCTTTTCACATGCCCTGACGCCTTCCAAACCTCAGGATGCATAAGTATGGCAGCATCTAGACCCACCATGTCTGAACGCATCTGCACGTTCTCTTTCCACCAGGCATCTTTAACATTTCTCTTTAACTCTACACCTAAAGGACCGTAATCCCAGGTATTTGCCAGGCCGCCATAAATCTCAGAACCCTGGAATATAAATCCACGCCGCTTACAGAGTGAAACTATTTTATCCATTAAGTTATCAGACATCTTTTAGCGATTATAATTTCTTCAACTCTTCTTCTTTGATTGAAAAACTATGCTCTTTCGTCGGGAACTTAGCTTCGATAACCTCTTTTTTATATTCCTGGACAGCTGTCTTGATTGCTCTTGAGAGATCTACATACTGCTTTATGAATTTTGGCCGAAAGCGCTGAAAAAGCCCCAACAAATCATGGGTAACTAATACCTGGCCATCGCAATGAATACCAGCGCCAATGCCAATAGTAGGGATTTTAAGTTCTTCTGTTATTCTTTTGGAAATCATATCCGGTACGCACTCCAGTACGATAGAAAAACAACCCAAGTCTTCTAGGAGGTGAGCCTGTTCTATTAATTTGGCTGCCGTAGCAGCATCTTTACCCTGGACCTTAAATCCACCTATCTTTTCTGCGGTCTGGGGCGTAAGGCCAATATGGCCCATAACTGAAATTCCGGCCTTTATTATTGATTCTGTTACTTCAAGACAACGATCAAACCACTCAAGCTTAACGCAATCACAACCTGCCTCATCCAAAAACCTACGGGCATTTTTTACTGAATCCTTAATATCAACCTGGTAGGATTCATAAGGCATATCTCCAATAACTAAAGAGTATTTAACAGCGCGCCTTACTGCCTTGGCATGATGAAGCATTTCAGCCATTCCTACCTTAGTTGTTGAATCCAGACCCAATACAACATTGGCCACAGAATCCCCTACTAAGATCATATCAATACCACACTCATCAATTATAGAAGCAAGAGGAAAATCATAGGCAGTAAGCATGGTGATTTTTTCACGCCTTTTCTTCTTCTCCAGAATCTGGGGGATTGTAATTTTCTCTCTGGTCATAAGAGTCCTCTGCTATTACAAAAATTCTATTTTAGCAAGCTATAAACATACTGTCAAGGTCAGCGGCTTATTATCTTAACCTCTATACCTTCAAATTTATCTGCCAATGCTAAACCCTTTTTCTCACCCAGGATGAAAATTGCTGTTGCCAACGCATCAGAAGTCATGGCGCGATCTGAAACAACAGTTACCGAGCTAATCCTTGAATCTATGGGATAACCAGTGCGGGGGTCAACAATATGACTGTAACGCTTTCCTCCCAGAGTAAAGAATTGCTCATAATCTCCACTTGTAGCAACCGCCCTATCAACCAAAGAAAATACCTGACTAAATTTTCCTTCTTTTTCTGGATGCCTCACTGCAATCTTCCAGGGTCTATTAAATTTTTTTCCCAAACAATAGATGTCACCGCCGGCATTAATTAAAGCAGAGCTAATGCCTGCTGCCTTTAATTTTTCTACGGCAATATCTACAGCAAAACCTTTAGCAATTGCACCTAAATCGATTTTCATACCTGCTTTTTTAAATTTGATTAAGCCATTTTCCCTATCAACAGAAACCTGCTTCCAGTCCACTAATTCCCTGGCCTTTTTTATTTCCTTATGAGGCGGCAATTCTTTACCCTTAATCGCCTTCTTCCAGATATCACTCAAAGGGCCGATAGTAATATCAAATGTCCCTGAGGATTCCTCTGATATCCTTAAAGACTCAACTATTAAATCCAGCAATTCTTTATCAGCGCTAACTATACCATCTCTATTCAACTCAGCTACAGGACTTGAGCTTTTAAAATGACTTAATTTTTCATCAAGGCGCTTAAAGGTATCGAAGACAATCTTTGCTGCCTGATCCGAGTTAGAGGTGACCTCGACAATCGTGCCCATAAGAAACTTTCTCTGAAGCGTAAAGGCCTCTTCTGAATCGCGATAAGAGCATCCAGAAAAAATCAGAGAAATAAAAACTATAATTAATAATTTAGATAAAAATTGTGGTTTCATTTCTTTAAAATCCTCATTAACTCCTTCAAGCCTTTAGTGTTAATACAATCCTTTTTCTCTATCCATCCCCGACGAGCAGTGGCAACGCCCAAACGCATAAAATCCAGATGGTTAAGATTGTGGGCATCGGTATTTATAGCCAGATTAACGCCGTGCGCCTTTGCCTGGCGAGAATTAATATCATTTAAATCAAGCCTATCTGGAAATGAATTTATTTCCAATGCGGTGTTAGTGCTAGCTGCTACTTTGTAGATCTCTTTAAAATCAATGTCGTAGGACTCGCGCACACCCCAAAGCCGGCCTGTAGGATGGGCAATAATATTAACGTATTTATTCTTGCATGCCTTTATAATCCGCTGCGTGAGTTCCTTCTTTGGCTGCTTAAAACCAGAGTGAATTGCAGCAACAACAACGTCAAATTCAGCCAAAAGATCTGCCGGGTAATCAAGCTCCCCATGCGAATCAATGTCAACTTCAGCAGCGTATAAAATACGAATTGAGGAAAATTCCTTATTCAATCTTTCGATCTCCTGTTTCTTTTTCTTCAATGCCTCCTTATCCAGGCCACTTGCAATCTTTAAACTTTGAGAATGATCAGCAATAGCTATATATTCATAACCCTTATTTTTTGCCCTAGAGGCAATATCGGAAATAGAATTTAGGCCATCTGAATAATTTGAATGAACATGCAAATCGCCTTTTATGTCTGATAGCTCTAATAACTTTGGCAATCTATTTTTAATAGCTAATTCCACTTCACCCCTGTCTTCCCTTAATTCTGGCTGAAGAAAAGATAGGCCTAAAGATTTAAAGATGCCCTCTTCTGTTTTTCCAGCCAATAACTTCTCTTTTTTACCTTTAACAGAAAACAGGCCGTATTCGTTTATCTTCATTTTCTTCTTAAGCGCGAGCTGCCTTAGTCTAATATTGAAATCCTTTGAACCAGTAAAATAAAGCAAGGCCGCACCAAAGCTCATCACAGGTACAACCCTCAAATCAACCTGAATGCCGCTGGCTGCAATTATACTTGCCCTTGTCTGACCCTTAGCAAGTATCCTTTTTACGCCTCCTAAATTGATAAAGCTATCAATAATCTTTTTAGCGTTATTTGAAGCTGCAAGGATATCAATGTCTCTTACAGTCTCTTTCATGCGTCGTGCTGAACCAGCATACATAAGCTTCTTAGCCTGCTTGTTGCAAGAGAGATTATTCAGGATGCCCTCAGCAATCTGAAGTGCCTTAGCCAAAGAGATCCTTTCTCTCCCCTTTTTAAAGATGTCTATGCCTGCTAAGATATTGGAAACCGTCTTTTCCCTAATCCCTTCTAACTTATGAAGCCTGCCTCTTTTTGCGCATATCTGGAGTTCTGTAACAGATTTGACTCCCAGTTTTTTGTATAACAAACCTACGGTCTTAGGACCTAAACCAGGGACCTCAAGTATATCCAGAAGGCCCAGAGGAATGGTCTTTTTTAGATCCTCATGAAATTTAAGACTTCCGGTTAAGGCTATTTCCTTAATCTTTGCTGCTAAGTCTTTCCCTATGCCTGGAATGGTTTCTAATTGATCTTCCCTGATAAGTGTGTTAATGCCCTCATTTAAGGATTCGATTGTTGCTGCAGCACGCGCATAAGCACGTATGCGAAATGGATTATCGTTTTTAATCTCTAGAATTTTACTTATCTGCCTGAAGATTTGAGAAATCTCAAGATTATCCATTAATTTTTTCCCTGTTTTTTCCTCTTAAGTGAAAAAATCTAAAATAAACTAACTCTTGGGTATTTTGAATAATAAACTTCCCTTAAATCCTCTAGATAACCTATAGAGGAAAAAATATGCACCTGGCGAGGCTATGGGATTTCTAAATAAATCAAAGACCAGATGCATGGTTATGCCTATTGCAAAAGCTGTCCAAAACAAATTAAACTCAAACAAAAGAATCATCAACCACAATAAGAATACTAATTCAAAAGAATGAAAGACAATGTAGATTCTTTCCTTGTCCTTAACTATATTAGAATAATACAATGCCTTCAAACTAAACTCTCTATTTTTTATAGACAGGTATTCCGGAATATGATCCAGATCAATAAGGGTCCCGCCTAAAAAACAGATAATCGCAGCCAGTAATGAATCTAACCAGCTATAGACAACTAAAGAAGCTGCAAAAGATGTAATTGCATGCGGTAATGGCCTCATATCTTACTAACCCTGTGCTCATAGCTTGCCTCAATAGTCTTTACTAACTCATATAACATGAGATTGATTGGCGTAGCAATGCCTAAGCTCTGACCATGGCGGACTATAACACCATTAATAAAGTCTATTTCTGTCTTTTTCTGTCTTAGCACATCCTGTAGCATTGAAGAAACATTCTTAGCTGTTGCCTCACAAACAGACTCAACCTTGCCAAGGGGATCATCAAAAATTAGTTTTATGCGTTTGCGTTTAGTAACCTTTATTGCCTCTGTGACAGTATCTTTCAAGATCTTATGTGTCCACTCATACTCAATAAGCCTGCCATTATTTAAGCCGGTTATTGCTGTTAAGGCATTTATGCCAACGTTAATGATCAATTTAGACCAAAGCAATCCTTTAATATCCCGCGATATGCGCGTTGACAGGCCGCAAGTATTAAATATCTCGCGTAATGTGCGCAGCTGAGAAGTTATCTTACCATCAAGCTTGCCTAAAACAGTCTCTCCCAAACCGGCATGACGAATATGACCAGGTGTTAACAAGGTGGCACCCATATTAGTGGAGCCAGCAGCAACCTGATTATTACTAAAGATATCATTTATTAACTCTATATTTCCGATACCATTTTGTAAAGTTATTATGAGTGATTCTTCGCCAAGCAAGGACCTAAGCCCTTTGAGGGCCTTTTGCGTATCATAGGATTTTACGCAGATGATGATGAAGTCTGCTGCCTTAATATCGCAGACATTATCACTCGCATTAACCTTGCTGCGCCAATTTCCGCTTACGCCTTCAAGCCTTATGCCTGTATCATTAATTCGCTTTGCCCGAGATTTGTCCTTATCCAGCAACCATACTTCATTTTTGCCTTTAGTTAAATATGCTGCTAATAAGCTGCCGATTGCACCTGGGCCTACAACAACTATCTTCGCCATGGGAATCTACCCCCTCCTTATGACATACTGATGTAGGAAGAAGACTTTAACTCTTTTTCGAGATGATATTTTAAAAACTTATTAAGTAGCGTTGAAAGTTCTTTCTTTATCAAAGTATTCAAACCTAAACGTAAATTATTATCAATTTCGTTATTTTGGATATAAGTGATAGAGGCAATCGTACCCCTGTAAATTAACCTGGATGCCCTATCCTTTTCTAGGCATTTTTCACATAAAAGTCCGCCGCGCGATGAACTAAAGTATGTCTTTTTTGTGTAATCAATATGGCTTGTGCAACTAACACAAGAGTCAAAATGCGGTTTGAACCCGCTTAAGGAAAGAATCTTAATCGTAAATATAAATAGAAGCTTATGATGATCTTGGCCTTGGGACATAAGCCTAAGACAATCATTAAGCAATGTAAACAAGGGAATGCTTACTTCTTCCTGCTGCATAAGAGAATCAATCAAATCAAGCATAAACGAACAGATATAGACCTTATTTATATCTTCACGAATCTTAGAATAATTTTCAATACAATCGCATTGACTTGCCAAATTAAGCTCACCTCTATTATTCTTATAAAAGATTATCTCATTTAGAGAAAAAGGCTCTAAGTTGCTTGCAAACTTTTTCGGCTCACCTCGTATGCCCTTAAACAGACAGCTTATCTTTCCATAGTCCTGGCTAAAAAAGCGTGCTATGAGGCTTGTCTCACGAAAATCGTCTTTTTTTATGAGGAAGGCCTGGGTTTTGTAGATAGACATGACTTTGTCTTTGAGGGATCTTACTTGAGTAGATATTTTATTTCTGGTTTAAGCTTCTTAAGCCAGTGCTGCTGTTCTTTTTCCATACGCTGTCTTTGCGAGGCAGTATTATCATCAAAGCCTAAAATGTGTAAAATTCCATGAATTATATAGAGACAGAGCTCTTGATTAACCGAGGTTTTAAAATAACGACTATTTTTGATCGCTGTATCTGTTGATATCGCAATATCAGCCCAAAGAACACTACCTGATTTTTCCTTTGAGCCTTTATAAGGAAATGCTAATACATCGGTGGGAAAATCGCTGCCTAAAAATCGCTTGTTAAGCCGCTTAATATTTTCATCATCCAAAAAAGCTATACAGATCCGGTAGCGTGAAATGCTAAATTTAGAGAGAATTTTTTTTGCTATCTGCCTTACTGTTCCCTTTACTACTGGAAGCTTGTTTTGGTGATTCTTTATAGACAGAACCATTTTTCTTTTCAGGATATACTACTCGGCTATGATATATACCAGTCAGGATATGGGTAAACACCTTGGCTATCTTTTCTAAATCCTTAAGTGTTAAATCGCATTCATCGAGCTGACCGTCAATAAATTTATTATTGATAACCTTATGTACAGCATCCTCTATCTTAGGAGAGGTCGGCTCTTCGATAGAGCGTGTTGCCGCCTCCACTGAATCAGCCAAAAGACATATCGCAGTCTCCTTATTCTGAGGCTTGGGTCCGGGGTAACGAAATACATCTTCTTTTATATCGTCTTCTTTCTTGAGATCCTCTAAGGCCCTACGATAAAAATAATAGACCAAACTCGTGCCATGGTGCTGGGCAATAAAATTTATTATCGGTTTCTTTAATTTATATTTGCGTGCTATCTCCTGACCTTCTTTTACATGGTTTATGATTACCAATTTACTCATAGAAGGATTGAGTACATCATGCTTACTTTCCGGCTGACTCTGGTTTTCGCTAAAATATTCTGCCTTATCAATCTTGCCGACATCATGGAAATAGGCACCAACGCGGGCAAGGAGTGAATTCGCCCCTATTGCCTCAGCAGCAGTTTCGCTTAAGTTTCCTACCAGTAGACTATGATGATACGTACCAGGAGCCTTTAATACCATATCTTTAAGTAAGGGCTGATTAAAATCAGAAAGCTCCAAAAGCGTGATGTTTGTAATCAGGCTGAAGAGACCTTCTAAGAGCGGTAAAATAACCATCAAGATAACTGCACTTAAGATACCGCCTATAACACCCCAGCCTGCCTGTTCTAAAATTACCGCATATTCTAAATTATTAAATAATCCCCAGGCCAAAATACTGATAAACTGTACACTGCCGACCAAAAGTCCGGCCTGTAATATTTGATTGCGTCTACGCACCTTTGAAACCGCAGTAACGCCTGCGATACTACCTATAAAGAATATAATAAGCAGGCCGATATTATTACTAAAACTTATACCCAGAACCATAGAAAGCAAGGCGGCTAGCACAAAGGACATCGCAGCATCATTGGTAAGCATAAAATAGGCCATAGAAAAAGCTGCGACCGGAACTATAAAACTACTATAAGGAGAAAGTTCAACAAATTTTCCTAAAATTATAGCTGATAAGAATAATACGGCCAGTAACGTCAATTCCTTATTTGAAGAGTAAACCTTGGGGTAATAAATTTTTAAGAAGGCAGCACTTATAATAATAAACATAATCATCAAAATACTCATGCCTAGATTAAAGGAAATCAATTCTTGCTGCGGCCGAGAGGTGTGGGAGGCATTCAGTTTTTTAAGGATACCTTGGGTTAAGATCTGACCTTTACTAATGATCAGTTCGTTATCTTTCACGTTTACCTGTTTATAAATAGGCGCTACTGCGTCCTTGGCCTCAGCTTTTTTCTTTGCAGTCTGCTCGGCATCAAAGATAATATTAGGAACTAATGAAGCTGTTATAAGGTCTAAAACAATATCCTTGTCTTTTTTGCTTTTAAACTCCTTACCTAATTCTTTCTCAATTTGTTTGCGGGCATCTTTAACGGTCTTAATTTCTGTTATGGGTATATTTTTAGAAGTTTTCTTGCGGGAATCAAATACAGTTATCTCCTCTGCCTCAGCTTCTGAAAACCGCTTCTTATCCTCTGCCTTAAGAAAATAATTGTTGTTAAAAGTGCGAGAATAAATCTGGCTTATATTTGGCGCCTTTAATCTTATCCTTTTTGCTAAATTTCTAAATAGGCCTTCGTCCAAGGCAAGCTGCTTAAGGTTATAAATTTCCGATATCTTTCTTGTTGCATTAACCCTTGCCTTTTGAGTTTCCTCCTCATCAATAGGCCCTTGGTAGGTAAAATCTAGCGGGGCATAGATGTCTTTTAGGGCAACATCACCTTCAGAAAGTTGACCGACAAGACCTGTCTTGCTCATTATAATCATAACAATCGGCAGAGAACAAAGAATAATAAGCAATAGACCTCTAGACAACCAATGTATGAGTTTTTCTTTATTTAAAGTTGGGGCGTGCATTTTCATAAGCCTTTATTATCTCAAGCACTAATTCATGTCGCACAACATCTTCGCCAGTAAAATTTACGAATTTTATTCCTTTGATATCAGCCAATAAATCCTTGGCCTGCAGGAGACCTGTAGGCCTACCTTCCGGAAGATCGCTCTGGGTAATATCACCTGTAATAACCGTCTTTGAATCAAAACCCAAACGCGTCAGGAACATCTTCATCTGCTCAGTAGTACAATTCTGCGCTTCATCAAGTATAATAAAGGCGTCGTTGAATGTACGGCCGCGCATATAAGCTAAAGGTGCTACTTCGATAATTCCCATCTCTATTAATTTTTCAATACGCTCAGCATCCATCATATCATAAAGCGCATCATAAAGCGGTCGCAGGTAAGGTGAAACCTTCTGATTCATATCCCCCGGCAAAAAGCCTAAACTCTCGCCTGCCTCTATAGCCGGTCTAGTAAGAATAATCCTGCGCACTATACCTTTCTTGAGGGCATTTACTGCCATGGCCATTGCTAGATAGGTCTTTCCTGTTCCTGCTGGACCTATACCAAAAACAATATCATATTCTTTTATTGTCTTAACATAAGCATACTGACCACTGGTCTTGGGTCCGATATGCTTGCCCTTTAAAGAAACCTCAATTCCCTCCTCTTGACGTATATCATTCTTAGCGCCATTCTTTAAAACAGTATTTACCTCAAGCTTACTGATAACGCCTCTTTTCTCAATGATTGAAAGTAAGTAAGTAATTACCTCTGTTGCCTTCTTTACAGCAACAGCTGCACCTATGACTTTAAGGCCTTCTTTTCGAGTTAAGAGATTGACCTCAAGTTCTTTCTCAATAAGCTTTAAGTTAACGTCACAAGAACCAAATAACTGACGCAAGTCATCTTGATTTTTTAATTTAATTACATATTCCATCTAGACGATCTTTCTTAACATCGCTCTATTTAATAATCTTGATGACCTGTCCAGGATAAATCTTCTCACAGCTCTTTAATTTATCTTTATTATCTTGGCAGATCTTTTGGAATTTCTTGGTGGTATTAAAAAAGCGCATTGAGATCTTCTGCAGCGTATCCCCTTTCTCTATCATATATAAAACAACTTCCCCAACCTCCTTAACGCGTTGCCTAATGCGGGTTGTCTCTTCTGATCCCTCGGAACCGCTCACATATCCCTGATTTCCCCATAATTCTTCATCTTGTGTAGTTTCAGTCTTTGGCTTAGGCAGACCTCTCTCAAATTTTATTGGTGACTGCAATTCAATCTCCACGACATTGACTTTACGCGTTTTCTTTATGTCTTTACTTACATCTTTTGCTGGAATATTACCCTGAATATAACCTTCGTTTCCAGCTACTTCCTGGTCTACTCTCTCCTTAGTCACTGTGTAGGTGCGCACAATACAACCTGAAAGCAGACTAGCAAGAAACAAGAAGCAAAAAGTAAGAACAACAGCTAAAACTGCATCATTCCTTTTCATCTTAACACCCTCCTTTGATATTTTTAGAGAATTGTTTATCTCTTATCTTGCGGATTCCTTAAATCTATACCTAATTCCTTCAACTGTCTTTGGTCCACATCAGTGGGGGCTCCTGTTAAAGGACAAAAACCACTCTGCGTCTTAGGAAATGCAATCACATCTCTTATGGAATCTTTTCCTAAAATTATCGCTATTAATCTATCTAAACCAAAGGCAATACCAGCATGGGCTGGTGCGCCAAAATTAAAGGCCTCCAGCAAGAAACCAAAGCGTTCTTTCGCCTGTTTATCCGAAATGCCGATAAGCTTAAAAATCCTTTCCTGGAGTTGGCGCTTATGGATTCTGATAGAACCACTGGCAATCTCTGCGCCATTTAGAACCAAATCATAGGATTGTGCCCTTACCTTTTTAGGTTCAGTCTCCAAAAACTGAATATCTTCTTCTACTGGTGCGGTAAAAGGATGATGTTCGCTTTCCCACCTTTTTTCCTCTTCATTATACTTGAACAAAGGAAAATCAATTACCCAGATAAAATTAAACTTATCTTCACCAATCTTAGGTTTATCAGTTGCATATTTATCCTGGGCCTGCTTATAACTAATACGCGCAAAAGGAATCTTCAGCTCTAGATTCAGGCAATCCTTAAAGATTTTCTGCAGGAGACTCTCGCAAATATTGAATATATCCTCCTGCCCTAGAAAAGACATCTCCATATCAAGTTGAGTAAATTCGGGTTGGCGGTCTGCACGCAAGTCCTCGTCACGAAAACATTTGGCAATCTGAAAGTATCTTTCAACGCCAGCTACCATTAACAACTGTTTGAAAAGTTGAGGTGATTGCGGAAGTGCAAAAAATTTAGAGGGCAATAATCTTGAAGGGACCAGGTAGTCTCTGGCTCCCTCAGGGGTAGACTTGGTTAAAATCGGTGTCTCAAATTCTAAAAATCCAGACTCATCAAGAAAACAGCGAATCGAATGATTTATACGATGCCGCAGCTTAAAAACATGCAGAACTTCAGGCCGCCTTAAATCAAGATAGCGATATTTCAAGCGCAGCTCCTCAGAGACAGGAGTTTCAGAATCAACCTCAAAAGGCAAACCTGCCGAGACATTTAAGATCTGCATTTCTTTAGCATAAAGTTCGACTTCACCAGTAGGAATCTTGGGGTTTATCATGCCCTTTGGCCTGGCATTTACCAATCCCCTTACGCAGATTAAGAATTCGCTACGTACTTTACTAGCCTGGGCGTGTGCTTCGGGAAAATCCTTAGGATGGAACACGACTTGAGTCCAGCCTTCGCGGTCACGGATATCTAAAAAGATTAATTTTCCGTGGTCACGCCGGCGATAGACCCAGCCAATCAAAGTAGCCTCTTTATCAACGTCTTGCTTTCTTAACTGCCCGCATGTATGAGTTCTTTTCATAACCTATCTTTGGCTTAATCCTTTTTAAGCAACTCTCCCAACTTAGATATAACCTCATCCTTAGGATATGTATTCTGGCTTCCTGTTTCCATGTCCTTCAGAGTAATCTTATTAGTTTTAATTTCTTCCTCACCCAACATAAGTACGATTCTTGCCTTGATGTTATTGGCTCTGCGCATTTGAGCTTTAAGCGATTTATTGCAATAGTCTATATCTGCACTTATTCCAGCAGCACGTAAATCATTCAGAAGCGACAGCCCCGCAGGTAAAAATGTCTCTTTGGTCAAGGCCAGAAAAACATCCGGCCCCCTCTTGCCTACTCCTGGCGAAGTCTTTGCTTGGCTATTAAGGCAAAGGGCAATTCGTTCAAAACCAAGAGCAAAACCAACTGCACCCATATCCGAACCACCCAGCTGTGCCACCAAATTATCATATCTACCTCCAGCACCTAAGGCATCCTGACTGCCTAGATTAGAATTAGTAACTTCAAAAACAGTGCCGGTATAATAATCAAGGCCACGCACAAGAGTCGCTACCTCGTTAAACTTCACTTTAAGCTGATTAAGAAAACCTTTCACCATCTTAAAATGACGAGCACAATCCGAACAGCGAAAGTCACTATCCAATGTAATCTCAGAAACGATTTGTTTACAAGTTTCCTTTTTGCAATCAAGAATCCGCAATATATTCTTTTTTAGCCTCGCCTGGCAATCTTTGCAAAGCCTAGAGGCCTTGGATTGCAGTTTTTTATTCAAGATGGCTTTTAGCTTTTCTTTGTCTTTTGCACAGCCAACGCTATTTAGATTAAGGACATAATCACAAACACCAAAGCTGTTTAAGAGTCTTGTCATTAAAACTATGATCTCTGCATCAAGCGCAGGACTATAAGAACCAATAGCCTCAGCACCAATATGGGTGAATTGCCGCAAGCGTCCCTTTTGAGGCCGTTCTCCCCGAAACATTGGCCCAATATAAAAAATCTTCTTAAATCCTTCTTTTCTGTCCAGGTGATGCTCCAGATATGCACGGATAATCGATGCCGTACCCTCTGGCCTTAATGTTAGAGGCCTTTGGCTAGTTTTAATATTTAGCATCTGTTTTGTTACGATATCACTTGCCTCACCCAAGGAACGGACAAAAAGACCTGAATCTTCAAAGGCAGGGGTAATGATTTCCTCAAAAGCAAAAAGAGAGAATATTTCACGACTTTTCTCATAAATATTATATAAAAACTGAATATCTGAACCTAAGATATCATTTGTGCCACGCGGGGCTTTATAAATCATAGCTAATTAGAAAGATTTGGGGCTACAAATTAAGCTGGAATTTGTGATTAAGAATTGAACATGAGGTTAAGTTTGGAAGTAGTCTTATCCACAAAGGATAGACCTTCCCATTCCTTTTAAGGAAGGGTCTTATCAATTATCTAACTTTCTTTTTCATCTCTAATCCCGGCTTGAAGACTACTACTTTGCGCGGGGGAACTGGCACAACCTCACCAGTGCGGGGATTTCTTCCTGTCCTACTTTTTCTTTCTTTTATTTTAAAGACACCGAAATTGCGCAGTTCTACCTTCTCGCCTCTGACCAAGGCATCCACAATTGAATCAAATGTCTTCTGGACTATCTTTTTTACTACCACCTGTCTTACATTAGTCTGATCTGCAATCTTCAGCACTATGTCTTTCTTGGTCATACTCGCACCTCCAAGGTCATTTGCACGAACAAGAACATCTAATCCTAAATTATGTCCTTATTTAACATAAATACAGTACCACCAAAATGTTACGATGTCAAGTTAAATCTACTTTCTAGCAGATCTAACTTGGAATCAATATGAGAATTCTAGGCGTGATGATGCTCTAAGGACAGACTGAGATTAAGATTGTTACTCAACCCTTCTAATTCTGCTATAAGTTCTTTGGCAGGACGCACATACAACTCCTTACCTACTCGTATCTGTACATGCTGCTTATGAGCATCGGTTATATCCAAGTCAACAGGCGTATTTCCTGGAAATTGCGCTAATTTTTCTTTCAAACTCCTGATAATATTGGCATTTGAGTGTTCTATCCTTATTTTAACGTTTGCAACCAGCTTATAAACCTCTTCAAGCGGAAAGACGTAATTAGCAATTATCTTGGGGCTCTCTTCCTTTAGATTAAGCCGACCTGAAACAAAAACCACAGAGTGACCCTGCAAATAACGTTCATATTCTTTAAACACTCTAGGAAAGACTATAACCTCTACAGAGCCCTCCAGGTCTTCAATCTTTAAAACTGCCATCTTTTCTTGTTTCTTACGAGTCGTTAAATGGCGGATCTTATTTATTAGTCCAACAATGACAACATCTTCGGAGTCAGCGCGGCTAGCTAGCTTAGCTATAGAACAAATGGCTAGCCTGGATATATCCCTCTCGTACTTTGCTAAAGGGTGCCCTGTAACATAAAATCCTAAAACCTCCTTTTCAAAAGTCAAGACTTGAGTCTTAGGCCATTCATTAATCTTTGGTAATTCCTGGCTGTCTTTAAGAATTATATCAAAAGAGCTCTTGTCAGTTTCAAAGAAAGATAGCTGGGGGCAATTGCGTTCCTTCTGAACCCTTGAACCAATCTCGATAGCCTTTAGCAAGACCGTCATCAGCTGCGCCCGATGTGCCCCAAAACAATCTAATGCCCCACACTTAATTAAGCTCTCCAGCACCTTCTTATTCACTAATCTCGAATCAACGCGCTGACAAAGGTCAAACAAAGACATAAACTTACCGTCTTTTTTTCTTGCCTCTAATACGGAATCTATGGCACCTCTTCCTACATTTTTTACGGCCAGAAGTCCAAAGCGTATAGTTCTATCATCTTCTACAGTAAAATCAGCAAAACTTTCATTAATATTAGGCGTAGAAATCTTTATCTTGAGTACCTGCGCTTGTTTGACATACTCCACGATTTTATCAGTATTGTCTTTTTCGCTTGAAAGAAGCGCACACATGAATTCAACAGGATAGTTGGCCTTTAGATATGCGGTGCGATATGAAATAAGGGCATAGGCGGCAGAATGACTCCGGTTAAATCCGTAACCAGAAAAATAATCAATCAAATCAAATATCCTGCGTGCAATTGCTTTATCAATCTTGTTCTTAGCACAGCCATCGGCAAATACTCTACGTTGTTCCTCCATAACCTCAGGTATCTTCTTACTCATTGCCCGACGCAACATATCAGCTTGAGAGAGTGAAAAACCTGCTAATTCACTTGCTATGCGCATAACCTGTTCTTGATATACTATTATTCCATAGGTCTCTTCTAATATCGGCTCCAATTTAGAATGCTCATAGTGAATATGCAGCTTGCTACGTTTTCGGGTGATATAATCATCAAGCATACCACTACCTATAGGACCAGGACGATATAGGGCAAGCAAGGCAATCAAATCTTCAAAACGAGTAGGCTGCGAACGCCTTAAGAGATCACGCATGCCTGAACTTTCAAGCTGGAAAATTCCAATACTCTTTGCAGCCGAAAGCAAATCAAAAGTCCTTTTATCATCCAAGGGTATCTCATGGATTTTAATATCTATATTATGACGCTTCTTTATAATCTTTACGGCCTGTTCAATTACAGTAAGGGTCCTTAAACCCAAAAAATCCATTTTAAGCAGACCGATTTTTGCTACGGCATTCATTGAATAACCTGTAGTCAGCTGGCCCTCTGCCTGAAAAAGAGGTACATATTCATTTAATGGCTTATCTGAGATAACAACTCCGGCAGCATGTGTCGAGGCATGCCGCGTCAGGCCTTCTAAAACCCTGGCAGTGTCAATAAGTCTCCTGATCTGTGCATCAGTCTTATAGAGATTGGCCAATTCTGATTCTGATTTAACTGCTTCTGCGAGATGGATATTAGGATCATGGGGGATTAATTTTGCAATTCTATCTACATCTGCATAAGGTATACCCATAACCCTGCCTACATCACGAATAACTGCGCGTGCCTGCATTGTTCCAAAGGTAATGATCTGGGCGACATTTTGACTGCTGTATTTGGCTGTGACGTAGTCAATTACCTCGCCTCTTCTTTCATAACAAAAATCTATGTCAATATCCGGCAGGCTTAAACGCTGCGGATTCAAAAAGCGCTCAAAAATCAAGCTGTACTTTAAAGGATCAATATCCGTTATACTCAGAAGAAAACTCACCAAGCTTCCCGCAGCAGAACCCCTGCCCGGCCCTACGGGGATATCATGTTCTTTCGCATAATGGATAAAATCCCAGACAATAAGGAAATAACTCGTAAATCCGGTCTCCTTTATAATATCCAATTCATGCTCAAGCCTTGCTTTTATTGCAGGCGTGACCTCCTGATATCTCTTTTTTAGGCCTTCCTTGCATAGATTGCGTAAGTAATCTTCTTTAGAAATTCCTCCCGGCACATTAAAATTAGGCAAATGCGTCTTGGAAAAATCTAGTTCTAGATTGCATTTTTCAGTTATGGCAATAGTATTTGAAATAGCCTCGGGCGCATAACTAAAACGCTCTTTCATCTCCTGGGGGCTTTTAAAATAAAACTCATCTGTCTGAAATCTCATTCGATTCGGGTCTGAAAGCATTGACTGTGTTTGTATGCACAGTAGCGCCTCATGCGCTGCGGCATGTTCTTTTAGAAGATAATGCACATCATTTGTAGCTACCAAGGGGATATTTAGCTCTTTGGAGATCTTTAATAATCCTTCATTGACCTTGGTTTGCTCTGGGATTCCATTTTCTTGAATCTCTAAATAAAAATTGCCTTTTCCAAGAATCTGATAATATTCATCAGCAACCTTAAATGCATCATTCATTCTGGAGGCAGCAATCAAAGATGAGATCTCTCCCTTTAGGCAGGCACTTAAACCGATTAAACCTTCCTGATACTTACTCAATGACTCTTTGTCAATGCGTGGCCGATAATAGAAACCTTCCAGATAGCCGATGGAAGTCAATTTCATAAGATTCTTATAGCCCATTTCATCCTTAGCTAATAGGATAAGATGGTAAGAGCTTTCAGAAATACCTGAGGAAGATTTCTCAAATCTACTTTTTGGGGCAACGTAGACCTCAGAACCAATTATTGGCTTTATACCTGCCTTCATTGCCGCAAGATAAAAATCAATTGCCCCAAACATATTACCGTGATCAGTAATAGTTAAGGCCGGCATCCTAAATTGTTGGGCAAGCTTTACTATCTCTTTAATTCGGCAGGCGCCGTCTAGAAGGCTGTATTGGGTATGCAAATGAAGATGGACAAAATCAGAATGCGGCATGATACCTTGAATAAAAATGGATTAAGGAAATTTGGATGTGCTCTTATTATACCAGATTTAAAACTAGGTAGGTATTAATTTTTAAACCCTGAGATTAAATCTATTATTCGCGCATTGCAGTCGGCGCAAAAATCTTTAAATACTATTATTCCCATTCAATAGTTGCCGGCGGCTTTGAACTTATGTCATAGACTACACGATTGACGCCTCTTATTTCATTGATAACTCGATTAGAGATTATTTCTAAAAGGCCTCTAGGTAGCCTTGCCCAGTCAGCTGTCATACCATCTCGGCTCGTAACAGCCCGGATTGCAACCACATTCTCATAAGAGCGTTTATCACCCATGACTCCCACTGTTTTTATCGGTAACAAAACTGCAAATGCCTGCCAGATAGCATCGTATTTACCAGCCTTTTTTATCTCTTCAATAACAATCGCATCAACCTCTCTTAGAATCTCCAAGCGCGCCTCAGTTACCTCTCCGATTATACGCACAGCAAGCCCTGGTCCAGGAAACGGATGTCGATTAGCTATCGAGCCAGGTAATTCTAATACGTGTGCAATCTGCCTCACCTCATCCTTGAATAATTCTCTTAAAGGCTCTATAAGTTTTAGCTTTAAATTCTTAGGCAGGCCTCCCACATTGTGATGGCTTTTTATTTTGGCACTGGGAGATCCAGTGCTTGAGACTGACTCTATAACGTCTGGATAAAGCGTGCCTTGTGCGAGAAATTTTGCATCCTTAAATTTACGCGCCTCTTCTTTAAATACGTTTATAAATTCGCGTCCGATAATTATGCGTTTCTTCTCTGGGTCAGTAACCCTCCTCAGCTTGCTTAAGAAACGTTTTCTGGCGTCTACAAAATCAATGTCCAGATTAAGGTTATCCGCGAATGTCTCTTTTAGCCTTTTTGCTTCATCTTTTCTCAGGAGACCATTATCAACAAAAATACACTTTGACTGTCTAGAACAGGCCTTATGTAAAAGTATAGCCAATACAGAAGAATCAACCCCGCCTGAGAGCCCACAGATAACCTCACCCTTACCAACCTTGTTTCTGATATTGGAAATTGTCTCTTTAACAAACGACTCTATCTGCCAAGTGCCTTTACATTTACAAATTTTAAATAAAAAATTAGCTAATATATTATTACCCAAAGGAGTATGGACAACCTCAGGATGAAACTGAACGCCATAAATCCTTTTTTTAGCATTGGCAATACTGGCAAAAGTACTATTCCTACTATGGGCAATCGCACTAAAGTTTACAGGCGCTTTCTTTAGACAATCTCCGTGGCTCATCCAGCAGGAAATCTTCTTTGGCAAAGACTTAAATAAATCACCCCTGCTTTTTATAAGAAGATTTGCCTTCCCGTATTCGCGCCTCCCACTACGCCCTACCTCTCCACCCAATAAATAAGCCATTAATTGCATTCCGTAACAAATCCCTAAGATAGGAATGCCAAGATTAAAGATGCCTTTATGAGGTAAGGGGGCATTGCGATCATAAACGCTTGCCGGACCACCAGAGAGAATTATGCCTTTGGGTTTGAGTGCGCGAATGCGACTTGGACTAATGGAAAATGGAACAATCTGACTGTAGGCCTTTAGTTCACGGATGCGCCTTGCTATCAACTGAGTATACTGAGAACCAAAGTCTAATATTAGGATAGTTTCGCGAGACATTAAGGAAGTGAATTATTTGCCCATTCCTACTCGTTGTACAGCCTGAAAGATTTTTCCCTCGGTCTGAATAGAAGGGGCAATAATTATTTCTACATCGTGCATCTGGCGAATTGTTGACACGCCAAGAGAGCCCATTGAAGTTGCTAAGGCACCCATCAAATTCTGTGAGCCGTCATCGACTTTAGCCGGCCCGAAAAGAATCTCTTCTAAGGTTCCTACTGTCTTGACATTAATACGCGTACCGCGAGGAAGGTTAACATGACTGGTTGCCATACCCCAATGAAAACCGCCTCCGGGAGCCTCTTTTGCCCTGGCAAAGGAAGAACCAATCATTACTGCATCCGAACCAGAGGCAAACGCCTTGCATATATCCCCACCCGTATGCATACCACCGTCACATATTATAGGAACGTATCTGCCTGAACGTTTATAATAGTAATCCCTGGCAGCAGCTGCATCAATTGTAGCTGTAACCTGAGGCACGCCAATACCAAGAACGCCGCGCGTAGTACAGGCTGCTCCAGGACCAATGCCAACAAGTACACCAGCAACACCAGTAGAAAGTAAATCTAACGTAACCTCATGGGTAACACAGTTGCCGACTAAAACCGGCACCTTCATGCCTTCTACAAACTTCTTTATATCTAAAGACTTGTATGCCTTCGAAATATGTTTCGCTGTGGTAACCGTAGACTGAATTACAAAAAAATCAACTCCGGCTGAGGAGGCAATCTCTCCAAAACGCTTAGCATTCTGGGGAGTACAACTTACAATCACAGAAACCTTCTCTTCTTTTATCTGACCTATTCTTTTGGCAACCAACTTTTCTTTAATCGGCTCTTTATAAATTGACTGTACTAATCTAGTTGCCTCTTCGTTTCCAGCCTTGGCTATTTTTCTTAAAACAAGGGCTGGCTTCTCGTAGCGAGTCTGTATGCCTTCGAGGTTTAAGACTGCAAGACCTCCTAATTTTCCCATTGTTACAGCAAAACGGACATCAACCACCCCATCCATTGCTGCAGCAATTATCGGTACCTTGAATGATTTATCTCCCAACTTAAAACTGGTATCTACCTCAAGAGGATTCACAGTCACATTTCCCGGGACAAGCGCAACCTCATCAAAACCATAACAACGTCTTGCTCGCCTTCCTATGCCAACCCATTCTGCCATGTTAAAAGCTCCATTTTTAACACAGGTAATCAGCTGTGTTTTTAGTTATAAATATAGGCTTTCTTGATGAATTAACATTCTATCTAATCTTAATAACAATGTCAATTTAAAAAATAGATTTGATTAGGGTGCTAGAGTCATAAAATTTAAAAAAATAGGCAGGACAAACCACTCTATCCTGCCTATCTGTTTTTTCTTGTGAGAGAATGCGCAAATTAGCTTATTAATACATTCCTCCACCCATGCCGCCCATACCACCCATACCACCTGGAGGCATTGCCGGGCCAGCCTTATCCGTCTCAGGTTTATCTACAACTAAGGCCTCGGTTGTAAGCATTAGTGCTGCAATACTTGCAGCATTCTGTAGCGCAGAACGAGTAACCTTGGTAGGATCAATTATTCCCGCCTTTATCATGTCAGTGTATTTATCGTCATTGACGTCGTAGCCTACATTCCCCTTTAATTCTTTGATCTTTTGAACCACAACAGAACCTTCTAAACCGGCATTCTTCGCAAGTTGTCTTGCAGGTTCTTCCAGCGCACGTTTTACAATACCTACACCAATCTGCTCATCGCCTTTCAGCTTTAATTCATTCAAGGAATCTATGGTACGTAGTAAAGCCACTCCGCCACCCGGGACTATTCCTTCTTCTTTTGCTGCGCGAGTTGCATGCAAGGCATCTTCTACGCGTGCCTTCTTTTCCTTCATTTCAGTTTCAGTAGCTGCTCCCACGTTAATTACAGCAACGCCACCAGCTAATTTTGCTAAACGCTCCTGTAATTTCTCGCGGTCATAATCTGAGTCGCTTAATTCCACCTGCTTCTTTATTTGAGAGATTCTAGCATTAAGGTCAGCTGTCTTTCCTGCGCCTTCAACTATCGTAGTATTCTCTTTATCAATCTTTATTCTCTTGGCGCGGCCTAGATCATCTAAACCGATATTCTCTAACTTTATTCCTAAATCTTCAGTTATTGCTTTTCCGCCAGTAAGTATGGCGATATCTTCCAGCATTTCCTTACGTCTATCACCATAACCAGGAGCCTTAACTGCAGCAGTGACTAATGTTCCTCTGATCTTATTGACTACCAAAGTAGCCAATGCCTCACCCTCAATATCCTCAGCAATAATAATCAGAGGTTTGCCGCCCTTTGCCACCTGTTCTAATAGCGGTAGTATATCTTTAAGGCTTGAAATCTTCTTTTCGTAAATTAAAATAAGCGGATTATCAAGTACACACTCCATGCGTTCGGAATCAGTAACAAAATAAGGAGAAAGATAACCCTGATCAAACTGCATACCTTCAACTAAATCCATTGTTGTAGCCAAGGATTTTGCCTCCTCAACTGTAATTACGCCGTCTGTGCCTACCTTATCCATTGCATCAGCAATTAAATCACCGATAAGCTTATCACAGTTTGATGCAATAAATCCAACCTGAGCCACCTCTTTCTTCTCGCTTAATTCTGTAGATAAACCCTTTAATCCAGCAACAACCTTTTCTACTGCCTTTTCGATTCCGCGCTTTAAGGCCATTGGATTTGCGCCAGCAGTAACGTTCCTTAAGCCTTCCTTGTAAATTGATTCTGCTAAAATTGTTGCTGTGGTAGTACCATCACCAGCAATATCAGAGGTTTTTTCAGCAACCTCTTTAACCATCTGAGCACCCATATTTTCATATGGATCTTCCAGATCTATCTCTTTTGCTACTGTTACGCCGTCTTTGGTAATTGTGGGAGAGCCGAATTTCTTATCTAGAACTACATTCCTTCCCTTAGGACCCAAAGTTACCTTGACGGTCGAAGCAAGCTTCTCCACGCCGCGCATAATAGCATGCCTTGCTTCCTCGCCAAATGCTAACTGCTTTGCCATTGTCTTTCCTCCTTCTTGAATAATTCTCTCTTATTTTAGAATCGCAAATATATCCTCTTCTCGCATGATAAGAAGCTCTTGGCCATCTTTGGTAGTAACTTCTGTTCCGGAATATTTTCCATAAAGGACCTTATCGCCAACTTTAACCTCTAATTTTTGAAGAGTCCCTTCTTTGCCAATCTTTCCTTTTCCTACTGCAACTACTTTACCTTCTTGAGGCTTCTCTTTTGCGGTATCTGGTAGAACAATGCCGCCTTTTGTTTTAGTTTCAGCCTCTAATGATTTAACAACTACACGATCTCCTAATGGCTGAATATTCATACAACAACCTCCTTCCTTTAAGTTAAATTATGTAACTTCTTCTGATACGTTAAGTTTCGTGCCTCTTGGAATCTATTTGTTTTTTTAGCACTCGATTTTTAAGAGTGCTAAGAAAGGTATTCTACATTAAAGTAAAATTTTGTCAAGAGTTTTTTTAAAAACCAAGGGTTAAGCGCAAGATTATATCTGAGCTAACAAATTAAGGGCTTTCAAGGTTAGGTCTTCATCTACAATATCTATGCTTCCAGCCAGGAATCTACGAATGATCTTTATGTCACCGCCAGTTGCAGCTACCTTAGCATTTTTGCCGATTTTTTTCTTCACCTCTTTAATCAGCTCCTTAATCATGCATGAAAAACCAAAGAACAATCCGCTATATATACTCTGGCTCGTTGTTCTTCCTATCAAAGGCAGTTTAGCTGGCTTTTTGCTTAAGCTTAAACTTGGAAGTAATGCTGTTTTTTGCGAAAGTGCCTCAAGACTTATCTTTAGACCGGGTGTGATTATGCCGCCAAGATAGGCGCGGCCTTTAGAAACAGCTTCAATAGTAACAGCTGTTCCAAAGTCCAAGATTATGAGTGGCTGACCATAGAACCTTGCGGCAGCATAAGCAGTAACTAATCTATCCTGACCAACAGACTCGGGGTGTTTATATAAATTTTTTATTGGGACAATTAAATCTTCGCCGCAAAATACAGGTTTAACTTTAAGGATTTTCCTTAACTCGAAGCTCAACACCTTATTCATATCCGGCACAACGCTACATATTATTATTGCATCTGGATGCGCCCCTAAATGCTTAAGACGCATAAGATGTCTTCTTAAAACAGGCCGGCTTGATCTGGTTGCAATACTAATTTTAGATTTTAATACAGATTTTCTAAATAGACCAATACTAATATTGGTATTGCCTACGTCTATAGCTATTATCAGAGATTTTCTATTTTTCAATTTTAACCTTCTCCTTTCTTAAGCTAAGAAGTTTATCGCGAATCTGAGCAGCACTTTCAAACTGCAAATTACGTGCTGCCAGTTCCATATCATGTTCAAGTTCAGCTATTATTATCTCCCTTTCAAATTCATGCGGAGTTAGATCTGTCTGCTCTCTGACCAATTCCCCTGCTTCATATTCCTTCTCAATGCCCTCTGAAATCGCCTTTTTTATTCCGCGCGGCGTTATCTTATTGCGACGATTAAATTCTATCTGTTTTTTCCTTCTGCGATTGCATTCTGAAATTGCGGCCTTCATTGACCCGGTAATTCTATCTGCATACATAATAACAGTTCCGTTGATATTACGCGCTGCCCTGCCTGCAGTCTGAATCAAAGAAGTCTCAGAACGCAGGAAACCTTCCTTGTCTGCATCAAGTATTGCTACTAAGGATACCTCTGGTAAATCCAGGCCTTCACGCAGGAGATTTATTCCCACAAGGCAATCAAACTTTTTCTTTCTTAAGTCCCTTAAAATCTGGCTACGACTAATTGTGTTGATTTCAGAATGTAAATAAGTAACATTTATGCCTTCTTCTTTAAGATAGGTTGAAAGATCTTCTGCCATTCGTTTCGTAAGTGTTGTAATCAATACACGCTCTGATCTTTTGGCCCTTAAACCTATCTCCTTTATCAAATCATCCACCTGACCCCTAGTCTCTCTCAGGATAATCTCCGGATCAACGAGCCCGGTGGGCCTTATAATCTGCTCAACTATTTTAGACTTACTTCTTTCAATCTCAAAGTTAGATGGCGTTGCCGATACATAAACTGTCTGATTGATTAAGGATAAAAATTCTTCAAACTTCAAAGGTCGGTTATCCAAACAGGAAGGCAAACGAAATCCATATTCAACAAGGGTTTGTTTTCTTGCTTTATCGCCTTCATACATACCTCTAATCTGAGGAACGGCAACATGTGATTCATCAATAATAAGAAGAAAATCCTTAGGAAAATAATCCACCAGACAATATGGTCTGCTGCCAGCAGGCCTTCCCGATAAATGCCGGGAGTAATTTTCAATTCCATGACAATACCCAACTTCCTTTAACATCTCCATATCATATTTAGTGCGGGTTGCCAACCGATGTGCCTCTAGAATCCTGCCTTCTTTTTTTAAACCTTTGAGTCTTTCCTCTAATTCTTTATCTATAGAAATCAAGGCAGACTCTATTTGGTTTTCACCTACCATAAAATGTTTTGCAGGGTATAGTGATATCTTATCCAGTGTAGAAATCACCTTGGAATTAAGCACTTGGAATGTTGAAATAGAAAGAATCTCATCTGTGCCTAATTCTAATCTGTAGGCATCCTGCAAATAAGGCGCAAATATATCCAAATGCTGGCCTCTAATCCTGAATTTTCCTGGTCTAAAATCAAAATCACTACGTTCATATTGCAAACTTACTAAATCCTGCATAATTTGCGTTCTATCCAGGTTCTGACCGACTTTAAACATCAAAGTTGAATCCTGATATTCCCTGGGTGAGCCTATATTATAAATACATGAAACCGATGCTACTATCAAGCAATCGCGTCTGGCCATTAGAGAGCTCGTAGCTGAAAGACGCAGGCGATCTAAGCGCTCATTGATTGAGGCATCCTTCTCTATATAGGTATCAGTAGCTGGAATATAGGCCTCTGGTTGATAGTAATCATAGTAACTGACAAAATACCCTACTGAATTTTGCGGAAAAAACCCCTTGAATTCAGTATAAAGCTGAGCAGCCAATGTCTTATTATGAGAAATAACCAATGCTGGTCGATTGATCTTCTCAATCAGATTGGCTAAGGTAAATGTTTTACCGCTTCCGGTTACTCCTAATAAAACCAAGGAATCAGCGCCTGCGGATATTTCTTTAAACAGAGAGTTAATAGCCTGGGGTTGGTCACCACAAGGCTTAAAATCAGAAACTAATTTGAATTTATCCATGGGTTAGATTAAGCGATATCTAAACTAAAATCTATAGCTTTAGGCGAATGGGTAAGGCAACCAACGGAAATGAAATCCACCCCAGTCTTTGCAATGGCATGCACATTCTGCAGAGAAACTCCACCCGAGGCCTCAAGTTTTGTTTTAGGGCTGAATCTTCTTTTCAAAATCAGGCATGTTTTTAATTGCGCAAGGCTCATATTATCAAGCATTATAATATCTGGAGCAAAATGAATGATTTGAGAAAATTCCTTTATGTTCTCGATTTCTATCTCAATCTTGGTATTACTGGAGGTTTTAAGTTTAGCCTTCTTGATTATATCTTTAAGATTATGGCCTCTTAGGATCTTTTTATGATTATCCTTAATAATAACTGAATCTGCAAGCGACATCCTATTTTTAATTCCGCCACCACAGCTAAAGGCATATTTCTCAAGCTGCCTCATAAGCGGAATTGTCTTTCGCGTATCCATAATCTTTACTTTTGTGCCTCTGACCTTGTTTAGGAATTTAGCTGTTAAGGTTGCAATGCCACTCATGTGAGAGAGAAAATTAAGAGCTACTCTCTCTCCGGAAAGAATTGCCCTGGCATTGCCGCTTATCTTAGCTACGATACTGCCTTTGCCTATTGCAGCCCCATCCTTAAATCTACTAACAAATTTTAAATGAGGGTGAATCGCCTTAAAGACTGCCTTTGCTACTGCCAGGCCTGAAAGGATACAATCCTCTCGCGCAATAATCTGTGCATTGGCTTTCCTCTTGCGTCCGATTAAGGCCTTTGTAGTAATATCAAAAGAGGCCTTATCCTCTCTTAATGCCTTAAGGACTATATCTTTAATCTTTGAATTATTTAAGTACACGATGAATTTCTTTTAGCTTTTTTAGGCTATGTTGATAAACCTGCAGTTTATCTCTCTGGCGAGTTAGGACATCTTTGGGGGCCTTTGCTAAGAACTGTTTATTTTTTAATTGGGAGGCGATATTCTCGCTATTTTTGGTTAATAGAGCAATGCGTTTTTCTATAGTTTTTAATCGGATTGCAGTATCACTAGCAGCAAAGGGTATATAAATACTCAAGCCCCCCTCTACATCCGCTATTGCCTTTGGCGGCTTCTTGGCAGAAACTGCAAACTCACAAGACTTAGACTTTGTTAACTCCTTAAATCTATGCTTCAGGCTTTCTAAAAAGGCAATATCCTTCTTAGAATCAGAGCTTACCAACACATCAATTAGGTCTGACTTATCAAGACCTAAGTCAGCACGTAAATCCCTTACCCTCTTGACCAAAGACATGAAAACAGCCATCTCGCTCTCCAGTCTAGAATCTATAAATTTAGTATTAACCTCAGGGTATGGTCCATACATTATTGAGACGTTATCAGCCTCAGCCTTGATCAGGGATGAAATCTCTTCAGTAATAAAAGGCATGAAAGGATGTAATAATTTTAAAAAGTCACTCATACAGTAAATTAATACAGCCTTGGTTTGAAGACGACCCTTAGCTACATCATCCTTAGCAATTTCAATAAACCAATCACAAAATTCGTGCCAGAAAAATTCGTACAAAGATTTAGCGCTCTCACTAAAATTATATTTTCCTAAATTGCTCCTGAGTCTAGCTATTGTGTGCTGCAATCTGCTCAAAATCCAGCGCTCAGCTAAATTTAAGTCTTTTAATTCAACTGCAGGCAGTTTGGATTCACCCATATTCATAAGGATGAATCTTGAGGCATTCCAGATTTTATTCGCAAAGTTCCTGCCCATTTGAAACTTCTCTTTTGATAAAAATATGTCCTGGCCTGTAGCAGTAAAAGATGCCAAGCTGAAACGTAAAACATCAGCCCCGTATTCATTAATTACCTCTAAGGGGTCAATAATATTGCCTAAAGACTTGGACATCTTTTTTCCCTCGATATCACGCACTGTACCGTGGATATAGACGTCATTAAACGGGATATCCTTCATAAATTCAAGCCCGGCCATAATCATCCTGGCAACCCAGAAGAATATTATCTCAGGTGCTGTAACCAAGCAATCTGTGGGATAAAAATATTTCAGATCTCTCAAGACCTTTTTGCTTTGACTTGGCCAGCCAAAAGTAGCAAAAGACCAAAGCCAGGAAGAAAACCAGGTATCAAGGACATCTTCATCCTGTTTAAGATTTGTCGACTTGCAAGAAAGGCAGGCCTTAGGATGCTCAATACTTGCCATTGGCTTACCCTTGCAATCCAGACAATACCATATCGGCAGTCTATGCCCCCACCAGATCTGGCGAGATATACACCAATCTCTGATATTCTCCATCCAGTTAAGATAGACCTTAGTCCAACGCTGGGGATAAAACTTTATCTTGCCTTTTTTCACCGCAAGAATAGCAGGTTTGGCCAGGGCCTTCATCTTAACAAACCATTGACGCGACAAATATGGTTCAATTATCGTATGACAACGATAACAATGACCAGCAGAAAGCTGATAATCCTCTATTTTTTCTAAAAGGCCTTCTGTTTTCAAATCTTCTAGAATCATCTGGCGCGCCTTAAATCTATCCAGGCCCTTGTATTTACCAGCGCGTTCATTCATTGATGCATCCGGATGCATGACATTTACAAACTCCAAGTTATGCCTCTTGCCTAATGACTCATCATTAGGATCATGGGCTGGAGTAACCTTTACTGCGCCTGTTCCAAATTCTTTATCTACAATACTGTCTGCAATAATCTTTATCTCTCTGTTGATCAGAGGCAGAATTAAAGTCTTGCCAATAAATTTGTTATAACGCTTATCTTTAGGATTCACTGCTACTGCCGTATCTCCCAACATCGTTTCAGGTCTAGTTGTGGCAACAATAATGAATTCATCAGGCCTATCCTGAAATGGATACTTTAAATAATAAAGATTGCCTTTTAATTCACTGTAGGGAGCCTCTTCATCTGAAAGGGCAGTAAGACAGCGCGGACACCAATTAATAACCTTATCATCCTGATAGATTAAACCTTTATTCCAAAGTTTAATAAAGACCTCTTTCACAGCATAAGAATAATCTTCATCCATAGTAAAGCGCGTACGTGACCAGTCACAGGAGGCGCCTATTTTTTTAAGTTGGTGTATTATCATCAAACCGTATTCCTCTTTCCACTTCCAGACCTCTCTTAAAAACTTTTCCCTGCCTAAATCCTGCCTTCTAAGCCCTTGCTTGGCTATTGCCTTTTCAACGACATTCTGGGTGGCAATTCCAGCATGATCTGTTCCTGGCATCCACAATGTTTCATAGCCAGCCATTCTGGCAAATCTAATAAGGACATCTTGGTAGGTATTGTTTAAGGCATGGCCCATATGCAAGATGCCAGTAACATTAGGCGGTGGTATCATAATAGTATAGGGACTCTTCCTGGAATTAATCTCAGCATGAAACAAACCTTGCCTCTGCCAGAAATCATACCATTTTTCTTCGATTTTTTCCGGATTATAGCGGGTAGGAATATCGGGGTTCATCATTGATTAGACTTTGCATCTTTAGATAATTTATATTCAACTGAATCCATTAATGCCTGCCAACTGGCTTCGATAATGTTTTCAGAAACGCCTACAGTTCCCCAGGAAGCCTCTTCATCTTGAGATTGAATCAACACCCTTACCTTAGCTGCTGTTCCGGATTTTGCATCCAGAACTCGAACCTTAAAATCAGATAGGCGCATCTTAGAAAGGGTTGGATAAAAACCTTTTAAAGATTTACGCAAGGCATTATCCAAGGCGTTTATAGGACCATCACCTTCAGCAGTAGTATGCTCAATTGCCTTATTGACTTTTAACTTGATAGTTGCCTCACTCACTAGTTTTCCGCTTTGTTTTTTCTCGATAATAACGCGAAAACTTTCAAGCTCGAAAAATTTGGAGTGCCTTTTAAATGCCTTTTGTAATAACAAGGCAAAGGATCCATCCGCAGCCTCAAATTGATATCCTTTATGCTCTAGGTCTTGCAAGAGTTTAAGCAACTTTTCAGCCTCAGGCGACTTTTTCTCCAAATCAAATTCCAGTTCTTTGGCCTTTATAACTAAAGGAGTCTTGCCTGCTAACTCCGAGACAAGAATCTTCCTGCTATTCCCCACTGCCTCTGGATCAATATGTTCGTAGGTCTTGGGGTTTTTTGTCATTGCATCAATATGCACGCCTCCTTTGTGAGCAAATGCAGAATGGCCCACAAAGGGGAGATTATTGGGTTGTATGATATTTGCTACTTCACAAATATAACGTGAAACCTCTGTAAGCTTTTTTAATTGAGCCTCAGATATGCAATTAATCCTAAGTTTTAATTTAGCTATGGCTATAACACTGCATAAGTCAGCATTGCCACAGCGCTCTCCTAATCCATTGATCGTTCCCTGTGCCTGAGAACAGCCATTCTCAATTGCAACAATCGAATTTGCAACTGCCAGCCCTAAATCATTATGCGTATGAATTCCCAAGGGAGCATTTATCTTAGAGCTAACTTCTTTTATTATCTCTCTAAGTTGGGAAGTAACTGTGCCGCCGTTAGTATCACAAAGCACAAGTAATTTTGCTCCGCTTGCTGCTGCGACCTCTAAGGTCTTTAGCGCATAATCCCTGTTGGACTTGTAGGCATCAAAAAAATGCTCGGCATCAAAAAATACCTCTCTTTTATTAGAAACCAGATATTTGATACTCGCCTCGATTATCCTAAGGTTCTCATCAAGACTCACCTTAAGCACATCCTTAACATGTAAATCCCAGGATTTACCAAAAATAGTAATTACCTTTGTTTGGGCCTGAAGCAATCTCTTTATGTTCTCATCTGTTAGGACAGTTTTATTTACCCGATGAGTCGAGCCAAAAGCAACTAGTTGACTAAAGCTTAATGGGTTCTTCTTCAAGATTTCAAATACCTTTCTGTCTTTGGTATTAGACGGCCAACCAGCCTCGATGAAATGGACACCCAGTTCGTCCAAAACCCTGGCAATCCTGATTTTATCCTCTAGGGAGAAAGAAATACCTTCTGTCTGAGCCCCATCGCGCAATGTGGTATCATATAAGAAAAGTGTTTTAGGTAACATTTAACTTACCTCTTTAATAACTTATGGCTGCCTGATTTATTCAGTTTAAATTTAGAATGGAGCGTCCTTACTGCCCTTGTAGCAAATTTTTTATTAATAATACAGCATATGCTTATTTCGCTGGTAGAGATCATCTCAATATTTATCTTTTCCTTTGCAAGTGCCTCAAACATCTTTGCAGCTACTCCTGGATGGGACTTCATCCCTACGCCCACAATCGAGACCCTTGCGATATCCTCATCGCTTAAAACCTCGCTTGCTCCGATTGAACCGGCAACCTTACGCGCTATCTTTAATGCCTTAGATAAGGCCCCTTTGGGAACAGTAAATGAGATATCTGTTTGTCTAGTGTGGGAAACATTCTGGACTATCATATCAACATTTATATCCGCACTTGATAGATGTGTAAATATCCTGGCTGCCACACCAGGTCTATCAGGAACATTACAAACAGTAATCTTTGCCTCTGTTTTATTTAAAGTGATACCTCTTATGAGGACATCTTCCATCTTACCTACCTCCTTAATCTTTAAACGCCTCAAGTCGCTAAAAGCCCTTGTAATAAAAGTGCCGTTCTTTTTCTTAAAGGATGAACGTACATGAATAGGAACGTGAAATTTTTTAGCAACCTCAATAGAACGTACCTGCAAAACCTGAGCACCTAATGAAGCCATCTCTAGCATTTCGTCATAATTAATAAATTTTAATTTTCTGGCATCTTTTACAATTCTAGGATCAGCAGTAAAAACTCCATCCACGTCAGTATAGATTTCGCAAAGCTGGGCATTCAAGGCCTTAGCCAAGGCCACGGCAGTTAAATCAGAACCGCCCCTGCCTAAGGTCGTAATTTCATCTTGGGCTGTAACTCCCTGAAAGCCAGCTACTATAACTATAGAGCCTCTTTCTAAATGGCGATTAATTCTACGGCAGTCAATTCTTAAAATTCTTGCATTTGTGTGACGCTTATCAGTAACAATACCAACCTGAGCACCAGTCAAGGATACTGCCTCAGAACCTAACTTATGTAGTGCCATTGCCAATAATGATACAGAGATTTGCTCTCCCGTAGAAAGAAGCATATCCATCTCCCGCTCCGATGGATTGAGATTAATCTCACCTGCCAAGGAAACTAATTCGTCCGTAGTATCTCCTAAGGCTGAGACGACAACGACTACATCGAAATTCTTACTTCTATATTCAAATACTCTTTTGGCAACGCGTTTAATCTTGCCAGGATTAGCTACAGAGGAACCGCCAAATTTTAAGATAATCAATTTACGCATTTTATCCTTTTTCTTTTCATTATCACCTTATAAGATTCAAAAGATAGAATTAAGGCCAAGGCAATCAAGAAAACAGAAATAACCAACAATAGATAATCTGCACTGCGAATATAATTTATAATGCCCAGAATAAGCGCTGCAATTGTCGTAACAAGCATAAGGCATGCAGGAATCAAGACATAACGTGCAGGTTTACCTTTAGCCAACAACCAACAACTAATAACCAGAAGTGTTAAGGCTGCGACCAGCTGATTACTTGCTCCAAACGCCGGCCATAATTTAGACCATTTACCGCTTAAAGCAAGAAACGAAGCAGGCAGCAAAATTATTGCTGTGCTAAGATATTTATTTTTGATAGAGGTCAACTCCTCTAGTATATAACGTGCAATCCTGGTTCCAGTATCCAATGTTGTTAGAATGAAGGCATTCAAAGTAGTAATGGCAATAAATATGCCGAATCTACCAACAACTACCTCCGAAACTGCCCCAAAACCTTTACCAAAAAGCCCTACTGGCCCGATATCTTTTATAAGGGCTGCTAAGTTTATTGTCTTGTCAAAACCTGTAAGTGAACCGACTACAATAACTGCCATTAGAGCGACTACGCCTTCAACAACCATCGCCCCGTAGCCGATTGCTTTGGCATGTGCTTCGCTTGATAATTGCTTGCTGCTAGTACCACCGGCAATCAAAGAATGAAAACCTGAAATTGCCCCACAGGCAACTACGACAAACAACATCGGCCACATTGGACCGGATGAGGTATTATAAGCAATAACTGCACTTTGAGCAATTACAGGCTGAGAAATAACAATACTTGAAACTCCCACCAGAATAGTAAAAAACAAAAGAAAACTACTTAAGTAATCCCGCGGCTGAAGCAAGATGTTTACCGGCATTATTGAAGCAAAGAAACAATAGACAATTAGGATCAAAGACCACTTTAACATTGCATTTGCACCTATCATAATCGGCGCAAACTCTCCTAAGAGCATCAAACAAAAAAGGCAGACTAGTCCTAATCCCGTAGCATAGACTATATTCAGATTGCGTTTATAGATTAAAAAACCTATAAGCATCGCAACTGGAATAAGGCCTAAAGAAGGCGAAACTACTTTAGGCTCATCTACGAATGTCTTGGCACAAAAATAAATAAATACTGCAACAACCAAGATTAAAGCAAGCAGTACAAATATACTAAAAATTATCCTTGCCCTTTTAGATATTATCTCCTCTGAAACATCAGCTATGGAACGTCCCTCATGCCGAACTGAAACCATAAGCGCAGAGAAATCATGTACGCCACCTATGAATATCGTACCTAATACTACCCACAATACTGCTGGTAGCCATCCCCATAACGTCAGGGCAATAACCGGCCCGATTATCGGTCCTGCGCCAGCAATAGAAGCAAAATGGTGCCCAAAAAGAACAAGTGAATTTTTTGCGGGAACATAATCAATACCATCATTTAATCTTTTAGCAGGTGTAGGACGATTCTTATCAATTCCAAAAAGCCGCTCTATGACCCCCCCGTAGAATCTATAACCTAAGGCAAACAAAAATAAGGCCGGTATTATAATAAATATCGAATTCATTATTTAATAAGATACTTTATTAATTCAAATCCTTTATCAAAAACTAATTCTGATTGCCTGGCTATTCTTTCGCTGAACGCCATTGCCTTATCCGCCTCTATACCAGCACCGAATATCACAAAGGGAACAGGCTTATTAGTATGCGTACGCAGGCTGATTGGCGTGGGATGATCAGGGGAAACTAAAATACGCACACCAGACATATGCTTTGCTGCCTCTAGCAGGGGACCAACAATCAAATTGTCAAAACGTTCAATCATAGTAATCTTTTGACGCAGATCTCCGTTATGACCGGCTTCATCAGTTGCCTCGACATGAACAAAGACAAAATCACAAGATTGCAGTGCGTCAATCGCATACTGGGCCTTTCCTGAAAAGTTCGTATCGTAATATCCAGTCGCACCTGGCACATCAATAACCTTAAGCCCGATTATCTTACCAATACCTTTAATCAGATCAACAGCTGAAATTACAGCTCCCTTAATACCAAAAAGAGATTCAAAACTTGGCATCTTAGGCAATTGACCCTCACCCCATAGCCAAATCATATTAGCTGGATTCTCTCCTAAGTCAATTCTCACATGATTTACCTTATGATCTTTCAAACAAGAACAAGAATCATTCATTAATTTTATCAAAACCTGAGAGCCCTTGCCTTTTGGCAGATTAGTTTTTATGGGCTTGGTCATTATATCATGGGGCGGTTGACATATAATTTTACCCTTATCATGAAAGACGGATTTATTGATTACAACCAAATTACGATAACTCGTGCCTGAAAAAAACCTTATGGCATCAGAGCCAATCTTCTTATTCAAGAATTTAATTAATACCTGGGCCTCTTTTGTACTGATGTGTCCGGCGCTGTAATCAAGTAGCTTATCATCATTACTTGCAGTAATGAGGTTACAACGAAACGCGACTTCATCCGCGCTCAAATTAATACCAAGATGCGCTGCCTCTAAAGCAGCCCTGCCTGTATAATATTCTAGCGGATCATAACCAAGAAGAGAAAGATTGGCCACATCAGAAGCTGGCAATAAACCCTTAGGCACAGTTTGAACCATGCCTACCTTCCCAGAACTAGCTAGAAAATCCATATTAGGGGTCTTGGCAACCTCAAGTGGGGTACGTCCCTTTAATTGGCGTATCTCAACATCCGCCATCCCATCTGGAACAAGAAATATGTATTTCATTTTACTTTACTCACTGTTGTTTCCAAAATAGAAACCAGTCTTTTAGCTAACATTTGTCGCGAATCTGCCTTTGTAAGCATGCCTTTATGATTAAATACAAAGGATTTCAAGGTATCTTTCTTAAATGTATTAGCAACTACAATATCAGCACCAGCTGCTTTTTGGGCTAGCCTTGCCTTCTTGATCAATTGTTTTAGGGAACTATTAACCTCTAGCTTAAACATTACCAATAGAGATCGCGGACATCTTCTTCTAATCTCTTTTATAATCTTTGGTGCTCTAACTAATTCGATTCTTAGCTTCTTTAGGCTTGAATCTATTTTTTGCCTAGATTGTCTCTTAACAAGAAAATCAGAGACAGCCGCATTATGGATTATGAAATCAAAGTTATTTTTCTTAATCTCCTCTTGAATCAAAGAACGTAATTGATTGAAAAAACGAAAATGCCTGATCTTAATGCCCTTGATTCTTTCCTGTTTTAAATCTCTGCTTAATAAAAGATGGACATCTGCACCGCATCTTGCAGCCTGTCTGGCAATCAATTGGCCTGTCTTTCCAGTGGAAATATTTGTGATTACCCTAACAGGATCAATTGCCACCTGCGTCGGACCAGCTGTAATAAGAATCTTCTTATCCTTTAGGCCTTTCACTTTCTTAATATCCGATTTCTTTTAAGACTGCCTTTATCTTGGCTGGAACAGTCTTTGGCTGACTTATTGTCTTTATTGCCCTGTCAGGGTCTTTCAAACCATGGCCGGTTAAGATACATACAATTTTTGTCTCTCTGCTTGCTGCCCGTTTGAAATAGCCTTGCTTCTTTAATTTCAACAGACCAGCAACAGAAGCAGATGATGCAGGTTCAGCAAATATCCCATCATATCCAGCTAAGATTTTGTATGCCTCAATTATCTCTTTATCGCTTACAGAATCAATTAAACCACCTGATTCATCCCGCGCTGCCTCTGCCTGAGCCCAGCTAACAGGATTTCCAATCCGAATCGCCGTAGCAATGGTTTCTGGATTTTTAATAGGCTCACCCTTAACTATGGGTGCTGCTCCCTCTGCCTGAAAACCAAGCATCTTGGGCAGTTGTTTTATCTTTTTGATATCATAAAATTCCTTATAACCCTTCCAGCAGGCAGTAATGTTACCAGCATTGCCAACAGGCATCACTTGATAATCCGGAGCCTCCTCAAGAAAATCACAAATTTCAAATGCAGCTGTTTTCTGTCCTTGGATGCGATAGGGATTTAAGGAATTTACCAGTTGTACGGGGTATTGTGAACTAATTTTACGCACCAATTGCATACAATCATCAAAATTACCATCTATTGCTAAAACTGTCGCTCCATGAATTAAGGCCTGGGATAATTTTCCTAAGGCAATTGCACCTTTGGGTATTAAGACAAGGCTGCGCATACCAGCCTTAGCAGCATAAGCAGAGGCAGAGGCTGAGGTGTTACCAGTAGAGGCGCATATAACTGTTGTCTTGCCTTCTTCTTTTGCCTTAGATATGGCAAGCGTCATTCCCCTGTCTTTAAATGAAGCTGTGGGATTAAGGCCTTCGAATTTTAAATAAACACTAAAGCCCTCACCAATACAACTACTTAAGTGAGGAGAAAGAATCAAAGGCGTATTACCTTCACAAAGTGTAATTATGGGTGTTTCTTTGCTTACAGGCAGAAACTCCCTGTAACGTTGGATAACTCCAGCATATTTAATCATATCAAATTAATAAATCTATCTACTACCTCCTTATCAAAATGTTTGCCAGCATATTTTAAGAGTTCTTCCTTGGCTTCCTTGCTAGACATAGCCTTACGGTAAGGTCTATTGCTGACCATGGCATCAAATGCATCAACCACTGTTAAGATCTTTGTCATTAATGATATCTCATCGCCTTTAAGGCCATCTGGATATCCAGTTCCGTCTATCCATTCGTGATGATGACGTACTATATTACATAAGGGTCGTAGCGAAGCTATTGGTTTTAATATATTTTCGCCAATTCTTGGATGTTCTCTGATCATATCTAATTCTGGCTTACTTAATCGATTTGCCTTTCTTAAGATCTCATCACTCGTTCCGATTTTTCCTACATCATGCAAGACACAGGCATCGCTAAGTAGCTTCTTTGATTTTTCATCCAAAGAAAATGCATCTGCAAGACACAAGGAATATTCAGCCATGCGCTTAGAATGGCCGCGAGTATAAGGATCACGTGCCTCAACCGCCATAGCCAAAGCAGATATTGTCTGAATATAAGTACTCTCAGCATCCTTGTGCAGACGATGATTTTCAATCGCTGAAGCTGTCTGGTTCGCAAGCTCTGAAAGCAATATAAGATCATCTTTATTGAATGCCTTATTCTCATCCTTTTCTTGTACAGTAAAAACCCCAATTACGCGATTGCCATATTTTAAGGGCACGGCCATAAATGAAGCCTCATCCTCTATAACAGGCACAAGCAATGCCTTTCCACTCTTGGCAACAGAACCAATAAGGCCCTCACCTACAATAATCTTCTTATCCGCAATAGCCTGGCCATAGGAGACCTTCACAGACAACTGCTTGCCACCAGGCTCGATAAGAAAAAGACTAGCCTTCCTAGCACGCAAGGAATTAGTCATTGTCTCAACGATTAAATGTAAGAATTTATCTATGTCTTCAAAAGACATTATTGCCTCGCCTACCTTTAGTACGATATCCTGCAACAATGCTTTTGATTTTTCTAATTCCTTTATGTTCGTTTGAAGCTGCTTGGTAATGCGATTAAAGGAAAGCGCAAGTTCCTTGATCTCATTCTCCTCATCAACTTCTATCTTTTCAGATGCGGTATTACCTTCGACGATTGCCTTTGCCCCTCGATTAATCAATAAAACAGATTTTATGATGCGGCGGATAATTTCAAGGCCTGCTAAAGCACTTGTGACTAATAAGGGAATTGTCACTTTCATAAATGCTTCTGTCTGAAAATCAATACCAGAAGAAGAGTATACAAAATAAATAATAGCTAAAATAGGTAAAATCGAGGTCAAAATAAAAGAAAGGGCGATTTTACGCAATAAGCTGTCACTCTTAATTGAGCGCATCTTCAATCTAGCCATTACTTTCCTTCAATTCTAAATGCCACAGGAAATCTTTTTATTACTACAAATCTATGCATCTCTTTCAACGCCTCTTGTACATCCTTCTCCTTTGCTTCATGCGTAAGGATAACTACTGGCACGACCTTAGCTCGACGTCTCTCTTTTTGACTTACCGAGGCAATGCTGATGTGGTGTTTTCCCAAGATTCCTGAAATCTTTGCAAGTACACCTGGCTTATCAATTGCCATGAACCTTAAATAATAACGGCTCATTAATTCTTGCATCTTAGCCAACCTGGCCTTTAAGACAAACCTCGATACTGGTAATCTCTGACCAGTATTTGACTTAATATTTAAGGCTACATCTACAACATCACTTACCACTGCTGAAGCTGCTGGCAATTGCCCGGCACCGCGACCATAAAGCAAGACATCACCTACTAAATCAGCTGAAATAAATACTGCATTAAATACTCCGGAAACAGATGCAAGCGGATGTCTTTTTGGTAAAAGCGTAGGATGAACGCGTATCTGAAGCCTTCCCTGTTCAAGTTTAGATATCCCCAATAACTTCACTACATATCCCAACTCTTTTGCATATTGGATATCAATAGGAGAAATTCCCTTAATGCCTTCTACATAGATATTCTCAAGTCTTACTGCCTTACCAAAAGACAGATAAGTAATTAAGGCCAATTTGTGGGCACAATCTAAGCCGCCGATATCTAAGGCAGGATTTCTCTCGGCATAGCCCTTCTTCTTTGCTAGCTTTAGAGCCTGATTAAAATCTATTGCCTCATCAGTCATCTTAGAAAGAATATAATTGGAGGTACCATTAATTATGCCATAGATAGCATTAATCTTGTTAGCGACAAATCCCTCCCGGATTACTTTAATGATTGGAACACCAGCCATCACCGAGGCCTCAAAATATATATCACAGTTAAACCTCTTTGCTAATTTAAACAGGTCCTCTCCACATTCTGACAATAATGCCTTGTTAGCAGTAACAACAAATTTACCAGAAGATAAGGCCTTCTTGATGTATTCTTTTGCTGGATGGATTCCACCGATAAGTTCAATTACAATATCAATCTCAGGATCGCCAACTAAATCACGCGCACTAGAGGCAATTAACTGTTTGGGCACAGAAAATTTCCTTAGAGTGCGTCTATTTATTTCATATACCTTTCTTAAGCGTATATCAATACCGAGTTTAGATTTAAAGAAAGAGTTGCGACCGCGTAATAGCCTGTATACACCTCTGCCTACGGTGCCAAATCCTATTAATCCTACGTTTATTTTTTTCATAACCACCTCTTTACACATCCGATCACAGATTGAACAATTTCACTATTGGGGAATGCTTACTTGCCCCCGATCTCCTTTACTTTGCGCTTTCTCATCTTCTGTTTTTTCTGCCTGAGCTGCTTCTGAATCCTCCAGTAGCTTTCTATAAACAAAGCCTGCGGCAAGCATTGTAGTCGGTACTGAAATAAGTAGACCGATCAGAAAAAACAGCGCTCCCAGTATATTTATTCCGATAAAAACAATAGCAAAGATAACTAAATTCCACTTCACGCCTTTAGTCAATACTGAACTTTTCTTTAAAGCAGCCACAGGCCTCATTTCTCTATCAACAACCAGATATCCATAAAAAGAGAATTGGATAGCCCAGATAATACCGGGAATAATCAACAAAAGCGTACCGGCAAAACAAATTAACCCATAGAGAAATGAAGCAGCGAGATATTTAAAAAACAAAGGGGCAGGAGAAAATAAATCGCTAAATTTAGGCAGTTCATTATCATAAGATTTTAAAACAATTCTTATTAGCCCCATCGAAACAATAAATGAAAGGGTTGAACCTATTAAACTTATTCCCAGCGGCAATAAGAGAAAGTCCTCTTTAAGTGCATCACTAATAAGCTTTGGCGCGAAATTAATCATTACGACAATAAATGTTATCGTTACAAAAAATCCGCCATTCTTCTTAACAGTGATCCATCCAAATTTAAATGCTTCATTGATTGAGAATTTTTTTGCCATATCTGTCCTCTCCCTCACAAGAAAGAGTTAAAAAGTTAGGATCTTGCGATTATACCTATTATGTTTTATCGGGAAGGCGGGACTTGAACCCGCGACCTCTTGAACCCCATTCAAGCGCGCTAGCCAAACTGCGCCACTTCCCGCGATTCCTCGCTTAGACTAACCTATTATAACTTCTCTATTCTGTCTTCATCCTCCTTGACATCAAGACATCAACTGCCTCTGGTGCTTTCTTTCCTTTATAAACAACATTGTAAATCTCTTTTGTAATCGGCATTTCTATCTTGTATCTATGACTCAATTTATATGCAGCCTTAACAGTTGTAATGCCTTCAGCAACCATACGCATTCTTTCTTTAATTGTCTTTATGCTCTTGCCTTTTGCTAATTGCTCTCCAACAAAGCGATTACGGCTAAATTTACTAACACAGGTAGTAACTAAATCCCCTAAGCCGCTGATTCCGTTTAAGGTCTCACGCCTGGCTCCCATAGCGTGCGCCAAATTGCGCATTTCATTTAAGCCGCGTGCCAGGATAGCTGCCTTGGCATTAGCACCAAAACCCAAACCATCAGAAATCCCACAGGCAATAGCGATTATATTCTTAAGGCTTCCTCCCAGCTCAACGCCAATAACATCAGTATTCCTATATACTCGAAAACGCCGGCTGCTTAATAACTCTTGCAAGCGCTTCAAATCTAGCGTATTTCTGCCTGCAATTACTGCGGTTGCTGGATGATTTCGCGCTACCTCCAGAGCAATAGTCGGACCAGAAAGCACATATATCTTCTCTGCAGCCAGTTCCTTTTTAATAACTTGGCTCATGCGCATGGATGTCTCTGGCTCTATGCCCTTAGTTACGCTTAAGATCAATTTTTTCTTAATCCCCTGAATATTTTTAAGCCTTCTAATTACCTTACGCAGATAAATAGAAGGGACTGCAACTATAAGCAAATCTGCACCGATAACAGCACGCTTTATATTAGAGGTAATCTTAATCCCAGAAGGAATCCTTATCCCCTTTAAAAACTTGGGATTCTTTCTATATCTATCCAAATACGTTGCATATTCTCTTGAGAAGCTCCACAATGAGACTGAAAAGTTCTTTCTATGCAGGATAATTGCCAGAGTCATACCCCAGCCTCCGTCACCTAAAATTGTAATATTCTTAATCTTAGACATATTACTTATTCTTTAAAAGATCCCCCTTCTTTATTCAATCTATTACAAAGAGCAATAAAACCTTCATCTTTTTCCTGGCGCGTTAAGAAACACAGACCTACATCAAAATATCCATCAGCTCGAGGACTAACTCTAACAACCTTTCCCAGTATTCCCCTTTGAACAATAAATGTGTTTGCTTCTATCTGTCGACAAAGATCTAAGGTGCCCATATCAAAAGAAAGCCAAAGGATTACCTCTTCTGGAATTCTATCCTTTAATTTACATAATAGGCCGGATTGACTGATATTCTGAGTATAGCCTGAGAATAATTTAGATATAGTTTCTTGCTTGCAGACCTTATAGCCTAATGGCTCTGTATAATCAAGGCGCACAAATCTCCTGCGCTCTGGCCTAGAATTAGCGTGATTTTCCATAACTCTATAATTATAGATAAGATAGGTGTGATTTGCAACTAAAATTTGATAATGCAGGTAGGTGCAAGATGATAAGAAAAATAACAAGTAGGACTTAAGCTAATCAACGAGATTCTCTTAGATGCTGCCTTGTTGACTTGGATAATCTTGAAGAGTATTTAGCGAAGAATTCATTCATCTGACGCAGCCATTCTAATTTCTTTTTAGGAGATATTTTCATAAACCTCAAAAGCCGCATCTTTTCACTTTCCCATTTAAAAATCATTTTCCCTTCCTTAATTTCTTGATCTTTTTAAGTTCAGCTATATCAAATTTATCTACTATTCGAGATGTGTTTTTCTTCATCCTTAGAAGGTCATCTATAGAGATCACAGGGATCCTAATGTCATCAATCTTCATATTTATCGTCCTTTTTCTAGCTACCTCATAGGAGACGGGTGAATCTATGATTATATCAACCTCCTTTATTCCGTCCTTACCATAGAAATTAAATGCCTTCATATGTTTATTTTTAATCCAATCTGCTCTTATTTTCCTATCTGCAATTCCCATAGGGTCTACTGGTTGTTTTACCTTAAAACCGCGCTTTTTTAAAATCTTAACAATTTTTGAAAGATTGTCATCACTCATTTCTACGAGTATGTCTAAATCAGCAGTACTTCTCAGTGAACCGAGGAGATTAACAGCAATTCCACCTACGATCATATATTTTACTTTCTTTTTCTGAAAGGCCCGTAATAACTCTTCGTAAATAAGCATCTCTTCAACCTATATACTACATTCTGTCTTCAATATCCTTAAATCTTTATTTTATTTCCAGATTATATTTATTGGTACGCATCTTGGCAAGCTCCCAGGAATATTCGTAAAGATGCAGTCCTTTACTTACAGCAATAATCTCACCGTTTTCAACGCCGATTTCATCAGCCATATATTGCTTTACTAGCTCTAATCCACCCAGATTAGAAGGAAACCCTCCCCATAAATCCCAGGAGCGAAAATAAAGGATGAAATGTAATTTGCCGTAACGAATTCGCGTATCGATAAGACGCAGACAGGGCGGATCAACGAGCTTTATATCAGAAGGCATGCCGATTTCCATAATTGCCTGATTAGTTCCATGCCCTTGCCTCTTGTATATGTTAATAACCTCCTGAACCTGATTAACATTTAAGGCCAATTCCTCAGCCATCTTGTTTTCGGATTGAGTAGCTACTTTAACCTTGGGATCAACAAGTCTCTCTCCATAAGTGTACTCTTCGGTCTCTGTCTTAGTCCCTGTCAAAAGATAGGAAAGATATCCTTGAATATAGTCCATATCCGTTGGCGAAGGAATACTCATCCCCTCGGGAATAATGGGAATAATCTGATGGGCTGGATTCTTAACGCGCACAACAACAAAATCAAACTCCAGACGACGCTGCCCCTGATAACTGCCACGCGTAATAGTATAGACGTGACCCTTCTCTAAAATAGCGTTTAGGCACTGAAACCAGGCATCATCTAAATCAAAGCTTTCAATACTTACAGGATTTAAAAATTGGCTCATATCTTAAGCGACAACAATGCACTTTGCCTGTGCAGAGGCTATCATCTGGCCATTAGAATTTTTTGCCTGCGCAGAGGTCTTTATGATTTTGCCTTTCTTTTCGTCTATAGTAGATGAAAAAAACAATTTTTCTCCGACCTTACTGCTCTTTCTGAAACGAACCCCTAATTCAGCAGTTAAGGCATAAATATTTTTTCTGTATAGGAGGTTAAGCATTACTTCATCTAATACAGTAGCAATAATACCTCCATGGGTAATATTCGCAAAACCCTGGTGTACTTTCTTAGGGGTAAACTCTGTCTTCATTGTATTGCCATCTAACTGGAAAGTCAAACCTAATCCAGAGCTGTTATGCTTGCCGCAAACAAAACACATGAAGTCATCTTCCAACTTTATCTTATCAACCTTATTACTATCGGTCTTGGACATGAGTACCTTCCTGATAATTAGTCATCACCAATTCTGCCGGCGCTAAAGATACTGCCCCTACGATCTTTAAAGGAATTCTTTTTTCATCAACGCTAAGCCAAAGCCTAAATTTCTTAGGCACACTTTCAATATAAAAGGCCTGAAATTTTCCAGCTGGAACACTTATCTCCTCAATGCGCTTTACCTCAAGCTCAAGTTTATCTAACGGCAAATTTAAGTAAAACTTTCTTCCGATTTTAATATTTTTAAACTGACGATAATAATAAATACTTGAGATGGCATGCTGCAAGGGCCTATCTGATGTTATAACCTTGCTGCTTTCATTTCCCTTTTTATTTTTCGTAATAGTTACTGCCTTGGGATTGCTCTTATAGTCCTCCTCGATAACCTCTTCTTTTCCAAAAAAGAGGATGCTTCTCTCAACCCTAAGAGGATAAAATGATTTTGGCACTGCATATATTTTATCCAGATCATGGAAGTTAGCCACGTCAGTTAAAAAAGTAATCAGTATGGCTTGCACATCCTTTTTAGCCTCAAGGCCTTCGTAGGAGAGTTGCGCCTTACCTATCCTAAAATTATACAATTTTACATCATAGTTTATTATTTCGCCTTTTTTAAAGGGGGATTCATCCATTGTCCTGCTGATTGTTTTAGAAGTAAAAACAAAAGAGGCCAACTTCTTGCCATACAAAAAAACAACAATAAGAAGAACAATAGCTAGAATCAGAAGAATCTTTGTGCACCTTCTCTGAAACATAATATTAGTCTATCCTTAATCGTTCTGAGATCTTATTTGTTATATCGTGGGCCAACTCTACCTTTGGTAATAAATTTTTGCGGGCCTTCACAGTAAGCTTTACAGTTTTATCAGTAACCTCTTCTACCCTAACTCTCACCAGGCTACCTGAAACCTTTGCCTGAATGCTGGCAGAGGCCTTACTACTCTTCAAGATATCTCCGGATTCTTCCAACACATTAAATGCCACTTGCCACAGGCCAGATACGTCAGTATCAAAATAACTAGTGACACCATCCGCACTTACGACTAAGGTACCAGCAGCACCCGCACCTACCAAGGCAACGCTACAGCCAGTTAAGAGTAGTGGTAAAAACAAAAAAACTAATAATCTTATTTTTAAATTTCGCATCCAGCACTCCTAAAGTTCTAAAGCAGCCTCGGCAATATCCTTTGCCTGTTTTTCTATGCCGGGAAAATCCAGGATTTCGCCTTTTTTATCTATCTTTGCATAAAATAACTGACCGCAATACTGAGTATTAACTACATCAAAGAAATTCTTGATAATCTGCTTGGCATTTTCAAAAAAGTATTCTCTGCTTGAACCAGATACCAAAACCAAAAAACCTTTTTTTCTTTTTATATTTAATGTTGCCTCCTTTGTTAAAGAAGGCTCCTCTAGGCGCTTTTGCTTTGCTACCCAAAAAGGCTGCATGCGATCAATCAACATCTTGGCCTGGGAACTTAAGCTGCCAAAATAAATAGGCGAGCCAAAAATAATAACATCAGAATCAGCAATTTTTTTGTAAATGCCTCCTAGGTCGTCATCTAGAATGCAAACTGCGCCTTCTGCGCATTCCTCACAACCCTGACAAGGACGAAAATTTAAATCATTGATAATAATGGTTTCGGATTGTGCGCGTTTGCCAATAGAATTACTGATTTTGCTAAGTACAATATCAGTGTTGCCGCCTTTTCTCGGGCTAGCGTTTATAAACAGGATCTTCTTGACCTTAGACATATTATTAATCTGGATAGGGTTTGGCTGATGGAGCGGGCAACGGGGCTCGAACCCGTGTAGGCGGCTTGGAAGGCCGCTGCACTACCACTGTGCTATGCCCGCGTTGCTGGTTTGAGGTTATTACAAGACCCACCACCTCAAAACTTACTTAAGTTTACTTAATGGTGGGCAGGGCAGGATTTGAACCTGCGAAGCTATGCGCAACAGATTTACAGTCTGTCCCCTTTGACCACTTGGGTACCTGCCCATAAAGTTAAGCTGGCGAGAGGAATCGAACCCCCGACGTCCTCATTACAAGTGAGGTGCTCTACCAACTGAGCTACGCCAGCAAAATATCATAACTTATTTTCTTTCAATGAACTACAACAACAGACTTTTCTTCCGATTTCTTAACAATAGCCTCTGGTGACCAAATAGTGTCCATTCGCTTGCTTAAAACGTCCACTGCACGCTTCTTATGGTCAGGCGAAAGGTGACTATATCTAAGGGTCATTTTAAGGGATTTGTGTCCTAGAAGCTCTCTAACAGTATTTAAATCGACTCCTGACATAACAAGATGTGAGGCAAAGCTATGCCGTAAATCGTGGAAACGGAAGTTAATTATACCTGCTTTCCTCATTGCTGTAAAGAATGATTTTCTTACATTACCATAAGGTTCACCCTTATCATTACAAAAGACATATGGACTCTCAGAATGTTTCTTTGTTCTAATAAGAGCGGTCTTAACTTTTTCATTCATAGGTATTTCTCTCTTATCTCCATTCTTAGTATTAAGTAGGTGAATTATCCCTCGCCTAAAATCGCAGTCCTGCCATTTAAGATTAAGTATCTCACCCCTACGCATCCCAGTGTTTAAAGCTACGATAACAATCGGTTTTAGATGTTTACTACATTTTGCCAGCAATTTAATTATTTCCTCTTTCTCAAGATAGCGAAGTCTCTTGTTATTCTCCTTAAAAAGTTTTACTTTAAGCACAGGATTATCTCTTGCCTTTCCCCACTCAATAGCACGATTATACATAGACTTAAAACAAGCAAGAGCTCTATTAACTGTTGCTGGTGAAACTTCCTTTATTCTTTTTGCCTTGTATCTCTCAACATCTTGGGGCGTTACCTCATAAAGATATTTGCCTGCAAAATACTTTTTTAGATTCTGGATAATGATAAGGTCTGATTTCTGCCAAGACCTGTTGTTTGGTTTACTATGAAGCTCTAAATATTCATTAGCAAAATCCTCAAACTTAATCTTTAATTCTTTTCGGACATCTAGATGTTTATTCTCAGCTACCTCTACTAGTCTTTTCTTGAGGACTTGCTCTGCTAAGACTTTACTAGAAGATATCTTCTGTCTAATACGCTTACCGTTAGCGTAGTAATCAATCCACCAATTACCTTTTTTAAGATAGACAGCCATTACTCCCCCCTAAACTGCTATGTTACTCCAAAAGTTTTTCTGATAGACCTTTCATTACTACATAAGGTTGTAATAAAGGATTTTTAAATCTATACCTGTATCTTCTCTTTCCTCCAGTTTTGACTAAAGTAAACCCTCTTTTTTCTGAACAAAAATCTGATAGATGGCGATTAAAGGTGGCAATGTTCACTTTATGCTTTACGATTCTTTCCAAAGGTTCACGTACATCAGCAGGAGCAAAATAACCTAACTCATCTACTTGACATAACGCACAAGCAAACAATACTTGTTTAAATAAAGTATCTTTCCTTGGACTTGTAGTAGCTTTGGTATAAGCATTTATAATAATTTGTTGAGCATCATTTATGGCATCATTTATACCTTCAAATAAATCTGTATCAGTGATATTCAAGCGTTGAGATTGCAAAGCTTTCCTTGTAGCTGCCAAACCAACTAAATGCGTATAATGTGGGAGCCCTTGAGATAAACGTACTATCTCCTGCTTTACTTTAGGATCAATCGACATTTTAAGTTCTTGAACTGCTGAATTAATTATTCCACTTAGTTCATCTGACTTCATTCTGGGCATCAAAATTTGTACCAATGACCTATCAATAGATGCGTGTTCCTTCACTAATTCTTCGATGCTATCAGCTACACCGATTAAAATAATCGTAACATCTATTGAGTAATCAGAAAGCATCTTAATTGTGTCTGCAAGCAACGCCGTTACTTTACCCTTTTTGATTCTATCAAACTCATCAAATATAAAGACAAAACTTATGTCTTTTATTTGTTGGAGCTTACGAATATCTTCAATTTTTATTCCGTTTTCTTTTACCACCAAATCTTTTAAAGAAACAAGCGTTTCTTTGCTTTGCTGACTAAAGCCAATACTTGGCTCCTCCATTATAAGAGATACATTATTTAAGGTTTTGCTCCATAAAGACGAAAAACTATCAGAAATATCACAATTGACTCTTGAGCAAAGTATCTTATGTTTAGCTAAAGGTTCAAGAACTTCCTGTAGAATATTTGCCAATGAAGTTTTCCCAACTCCTCTTTCTCCATAAATGACGCTATGTTGACCTCTGGCAAAGATTAAATCAATAACACGATCCAATTGATAATCTCTTCCAGAGAATAGACTCCTTTTATCTATTGGGGTTGAAGGACTAAAGAAGCGACCAGCATAAAAAGATTTTTGTTTATAATCAATTCCTTCCATATAAATACCTCACTTTTAATACTAACAATGACTAATTACTATTTATTGTTACTGACTACAATTATACATGATTTTGCCGTTACGTCAAGTATTATTTTTAGGTTAATGGTTTTATCCCTTTCTTATTTACCCAAGTATCTATTTCCCTAAGGTCAAATCTTAAGGCACCATGGAACTTATGGCAAGGGATTTTTCTATGGCAGACCCAGTTGTAAAGTGTCTTTACTGCTACACCCAAATACTGAGATAAGTCCTTAATTCCTACGAAACGTCTTTCCATTCTAAATGCTCAAATTTCTATTTTGCCCCTAAAGTCTACTTATTAAGCTCCCTTTACTCCTAAAATTCACCTTTTTCCCGTATAATTGCTGCTAGTTTTTCCTCTTTTTCAAGGCTAAATATTAACCTTTTAAGTTCAAATGTCTCAAAAAAATTAACCTTTTTACACTTAAATCTCAGTATTTTTCAGTAAAATAACATACTTGAACACCCTTGAACAACCTTTTTCCTTAACATTTCTTAGCATTTCTTAGTATTTCTTAGTAATATGTCAACATTTGTCAATAATATGTTAGCATTTGTTAGCTTAAATGCTTACTTTTGCTCACTCAACTCTACTTTAGGGCTGTAATATTGTATAAGCAATGTCCCTAATCTTCATATGTTCCATAGAAAAACCATTTCTCAACTATCTCTTTTTTGCGTAGGAATTGAAAATTTCCCACCAATGCCTGATCTCTTTGGATTTTTCCCAAAACGATACATAAACAAAGCACAATCTGTAATCTCGCAGCTTCTGACCTCTGAAGGCTGCCCTGCTGAACAATCAAGACATTTTGCTCTTATGGCCTTTATTGGAGTTAAGCGCTTCATCATCTATTTCCTCCAAAATTTTATCTATCAACTTCCCGTCATAGCCTCTATCCACATAGAAACTCCTTGCTTTTTTACTGCCACTAACCTTAATAATACCTCTCACCCCTTCCTTAATCTCCTTTTCTGAGGAAAATTGATTATCAATATACTTTATTTCTTTATTTATTTCTTTATTTGGGGTAACATTTTGTTGCCCTATACTTGACATTTTGTTATCCTTAGAAGAATTTTTGTTAGCCTTTCTTTGCTGAATAAAGGATAACAATTTATTAGGCTGTACTAATATCCAATATTTTGTAGCCTCGGTCTTCCATCTCCCCCTAGTACATTTAATAAGACCTATCTCCAGCAAATCCGCCACCTGTCTACCTATTGTTGCTTCACAAGCAAACTCTTCCTCAGCTAGCCTTTTATCATCATAGTAAAATGAGCCGTCAGACTCTAGCATCCTTTTTCTACAAAAGTATTTATATTTGCTAGCTAAATTATAAAATAATGATTTAAGGGGCTGTCTCATTCTTTTCATTTTCTTTCACCACTTTTTCCATCAATTCTTCGTATTTCTGAAATATAGCTTTGTTAATTATTTCTGCGGTTTCTCGGTTAATAGGATAAAAAATGTTGATCTCTTTGCCATTGGGCAATACTTTAATGGGATATAGCAAACGGTAGCCTTCGCCATTTGGACGTGAGTAAATTGCGATTGAATTTAGAGAGATAGAATCATTGATTACACAGGAAGCAAAGCCCAAAAGGCCTTTCTCGGTAGGTTTAACTGGTATGACGACTGATTCGGTAATTACGATTTCGCTCATCATCTCCTATCCTCAATAAACAAGAAGCTGTTGCAGACCTATTCAATCTGAACAGCTATAGTATACATTATTATCTATTTAACGTCAGTGGACGTGCTAAAAGAGCTTATTTTTCTATGGAGATGCTATAGAGTTGGCTAGATTTCTTCAGCCAATTTTAAGGGGAGGCAAACCAAAAAGAACACCTTTATCAGGGGGAGGCATATTCAATTGAGCTATCTGCTCACTCATTCTTTTTATAGCTTTCTTGATTACATCTTGGAGGGGAGAAATACCTGTAGAAATCAATTTACCTTTTCTTCCTTCTTGCTTACCAGTTAGATAATGCTGTTTTGCCTCTGTAAAATCTGCTTTATATTTGTCAGAAAGAAAACCATTTACTATCTCTTCATGTAATTGATGATCATCCAAAACCTTTCCTTGTAAATCCTCTTTTTTAATCGTGTCTTTGATTCTTCTGGTAATCAGAATATCAATATCCCGCATATGAAATCTCTTTTCTATTTCAGCAATCTTTTTTATTGAAAATCCTTTTTTCTCCACATCATACCATCTCAAATCTCGTTCAAAATTGCCCTTACCTTCTATTTTGGATAAATAATACTTCTGCAATCTTTCGACATCCTTCCATTTTTTTCTAATATCTTCTAAAGTAGCCCATTTTGTAATTGTAATTGAAATGCTATCCCTGCCTTTTCTAGGGTCTTGATCGAGATGTATTTCTACTGGTTCTCTTATAAACTTCCACAAATTGCTAAGATTGCATTCCCATCCTTCTCCTATACACCATCTATCACAAAATTCAAACCAAGAATCCCTAAAGCGCTCAAAGACTGACTGTAATTCATATAAATCATTACTGTTCCTTAAAGGCTTAAGGGCTTTTTTTCTAAGGTCATTACACTTATTGCAATAATCTTTCGCTTCTTTAACTAATTCTGGATATTTATTAACTTTGAAAAAACGAAGCACCTGCCTAGAAGGATCATGTCTGTTCCCAATTTTATCTAGTTTTTTGGCTAGCGGAAAATACTTCCTGCCTATTCTTTTCATAATTGCATTAAGTTCTTTATTAAACATCTCATTTCTTATAAGCAATTGAATTCTTTGAGTTTTCTTTTTCTCCACTTCTTCCTCACATCTTTAAAATTTCAAGTATCGCTGTCAGATGATTCCTTAGTATGTTGTGGTATTTTATTCAGATTAGCTAATTCTCTTAATGCTTTTAACATATCTTTTGCAGTTCGTCTAACCGCAGCTACCGCAGCCTGATGTTCACTCCATCCCATCAATAGCCCGCTTGGCTTATGACTTACGGAAACTATCTGTCCAGTTTTTGTATCAATCATTTTTACTGTAGCAAAAGCATTCAGAGTTAACCCGTTATTATATGAAGTTATGTTACCTAACAGTACCACTTCAGCATTAACCGATTCTCCAATTTTTTGTGCTTCAAGAATAGTAATAGCGTTATTGACATCGTTTTTTACGCCTATTTTAGTAATTGCAAACTGAATTGTTGAAGGCTCAACAAGTACGAAATCATCTTGCTCTAAAAGGTGGAGATTTAGTGTGTCTGTGGCTACTTGAGTAAATCGCATGTCTCCTGAAAAAGGTAAAACCGCAATTTTTGACCAATTATTCGGAATAAACTTACTATTTCTTCTAAAATAAGAAGGATTAGCGCATCCAACCAAACCCAAACATAACAAGACAACAAGAATCTTCTTCATCTCTCACCTCATCCTTATTTCATATTTTCTGATATTCTCATCTGCGTATCTCTATCACAGTATCCGCTTCTTTTTTTAATCTTGGCCGCTTCAGCTCTAGGTCATCTGCATCAAGACACATAAAATGAACTTCTGCTTTTGGAAAATTAGTTAGTATATACGGTGGCTTGGCCTCGCTGATATGAATTACCTGAAAGTGCTTTCCTTGATTTTCACAAAATTCGTTAGCCTCTTGTAATGCTTTAGCCTTGAGTTTCCCCGAACCAGAAAAACCCGTAGCCGCTTGACGAGAGACCATAAAAGTGTCTTGCCCCATTGGAACCACGCCTGAATTTATCGCACACCCAACCAATCCTAAACACAATAAGACAATTAAAATCTTTTTCATATCTTACCCCCAAGCAACTATTAATTGTTTTTTATTCATTTTCTATTAGCATTTGGCTTAACAAAAAACTTTGAACGATGCATAGCCCAAATAACAAGCGGGAACGCAGCTAAAAGAGAAGTTGTCCTTTCTGCAAGGTAAGGTTTAGATATTAAAACTGCAATTAAACTCGCAGGAATCATTAAAAAGGCGTGTATAATCCAAATTCCAATTATCCAAAATATGCGTTTGGGAATACTCCAACCTCGGTCAGTGCAAGCAGCCAAAATAGCAAAAATCAACATTATCAATATGGTAAATCCAGACTCGTGACTGTAAGAACCTCCACTTCGTGCAATTATCCCAGCGCCAACAGTGCTTATCAACCAAAAGACAATTAAACCTAACCACCAGCGTTTTGGTTTCCATTTCCAATTTGTTTTATTACTTTTTTCCATCGCCCCGCCAACCATTAATTGCTTTCTATGTAACGCTTCTCCTTAAAATCAACTTCGCTTTTGGTATATACTACAAAGTTACCCCTTAAGTTCCCTAATACATCTCTTTAGATTTGCAGTCATCAATTTAATGATGGGGAAATACAATGGGATAAGTAAAGGCAAAGCAATAATACAAGCTCCATTCAATACAATGTCTGAATAAGGATTAGGCATCAAGGGATATATAACAAAATATAAGATTGTTACCAAAAGCCACGCAATTAATAATGGCACTCCTAACAATAATATATTGATAATAATTTTTAATCCGATAAGGTAAGTTTTAAAAAATTGCCTTTGTTTTTCATCCATAATAACCTCGCATCCTCTAAAATAAGAAAAAACTAACAGCTTAACATTGGCCTAAGATTAGTATACTTTGCCCCATAACCACTCCTTTGTGGTGGGTATGCTATTACACACTGGAAGGTTATTTTAGCTCTGTTCAATTATTGTGTCAAACAAAAACCCCAGCTCATCACTGGGTGTTCTTTAGTTAAAATAATGGGGGGTCTTTTTTAGCTAGGCTTGAGTCTGTCTGGAAAAGTTTGGTAATTATTCGGATCTAATACAGCTATACTCAATCTCTCGGCAACTTTAGCCATTGCCAAATCGCATGTTACAAGAAAAAAATCTTTATGTCTCTTCTTAAAATTTGCTGCCATTCCTACTATCAAAACATCTATACAACTAAGGAAGTCTCTTTCTTCATTATATTCTAAATATATATCTCTTGCATGATCAAATATTTCATACGTTTTTATAATATCCTTACGTGTTATAGAACATATATTATATTTTCGTTTTTCAAGATCATATGTAAAATTGGTTTTCATCGTTAAAAATTTATCATCATTTATACGTTTACTTTTATCTGTATATCTCTTAGTGTAAAATACCAAAAACGTTTCAGTAATACAGATGTCTGGCAAAAATAAAGAGAGCCTATTAGCTCTCTTTTTATCTTTTTTGTGGCTCTCTATCCAAAATGTAACTGCTTTTGTTCCAGTCGGCTCCTTATTGTAATACTTTACAAAGGCACTCGTATCAAAGAATAATTCATCATTTCTTTTCATCCCCGTTCCTTCGTAACTTAATTACAGTGCCTGATAAATTAAGATTGCCTGTTTTCTTCAGCAATTCATCGTGCGCACAAACATATTTCTTTAAGTCCTTGGGAACGCAAAAACCTTTCTCGTCAACAAAGATGCTTTTAATAGTCTGAAATAATTTAACCATAATTTTCTTCTCCCTCATTATACCCACTTATAGAGTATAGCATATTTTACCTCTATATACCAATCACTGTCAAGCTTTTCAAATTTTGCTATTCGCACCAAAGATACCCCCTATTTATTATATCTATATCAAAAGCGATAAGGTGTACTCCTCAATTTGATTTTACCCATAAGACTCAATATATACATACCCAAGGGGGTGCCTTTGGGACGCCTAGGGGGTTGGTGTCCAAATAGTGTCCATCTGATGGGGAAAAATGGGGTAATTCGGGGAAGAGCAGAGACTAAAATATTTTATGTAAGTGGTTGGGAGTTAATATATTTAATTGAATTTCAAGAGGTTAGGAAAAATACTTCTATCGCTTTACAAGTGAGGTGCTCTACCAACTGAGCTACGCCAGCATTTAAATTATTGACTACTTTTTTTTATTGCCTCAGGGATTCTTTCAATTAAATCCGAGGCGATTAAACTCAACTCGCCACTTTCCCTTGCTGCTAAATCGCCTGCTAGGCCATGGATATATGTCGCATACTTAGCCGCAGAATAAACATCCAAACCTTGGGCTAGGAAAGAAGCAACAATGCCTGTAAGTACGTCTCCACATCCAGCTGTTGCCATACCTGGATTTCCTGTAGTATTAATATAAACCTTGCCGGAGAAATCAGCAACAATACTTCGATAACCTTTCAAGATAAGCGTCAGACCAAATTCTTTTGAGAATTTAGAAGCAACTTCTTTTCTGTGGCCCTGGACATAAGAGGTGGACTTGGCAATAAGTCTGGCCATCTCTCCTGGATGGGGTGTTAAGACTAAATTCCTATTGAGTCTTTTTTTTGCCCTTAGTTTTAATACCTTTAAATTTGCAGCCAAGGCATTTATTGCATCAGCATCAATAACCATCTTCAGTTTACAATGAGCAATAATACTGCGAACTAATTTTTGTGTCGATAGATTTAATGATAATCCGGGACCTATTGCCAGAACGTCTACCTTCTTTAGAAAATTATTTATTTTTGGTAAGGCCTTAATACTGGCTGACTGAGAGCTTGTCTGGGCCAAAGGCAGGGTCATTACTTCAACTAATTGCTTCTGGAATATATTATTAAGGCTTTTTGGTATGCCTAGCGTAACTAATCCAGCTCCTGTTCTCAGACTTGAGCGCGCTGTGAGTATTGCAGCTCCCGTCAATCCGGCTGAACCACATAAGGCAAATATGTGTCCGTAATTTCCCTTATGTGAATTGGGCTTTCTTTTCGATAACTGCGCTGGCAACTGCATAATTTTCCGTATGGGAAATAGAGATTGCAATATTAAATCCGTCTCTACTAAGCCGGCAAAATGGCCTGCCTACATCATCATTTAGTATCTCTATATCCTTAAAATTGAATTGACCGCGGCTAAAGCCCTTAAGCACTGCCTCTTTTGCGGCAAATCTGCCTGCAAGATGCATTGAAGATAATTTTTTACTTTTGGCGTATCCGATTTCTCGCACCGTAAAAATTCGTTTCAAGAAATTATCGCCACCGCGCTCAATTGCCTTTTCAATACGCTCTACTTCAATTATATCTATACCTGTACCAATAATCATTACGCTCTATCCATTAATTTACGCATTTGCCTAACAGCGGTTCCCAGCCCGAAGAAAACTGCTCTACAAATAATAGAATAACCGATATTAAGCTCTTCTATTCCCTTTATTGCTACAACATCTGCTGTATTGGAATAATCAAGGCCATGACCTGCTGCCACGCAAAGACCAAGTTGCCTGGCAAAATTGGTCTTGAGTTTTAAGTCTTTAAGTAGTTGGCGGCGCAATTTATGATTCTTAGCCTCGGCGTATTTTCCAGTATGTAACTCTATTGTATCTGCGCCTACTCTTTTTGCCGCCTTGATTTGTTTTTTTACAGGATCAATGAACAAGCTGACATTAATACCGCAAGATTTAAGACGTTTAACAACATTTTTAATTTTAGATTCATTGGATGCAACGTCTAGGCCGCCTTCGGTAGTTAATTCTTGACGTCTCTCAGGAACTAATGTTGAAACATCCGGCCTAAGGCGCGTGGCAATATCAACTATATCCTTATTGATTGACATCTCCAAATTTAGATGCGAACGAATAACCTTCCTTAATCTAAATACATCCTTGTCCTGGATATGTCTTCTGTCCTCGCGCAGATGAACCACAATGCCGTCAGCGCCATTTAAGAGGCATATCTTTGCCGCCTCTATAGGAGAAATAAGCGTGCTTTTACGAGCCTGTCGCAATGTTGCAACATGATCAACATTTACACCTAACCTCATAATAATTATTCTTTACCAATTGGAAGCTCTCTCAAAAATAGACTCCCCGAGAAACTTCACTGCTTACGTAAAACCAGGTAATAATAGCAAGGACGAGAGAAACTGCCTTAAGCCACAAATTATTGTTTATCCAGCTTTTCATATTTTATTTCTCTTTATTAATAAATTCTTTAGTGTCTTATCTAATTTCTCAACATCAAGATTCTGCTCCAATCTGCCGTTAAGCGCTGAAGATACAACTCCTTTATTTTCAGAGACAACAATTACGACAGCATCGGTCTCTTCGGTTAAACCAATGGCAGCACGATGTCTTGTGCCTAGTGTAGGAGAAAGTCCTGGCTGTTGCGTTAAGGGAAAAAGACAAGAAGCAGCAATAATCCTGTTACCACTGATAACCACACCGCCATCGTGAAGTGGGGCGCCAGGAACAAAAATACTATTAAGTAATTCAGCGCTAATCATACTATCTAGGCGAATCCCGCTTTCTACAAATGTTTTTAATTTATGGTGTCTCTCTAAAGCAATGATTGCTCCAACATTCTCATAAGAAAACCTACGAATAGCCTTAATCAGCTCTTTAATCATCTCCTCTACCTCTTCTTCTTTTGGCGGCAAATGAAAGAGATGATGTTGTCCTAAGTGAGCAAGGCCTTGACGTAATTCTGGCTGAAACAAAATGATCGTACCTATCAACCAAAATGCAAATAACTTAGTAAGCAACCATTCGATAGTAAGCAATCCAAGTCTTTGAGAAACAAAAAAGGCAATAATAAGAATAATTATTCCTCTCAAGACATGGACAGCTCGCGTACCCTCAAAGAAAATAAGCATCCTGTAGAATATGAACCAAAGAATGCTGATTTCCAATATCGGGCGCCACAATAAATTAACGTATTCTAACATAATCTGACTAATTTAAAATTTTTGAATTCAAGATAGAATCACTCAAGCGCGCAACCTGCGCCATTTCTCTCACATCGTGCACCCGCACTATGTGTGCACCAGCACTTATTGCTAAGGCAACTGAAGCAGCTGTGCCAAAAATACGCTCTGTCTCGGCAACGTCTAGCACCTTGCCGATAAATGATTTACGGGACGTGCCAATAAGAATAGGTCTTTTTAAAACTCTAAATTCTCCTAAGCAATTTAAGATCTCTAAATTCTGCTGGGTTGTCTTTGCAAAACCAATTCCCGGATCAATAATAAGACGCTTAAATCCTAGGCCTGCCTCTTGAGCACACTCAATAGCTTTCTTTAAATATCTTATAATATCGGGAATTAATGACCTATATTTTGTAAATCTCTGCATGTCATTAGGAGTTCCTCTTATATGCATCAGGACTAAACTTGCAGCTTTCTTTGCACAAATCTTGGCTATTCTTTTATTGTAATCCGGATTTGCCCCCATGATATTATTTATAATTACAGCTCCAGAGTCAAGTGCAGCTTCTGCAACCTCACTTTTGTATGTATCTACGGATACTGGAATTTTCAAAGATGCGCTGATCCTTTTTACCACCGGAACAATTCTTGCCAACTCTTCCTTAACTGATACTGGCCTTGCTCCTGGACGCGTTGATTCTGCGCCAATATCAATTATATCTGCGCCATCATTAACCATTTTCCTGGCAAGCCGCAAGGCTCTATCAATTACCAAAGAACGTTTAAGTCCAGATTTAAACAAACCATCCTGGCTAAAGGAATCCCTAGTTAGATTGATAATGCCCATCACCAGGGTGCGCGAGCCAAGCGCTAGCTTAAATTTCCCAGCCGGCAGAGAAAAATGTCTTCTTGCAACTGACATCTAATTCTTTTTACTAGAAGATTCTTCCTTAGTATCCTTCGCAAAGATTCCGAGCAACTTCTTAACCTCCTCAACTTCCAAGACTTCCTTCTCAAGCAATGTCGAGGCTAGAAGCTTTAACTTATCTTTATTTTTTTCTAATGTCTCCTTTGCAACATTATATCTATCTTCTACAAACTTTTTTATCTCTTTATCAATTTCTTTTGCAGTATCCTCAGAATAATTACGTTCCTCAGTCAAATCCTTGCCTAAAAATAGCAATCCTTTTCTGCGTCCAAATGTAATATGGCCAAGTTTATCACTCATACCGAATTCACAAACCATGCGCCTGGCAAGTGCTGTGGCAACCTCTAAATCATTTTCCGCACCAGTGGTGATTTCACCAAATGCCATCTCTTCGCTACAGCGACCTCCCAAAAGAACAGTCATCCTCGCCAAAAGTTCAGATTTTGTCATGATATATCTATCCTGCAGGGGAAGCTGCATCGTATATCCTAAGGCTGCTGTGCCGCGCGGAATAATCGAAACCTTGTGCAAGGGGTCAACATCAGGAGTCAAAAGCGATAAAAGGGCATGCCCAGCCTCATGATAAGCAACAATCTCCTTTTCCTTCTTTGAAATCACACGGCTCTTTCTCTGCGGCCCGGCAATAACCCTCTCTATGGACTCCTGCAGCTCTGGCATATTCACCTTATCTTTATTCCTGCGCGCTGCCAATAAAGCTGCCTCATTACATAGATTAGCTAAATCTGCGCCTGAAAAACCCGGCGTCTGACGCGCTATAGAATCTAAATTAACACTTTCATCTAGTTTAATGTTACGAACATGAATCTTGAGAATCGCGTTTCTTCCTTTTATATCAGGCCGATCAATTACAATCTGTCGATCAAATCTTCCTGGTCTAAGCAAGGCCGGATCTAAGGTATCAGGACGATTAGTTGCTGCAACAAGAATCAAACCTTCCTGGGGAGAAAATCCATCCATTTCTACAAGTAAGGCATTAAGTGTTTGCTCGCGTTCGTCATGGCCACCGCCAATACCTGAAAAACGTAAACGTCCCACAGCATCAATCTCGTCAATAAAAATAATACATCCTTTTCCACCCATCTTTGCTGCAGCTCTTCCTTGTTCAAAGAGGTCCCTGACCCTGCTAGCCCCCACACCAACAAACATCTCAACAAAATCAGAACCGCTTATTGAAAAGAAAGGAGCACTAGCTTCCCCCGCTACAGCCTTGGCCAAAAGTGTTTTTCCGCATCCCGGAGGACCAACAAGCAAAACTCCTTTAGGAATCTTACCGCCTAACTTCTGAAATTTCTTAGGGTCTTTAAGGAATTCAATAATCTCTGTCAGTTCCTCTTCAGCCTCATCAACGCCAGCAACATCATTAAACGTAGTCTTATTATTTTTTAAATCCGGGGCTGGCTTTGCCTTAACCTTTCCAAAAGACCAAAGACGACTACCCATCTGATTCCCGCGATAAGCAAAATACCACAAGAAAAGTATAAAAAGAATCATTGGCCCCAAGGAATAAAAAATATTTGCTAATAATGTCCGGGACGGTTTTACTTCAAAATCACTTACATTCTCACGAATAAGAGGGATAAGGCTTTCATCCTGTTCTGGAATAAATAGAGAAAACTGTAAGCCATCTGAAAATTGACCTTGAATCCTGCTCTCCTCAAGCGTTAAGACTAAACTTTTAATCTTACGCGTTTGTGCATTATCCTTTAGAGTTTCATAAAACTGGCTGTAGGTTAAAGCCTGGGGAGCATTAGTTATAGCAAGCGGGATCTTTGCTGAAATATAAAAGAGTAATAGGAAAAACATAATCCAGAAAAAAACCGGATTAAAAAATGGACTCTTTTTTTCTGGCTTTCCTTCTTTCTTCATCTGTCTCTTTAATTTTTTCTGTGGTAAAATGTCCATAACTGCCTCAAATTAATAATTATATACCATTAAGAATAAAAATCAATACTTTCTTGTATATAGCCTTAGTCTGTCTTTGTCTTTTCTGACTGAAAGACTCTTTGGTAAATCCACAATTGAGCCTTCTATTCTATTAAGAAGCAAATCCTCAATCTCGCGCCAATGCCGATAATCAAACTTACGAGTTGTGCCTAGAATTCTCTCTATGCATAAACGCAGTACCATTCTCTGCATAGAGATATGTAATTTAGATAACTTTTTTAAATCCAAAGAAAGTCTCTTTCCTCTGTTAGAAATAAGAACCCGCTTCATCTGTCTTCTGGCAACATCAGTTAGATATTCATAATCAAAAGAGATAACCTCAGAAAGATTTGCCAAAGACAAACGAGTACTTTTATTAAAATCAGATTCCAAAAACGGAATAAGTCTATTGCGAATTCTATTTCTAAAGAATTTAGGGTCTAGATTAGAGGCATCAAGGCAGGCCTTAACTTTTATACGCTTAAGATAAGAATCTATATCCTTCCTTAAAATCTCAATTAACGGCCTGACAAAGAACAATTCCCCAATCAATCTAACAGGACGGATTGCCCCCAGCCCATAAAGTCCGCTACCGCGGATAATGCGCATCAGCACCGTCTCTGCCTGATCATCTCTATTATGACCCAGGGCAATCTTATTAAGAGAATATTTCCTAGCAATATCTCTGAAAAATTTATGACGCGTATTACGGCTAACCTCCTCCAAAGAACCTTTTTTCCTAAAAGAGACGACATTAACACTTTTACAATAACAGGGAATATTTAATTTTTTTGCGATTTGTTTTACAAATTCCATATCGCGCTCAGCCTCACTCCTGCGCAACATATGATTTAGATGGGCAATATACAAAGTTATTTTGAGTTCTTTTTTTAAAGAATTCAATACGTAAATAAGAGCAACAGAATCCGGACCGCCCGATACCCCAACCAGGACCTTATCCTGCTTTTTAAACATTTTAAATCTCTTTATTGTTGTCCTGACTTTATTTAACATCATATCTTAAGAAATTATAACCTTTGATTATACTATCACAAATCATCTGGACTAAATTGGAGAATTCTCCCATATCGCCTCTGCCCAAAGCAAAGTAGTATTTATAACGATCTTCTATCTTTATAATCGCAGGTGGATAACCCTTGGATAATAACTGCGTAATAAGAATCAACCTTCCCACCCTTCCATTACCATCAAAAAAAGGATGGATACTTTCAAATTCGTAATGGTCACTTGCTACCTTACCAATAACATCCTTGCCATATTTATTGACCTTGGACACAAACTTTTTCATCCTCACAGGAACCATTTGCGCGGATGGAAGCGCTTTTTCTGTATTAATAAGATTAACAAATCCTGTTCTGTATTTTCCGGGAAGTTTATCGTTAAAATTATACATAACTATTGAATGAAGCTTTAATATGTAGTCTTCATTAATCTTAAAGCTTGGCTTTATTGCATCCAGCAGAAAATTTAAAGCGTTATTATGATTTACTGCCTCTAAGACCTCAAAAAGCTCTTTTCCCCTTACCTTTCCTCCCTTAATCGCGGTTTCTGTCTCTTTAAGGCTCATGCGACTTCCCTCAATTGCATTGGAATGATAGGTCATCTCCAGAAAAAACCTTTCCTTCAAGGCCTTATTATTCCTTAGAATTTTTATAGGCTGGCTTAAATCATGCTTTAATTTTACAACCAACTCCCTTAAATCAATGTGTTCCTTAAATAATTCATCGATTCTTCGGGATTGGCCAGGATGTGGGTTAATACCCTTATCCAGCCAGCGATAAACTGTCTTATAGCTGACTTCAACAAGCTTAGCCAATTGAGACCGAGACATCCTGGTCTCTTCTAAGATTCGCCTTAATTTCTGCCTATCTTCAATAATAACCTTTTTCATCTTTATTTAAAATAATAATAGGACATATGTCCTATTATTATACCTAACAAAATTATACCATATGTCCTAATGGAATACAAGCCCTGTTTTTTATTTTGGTGGCGGGGGAGAGATTTAAACTCTCGGCCAATCGGGTATGAGCCGACTGCTCTATCAGGCTGAGCTACCCCGCCATTGTTGGCTATATTTACTTCTTCCGGTATGCGCTCAAGAAGGAATCGCAGTATATATGTTTATTGAGCAGTAGATCAGAGGTTATTACTGCATCCATGAGTTCCTTATCTAAAGGATCAACGATAGCTGCATCCAGGCCGTAACCAATTGCCATAGTTAGAAAAACCCTGTTTATAATATTCCTCTGGCAGCTACCCTGGCTAACATTACTTAAACCCACAACTGTCTTGGGAGCAGGATCGGAAATCACCTTAAATTCATGCAAAACCTCTAAAATCATTTTAAGCTGGGGTTGAGCAACATTGACCGGTAAAACTATTGGATCTAGATATATGTTATTAATATTAAAATCTTTCTCTTGTGCAAAGGCTAGTATCTGTGCTGCCAATTCTAAACGCCTGTCCTTATCTTGCGGTACTCCTTTTTTGTCCATTGTAAGGGCAATTAAAGAGGCATTGTACTTCTTGGCCATGTTTACATAAATTTCAAGACGCTCTGGGTCTGCGCTTGTGGAATTAATAATCGCCTTACCCTTTATGAGCTCAAGACCTGCCTGAATAACATTTGGCTTAGTACTATCAATGGCAAGCGGCAAATTAGAGCCCTTCTGAATAGCGCTCACTAACCACTTCATATCACTAACCGGATCCTTGGATAACGGTCCGCAGTTAACATCAAGGGCATTAGCGCCTTCTGCCTCTTGCTGTTTAGCCAAATTAATAATAGCCTGCTCATCCTTTTTCGAAAGTGCCTCTTGCACGTTTTTATACATTCCGTTGATTAATTCACCAATTATAAACATAGCCCTATTTCTCCATAAGTTTGTCAACAAATTCTTGAACTGATTTAACTGCCTGAGGATGGCGCATAACCAAAAGGTCTGCTCCAGCCTGTAAAAAAGTAGAGGCAGTCAATGCCTCCCAGAGCAGGCCGCGTTCTGTTTGAGATCCCCATTCAGGAACCTCATCGCTGGTTGCCTTTGCCTCTTTTGCCCTCCAGGCCTCCTGACCAACTAAACAAACAAAAGGCATGGCAAGCATTGTATCGCCGGCTAAAGCAGCTAATCTTGCACGCTCCATAATCGAATAAGCATATTCTAAGCCATATCCAAGGGCGCCTACAGTTGGATTAATTACAATACGCTCAGCCGGGAATCCCATATCCGAAATCAAGATATTAAGCTGTTTAGCAATATTGATATCAATGGGTGATTGGGCAATAATGCTGTGACCGTCAGCCAAAAGCGAAACAACTAAGGTCTTATAATTATCCTGGACTGCCTCGCCAAATAATAACCGCTCTCCCTTTGTAGCCTCAGAGATCTTTGGCAAGACCTCGTTATCTTTAACCTCATCGTTACAACCTAAGATAATTAATGGTAAGTCCACGGTCTTTAATAAATCCTGAACTAATTTTACAATGCTATCAGCTGGTTTGTTTCCATTATCAGGATGAATGCCAGCTAAACGCAAGGCCAAGCCCTTAGCCTGAAACTTTTCTTTGCAGACCTTAGCCCATTCTAGTGTGTTTTTCAGGATACCTGCATCATACTGGGCCTTTAAACTATCTGGCCAGTCTGGTTCAATATCCCAGATCTCAAAAACCAGCTGGGGCTGATGCGGCATCTTTGTCTCCTGATGCAGAAAGGACAGGCCGGTTTCGCCTCCCACTGTAATCGTAGAACCCCGGCTGCCTCCTTCTTGTTTTGTGGCTCCGATAGTAACCGTATTAATGCTGCTTGACCAAGTTTCTTTAATTAGCTCTAAAGCCATGATCTCTCTTAAACGCCTCCATTTTTTTTAAAAGCCTTGATTCCTTACTAAGCTTAAAAACAGATTCACCTTTAATACTTAAATCAAGCACTTCATCATCAAAGGGTAATTGATAAATCTTATCAAAATGAACTTGAGTCAGCTCCTCAGACAAAACTAGGTTATCCCTTGCCCTGTTAATTAAAAGAAATGTCTTATCAAACTTAAATTCCAACTCATCAGCCAATTTTTTAATCCTGGCAGCTGAATGCATGCCAACTACTGTTGCATCACTTACTAAAATAAAATAATCAGCTGCCCTTGTAGTTCGGCGGGATAAATGTTCCATGCCTGCCTCATTATCAATAACGCAGAAATTATACTGATTTATAATTCTTCCAATTGTATCCCTGAGGAGATTATTAGCATAGCAGTAACACCCGGGCCCCTCAGGTCTTCCCATGCTCAATAAATCAAAACCGCTATTTTCAACAAGCGAATGTTCGATCTCTAGTTCCAGGAAATCCTTTTTGGTCATACCGGGGGGTACTGATTGAGGATTTTTAGCTACAGAATCAATCAATTCGCCTATAGAAGTGCCTGCAGTTATACCTAATACTTCACCCAGATTACTGTTCGGATCAGCATCAATTGCCAAGGCTGAACCTAATTTATCGGCAATAATTATTTTTAATATAACTGCCGCTATAGTAGTTTTTCCTGTGCCGCCTTTTCCAGCAACAGCAATGGTAAACGCCATAAGCCCTTTATCAATCTTGTTTATAATTTAAAACTGGGAAACTTACTCCTATCTGTATGAGGAAAAAACAAAGCTGCCATATATTCATCCATATATGTATCTTCAACAGAAAGTTCAAAATAGGTTACTTTTCTGGCAAGTTCCTCAGCCTGATTCAAGGCCTGGCTCGATAGTAAAATCGCCCTTGCCCCGGCTAAAGAACTGTTTCCTACAAATTCAAATCTTTCTAGTTTAAGGTCTGGCAACAAACCTATGGTAATTGCCTTTTTTATATCCAGATACGTACCAAAACCTCCTGCAATAAATATTTTCTTTATTGCGCTCATTTCAAAGCCCATATGTCTGACTAAGGTGCTTGAAGCAGCAAATATGGCTGCCTTTGAGCGCTTTAAATTATCTATATCTCCTTCCGTAATTATAATATCATTACCTGTAGCAGATTTTTTCTTGTCCACAACGATAAAAGACTTCCCTGTCTGGGTTGACTTTATTAAACCTGGGGCCTTTTTTTCGATTATACTGCCTGAACTATCAATGATGCCGCTAGATAGCATTTCTGCAAGTAAATCAATGTAGCCTGAGCCGCAGATACCGAGAGGCTTACCGCCAAGTATGGTAGAACATTTCACATTATGAGTCTTTTTGTTGATGGATACTCTCTCGATAGCACCTTTGGTTGCCCTCATACCGCAAGATACACCACTACCTTCAAATGCCGGACCAGCGCTGGCTGCACAAGCAACCAACCAATCTTTATTACCTAAAACAATCTCGCCGTTAGTGCCAACATCAATCAAAAGTGACAGATCTTTACTTTTATCTATGCCGCAAGCTAAAATCCCAGAAACTATATCTCCACCCACATAGCTTGCGATCGAAGGTACAGTGGCTAATAAGCCACGCGGGTTTATCTTTATGCCTGCCTCAGAAGCCCTAATTACAGGCACAAAATTTGCAGTAGGAATATAAGGCTCCCGCCTTATGTATGTGGGATCAATCCTTAAAAGCAAATGCATCATTGTTGGATTACCAGCACAGAGACAACAGGTAACGTTGTTTAAATCAATATCATTTTCAAAAGTTAGCTGGCGTATCATATCATTCATTACATCAATGACAGCATGATGAAGCCTTTCTAGGCCTTCAGACTTTTGGGCAAAGATTATGCGCGAAATTATATCTGTACCAAAACTGGCCTGCCGGTTATAAGAGGCCTTTGTGCCTAAGATCTTTTTTGTGTTAAGATCAACTAATTGGCCGGATACAGTTGTTGTGCCGATGTCAAAAGCAAAACCATAGTTTTTATCAGAAGTGTCTCCGGGTTGGATGAGAACCACCTCTGTCGTGCCTCCCCGCTTACCCAGTGTTACTGTAACATGCCAGTTTGCCGAACGTAATATCATACCTAATCTTCTGATATTGGTAAGGCCTGCCTGCATAATCTTTAAATCTTCTCGTTTTCTTATTTCTCTGTACAACCTCTCTAAATCACTTACCTTATCTTGCAGATCTGGTGGCTCTAACTTAAGCGATAATTTTGTGGCCAAAGGTGAATGAGCAAAAATATCCTCTCTAACAAATAAATGGGCCTTGTCAATATCCTCGGCCTTGCTGTAAACCCCTTTTAATCGCTGGGCATAGGCCTCTTCTTCGGAAACCAACTCAGATTCAAGGCGAGACTCAACAGGTATCTCTACCGTAATATCACTTTTAATGACTGAAAGGCATGCCAGGCAATAACCTTTTTGCCTTTCTTCTTTTTTAATCCTTCCGGAAGCTGCAGACTGAACATTGCCTTTTTTTACGATAACCTTACAGCGGCCACAAACGCCTTCTCCACCGCAGCTTGAATGCAGATAGACACCTGCAGAAACCGCAGCATCAAGGATAGTCTTACCCTTGGGCACGTTTATCGTTATTTTATCTGGCAAAAATCTAACCTTAACTTCTTCCATTTCCTTGTGCCTATACTTAGTTATTAAAATTCTTCAAAAATGCGCTAATCCCGGATGCCTCTCGCGGACCAACCATAACCTTCCAGCCGCTCTGTTCTTCTAAATCTCCGCTCATAACAGCAACATAACCGGGTATAATAACTATCTTGTGATTCACCAATTGCTCTGTAGAGGCCTTTTGCATAGACTGTGTTATTTTCTCAGGAGTAAACTTCTCCGCTGCCCAGGCAGTTAGAACTGACATGCCTTCTGTATCCACGCTTAGTATGTAAGAGGAAATCTTGCTCGATTCCACTTCTGAAAGAACTGTATAATAAGTAAGTGAAAAATTAGTAGTTACCAGTAGTGGAGACTCATTTGTTGGCGAACCAATCGGATATATCTTTGGTTCAACCTGCAAAGGTCTCTGCGGATCAGAATAAATATTCTGGCGCAACGTAAGCAATGAAAGTATTGCAGGCACTGATGCCTTTTCCAATAAAATGATTGATGCATACTTAGCCATAAGCGCACCAGCATTCAAAACATCAAACACAGACTCTCCGGCTTTAATAACGCTAATTGTAGGAAAACCAAAAGGGCGAAATGTCTTCTTTAAAGCAAGACGGCGGATTTGAGTAAGGCCTTCAATCTGGGCTGCTAGGCTATTATTTTCCACATGCAATACTAAATCCTCACAAGTCCTCTGCTTGAGCTTTTTAACAAGTTCATGGAGATCGTCAAGGCTAGAAGCAGAGACAACTAAAGGTGCTTTAGCATTATTTGCAATCTCAGCGAATTGAGCATGATTATTTTCATCTGCCCCAAAAATTAGCGGTTGTTCATCCTTACAAATCTCAATTGCAGCTTTGATAATTTCAGGATTCTTGGAAATAAATACAAGATTTAGCTTACTATTTTCCTTAACAAACTTCACGCAATTTGAAAAGGTCTGTATATCTCCTGAAGTATCCTTTATTGCAATTAAATCCAGCTTTAACTCCTGGCCTACCCTTTCAAACTCTAGACCTTTCAAAAATTTAACGAATTCAGACAGCTCTGCTTGGGGAGTATTATCTTCTATTATGAGTCCAATCCCCGTGGGATGATGAAACTTTTCTTCATGGCGGAACAGCACAGTCTCATTACCAACACTTAAGGCATCCTCTTCCTTGCCGATAGTAATTAATTTTACTGGCGGTTGAGAAGACGACTCCAGGGCAGCCTTAGCCTCGTCAGTCAAAAAGGGACACTTGGTGATGTCTGTGGTTTTCTTAGCCAGCGCCAATGCAAAAGCAAGGCAAGTGGGAAAATTACACTTCCTGCAATTTGTCTTTGGTAGTAACTTATAAATCTCTAATCCTGCTAACCCCATAACGCAGACTCCTTTTTTAGAATTTACTTATTTTAAGAAGGGGAAAAACGATTCTCACTTGGGAATATAAAAAGAAATTTATCAAAAGATTCAGGAAAGTATTTCAGCTAAAAACAACCAAAAGAAGCGTAAGGCAAATAAAGAAACAAAGAAAATAAAAATCATTGAAATAAAGGAAGTCGTTAATCCTCTCGATTAGATTACGGTAACCCAAAGAAGCATCAACGTCAACGCTGCTTTTGCGAATATGCGTTAAGACACGCGGCGTGATCTTAACCTGCTTCAGCTGATCTTCCTTAAATCGCAAATATACTCCACCGATCTTATAAGCCGGAATTGTCCCTTGTTCAGACAAATCAACAACCGCCTTCTCAGAGATACCAAAATAGGCTGCCGCTTCACGCACAGTTAATAATTTTTCTTTCGCCATCGTTAAATTTTCCTGATCTTACTGCTTTAGTTTCCCTGATGCTATCCATTTATCAATCTTCTTTCTTTCAAAGCGCCAATTATCTCCATCCTTGAAAGCAGGCACCTTTCCAGAATTGGCCCACTCCATAACAGAATTCAAATCAATCTCTAGGTATCTTGCCAAATCATCTGGTCCGAATATGTCTTCTAACATGCGGCATTCGCCTTCAAAGATTGCCCCTTCCATAACAATAAGTTTGGCTGTTTTGATCTCGCCTTTGACCTCTGCTGTTGACTCTAAAACTAATCTCTCCTTAGAGACAATATCTCCTTTTACCCTGCCAGCAACAGCAATGTTTTCTCCGATAATATGGGCATCTACATCTGCCTTTGGCCCGATTTGGAGATAGCCTTTTGTCTCCAGCGTGCCTTCAAACTTACCGTTTATACGTAAATTAACTGGATCTTTGAATGTTAATGTCCCACTCATTGCTGCATCTACATCAAGAAACTTTTCTGGTTCCTCCCTTCTTGATCTCATGGCCATGTATCAGCCCTCCTTTAATGAGACAATAATTTAGACTCGTTAAATTATATCCTCGCTTTATCTATTTATTTTGATGCTTACTAAGATGAACCTCAACGCCTCTTATTGCCCATAAGACAATAAGAACTAATAATGTAGTAACAAGTGCCGCCAGATAAAAACCACAGCCTACGGCTATGCCAATAGCAGCCACAATCCACAAGGTCGCAGCAGTGGTAAGACCATGCACAGTATCTCCGCCGCGAATAATTGCACCTGCGCCTAAAAAGCCAATTCCAGTGACAACGCCGGCTACAATGCGCGAAGGATCTACATTAGCTATATCTTTATATATATCAAAAACATACGCGGATGTCAACATTATCAAACTAGCACCCACACAAACAAGAATATGAGTCCTAAGTCCTGCACTCCTTTTTTTGATCTCACGTTCAAGACCAATGAACCCCCCCAAAACTGCAGCCAAAATAAGACGCAATATTACCTGCTCTGTCAAAAGCATGATTACCTCTCTTGTTTTATTAAAGATAAGCTCATTTACTTCCTCAGATGATATGCCAACCCTGCAATCATTGCCGCATTATCCTGACAAAACTCTAAATCAGAAAAACTCACTCTGATCTTTTCCTTAAGAGAAGATTGTAAGATATTTTCTCGCAGTAGAGAGTTTGCTGCTACGCCTCCTCCAATTATTAAATCTTTCACATTTCTAGCCTTACAGGCCGCAATTGTTTTATCTACCAAGACATTAACTACTGCCTCCTGAAACGCTGCGGCAATCTCTGCCTTAAGAGAAAATGGCAACTTGCAAGAAGGGTTTTTTCTTTGCCAGTCCTGTACGAAATAAAGAACTGCTGTTTTGATTCCACTGAAACTAAAATCAAAACTATTAGGTAGCCGGGCGCAATTAAAATGCAATCTTGGCCTTGAAACAGCCTTAGCTAACTTATCGATTTCAGGACCGCCCGGAAAAGAAAGTCCTAGAATTTTAGCAACCTTATCAAATGCCTCACCCGCAGCATCATCGCGAGTTTGACCTAACAATTGAATCTTCCTAAAGCCCTTACAATAAAATATACGCGTATGACCGCCTGAAACCACCAAGGCCACTAAGGGAAATTTAGGTTTTTTTCTATTAAGCCTTGCATCCAAAAAAGGAGAATAAAGATGTGCCTGAGTATGGTCTACTTCTATTAAATCCTTTCCTAGAGAAAAACTTAAGGCACGCGCAAAACTTAAACCAACCAGTAATGCCCCTGGTAGACCCGGCTGCTTTGTTACGGCAATAAGACCTATATCTTCAAGGTCTACTTTTGCCTCTTTTATAGCTTCCTGAGAAACAAATGCTATTGCCTCTAGATGTCCCCTTGCTGCAATCTCAGGTACTACGCCTCCATACTTCTTATGTAAAAAAAGTGTAGAGGATATAACATTGGATAAAACCTTCTTGCCATCTCTGACAACAGAAGCCGCAGTCTCATCACAGGAGGTCTCAATACCTAAGACATTCATATCGACTTATTCCACTAACTCAGAAAGCAAGACAAATTCTATTTGCTGTTTTCCAGAATCTAATTGAGATATTTTATCATCCAGAACCCTTAAAGTAAGTTTACGATCATGACCAATGCCGACTGCCTTACCTTTTTTCTTAGCCAATCTAATCAATTTTTCAAATTGATTAGAAATATATTCATAATCTTGCTCATTGTCAAGAAAGATATCACGTGTAATATAGCCTACGCCTAAATCCTTTGCGATTTTTCTACTTACAGGGCGAGAAATAACCAAGCTGTCTAGAAAAAACAGATTTCTTCTGGCTAATTCTTCAAATATTATTCTCATAAGCGGCTCAGAGGCAGTCGCCTTAGATCCCATGTGATTTGAGACGCCAACAACCATAGGCAGGGACTTTAAATCTTTATTGAGAATCTTAAATATCTCATCTTTGCCCATTGTAGTAAGTATAGTATCGGGTTCAAGTTCGGCACCTTCTGGAAGGGAACGAGGCTCAAGCGGTAAATGCAAGATTGCCTCACGCATATGTCCTTTAGCAAAACTTGCGATTTCCTTACTATAGATAAGAGAAGGCAATATTGACAAGGTCAATGGGACATCTAGCTTTTCTAAATAGGGAATATTTCTCCTGTTATAGCCCCAATCATCAATCACCAAGGCCACTTTAGCCAAGACCTCTTTTTCTATCTCGATTTCAGGATAAGACTCCTCAACTAACTCTAAAGGCTCAATCGGTATAGCCTCTTTCTTTTGCTTAACTAGCAAAGAGATTATTATGCCAAACTGAACCAGGACAATACAGAGAAGAACTATTACTAATGGATTTGAGTTGCCTGTTGACTTTTTAGCCAATTTTTTGAACCTTATTATAGACCTTTATTGCCTTTAAAAGATCTAACGCCCTTAATAGCTGTGAATCTCTCAAATAAAAATCATCATCTTTGTTAATATTCTCTTCCTTGCTGTCTTTTTCTGGTTTCTTTTTCTCATTCTCTAATTTCTTAAAGACGTCTTCTGTATCCTCTTCGGCCGCTGCCTCAGAAATAAACTGAGCCTTAACTTCAATATCTGGCTCGATTCCAACATTGTGTATTGAACGCTCAGATGGCGTAAAATACTTACTTGTCGTAAGCCGCAAGGCAGAACCATCATTCATAGGCAACACGGTCTGTACAGAACCCTTTCCAAAACTTTTTGTTCCCAATATCAGGGCACGATTATAATCCTGTAAGGCACCCGCAAGAATTTCTGAACCTGATGCGCTTCCTTCATTAATCAAAACCACCATTGGTATATCCAAGAGTGGATCTTTAACTCGTGATTTAAATTCAAATCTGGATGCAGGGTTTCTGCCTTGAGTTGAAACGACTAATGTATCATTGGGAAGAAAGGAAGAGGTAATATCAATAGCGACATTTAAAAGTCCACCCGGATTAAATCTCACATCTAAAATCAGAGCCTGCATACCCTCATCCTGCAGGCGCTTCAGGGCAGCCTTAAATTCCTTTGCGCTATTTTCTCGAAATTCTATTAAACGAATATAACCAATTCCATCCTCTAGAATAACTGCCTTCTTTATGTCTTTGATTTTGATAATATCGCGAACGATCTTTATCTCTAGAATTCTGCTTTCTGATTCACGCAAGATTGTCAGTGCGACCTCTGTTCCAGGTTTACCGCGCAGTTTCTTTACTGCTTCCGAAAGTGTAATGTTACGAGTAAGCTCGCCTTCAATCTTGACAATTCTATCCCCTGCCATAATACCCGCCTTCCAGGCCGGAGTATCTTCAATAGGAGTAATAATTGTCAGTAGGTTATCTTTAATTGTTATTTCAATTCCTAAACCGCCAAATTGCCCCTCGGTCTCAACCTTTAATTCTTTAAATTCATCTGGATCAAGAAACTGACTGTGCGGATCTAGGGAGGTAAGCATGCCTTTTAAAGCACCATAAATAAGATCATGAGTTGTTACATCCTCAACATAACCATTGTGAATAATACTTAAAGCACCAGAGAATAATTCCAACTGCGGATATATATTCTCTTTCTTCAACTGTTCTGCGCTCAACATATATATCCCGCCTAAAACCAAACCTAAAGTAACTACGCTAATAATACCTATCGATATCCGTCTACGCATCTTTTTTATCCTCCTTTAACTTTCTTTCCAAAAGTTCCTTCACCTTCTTAGGGTTTGCCTTTCCTTTACTTTTTCTCATTACCTGACCGACTAAAAACATCAAGGCCTTGACCTTGCCTGAAAGAAAATTTTCAACTGACTCCTTGTTTTCGAGGATTACCTCTTGCGCCAATTTTATAAGGCTGGCCTCATCAGAAACCTGAACAAGATCTTCCTCATTGATAACCTCATCCGGGCCTTTTTTCCTATCTATCATTAATGTCAATACAGATTTTGCAGTGAGGTTACTAAGTGCATCAGTCTTTAGAAGCTTAATCAGTTTTATGAAATCCTCTGGCTTAATGAAAAGTTCGGATATAGTCTTATTCCTCTGGTTAATCTCATATAACAGAGGACCTCTAATCCAGTTTAGTATAGATTTTGAATCCTTAAATAATTTATTGCAATCTTCAAAAAACTCTACCATGTCTTGTTCTGTCACTAAAAATTGCGCTTCTTCTTCAGAGAGTTTATACGCCTGCCTTATTCTCTTGGTCTTCTCTCTTGGTAACTCTGGCAGGCTACTTCTAATTTCCTTAAGAGACTTCTTTTCAATGGCAAAAGGAACAAGGTCTGGTTCGGGAAAATATCGATAATCACTTGCCTCTTCCTTGCTGCGCATTGGAATGGTTGTTCTTTTCTCCTCATCCCAGAGAAGGGTCTCCTGAATTACGGACTTACCTTCATCAAGAAGCCTGCCTTGTCTTTTTACCTCTACCTCTAAGGCAGCCTTCACTGCTTTAAAAGAATTCATATTTTTTAATTCTGTCTTGGTTCCTAGGACTTCTTCGCCTTTAACGCGTAAAGAGATATTGGCATCACAACGCAAAGAGCCCTTTTCCATATCACAGTCTGAAACAGCCAAATATTTAAGCAAGGTCTTTAAGGTGACTAAATACTTGTAGGCTTCATCAGGAGAGCTGATATCAGGTTCAGTCACAATTTCCAAAAGAGGTATGCCGGTTCGGTTATAATCGATAAGACTATATTCCTTTTCATGAATTAATTTTCCGGCATCTTCTTCAATGTGTACGCGCCGTATTCGTATGCGCTTATCTTTATTCTCGCTATTTATCAGAATATGACCTTCATAAGAAAGTGGCATATCGTATTGAGAAATCTGATAATTTTTTGGCAGGTCAGGATAATAATAATTCTTTCTATCAAATTTAACCTGATCGCCAATAGTGCAGTCCAAGGCCAAGGCCACCTTGACCGCATATTCAATTGCCTTTCTATTAATAACAGGCAGGCTCCCCGGTAAACCAAGGCAGACAGGACAGACTTTACTATTAGCCTCTGCAGCGAACTTTACCTGACAGGAACAAAATAACTTAGTCTCAGTTGCAAGTTGCAAATGAACTTCTAATCCTATGACTGGTTCTAATTCCATTTTATTAAATATTCGGCCTCTTTTTATGCCAAGGGGTATTCTGTTCATAAGTATAGGCTGTGCGCAAAATCTTACCTTCCTCAAATGGCGCTCCCATAATTTGTAATCCAATCGGTAGATTCCCTGAATCAAAACCACAAGGCAAAGAGATAGCTGGCACGCCTGCAAGATTAGCAGATATTGTATAGATATCAGATAAATACATCTTCAACGGATCATCTATCCTCTCACCTATTTTAAATGCTGTCGTGGGACTAGTAGGAGCAATTATGCAATCACAAGTTTTAAGGGCATTATGGATCTCATCCCTAATAATCGTTCTCACTTTCTGAGCCCTTAAATAATAGGCATCATAATATCCGCTAGACAGTACAAATGTACCCAACATAATCCTGCGCTTGGCCTCGTTCCCAAAGCCTTCACTGCGAGTGCGTTTATACATATCTATGATTTGAGACTTAACAGCAGAAGAGTTATTGCTTCTATGGCCATATTGAACTCCGTCAAACCTGGCCAGATTAGAACTTGCTTCTGCAGTTGCTACTATATAATACACACTTACTGCATATTTTGTATGGGCAAGTGAAATATCAAAGACCTTTGCACCTAAGCCTTCAAATGTCTCTTTTGCCTGCTCGATAGCTTTCTTTACTTCAGGCGCAATTCCATCTGAGCCAGCAAAATACTCCTTGGGTATTCCAATCTTTAAACCTCTGATATCGTTAACAAGAAACTTGCTATAATCAGGTACTTCTACATCTACACTTGTAGAATCCTTATCATCATAACCAGAGATTACAGACAAAAGTAGAGCTAGATCACTCACATCCCTTGCAAAAGGACCAATCTGATCAAGGCTTGAACCAAAGGCAACTAGGCCATAACGAGACACCCTGCCATATGTAGGCTTCATACCCACGACGCCGCAAAAACTAGCAGGTTGACGGATCGAACCGCCTGTATCAGAACCCAAGGCCAAAGGTACTTGGCCACTTGCAACCGCTGCTGCTGAGCCGCCGCTTGAGCCTCCACTTACGCATTCCAGATCCCAAGGATTCCTTGTCAGGCCAAAACAAGAATTCTCTGTAGATGAACCAAAGGCAAATTCATCCATATTGGTCTTGGCTATTATTATTGCTCCTTCTTTTTTAAGTTTTTCAATAACCGTGGCATTATAAGGAGGAAAGAAGCCTTTCAGTATTTTAGAACAACAGGTTGTCTCTATGCCTTTAATACAGATGTTATCTTTTACTGCAACAGGTATGCCGCTAAGCCTGCCTGTTTCATTCTCCTGTTGCGGCTTATCAATAACCTTAACAAAGGCCTTAACCTTAGGGTCAACCTGTTTTATTCTTTTTGAGAAACATGACAGAACATTAGAGCTATTAGTCTGGCCTCTCTCGTATGCTGATAATAGCCCGCTGGCCGTCAACTCATACAACTTTTCTTTTTCAAGGGGATCTTTAGAATCCATGACTTATTGAACTAATTTAAAAATTCTCGATCTCTTCAATAATCTTTGGTACGCGAAAGAATTTATCCTTTCTGTCAGGACAATGTTTTAAAACTTCATCGATTTCAATCGAGGGCTTCACAACATCTTGCCTGAAAACATTAGAAAGACACATAACATGAGAGGTAGGCTTAATCCTTTCAACATCTACCTCTTTCAATTGTTGAATATAGTCTAATATAGAGTCAAGTTCACGGCCGTATTTTTCAAGGTCGCTATCTGAAAACTCTATCCTAGCCAGATCGCCTAAATGTCGTAACTCTTTCTTTAAAAACAAATTAGCCTCTCTTTCTTAATGTTTTTATGATAACAGAAATAAACTAAAAAGTAAACCCCGCTTATCGCTCTCTATCTGTCCAAGGCCTTACTTAAGCTTATAAATCCCTCTAAACTTACTGCCTCAGGTCTTGTTTTGGCCTCAATGCCACAAGATTGCAAGGAGAGCATAATTCTATCTGCGCCATATTCCTTTTTCAATGTATTAAATAAAGTCTTTCGGCGCTGATTGAAGGCAATTCTTATAATTCTAAAAAGCAATCGAGTGTTGACGCCTTCAAACTCCTTAGACTCACGCGGCAGGAGCCTCAAGAATGAAGCATCTACCTTAGGCACAGGCCAAAAACATGTTCTCTTTATTTTAAAAAGCACTTCCGGTCTTGAGAAAAAATGTACAAAAAGACTAAAGGCACTTGAATTTCGCCTGCCACTCGGACACATTAACCTCTCTGCCAATTCCTTTTGTATGGTAAGGAAAAAAAACTTGATTCTTTCTGACTCAGGCAAGAATCTTGCAATAATCTGACTGGATATGCAAAATGGCAAATTTCCTATTAAAGTAACTTTAGTCTTAAGATGTAAATCTCCTAAATTGAACTTTAGGATGTCAGCATTGACCAGACGAAAATTTGCTCTCGTTGCGAATTTTTCCCTTAAGATAGGATCAAATCTCTTATCTATCTCAACAGCTGTTACGTCAGCGCCAGTATCAAGTAATTTTTCAGTCAAAAGACCAGTGCCAGGACCTATCTCAATAACCTTATCAGACTTATTAATCAAAGATGCAGAAACTATCTTAGATACAATGTTATTATCAATAAGGAAATTCTGACCTAGGGATTTTTTTGGACGAATCTTTTGCATTAGCTACCAATCTCAATGTCAACCTAATAGCATCTAGCAGGGAATTAGGATTTGCCTTATCTTTGCCGGCAATATCAAATGCCGTACCATGTAAGGGTGATGTCCTGACAAAAGAAAGTCCCAGCGTTAGATTTATGCCTGTTTCCTGATACAAAAGCTTCAAAGGAAGCATTGCCTGATCATGATAAAAACAAATAGCAGCGTCTAGCTGGCCCTCTCGCATTTTTAAAACAATGCCTTCTAAAAGATGTGGGCCAAATACCTTGATATTTTTTAATATTTTTTGGGATTTTAAAATTGCGGGCTTAATGAAATCTATCTCTTCTCTACCTAACAACCCTGCCTCACCCAGGTGAGGATTAAGGCCGCATATTCCAATTTTGGGCATCTTTATCTTAAAAAATCTTTCTAATTCTAAGGCCGTCAAACAAATTGTCTTGTAGATATTTTCTATGCTTAATCTTTTACTTACCTCTTTAAGCGGAATATGCGTTGTGCAAAGACTAAATCTTAATTTCGAAGCCAAAAGCATCATCCTTACAATCTTGGCGCTATCAAGTCCTCCTAGATACTCTGTCTGGCCATAGAAATCATCCCTTACTAAGTTGATTGACCTTTTACTGACAGGGCAAGTTACAATACCGTAAATCTCACCTGCCTTTATGAGTCGATGCGCCTTATCTAGATACTCTAAAGATGCCTTAGCGCAGTCTAAATTTGTCTTACCGAAAGAGAAGTTCCTCTTCTTAACATTGTCCAGATCCACCAGATCATATTTAATTTTATTTAAATTCAGACCAACCTTCTCTAAAACAAAACGGCTGCCAATAATAAGCAGTAATTGCCGCTCCTGCTTAGACAGCCTGCTTAATGCCTTTAAGATAATCTCCGCACCTATACCTGCAGGATCTCCTAAGGTTAGGCCGATTCTTCTTTCCATGTTTTATCAAGGCAAGGAATGAGGCCTTTATTTAATAACTATGTAAGCCTCATTTTTTAGTTTATCCAACCAAGACATGAACTCAAGGTTGAATTTTTCATTAAATATAATCTTATATATTGAATCTTGCGCCTCAGGTAATGTTAGATCTTTTGGTGGTAAAAATTTTAAAATCTTAAAAATATAAAATCTGTTATTAAGCTCGATAACATCTGAAATCTCACCCGGTGAAAGCTTGAAAACATTAGCCTCCACCTTGGCATCTAACATACCCTTTCTTATTTCAAAAAGCGCCTGGTAATTCTCATGGCCAGAAAAAAGCAGATTGAAATTTTTACCATTTTTGATTTTCTGCAAAGAACGCTCTGCCTCGGATTTATCTAGAAAAAAGACAAAGCTGACCTCTAGGCCTTGAAGTATTGCGAGTTTTTCAGGGTATTGCATATAAAAATCAGTTATCTCAGAAGGACTAACCTGAATCTTTGACCTTATTTTTCGATCTACGATAGCTCGCATTAACTCCTGCTCTCTAAAATGCTTCTTGATGTCACTCAAAGACAAATTTTGAGAAAATAATGAGCTTTGAAAATCTGCCTCTGTTGGGAATGTCGACTTTATATCCTCAAGTCTATTTTCAATAACACGCTCAGAAACTTCTATTTTTTCCTTAACTGCCTCCTGCAAGATTAATTTATCTTCAATGATCTTCAACAACGCCTTATCCGCAATATAGGAAAGCTCTTTCTCTAACTCTTCACCCGAAAACCTAGAAGAAAGTTGGATATAGGAAAAATTAATGAAGTCTTGTACCTCACTTTGTGTAACTATCATATCGTTGACAACAGCAACTATCTTGTCGCCGTCTATCTCCTGCGATAGACAAAATATACTCGACGCTAAAAGGAGACAGGCAATGATTAAAAACTTCGCACAACTTCTAATATTAAACATGGCTAATAGAAAGCTTTTTCCTGTTTTCTTCTTGGCCGTACAATCTACTTACAGCTGAACGTAGGAGACGAGCATAAAGATCAAAACCTACTGCCATAATATAACCGTGCTGTTCCTTTCCCAGGAGGTTACCCGCGCCTCTGATTTCCAGATCCTCAAGCGCTATACGAAACCCAGAGCCTAGCTGCGAATATTCTTCTATGGCCTTTAGGCGTTTTTTGGCATCTTCGTTTAAATCTGTAACACCTGATACAAGAAAATAGGCATATGCCTGTCTGTTGAACCTGCCTACCCTGCCGCGCAGCTGGTGTAAGTCAGAAAGGCCGAAATTTTCAGCATTATCCAGAATAAGTGTATTTGCATTAGGTATGTCTATCCCAGATTCAATAATCGTTGTTGATATAAGGCAATCTATTTTATGCTTTAGGAATAAAAGCGTTACCTGCTCTAGGTCACGCGAAGCCATCCTGCCGTGAGCCACACCAAGACGCACCTTTTCCTTTAAGATTGATTTTAATCTAAGATATAGCTTTTGGATATCCTCAATACGGTTATGGACAAAATAAATCTGACCACCTCGTTTTACCTCTCTAGTTATTGCCTGAGTTATAATACGCTCATCATATTCAGCTACAGCAGTTTTTACAGCTAGTCTCATCTTAGGAGGTGTATTTATCGCAGATATATCTTTTAATCCTGTAAGCGACATATAAAGTGTGCGAGGAATAGGTGTTGCTGTGAGAGTTAAAATATCAGCAAGTAACCTAATCCTTTTTAATTTTTCCTTTGCCCTTACTCCAAAACGCTGTTCTTCATCGATTATAATCAAACCTAGGTCCTTAAAATCAATATCGGAGCTGAGCATGCGGTGTGTACCAATCAATATATCAATCTTGCCTTTTTTGACAGATTCAATAATCTCAAGATTCTCTTTTTTTGTATTGAATCGCGATATCATTGCCACATTGATCGGGAAATAAGAGTGCCTCTTGCTAAAATTGTAATAGTGCTGGGTGGCTAAAATAGTCGTTGGAACCAAAATAGCTACTTGCTTATTATCCATGACTGCCTTAAAGGCAGCACGCATCGCAACTTCAGTCTTTCCATAACCAACATCTCCACAGAGCAACCTATCCATAGGCCTATCAGATTCCATGTCCTTTTTTACATCATCTAGGGCCTTTCTCTGATCAGGTGTTTCAGTAAAAGAGAAACTGGCTTCAAACTCTCTCTGCCAATCAGTATCCTGAGAGAATCTAAAGCCACTTAAGGTAGATCGCGCAGCCTGTAGATTCAGCAAATCTAATGCTATGAACTTTACGGCCTTTTTGGTTCTCTCTTTGATCTTCTGCCAATCACCTGATCCAAGATTAGATAATTTAGGGCGAGCGCCTTCAAAGGCAACATAACGCGAAACAAGATGGATATCTGCCATCGGAACATAAAGCATATCCCCTCTGGAATAACGGATAGCTAAATGATCTTTCAGTTTTCCTTCATGCTCTAACTTTTTTATCCCAACAAATTTTCCAATACCATAGTAGGTATGAACAACGTAATCATCAAAAGATAAATCAAGGAAATTATCAACAGGGACTTCTTCGCCTCCGCTTGCGATATATACGCTATCTCCCCTTGCATTAGTAAGAGAACCCAAAGAGAAGTAAGACTTGCGCCTAAAGGCAAGTATAATAACCATTTGATGATCCCAGAGCATACGCTGACTTTGCACATCAAAACTTTTGATAGAGGCTATTTTGTCTATATCCAGCTCTATGCGCAGAGGGTATTCAAATGTAAAAGGAAAGATATCGATTATTGAGCCTCGATGACTAAAGTCTCCCTCCTCTTGAATCTTGGCTTGATGCGAATAGCCAAATTTCGAGAATTCATCCAGGAGTGCGCCTTTGGCAATCTCTTGATTAAGGTAGATCTTGAGTGTCTTAAACATATTTCCTAAAAATTGATTAAGAGTGAAATCTTTTTCGTGAAGCCCTTTTGCTCAAAATGAGCACTAAAGGAGAGGCAATAAATATTGTAGAATAGGTCCCGGATACGAAACCTACTAACAGGCAAAATGCAAAATTATTCAAAACTTCCCCGCCAAATAAAAAGAGCGAGACAACTACAATAAGCGTTAATACTGTTGTAAGAATAGTACGCGAAAGGGTTTGATTCACGCTTAGGTTTATGATTTCTTTCAAGGTAATCTTACGAGATGTCCTGGATACCTCGCGTATCCTGTCAAAAATAACAATAGTATCATTAATCGAATAACCTGCTATAGTCAAGAACGCAGTAACGATTAATAGATCAATAGAACGACCTGACATCACTGTCAAACCAAGGGCAATGAGAATATCATGCAAGAGAGCAATTATACCCGCAAAGGCAAAATCAAAGTGTCTAAATCTAAATCCTATATACAATAGGATCCCTGCCAAAGAGAATATGATCGCCTTGATTGCCTTTGATTTTAAAAGACCTCCTGCAAGCGGCCCGACCTTTTCTACTTTTACAATCTCGAATTGATTATCAGGAAAACTCTCTTTGAATTTTTCCGAAACTATCTCTAAGGATTCTTCTTTTGTGCGTACAGCAATCTGTTTTGGATTGCTTTTAAATTGCTGCAATATCGCATGGCCTAAATTTATTTCCTTTAAGCTTGAGCGTATGTTATCAATTGAAGGCACTTCCTTGAATCTATACTCCTGCAATTGACCGCCAGCAAAATCAATACCAAATGCCTCATTACCTTTCATCAGGAAAGAACCCAAACCAATCACTATAACTAATAAAGAAGATATAAAGAAAACTAAATGAATCTTTAGGAAATCTACATTTGTCTTTCGAAAGAGTTGAAGCATGGGTAAATTTTTAAGAATTCTAAATTTAAGCAATAATTCAAATATGGTTCTGGTTACTATCACAGCTGTAAACAAGCTGGCCAAAAGACCAATGCTCAAGGTTATGGCAAATCCACGTATGGGACCTGTTCCAAACAGAACAAGCAAGGTGGCGGCAATGATAGTAGTCACATTGGAATCTATTATTGCACCAAGCGCCTTCCTGTAACCATTTGCGATTGCCCCGGGCAGGCTTCTGCCTAATGCCAACTCCTCTTTGATGCGTTCATTAATAAGTACATTTGCATCAACCGCCATACCCAGAGTCAAAACTATACCTGCAATACCAGGCAATGTAAGCGTAAAGCCAAACATACTTAATCCCGCAAAAATTATAAGCAGATTAAGCAAAAGCGCTAAATTTGCAATAAGACCAGCAACCATGTAATAAACAAGCATGAACAAAAAGACAAAAACAGCTCCCATGATGGTTGCATTTATGCCTGCCTTAATTGAATCCTGTCCAAGAAGCGGACCTATTGTTCTTTCCTCTTCTATATATAAAGGTGCGGGTAAGGCTCCAACCCGCAGCACTATTGCCAAATCCTTCGCTTCGCTCTGGGTGAATCTTCCAGTAATTACAGCTTCGCCTGATGGAATTGCCTCATTGATTCTAGGAGCGGATTTAATTTTCCCATCTAAAATTATTGCTAGACGCCTACCAATATTCTTTTTCGTGATCTCAGCGAATTCTTTTGCACCTTTGGAATTGAATTGCAAAGAAACCATAGGTTCATTAAAACTCGTCTGATCAAAACGTACAGTGGCATCTACTAAACTCTCTCCAGTTAAAGATGCCTTTTTTTCGACCAAAATCGGTTCTTCATCAAGATACTTAAACTCAAAGCCATCCGGCACCTCTGAAGCAAGCGCCTTCTTTAGAAGATTAGGGTCATTATTTACTAATTTAAATTCCAATAAGGCAGTTTGACCAATCAAGTCTATTGCCCGACCCCGCTCTGTAATCCCAGGCAACTGAATAATGATTCCATTTTTACCTTGACGCTGAATTGTGGGCTCCTTAACACCAAATTCATCAATACGGTTGCGGATAACTTCAAGCGCCCTGTCTACAGCATCCTTCTTAGACTCTTGGCTCAACTTGCTATCATCGACACGCATGACAAGATGCATTCCGCCTTTGAGATCAAGGCCTAAATTAATCTTTTTCTCAAGTGGAAACGCCATAGCACTTGCCAGAACAACAACAATAATGATTATAATTACTCTTAAATTTAGATTTTTATACATAATAATCTCAATGCCTTCTTTAATTAGTCTGCCATCTTCTTAACTGAAGAGACAGCAGTCTTATCAACTTCTACCCTCACATTCTCATCTATACGCAGGATAAAAGTCTTCTCCTTTACGTTAACAATCGTACCGTGAATACCACCCGCTGTCACGACCTCATCATTTTTTCTTAAACGGCTTAGCATTTCACGATGTTTTTTCTGCTGAGACTGCTGGGGACGAATAATCAATAAGTAAAAAACACCCATAATCAAAATAAAAGGAATGAAACTAATAAATGTTGGGGGTTGCTGAGTTGGCATAATAATTCTCCTTTAATAGTCTCCGCTGTTTGAAATAAAACAGTAGAGGGAATTAAACTAACCTGCTATTGCTTCTCTTTCTTCGCTTTCTTAATCAGCGAGGCTACAGTATCACTCGCTACAGCACCGCACTTTAACCAGTAATCTGCCCTTGCTATATCAAGTTTCAGCAATACTGGCTTCTTAGCTGGATTATAGTAGCCTATTTCCTCGATAAATCTTCCATCCCGCGCTTTTCGCTGATCAGCAACCACAATCCTAAAATGATAATTCTTCTTCGAAGACTTGCCTGATTTCCTTAACCTAATCCTGACTGCCATAGAATCCTCCTATCCTATTTTTAACGCTTCTAACATTGCCTTTGCCTTATTAACAGTTTCCTGATATTCCTTTTTTGGCTTAGAATCAGCAACAATACCAGCGCCTGCCTGAACATAAGCCTTATTGCCTTTAATCAGAATTGTGCGAATCGTAATACATGTGTCAAGATTTCCCGCAAAACTAAAATAACCAACGCATCCAGCATAAGGACCTCTGCTGAGACCCTCCAACTCCTCAATAATCTCCATTGCCCTGACCTTGGGTGCGCCGGTAACAGTACCTGCAGGAAAACATGCTATAAGTAATTGAAATATATCGCATGTCTTTTTTAAGATTCCCTGAATACTTGATACAATATGCATTACATGTGAATAATACTCAATCTTCATAAACTCAGCTAGGTTAATGCTCTTAAATTTACAAACCCTGCCCAGATCGTTTCTTCCTAAATCCACAAGCATTGTATGCTCTGCCCTTTCTTTAGCATCAGCCAGTAATTCCTTTTTCAATCGTTCATCCTCTGCATCGCTTACTCCTCTAGGACGCGTCCCGGCAATTGGCCTTGTCTCTACCTTTCCTTGCTCATAACGAACCAGCATCTCGGGTGAAGAACCGACGAGAGAAAAATTCCCTAATTTTAAAAAAAACATATAAGGCGAAGGATTTATTGAACGGAGATTGCGATATAGTGAAAATGACTGTCCGCGAAAATCAACTGAGAACCTCTGGGATAAAACTACCTGAATAATATCCCCTTTTCTTATATAATCCTTGGCCTTGGTTACAGCCTGCAGAAAATCTTTTTCTTTTAAATTGGAAGTGATCTTGAATTTATTTTTGCTTTTTTTCAAAGATTCTTTTCTACCCTTGACAACTCTATTTTTTAGCCTGCGATGATTCCCTTCAATAACAGCCAGAGAATTCCTATAAGCCCTTTTTAATGCAGCGGGAGATTTATCTTTAGCAATATAGGCACAAGATACAATCTTTATTGTCCTTTGGATATGGTCAAAAATCAAAAGATCCTTAGCGAGCATAAGAGTAGAATCGGGTAACCTTAAATCGTCTTTATTTATCTTGGGCAATCTTTCAAAAAAACGCACACAGTCATAACCAATATAGCCGACAAGACCGCCGCAGAATCTTGGTAGGCCCGCTAAATCTACGATCTTAAAAGAACTCATAATTTTTTTTATCTCTTCCAGAGGGTGGGTTAGCGTTGTAAAAGTGCGGGTTTTCTTTTTGGCTCTATCGATTATCTTTATTCTTTTGCCTTTTGACTGAAAAACCATAATAGGCTGAGCTGCCAAAAATGAGAATCTGCCGATTTTCTCCTGTTCTTCAACTGATTCCAATAGAAACGAATAACTGCCATCTGCAATCTTAGAATAGGCGCTTACAGGTGTTTCTAGATCTGCTAGAATCTGTTTATACACCGGTATCAGATTTCCCTTTTTAGCTAACTTTAAGAATTCTTTTTCGCTTGGATAAATCATAATCTATTTGATCTTTCGATAAAAACAACTTCTGCTGCCTGTATGACATGCGACCCCAATCTGCCTGACCTTTATTAACAGGGTATCTTTATCACAGTCATAAAAAATTTGTTTAACAACTTGAAAATTTCCAGAGGTCTCTCCCTTGGTCCAGAATTTCTTTCTTGAACGTGACCAAAAACATGTCTTGGCATCTTTTAATGTTTTTGAAAGTGAGTCCTTATTCATATAAGCAAGCATCAAGACTTCTTTAGTTTTATAATCCTGGATAATAGCCGGGATTAATTTGTTCTTATCAAACTTCAACTTGAGATTTCTTGCACACTTTTGTAATGACTTAAGATTTTTCGTTTTTCTTTTTTTTGTCTTCATAATCTTACTGGAATGCCTCTTCTTTTTAAATATCTTTTTAAATTTGGAATACTTAGCTTTCGAAAATGAAATAGGCTTGCTGCCAAGGCTGCATCTGCTTTAGCCTTAATCAAGACATCAGCAAAGTCAGAAACCCTGCCAGCTCCGCCTGATGCAATGACTGGAATCGATAAGGCAGAAGTCATTTTTCTTGTCAGTTCTAAATCAAAACCTTCCTGAGTCCCGTCCGCATCCATACTCGTAAGCAATATCTCTCCTGCCCCTAACCTTTGAGCCTTCTTTGCCCAGGAAATTGCCTCTAACCTACGAGGCACTCTTCCGCCATGACTGTAAACCCTAAATATCTTTCCTTCACGCCTTGCGTCAATTGCAACTACAATGCATTGTGCGCCAAAACGACGCGAAGATTTCTTAATAAGTTGCGGATTCTCAATTGCTGCTGTATTAATGCTTATCTTATCTGCGCCGGCATTTAAGATTTCACGCATATCATTGATGTCTCGTATGCCGCCGCCAACAGTAAAAGGCATAAATACAGCCTCAGCTGTCCTTGCTACTACATCAAGTAGAATGTTTCTCTTTTGAAAGCTTGCGGTTATATCTAAGAAAACGAGCTCATCTGCACCTTCTTTCTCATAAATCTTTGCAATCTCAACAGGATCACCTGCATCTCTAAGATTTAAAAACTTCACTCCTTTTACAACGCGGCCATCCTTAACATCAAGACAAGGGATTATTCGTTTGGTCAACATATCTCTATCTAGCTTAGCGCTTGCCTAAAATCAAGTTTTCCTTCATAAAGGGCCTTGCCCACAATTGCTCCATAAAGAGAATTTAGTTCCTTAAGTCGCTTAATATCAGATAGAGTAGTAATACCTCCGGATGCAATCAAGTTTAAATTTGAGAAATTCCGCGCACAGGCTAAAACTACTTCAATTGCCGCAAAATCCGGCCCTGTCATTGTGCCATCGCGCGCAATACTAGTAAAATTAATAAACCTGATTCCATAATCATAGAATTTTTGCAAGATATCACCTAAATTCACCTCTTGTGATTTTAACCACCCAAAATTGGAGACATCCATAATTATTTCAGTAGTCCCATCCTTCTTCTCTCTGATGTTGATAAATTTTGCATCAATGCTTACGGCAATACGTTCACCTGCCATACCTTTAAAATTATCCAAAAATGAATAATCCGAGAATACCTTTGAGCCAAGCACTACACGCCTGGCCCCTGCATCTAAGAATTCATTAATTATAGCAACGTCCCTCAGGCCACCGCCTACCTCTACTTCAACAGAGGTCGCCTTTATTATTTTAACTAGCAGGTCTTTATTTATGGGTTTGCCTTCTAGGGCTCCGTTTAAATCCACGATGTGTATAAGCTGCGCCCCTTGATCTTGCCAATGCAAAGCAGCCTCCAGAGGATCCTGGCCATATTGAGACTCTTTAGAAAAATCCCCCTGATACAGCCTTACGACCTTGCCATCTTTGATATCTACTGCTGGAATAATTAACATTGCTTAAACCTACTTTAAAAAGTTACTTAAAATCTTAAGTCCTGTTTTTTGGCTCTTCTCAGGATGAAATTGAACGCCATAGATATTGCCCTTAGAAAGCACACTGCAGTAACTGCGGCCATAAAAAGTCCCGGCTGCAATTACGCGCTTGTCTTTTGGCTGACAATAAAAAGAGTGACAAAAATATACGAATGATTTATTCTTTATACCCTTAAATAGCTTACAGGTTCTGTCTCTTATCTCCAGCTGGTTCCAGCCGATTTGCGGCACCTTTAATCTATTTGAGAAACGCTTAACCTCACCTTCAACTATACCAAGACCTCTTACGCCGGGAGCCTCTTGACTCCTACTAAACAATAGTTGCATTCCCAGGCAGACCCCTAAGAAAGGAGTACCACAAGCTATCTTTTCCTTTAACAAATCGAATAATTTTAACTTTTTTAACTCCCTTACAGCATCAGCAAATGCCCCTACCCCAGGCAGAATAATCTTACTTGCAGCCAGAATTTTTTTTCTCTCTGCAGTAATAATTACATCTTTTTTAGTCAAAAGACAGGCCTTGAGCACAGAACGTAAGTTGCCCATCATATAATCAACGACTACAATCATAGATCTATCACGCCTTTTGTAGAAGGAATGCCTTTTCTGCGTTCATCAATGGTAGAAGCGCTATCTAGAGCAATAGCCAATGCCTTAAAAAGGGCCTCAAAATAGTGGTGAGAATCAGTTCCTTTACCAGCTGGATCATGAGGGATTCTAATGTGGAGGGTAATCTTTGCGTTGTTTACAAACTTATCCAAAAAGTCAAAAAATGCACCTTTTTTTAGATCAAGGTTGTCTTCATTAATAGGTGCAGGATCGCTTACCAATTTTGGTCTTCCGCAAATATCCACAGAAACATCAACTAATATCTCTTCCATTGGCACAGAACCAGTTCCAAACCGTCTAATAGAAAACGTATCACCTACAGCCTGCCTAAAGGCATTGCCTAAGGCAATGCCAATATCTTCCACTATGTGATGACTCAAATCACCTTTTGCCTTTAAATCCAAATCAAAAAAACCATGAAAAGCAAATTCGCTTAACATGTGATTTAAAGAGTCATAAGGGGTCTTGATATTCTGCTTGCCTTCACCATCTATAGTCAAGCTACCGCTTATGTCAACCTCATTAGTTTTTCTTTCAATTAAAGCTTGTCTTTTATTCATATTAAACCCCTTTGGTTTTTATATTTATTTAAAACGTACCTTAACAGACTCAATATGTTTAAGGAGTCCTTCTGCAGAACCAATTTTCTCCAAAGGCTCCTTAACTTTCTCTAGCGCCTTTTTCGAATACCAGATTACATGTGTAGACTTAAGAAAATCATAAAGCCCTAATCCTGAAAAAAAGCGTGCGCTTCCTCCTGTAGGCAAGACATGACTTGGTCCAGCAACATAATCTCCCACTGCAACTGGGCTATAGGGCCCTAAAAATACAGCGCCTGCATTTTTTATCTTTTTAAGGAGACGCCTGGGATTATTAGTGAGAATCTCTAAGTGCTCCGGCGCAACCTTATTAGCTATCTCTACTGCCTGCTCGAGATTTTTAGTAATAATTATATATCCAGACTGAACTTCTGCCTTTAGCTGACGAGCCAGACGCTTGGAATTAGTAATCAAAATTGCCAATCCTTCCGCATGTTCTCCTTGAGCCAAAAGATCTGCTTTTACAAATTCAAAGTTTGAATACCGATTAGCAATAATCAATAATTCTGTCGGACCAGCAAGCATATCTATATCGCAAATTCCAAAGACTTGTTTTTTTGCTTCCGTAACATATCTATTTCCCGGACCAACAATCTTATCTACGCGAGGAATAGTCTTTGTCCCAAAGGTCAAGGCAGCAATCGCCTGAGCACCGCCGACCTTATATATTTCATTTACTTTCAGAAGATCTGCTACCACAAGTATGTGTGGATCAACAAAGCCTAAATTATTAGGTGGGGTGACCAGCGCGATACGCTTTACTCCCGCAAGTTTTGCCGGAAGCACTGACATATAAACACTCGAAAAAAGCGGCGCTGTACCAGCAGGTATATATATACCAACATTTTCTATAGGGCTGACCTGCTCGCCTAAAACAACACCATCGCTATTTCGTATCTTCCAGGATTTTTTAATCTGTTTCTTGTAGAATCTATTAACGTTCTCAATGACTACCTTGAGGGTAGAAATAAAATCAGGACTGATATTCTGATAGGCACCGCTTATTTCTCTTTCTGAAACACGCAATTGCTTAACTGTAAGCTTAACCTTATCAAACTTGCGCGTATATCTAATAAGCGCCTCATCGCCAAATAGACGCACGTCATTTAGAATCTTACTGACACATTCACGTATACGTTTCCTGTCGATAAAATTGCGGTTATAAATTTTTTCCAAATCTTTGCTATTGGCTTTAAGAATTTTCATTTTTTAATCTTGTCCTTATTAATTTTTAAAATCTCTGGTATCTCTCCTATAAGCTGTTGAATTTTATCGCTATCACAGGAGCCCTGCGCAAGTTTAGATCTTCCGCCTCCACTTGCAAGCGCGCCCATCTGGCTAATCCTTGCTATCAAAACATGAAGTACGCCCACATCAGAGCCTTTATCAGCAGCCTGATATCCAGCCTTTACTAAATCATCCGTCATTTTTACAACAAAAATTCCTTTTTTTTCTAAAATCGACCCTAAAACTATAATTAACCCCTGAGCCTTCTCTTCAAGAAAATCCGTCAATCTGCGTAATTGGTCACGATCACAATCTTTTAAAAAGATAGAGATGCATTTAACTCCTTCTTCAATCTCTCCTGCCTGCTCTAAAAATGAAGAGATTTCTTCTTTAAATGTCTTTTCTTTGACCTCAACTGAATGATGCCGCAATTCCTTTTCTCTGGATTCTTTTTCTTTCCTTAGGCGTTCTTCGCTCTCTTTTTTCTTCTTTTGTGCTTGGAAATCTCTTGCATATTTCTCAGTGCAAGCCTGGATTCTTCTAATCCCGCTTGCAATAGATGATTCCTTCATTATTTTAAAAAAACCAATTTGACCGGTTGATTCTAAATGTGAACCGCCACATAATTCCTTTGAATAATCACCGATTGAGACTACCCTCACAGAATCTTCATAGCGATCGCCAAAGAATGCCAAAGCACCTCTGGCCTTTGCACTTTCTAAAGAGGTAATCTCTTTATTTAATTTATCATTTAAGACTATAAAGCTATTAACTAAATCTTCAATTTTTCCTAACTCTTCATTTTTGATTGCCCTCGGATGTGTAAAATCAAAACGAAGATAGGAGTCAGTTACCAGGGAACCTTGCTGGCGTACATGCGGACCTAAAATCTTGCGCAACGCTGCCTGTAATAAATGCGTTGCTGTGTGATTTCTCATTATAGCCAATCTACGCTCATAATCTATAGAGGCACGCACCTCATCATTTATCGCAATCTCTCCTTTTAGAATTTTACCTTTATGTACTATTGCCCCTTCAATTGCCAAGGTATTAATTATCTCAATTTTCGTTTTTTCGTTTTCTAAAAAACCTGTATCACCCACCTGACCACCACTCTCAGCATAAAAGGGTGTCTTATCCAAGATTATTTCAACAAAACTAAGACTTTTGGCCTTACCAATGTGAGACTTTTTCTTACCTTCCTCTTTAAATATAGCTATGACTTTTGCGGAAATGGTTTTGGCATCTACAAATTCAATGTCTGAGCGCTTAAAATCATATAATTTTTCAAAAATCGAGCTTGAAAGCTTCGACGCACCCCGGGAACGCTTACGCTGCTTATCCAAGAGTTTTGAAAATTTTTTCTTGTCACATCTGATTTGGAATCTTTCAGCCTCTTTTTCCATCAGGTCCCAAGGCAGGCCAAACGTATCATAAAATTTAAACAAGGTTTCTGCTGGAACCTCAGAAACACTCTTATCTCTCAATTCCTTAACTGCCTCAATAAATTCTGGAACGCGCGTCTTTAAGGTATCTATAAAACGTTCTTCTTCGGCCTGAATAATTGAAGCTATATTTTCACGCTGGGCTCCTAAGTCTGAATAGGCCTTCTGCATTTTTCGCACCAAGCTGTCAACTAACTTATACAAAAATGCGCTCTCTATGCCTAATTCTCTTCCAAAGGCAGAGGCGCGCCGAATAAGACTCCTGATTACATAACCTCTTTCTTCGTTAGAAGGATATATGCCATCAGCAATTCCAAAACAAACTGCACGCAGATGATCTGCTATGGCCCTGACTCTGAATTTCTTCTTAAGTTCATCCAGATGAATATCTTCCGAAACTAAAGTCAAGATCTCGCCAATTATAGGTGTAAATAAATCTGTCTCGTAATTAGTCTCTACATTCTGCATTACAGCGCAGAGTCGCTCTAAGCCCATACCTGTATCAATGTTTTTCTGGGGTAAAGGATAAAGCTGAGCATCGGCCTTGCGTTCAAATTGGGTAAATACGAGATTCCACACCTCCACAAAACGTCCACAGTCACATGCAGGAGAACAGCTTTTATTACCGCATCCGACTTTTGTACCTAAGTCAAAGAATATCTCTGAGCAGGGTCCACAAGGACCGTTGGGGCCTTTAATCCTTGCCTCAGAAGGCCAAAAATTTTCTTTATCTTGAAATTTTAAGATTCTTTCTTTATTGATTCCGATATCTTCTAGCCATATTGAAAAACTCTCATCATCTTCAGTGTATACCGAAACCCATAATCTAGATTTATCTATCTTCAATTCTTGCGTTAAAAATTCCCAGGCAAGTTGAATTGCCTCTTTCTTAAAATAATCACCAAAGGAGAAATTCCCCAACATCTCAAAGAATGTATGGTGCCCGCTTGTTTTTCCTACCCTCTCCAAATCACCAGTGCGCAAACACTTCTGACAAGTAGCAACCCGCCCGGATTTAACATCAATGCCTAAAAACTGGTTCTTAAATTGATTCATGCCGGCTGAGGTAAAAAGTACACTCGGATCAGATGTAGGAACTAAAGAATCGCTCGGCATTATCTTATGAGCGTGTCTTTGAAAAAAATCGAGAAACTTCCCTCTTAAGGTATCTGCATCCATAAACTATTTTCTAACGGCTAATTGTTCTATCTAAAACTGTTATAATGTCGCCGGAGGAGAATCCCCTGCCTAGCAGGTAGCGGTATAACTTCCCTTTGACTTTGATTCCATCCTTCTCTTGCTTGCGAAGTGAGCGCATTTTTTTGTTTGTTAATGAGGCAAGGACATCTGACTCTGAATCCTTAAATCTAACTTGTTGCAAAATCAACTTCAGGATATCCTCACCTATGCCCTTTTGCCTTAATTCAAGAATGATTTTTTTTAATCCGAAGCTTGACTTTAGGCGAAAATCTATCCATTCTCTGGCAAATCTCGCATCATCAACGTAGCCTAAGCTCTCCAATCTTGAAATTACCTTCTTTATTGTCTGGGAAGAATATTTTCTTCTATAAAGCTTATCTCTTATTTCCTTTTGGCTACGATTTCTATAGGCCAGGAGACGAAACACATAATTCTTAGCCCTAGCCTCATCCTGCTCGAATCGCTTCATTTGGAAGAAATGACAAAATAACCACGCGATGTCCTGACTAGACAATCGCCTTTTACGTTTTCCTTAATCCGGTTAAAATCAACGATATTGGAAACCTCATTTTTGTTTAATTCCACTATTATATCACCCACAACTATACCAGCATCATCAGCCAGGGAAGCTGGTTCTACATCAACTACTACTACGCCGTTTCTTTCTTCGATTTTATAACGGCGTCTAAGCGACTCGTTTAAGCCTTCAACGGCCAATCCCCGCCATCTTTCCTTAATGTCACCTGAGTCAACTCTGCCAGATGCTAATTTTTCTTCACTCGGCCGCTGGCCAATCTTAACCTGTAATGTTGTGCGTCTTCCATCGCGCATAACAACAATTTTAGCCTTGTTTCCTACAACACTCTCACCTACAACCTTAAGAAGATCGCGAGTATCTTTTATTCTATTATTATCAAATTCCAAAATCACATCTGAACTCTTCATGCCTGCTTCCTTAGCAGGTCCATCCTCAAGCACGTTCACTACCAAAACTCCTTCTGCCGAATCCAATTTCATATATGTGGTTAATTTTTCATCAATATTCTGGATCGTAATCCCAAGCCAACCGTATACAACTTCCTCGCCTTTTATCAATTTTGAAACTATACGCTTGGCATTATTTATGGGAATAGCAAATCCTATGCCCTCATAGCCACCGCTGGTAGAAAATATTGCCACGTTTATACCAATAATCTCTCCCTTAAGATTAACCAACGGCCCGCCTGAATTACCAGGGTTGATTGCTGCATCAGTCTGGATAAGATCAGAATAATCCTTTTCCCGGCCAAAGGCACGCCCTAAAGAACGATGCAAGGCACTTACAACCCCTGCGGTAACAGTAGGCTCTGGATTCTGCAAGGCAAAACCAAAAGGATTACCAACAGCAACAACCCATTGCCCAATCTTTAATTCACGAGAGTCACCCAGGACTGCAGTAGGCAGATTATTCGCATCAATCTTAATTACTGCCAGATCAGAACGCGAATCAGAGCCCTTAAGCACTGCCTTGAACTCTCTGCCATCAGAAAGTTTTACTGTCAACTTATCTGCATTTTTCACTACATGTTCATTTGTGAGGATGTAGCCGTTAGCATCAATTATAACGCCTGAGCCCAGACCTATACTCTTAAACTCTCTATCCGGCAACTGACCAAGAAAATCGTCAAAGAATTTATTGAAGAAATCATCCTCAAAAGGACCTTCGCTAAAAGGAGCGCTATATCTCTTGCTATATTTTCTCTGCTGTACAGATTCTGAACTTATAGACACAACCGCCTTGCCTATTCTCTCAGCAACATTGATTACGGCATTCTCAAACGAGTTATCCTCAAATACATTTGCCTGGCTGCCTGATGTATAATCAAAATCAGCACTCTGCGTCTTAGTGTCTATATTAAACCTTGCTGTCAGAGTCAAGCCAATAATCAACCCGACTAAAAGGGCAAACGAAAGCAGGGCAAATTTATTCTTTTGAAAAATATTAAACAGAAACATAAAATATCCTCCTTTACATTTTATCCTTAATAGCTTCCTTAATCTTTGCCTCAATCTCTTTTATAAGTTTTTGATTATCTTTTAGATATTGCTTTGCCTTTTCTTTACCTTGGCCTAATTTTAGTTTTTCATATACATACCAGGTCCCAGATTTTTCGACAATTTCGCATTTGGCCGCAGTATCTAATAAATTGCCTAACCAATCAATGCCTTCCTTGTAAAAAATTTCAAATTCTGTTTCTTTAAATGGTGGCGCAACTTTGTTTTTTACAATCCGCGCCCTTACTTTATTGCCGATAACCTCATCGCCAGATTTGATGACTCCCAGACGGCGCAAATCAATTCGCACTGATGAATAGAACTTTAAAGCCCTGCCACCCGGGGTTGTCTCAGGATTCCCAAACATAATCCCAATCTTCATCCTAATCTGATTAATAAAAATCACGGATGTCTTGGATTTACTGATAGCGGCAGTAAGCTTTCGCAAGGCCTGGCTCATTAGGCGCGCCTGTAATCCAATAAATGTATCTCCCATTTCACCTTCAATCTCAGCACGCGGGGTCAAGGCAGCGACAGAATCAATAACTACTAGATCTACGGCATTAGAACGGACTAGGGTCTCTACGATTTCCAATGCCTGTTCTCCAGTATCAGGCTGAGAAATCAACAAATCATCAAGATTAATACCTATTTTCTTGGCGTAGGCAGAATCAAAGGCATGTTCAGCATCAATAAAAGCCGCCACCCCGCCTTTTTTCTGGGCCTGGCATATTACGCTTAAAGTAAGTGTTGTTTTTCCCGATGACTCTGGGCCAAATATCTCTATTACCCTGCCGCGCGGTATACCTCCGACGCCTAAAGCCAAATCAAGGGAAAATGCACCTGTTGGTATTGAATCTATATTCAAAACCACATTTGAACCCAACTTCATAATCGAGCCCTTACCAAATTGTTTCTCAATCTGATTAAGGGCTAATTCCAAGGCCTTCTGACGCTCATTAACACTTGTGGATACGTCTTCTTTTTTCTTAGGAATACTCATATTTCTCCTCCACTTTGCTCTTCCCATATAATCCCTCGGATTGTATGGGGCACAATACACAGGTTTACACAGATTAAAGCAGAAATCTTCATTTGCAGGGTGAAAGGCGGGATGCGACCTTATCAAGGCCTCTTCATCCTCATATTATCAGCTCAAATTCAGGTAGAATCTAGGAAAATTGCATTTTATTTTACACCATATATTATTGCCTGTCAATCAGTTATTACCAATGTGCCTGCCTCGTTTTTTTGCTCTTTTGAAGTATGAAAAATAGGCAATAATCAGTCTTAAGATCTATTGAAGTATAAACAAAAAATCAAGAAATAATGGCTTAGGTGCTTTCAGAATATGTGCAAAAAGTAGCAAGAATGGCTATTCTTTTAATGCGGGAGATTTTACTGGCTTGGGTTTTGAGGCATCGGCTGCCTCCTGTTTAGCAAATTTAACAGAGACTATCTTAGAAACTCCAGATTCCTGCATAGTGATGCCATACATAACATCAGCATTGGTAATGGTCTTTTTATTATGGGTTATGATGATAAACTGTGTCGTCTTAATAAATTCCTGCAGCACCTTATTATATCTATCAATATTACTCTCATCAAGTGCTGCATCTATCTCATCTAAGACACAGAATGGTGAAGGCTTCACCTTAAATACGGCAAAAATTAAGGCAATTGCAGAAAGTGACTTCTCTCCACCTGAAAGCAGTGATATGTTCTGTAATTTCTTTCCAGGCGGACGACACACAATTTCAATACCGGACTCTAAGATATTGTTTTCATCACTGAGCAAAAGCTGGGCATCTCCGCCATTAAACAACAATCTGAAATAATCCTTAAAATGATCTCTAATCTTTTCAAATGTCTCTTTGAACATCTTCCGAGTTGTCTGGTTAATTTTAAGTATTGCCTTGTGGATAGAATCCTTGGCAGTTAACAAATCATTCTGTTGATTTAATAAGAATTCAAATCTTTTTTTGAGTTCTTCATATTCTTCAATAGCAACAAGATTTACATTTCCGTAAGAATCGACTTTTTGCTTTAACTTCTCAATCTCTGCATCTATCTCTAATGTAGACTCCTGCGACAACTGCTGGCAAGTATCGCCAACTATATCCAAATTAACATGGTAGCTGGCTTCAATTCTGTTTTTAAGATTTAAGATCTTGAAATTTATCTCTTGTTCTTTCGATGTTATCTGAAAATTGGCCTGGCGACTTTTATCAAGCATGGTATTCTCTTGGTTAGTATCTTCTTGAATTGCATTAATCTTCTCTAAGGTGACTTCCTTTTCCTGTTTCAATGCTCCTAAGCGGACCAAGACCTCTTCCTTGCCTTTAGTTGTCGATTCAATATCTATTTTTGCTTTCTCAATTTGCCCAATTAGCCGCTTAGCCTTATTTCGGCAATCCTCACTCTCAGCCTGGTTAAGTGTATCTTTTTCTTTATCCTGAGTGAGTGAGGCCTCGATTATCCGTAATGAATTCTCTAGGGACTGATGCCTAGGAGCAATGTTTGCAATTAAGGTCTCCAATTGAGCGATGTCCACTGTTTGTGACTCGCGCTTCTGGATTAAATCAGCAATCAGCTCTTCAGATTGAGAAATAGACTGCTCATTATTTTTAATTTCAGAGTCGATTGAATCTACTTTATTATTTGATTTCTCTAGGGCCTCACGCAGTGTGGTCATTTCTGATGTGACTTCCTGAAATTCCTCCTCTACGATATTTGCTTCCCCATTTAATTTATTAATCTCCTCTTTAAACAAATCAAATTGCATTTTCGTATTAGCAAAAGAAATCTCTTCTTTCTTTAATTCTTCCTCTTTTTGCATTTGAGATCTGGATCCTGCTTGAATAAGGTCTAGGAGTTCGTTTTTCTTGAGGCCTTCTTGCGCAAGCCTAGCCTCAAGCGCCTCTTCTTCTTCGGCAATCTTTTCAATATCCAGATCAATAATTTTTAATTTAACCTTTATTTGCTTCTTGCTGCCGCCCTCAAACTGGAGGCTATTTAATAAATTCTCCTCTATTTGTTCAATAGTATCAACTTTTGCCAAAATACCCATACCTGGCTTTAGATTATCAGCCTCAAAGATAATTATGCCATCGCAGGCATCAGGAAAATCACCATATTTCGATTTAAGATTTTGCAAAAATTCTTTTTTAGACACTAAATTAGAAAGTTTTTTCTCAAGAGTCACTATGTCTTCTTCTAATTTTTTTAACGTGAGCTTATTATTAGAAAGATTCTCTCTTTCAGCTTCCAGTGTTTCCCTTATCGCCTGGACTGCATCTGTCTTTTCTTTAAAACTAGCTTCGGCCTGGCTAAAATTAGCTTCAACGCCTTGCTTTTCTTCGTTGACCTTTGCCCTCTCAATCTGAAGCCTCCTGCTTCTGGCAGAAAGAGCATTTGAATCACTCAACAGTTTAGAGGCGTCATTTCTTGCCTTGCTTAAATTAGTTGCCAATTCCAAAATATTCTTCTTTGCACGCTTGATTGTCTCGCGTGCTGACTCGATCTCATCAATTGTAGAACTGAGTACCTCCTTTTTCACTTTTAACTGATTTTCCTTTTCCCGGGCGTTTTTATCAAAATCAGAAAGCTCACTTTTGATTGCTTGCGATCTTTCCTGCTCACCTTTAATTCTTTCGGAAATCAAATCTTTTTCTTTGGTTAAGGCGGTGATTCTTTGCTCATATTCTTCAATCCGCTCTTTATTAACAGCTATCTGCTCATTAAATCTTTCTGCAGCGCTATCCGCCTTAAGGGCATCTATATCAGCTAATTCAATGTTTGAGGCGATTTCATTAAAGCGTGTTCGCAGATCTTTTAAATTTTCTATTTTGCTTGCAATTGCGGCCTCTATATCTTTGCTCTCGTTTACTGATAATGTCTTCTCAGCCGCCAATTCCTTTATTTGGTTATTAAACTGATCTAATTGGAAATATGCCTTGTCTATCTCCAAATCTTTCAGATGCTGAAAAACCTCCTTATAGCGCCTTGCCTTTGCTGCTTGACGCTCCACAGAACCTATCTGACGCTTAACCTCAGCAATAATATCTGAGAGTCTTAATAAATTATCCTCGGTATATTTTAATTTATTTAGGGCCTCTTTTTTCTTGGCCTTATATTTAGTAATTCCTGCTGCCTCATCAAAAATCGCCCTTCTGTCTTCCGGACGCGAACTTAAAACAAGATCAATCTTACCCTGCTCAACCAAAGAATAAGATTCACTGGCGATTCCAGTGCCCATTAGAAGCTCATTTATATCCTTTAGTCGGACGCGGCTCTTATTTAGAAGATATTCGCTTTCTCCAGAACGAAAGAGTCGACGCGTAATAGTTATCTCTGAATAATCAACAGGAAAGAATTTACTTTCATTGGAAAAGGTTAAGCTAACCTCGGCAAATCCTAAAGCCGGCTTGCTGGAAGTGCCATTAAATATCACGTCCTCCATACTCACCCCGCGCATGGCCTTAACTGACTGCTCACCTAAAACCCAGCGTATTGAATCAAAGATATTACTCTTACCGCATCCATTTGGGCCGACTACTGCGGTAACGCCCGGTTCAAAATTCAAAACCGTCTTTTCCAAAAATGACTTAAATCCTAGAAGTTCTAATTTTTTAAAATACATATTTAACTTTTTAATCGGCCTCTAATCTGGAGGCTTCGGGGTTATGGTCTCATTTACCTTTATTATTTAAATTCAGAACTCCAAATACATATTTGGATATCTTTTCCTGGTCTTCCTTGGCAATATCCCTAAATTCAATACCTGCCTCATATTCTTCCTGGGCATCTTTGCCTCCAACCTTAAACATATCTATCCATACTATCTTGCCCGTTGTCTCGATTGGCTCTGATTGTTCTGGAAGAAATAATTTTAATTTCAATAAAGTATCTTTTTGGATGAGCGAATCTAAAAATAGGCAAATACCGCCTTGACTCAGATTTTTCGTAAAGGATCCAGTTCTATCGCCTCTGGATTCAATAATATCGTATTCAACCCTCACGCGTGTATCTAAACGAATGAATTTTCTTCTCTCCTGCATATTGAATCACCCCTTTTAACATACCGCAACTTTTAATCTATTTCAAGACTTCTCTGAATTTTTTTGTCAATACCGGAAGGATGTCAAATAAATCAGCAACTATGCCATAAGTAGCTACCTGCATTATTGGCGCATCCGCATCCTTATTTATTGCTACGATTATATCCGAAGACTGCATCCCAACGAGATGCTGGATTTGACCCGAGATTCCGCAGGCAATGTAAATCTTAGGACAGACTGTTCTTCCGGTTTGCCCCACCTGATGAGAATAAGGAATCCAATCTGCATCTACAGCAGCCCTAGATGCACCGACCGCAGCGCCTAATGCCTTTGCCAAATCCTCAATTAATTTAAAATTCTCAGGCGCCTTAAGTCCTCTGCCTCCGGAAACAATAATATCTGCCTCAGCCAGATTTACCTTGGAAGTTAAATCTGCAACAAATTTCAAAAGGCTTGTACGTGAATTTAAGAGCTCACTTCCTAAATCTTCCTTTATGAGCCTTCCTTTTCTTTGCTTATCGACAGCAGCTTCTTTCATTACCTTGTGTCTTACTGTTGCCATCTGAGGCCGGTTACACCTTGTAATAATCGTTGCCATAATATTACCGCCAAACGCAGGGCGAGTCTGAAGAAGACAACGACTTTCTCTGTCGATATCAAAACCAGTACAGTCAGCAGTTAAGCCTGTATTTAACTTAACAGCAACGCGCGATACGAGTGACCTACCGATAACTGTAGCCCCAGCAAGGAAAATCTCTGGTTTATATTTATTTATTAAATGAACCAAGGCATTGGTATAAGGCTCATCTAGAAAATCTTTTAATTTGGGATTGTCAATTACATATACCTCATCTGCTCCCCGGCTTATTAATTCTTGGCAACTTTTCTCTACATCGCTACCTAAAAGAACTGCAGCTAGCTTAACATTTAGAATATCAGCTAAATGCCTGCCTTCCCCTAGTAACTCATATACTACTGACTGAATAATACCGTTTTTCTGTTCGGCAAAAACCCATACACCCCTGTATTCTTTCAGATTCTGGCATCTTGTTTGTTGCTTCTCAATAACTATGGCTTCGAATTTGCAAGAATCAACACAGGCCCCGCAAAGCGTGCATTTATCTAAATCGATAATGGCCTTCTTATCAACAATAGTAATTGCATCAGGTGGACAGACCTTAACGCATAACGTACAGCCTGTACACTTATCTTTAATAACTTTTATTGACATCTTTTTAATTACGAATTTACTTACTCGATTTTGCTTGTAACACTGCGTCCTTTAATGCATCAACCAGCCTTTCTGCCACATCCTCTGCTTCGCCTTCGAATATTGCACCTTTAGGCCGGGGTGGAGGTGAAAATATTTTTACTACTTGTGTAGGTGAACCATCAAGGCCGATCTTATCTTTTTCAAGTTCTAGGTCCTTAACTGTTAAATGTCTTATTTCTGCTGATTTTGAACGCATCATATGCCGCAAGGAAGGAAGACGCGGCTCATTTATCTCTTTGACAACAGTTATTAGCGCCGGAAGGGGTGAGCTGATAACCTCAAAACCCTCTTCTGTTGACCTCTCAACAACACAATTGTCTGCTTCGATTTTTTCTATTTTTCTAACATACGTTACCTGGGGTATATCAAGATGCGTTGATATACCTGGTCCGACTTGAGCAGTATCTCCATCAGATGCCTGCTTACCACAGATAATTAAATCAAAAGGCGGTAGTTTCCTAATGGCGCAGGAAAGAATATAACTTGTTGCCCAAGTATCAGATCCTGCAAAGGCACGATCACTAATCAAGACTGCATCATCTACCCCTAAGGAAATTGCCTCCCGAAGTGCACTCTCTGCCTGAGGCGGACCCATACTTACAACAGTAACCTTAGCAGAGAATCTCTCTTTAAGACGCAGTGCTTCCTCAATCGCATACATATCAAAGGGGTTAATAATTGAGGCTACGCCCTCGCGAATCAAGGTATTAGTCTCAGGATTAATCTTTACATTTCCAGTTTCTGGAACCTGTTTTATACAGACAATGATATTCATCTTAAGGCTCGAAATCATGTGAAAGCGAGGTCTTTTTACACCTTAGAACAGAACCCGCTTTGTGAATCTTTCCATGCGTACTATTATTTCTTCTTTGCCTCTTTAATCAACTGCAAAGCAATTATACCGCGCTGAATTTGATTTGTGCCTTCATAGATCTGAGTAATCTTTGCATCTCGCATATATTTTTCCACAGGATAATCACGCATGTAGCCATATCCGCCTAAAATCTGCACAGCATCTGTGGTAACACTCATTGCGACATCTGAGGCATATAATTTTGCCATGGCTGACTCTTTAGCAACAGAGGTCTTGCCTGCATCTACCATACGTGCAGTAGCATATACGAGTGCCCTGGCAGCCTCAACCTTAGTAGCCATATCTGCAAGCATAAATTGAATACCTTGAAAGCTTGAAATTGATTTTCCAAACTGAGTGCGGCCTTTAGCATAATTAACTGCCTCATCAAGTGCACCTTGGGCAATCCCAAGCGCCTGGGCTGCAACACCAGGTCTACTCATATCAAAGGTCTTCATCGTAACTATAAAACCCATACCCTCCCTGCCTAAGAGATTTTCTTTTGGAATCTTACAATCAGCAAATATAAGCTCCCGGGTTGAAGAAGCACGTATACCCATTTTCTTTTCTTTCTTACCAAAGGTAAAACCCGGAGTATCCTTTTCCACAATAAATGCAGATGCGCCCCTTGCGCCTTTCTTTTTATCGGTCATGGCAATAACTACATACACATGCGCATCACCGCCATTGGTAATAAAATGCTTGAGGCCGTTTAAAATATAATGATCGCCCTCTTTTTTAGCCGTGGTTTCAATCGCAGATGCGTCAGAACCGGCATTTGGTTCGGTTATGCCAAAGGCAGCCAAATACTCTCCCCTTGCCAGGAGAGGCAGATACTTCTTCTTCTGCTGGTCATCTCCATAAAGTAATATTGGAAAGGTACCTAAGGCACTTGCCGCATAGCAAACTGCAATTCCACCGCAGGCCTTTGAAAACTCTTCTGTCGCAAGGCATAATTCTAATACGCCTGCGCCCATTCCACCAAATTCTTGTGGTATGTAGAGTCCGAAAAGGTCTGATTGGGCGATGATCTTCATAATCTCATGAGGGAATTCCTCGCTCTCATCCAGTTCTGCAGCATAAGGCTTAATCTTATCCTTTGCAATCTGAGCGCATAAGCCTCTAATCATATTCTGTTCATCAGTAAGTAGATAATCCACAAAACCTCCTATTTTTAATATTAAATTTTCTTCAGCAAGGCTATTTCTTTACAGTCTGGAAATTTAGGACAATTACAACATTCTAGCCAGATTTTATGAGGCAACTTTAGCCTATTTATCCTTCTAAATCCAAACTTCTTAAAAAATTTAGGTACATAGGTTAAAACGAATATATTTTTTATACCTAAACTCCTGGCCTCTTCCATGGCCTTTAAGACAAGAGCGCTTCCAATACCGCGGGAGCGAAATCTGTTGATAACTGCCAAAGACTTAATTTCTGCTAAATCGCCCCAGGATATGTGTAAAGCACAGCAGGCAGTAATCCTTTTATTAGCCTCATTAACAAATACCCAAAAATCGCGTATATTCTCATATAATTCATTTAATGAACGCGGCAGCATATAATCGTCTTTCGCGTGCTGATTAATTAAAGTATGCAGTGCCTTTATATCTCTGATAGTTGCTTTTCTAATCATGGTAATTATTAAATAATAAAACTAGAAAATTATATAATAAAAGTTTAAGTATTGCAATATATTATAAAAAATAAGGTAAAAATCTGCCTAGTTTTCTTCTAGCGACTGTTCGAGATTTGCAACGAATTCTTTTATCTCTTTATCATCAGGGGTTATTTTCTGCGCTAAGCGGGAAATTTTCAACGCCTTTTCCTTCTCGCCTAACTTAAGATATGTCTTAGCTAAGAGCAAACGAAGATAAGACTTCCTAAGGCCGTAAGTATAGGCAAGACGCAAATGCCTCAAGGCATCATCAAACTTACCCTGATTAAGAAATGCCTTACCAAGATAATAATGAGCCTCCCTTGAAGAAGGATAAATCTTTAAGGCCTCCTCTGCTTCAGAAATAACAGCTTTATCTAGGCCGACAGCATCAAGTAACCTTGCACGCAAAATATATGGGTCAGGAACAACTACACCTAGAGTGAGACGCAACATGTCAACCGGTGATGCCTGCCAATTTTTTAAATCAACACTTAAGGACCTAATCAACTTGGCATTAGCAGTTGTTTTCCTCAAGAATACAACTCCGCTTTCATCAAAAAATACTAATTGCCACTCGGGATGCTCATAGAACATCTTGAAGGCTTTTTTGGGAATAAAGGAAGTAGAATTATTTAAAAGAGCAGTATTTATATTAAATTTTTCTACCTGGGTATCAAAAATTTCTTTATCACCAGCCATAATTTTAAGGTAGTTATCAAAAAATTCACTACTATAAAGTTCAGTGCGTCCATCAATAAAGACTTTATATTCAGGATAAGCATGGAAGATAAGATATGCCCCGGAATTAAAATCATTGAAGAGATTTGCTGGTAAGTTATTATCACGCATAAAATCTATGCATGCCTTTGGATAGCGATACCCTATTAGATCTGAAAGATGGCTCTTCATCTCATAATCCTTAAAATCATAGTAACGCCTGAACATGGATCCATAGCTGATCTTTGCCATAAATACAATTAACACGCAAATAATGAGGCCCTTAATAGCTATATCCAGTTTGCTTGAGAAGACATTAATCCTTACCTTGCTTTTAACAGAATGATCAATCTCATTCAATCTAGATATTACTATTAGATAAGCGGCAAAACTCAAAAAAGTAATATTGCGTTGTACCACCAAACCAAAGGGGAGAAAAAATGCAAATAATAAAATATGAGAAATGTCTAACTTTCGCCAATTAAATAATAAACTAAACAGACTAATCAGAACTAAAATGTTAAACTGCGTACTTCCTACAAAGGCATTCCCTTTAAGGGGGAAAGCACTTACAAGCTCTGCCACGCTTTTAAATGCATAATGAGCCTGACCTAAGACTATATCTTTTAATATGAGGAAGGGATAAACTACGCCGATAAATCCATGCGGGTTAATAAAACAAACAAGTAATACTAGAAAAAGGAGTTTAATCAATCTATGAAAACTCCTATCCTCCAATTTGCCGGTTTGCGACCATTGGGCTGGAAGAAAAGGCAAGAATCTTCTAAAGACCTCGGCGATAATAAAAATAAGTATTAAAAGCGGACCTAAGAAAAAATAACCATGGGAATTCACCCAGAGAAACTGCCAGAATATCAAGATATAGATAACATTAGTGCCCTTATTAAACTTTAATTGATGCAAGAATATGCTAAAGAACAGTAAGCTCAATATATCCGGCCTCAGGTTGAATCTAGTATAAGTAGCAAATATTACCAAGATAGACAATAATACCGTCGTAATCATATGTTGGTTGTCTTTAAATCCAATCAAAAACAACACAAGAAAGGCTAAGGCAACAAATAGTGTCTGTAAGAATATCAGGCCGCTTATATCAAAATATTTGTACATTAAATAAACGGCAACCTGAAATAGCCATTCGTGATTTATCCAGCGCTTTCCGGATAAAGTAAATGAATAAGGATCAGAGCCTGAGACGCGCATGTCCTTGATAATCTCTTTTCCGGTTCTCAAATGCAGCCAGATATCTGTATCAAAGATACCGCTGGTTGCCTGAACAATCACAAATAATACAAGAATAATGCTTAATGCCGAGGTTGCATATTTATTAATTTTTGGAATTATATTTTTGTTCATTTTTGGCTCCTATATAAATCAAATGAAAAATGACAGGCGCTGAAATGGCCTTTTTCTTTCTCTTCTAATTTAGGTTCAACACTAAAACATTTATCCTTTGCATAGGGGCAGCGTGAATTAAAAATACAGCCAGAGATTTTCCTAAATCGTGGTATATCTCCTTTAAGTTTACTCCTCTTATCCCTTGCGGCCAAGAGTAAAGACTCTGTATAGGGATGCAGGCTTCTTTTAAAAATATCAAGGGCTTGCGCCTTCTCCATGATTTTGCCCAAATACATAACCAAACAAGCATCGGAAAAATTCTTAACCACAGCCAAATTATGAGTTATAAACAAAAAACTCAAACTAAGCTTTGTTTGTAAACTTTTGAGCAGATTTAAAATCTTTACCTGGATTCTAACGTCTAAGGATGAAACCGGCTCATCAAGAACAATAATTTTTGGACCTGAGGCTAGGGCCCTGGCTAAACTAATCCTTTGACGCTGACCGCCGGAAAATTCTTTTGGAAAGCGAAAACGCGAGCCTGAATCAATATCTACCAAGTCTAGGAGTTCTATAACACGCTCCTTAGGAGATTTGTGAGAAGACATCTTATGGATTAAGAGTGGCTCCAAAATAATATCCTCTATACGCATTAGAGGATTAAGTGAATTGTAGGGATTTTGAAAAACCATCTGAACATCTTTACGTAAATTCTTAATTTGGCTTCCAAAGATAATATCTCCGGAGGTGGCTGGAATCAATTTTAGAATAAGTTTTGCAACGCTAGTCTTACCGCAGCCGCTTTCGCCGACAATAGCTAGAGTTTGAGAAGATTCAAGAGAAAAATCAAGATCATCAACAGCCCTAATCTCAATTCTTTCCCTTGAGAAAAAATTCTTCTGTATGTAATAATATTTTTTAAGGTTTGAGGCTTTAAGTAAAGCTTCTTTCATAGTCTGCTAGTAATCATGCCTGCATTTAACAGCTCTTTAGTATAGGCCTCTTTAGGATGCGCAAATAACTCCTTGGTCTTTTTTAATTCTATCAATTTTCCCGCATAAATTACTGCTGTCTCATCAGCAAGAAAACGCACTAAGGATAGATCATGGGTAATAAAGATTATAGACAGACCCAGCTTTTGCCTTAACTCTGCCAGCAATTCCAAAATCGAGGCCTCTATTGTTACATCAAGATTAGAGGTTGGCTCATCTGCAATAAGAAGTTTAGGCCTAGAGGCCAAGGCCAAAGCAATCATCACCCTCTGATTCATACCTCCGGAAAATTGATGTGCATAGAATTCAAGATGCTCCTTTGGATCTGGTATTTTTACAAGTTCAAGCAGTCTATGGGCTTCATCTTTAGCATATTTACGGCTTAAATTTCTAGAGTTCATTATAGTCTCAATAAGTTGGCCGCCGATACTTATAACTGGATTTAGTGCTGCGGTTGCATCCTGAAATATATATCCGATTTGCTTACCGCGAATAGCCTCTAATTGTCTATCTGTCAATTCTAAGATATTCTTACCTTGATAAATAACCTTACCGCTTATGAATTTGGCGTTATCAGGTAAGAGTTTTGCAATACTCATTGCCAAAGTAGTTTTACCACAGCCACTTTCACCTACAATACCCAAAGCGCCACCTTCGCATAACGTGAGGCTTATGCCTGTTAACGCATCTAGCCTTCCTTCTCTGGCGTAATAAGAAACACTCAAATTTTCTATTCTTAATATATCGCTCATTGCTTCTGCCAATTTCTTAATCCTTCACCCAGCATATTATAACCGAGTATGGTGATAAAAATAGCGAGTCCGGGAAAAAGAGTAAGCCACCAGGCAACGCCTAATGTAGATTTTGCTTCAATAAGAATATTACCCCAGGAAGGCGTAGGCGGCTGAACGCCAATGCCTAAAAAACTCAAAGAAGATTCTACAAGAATCGCATATGCCATGCCTAAGATAGCTGCTACCACAACCGGTCCAAATGCATTAGGCAGGAGATGCTTGAGTATAATCCGCATATTGCTGGCTCCGATTACGTGGGCGGCCTGAATAAACTCACGTTCTTTTAGACTTAAGACTTGTGCACGTACAATACGAGCAACTCCCATCCAGCTTGTAAGACCGATAATGATCATAATATTAGTTATCGACGGTTCTAAAATCGCTACTACTGAAAGTATCAAGAAGAATGTCGGAAAACACAACATCAAATCAACAAAGCGCATTATCACCGAATCAATCCATTTACCATAAAAGCCTGCGATTGAACCTACGGTGCATCCGATTATTGTAGAAATCCCTACAGCTATAAAACCTACTTTGAGTGAAACCCTTGAACCAAAAAGCATACGCGAGAATAAATCCCTACCCAAAGAATCAGTACCCAAAATATGTTCACTTGAAGGCGGCATTAAAATACTGTCGACATCAATCTGGGAAAAATCATAAGCTGATAAGTAAGGTGCAAAAAAAGCACAAACTGCCAGCAGTAAAACAATTAGTAGGCCAAAAACTAATAATTTATTTCTTAACATTTTTCCTTTCTTTATCGCTGATAGCGTATACGAGGATCAACCCAGGCATAGGTAACATCAGCAATCAGATTGCCAGCCAAGGTAAAGATACTACCCAAAACGAGCAAACCCATAATCGAAGGATAATCTCGACTCATCACTGATTCAAAGAATAATCTTCCCATGCCCGGTATAGCAAATATTGTCTCAAAAATTACGCTACCACCAATTAATCCCGGAATAGATAGTCCTAAAATTGTAATTATCGGAATTAATGCATTCCGCAGGGCATGATTATATATTACCCTTGTTTCACTCAGGCCTCTTGCACGTGCTGCAATTACATAATCAGCTTTTATTACCTCCAGCATGCCTTGACGCATATAACGTGAAATCCCAGCCAGGCCTCCAAAGGCAGAAACAAATACAGGTAATATTAAATGCTTACTAACATCGAAGAATTTCATCATCGGTGTTAAAAATTCAAAATCAATGGATTTGATTCCAGATATAGGTAACCACCTTAAATGAACGCCAAAAAGACTCATCAAAAGTAGGGCCAACCAAAAACTAGGCATGGCAAATCCCACAAAAACAAAGATAGTGCTACTCTTATCAAATAGACAGCCCTCTCTTAAGGCTGATTTTATTCCTAAGGGTATGGCAACGATAAGAATGAGAGCCAATGATAGCACGTTAATCAACAATGTTATGGGCACTCTTTCTTTTATCTTATCCCAAACTGGCCGATCATCCAAAAATGAGTTACCAAAATCAAAACGTATAAGGCGCAAAAACCAATCTCTGTACTGGATATGCAGCGGCTTATCCAGGCCGTAGAGTTTTGCAAGTCGCGCTCTGACTTCTAGGCTAACCTTGGGATTAAAATCCGACGCAATTGTCGTAGGCCTGCCTGGGGCAAGATGAATCACTAAAAAAGAAATTAATGTTATACCAATAAATAAAGGAATTAAAATCAATATTCTTCTTATTAGATAATTAATCATCTTTTAATTCTAGAGCGGATATATTTTTGCTCTGAGTCAGGAACCCACCATTTTATAAAATTATATCCTATACCCAAGGGTTCTGGTTTTATGCCCTTAAAGCGTTTATGGACTATTGGAAGTGAATCCGGAACATAGAGAAATATATAAGGAGCATCTTCATATATAATTTCGTGGATTTCTTTATATAATCTGGCACGCTCAGCCTGATTAAATGTCCGCCTCCCCTTTACCAATAAATCATCCACCTTCTTATTATTATAAGAGATGAAATTAAATTCTCCTTCTCGCGTCTTAGAAGAATGCCAGATATCGTAATTATCAGGATCGCGCGATAAAGACCAACCCAATAGAACAGCGTCAAATTTTCTCTTGTCGATAAATTCACTGATGAACGCAGACCATTCAATAATCTTGATCTTAACCTTTATACCAATATCAGCCAATCTTTTTTGGATAATCTCGGCAACTGCCTTTCTCTGCTCATTTCCCTGATTTGTGATAATCGTAAATTCAAAGCGCTTGCCTTCCCTATCCAGCCAGCCATCTCTATCTGTATCCTGCCAGCCTGCTCCTTTAAGTAAATGCCTTGCCTTATCCTGATTAAAGTCCCTGACTGAGATATCCTGATTATAAGCCCAGGAATCAGGCACAAAAGGCCCTGTGCAAACCCTTCCTAATCCTAAAAGAACACCTTTGATTATCTCATTCTTATCTAGGGCATAGTCGAGTGCTTGGCGTACTTTTTTATCTTTAAAAAGGGGGTTCTTCAAATTAAATCCAAGATATGTAAAGCCAAAACTTGGCAGCCTGTATTTATTAAATGTATTTTTAAAAAAGGCAGTATCAGTCTGGCGCTTGTATTGAAATGGTGTAAGGCCTGATAAATCTACGCCTTCTACCTGAGCCTCTAAAAACAGCGTTGCCTGATCTGGTATAATGCGATAGATGTAACGGTCAATAAAAGGACGACTCTGGAAATAAGCCTCATTTGCCTCTAAGACAATTTTCTCTTGCGTCTTCCAGAATTTGAATTTATATGGCCCTGTGCCAATGGGATTGCGTGAAAAAGAGGTATTATTAAAATCTTCATTTTCTAATATGTGTTTAGGCATGATACCCATGCCCCAGCTTGAAAGCCCTGGTGAGAATGGCTCTTTATATGTAACCTTTAGTGTATATTCGTCAATAACTTCAATGGCTTTGACTTTTTGGAAGTCTCCGCTATAAGGCGTCTTTACATCCGGATCAATTAATTTCCTAAAAGTGAATTCAACATCTCTTGCACTAAAAGGTGTTCCATCATGCCAACGTACATTCTTCCTTAATTTAAAAATAATTACCAGGCCGCCTTCGGCAATCTGCCAACTCTCTGCCAAGTCCCCAATCAAATTAATATCCTTATCATATTTTATCAAGCCATTAAACACTAGGCCAACAATATCTCCAGAGGCTGAATCTGATGCTAGTATAGGAATGAGCGAACGCGCATCGCCGATAGAACCAACTACAATAGTATCTCCAGTATCTTTCACCTCTTGAGCGGAAGTTAGACAATGTGAAAATAAAAAACATGTAATTATAAAAACTGCTATTTTCTTCATAAAATAAAAAGCTACCATTCTTAAGTGGTAGCTAAACATTTTGAATTAAAGACATGTTTAAAGTTTTACTCTTTAGGCTCTCCAACCGCATCCAGGATTTCGTTATCAGCAGCCACGCCTTCTGCGACGACTTCTTTAAGCTCAGGTGGGCTGACCTCCTCTTGCTTTGTGATCTCATCAGCCTTACTTTTAGTTTCTGGAATCTCAACTCTTTCCATCAAGGATTTAGACTGTTGCTTGGAAACATAAGCCAAAGTCAGGCAGCTTGTAATAAAAAGGATTGCCATGACAGTTGTCAGACGCACCATAAAGGCATTTGTCTTAGTGCCGAAAATAGATTCTGCAGCGCCTCCAAAGGTTTCTGCTAAACCACCACTCCTACCTGACTGCACTAAAATCACCACAATCAGCAAGATTCCAATAATTGCATGTATAGTAATTAAGATACCGTACATCTTTTTACAATTTGGGAAAATGATTCAATCCCTAAACTTGCTCCTCCAACCAAGGCGCCATCAATATCAGCTGCCTTCATTAAATCTGCTATATTCTCTGGCTTGACACTGCCTCCATACTGAATTCTTACCGAACTTGCTACCTCTTTATTATACCATTTTTCAAGCAGTGAGCGTAGGAATTTATGGACTTCTTGGGCCTGAGCACTTGTTGCGGTTTTTCCTGTGCCGATTGCCCAAATAGGTTCATAGGCAAATACGATCTTTTTTACTTGAGCCTCCTTGATATCTTTCAACGCTGCCTGCAACTGTCTCTGCACCACATCATAAGTCTGATTAGCCTCTCTCTGTTCTAATTTCTCACCGATACAACAAATAGGCGTAATCTCTGCCATTAATGCAGCCTTAATCTTATTGTTAACTGCCTCGTCTGTTTCTTGAAAGTGTTGCCTTCTTTCAGAATGGCCTAAAATCACGAAGCTAACGCCGACATCCTTAAGCATCGAAGCTGAGATCTCTCCTGTATAAGCACCTTCATCTTGCCAATACATATCCTGTGCACCCAATTTGATGCTAGAATCAGCTAAGACCTCAGATACTTCACTCAGTGCTGTATAAGTAGGACAAACAACAATATCCGCGCCTACGAAATCAGATAGCTCCCTCTTTAGGCCATTGACCAACTCAATAGCCTGAGGTATGGTCTTATACATTTTCCAGTTTCCAGCTATTATCGGCTTTCTCATTATCTATCTCCTACTTATCGCTTAAGGCAGCAATACCAGGTAATGTTTTTCCCTCCATATACTCTAAAGAAGCGCCGCCACCTGTAGAAATATGAGTAATTTTATCAGTCAGGCCAAAAAGACTTGCAGCTGCTGCTGTATCTCCACCACCAAGGATTGTAGCCGCATCTAACTCAGTAATATAGGTCATTATCTCCTTTGTGCCGCGGCTAAAAGCCTCAATCTCACTCACTCCCAAAGGTCCATTCCAAAGCATGGTCTTTGCGTCTTTTAATTCATCTTTAAATATCTCTATACTCCTGGGACCAATATCTAAACCCATAAGATCAGATGGTAAATTTAATCCTTTAATTAATTGCGCAGAGCCAGGATTATCAATTGCTGTTGCAGCTATATGATCAACAGGCAGAACTATTGCTTTGTTCTGTTTTTTCGCTAAATCAATTATATTTTTTGCAAAATCAAGGCGTTCTTTATCAAGCAGTGATTTTCCGATTTCAACGCCAACTGCCTTTAAAAACGTATAAGCCATACCGCCGCCAATCAGAAATTTTTGAGCTTTGGGCAGGAGATTTTCGATTACAGCGATTTTATCCGAAACTTTCGCACCGCCTAAAATCACAACAAAAGGCAATTCCGGATTTGCCAAAGTATCTCCTAAGTATTTAATCTCCTTTTCCAGTAAAAACCCTGCTGCAGATTTAAGGTGATGCGTTACGCCTTCGGTAGAGGCATGTGCGCGATGCGCGCTACCAAAGGCATCGTTTACGAATAAATCGCCAAGTTTAGCTAAACCCTTAGCAAAATCAGAATCATTCTTTTCTTCTTCTTTATGGAAACGAAGATTCTCAAGAAGAATTACTTTTTCTCTGGAATCGGCTATAGCTTTTTCAACAGCTTCACCAACACAATCATCAAGCTTTAAAACAGGCTGACTTATGAGCGCCTCAAGCCTAGCTGCAACTTTATCCATTTTTAAGCTATCTTTAATTTCTCCCTTAGGCCTCCCTAAATGAGACATGAGTATCAACTTTGATACGCCATTATCTAAGGCATACTTAATAGTAGGCAAGCTTGCTCTTATACGAATGTCATCTGTAATGTTTCCCTGCTTATCTTGAGGAGCATTAAAATCAACCCGCACTAAGAGGCGCTTATCTTTTAAGCTTAAATCTGAAATTGTTAACTTTGCCATTTATTACTATGCTCCTGTCTTTATCTACAATCCCTTACTAACCAAAAGCTCTAACAAATCCACTACCCTGTTAGAATAACCCCATTCATTGTCATACCAACCCACAACCTTAACAAAATTCTTATCCATAATCATAGTTGAATCTGCATCAAATATGCAAGAGGCAGTATTGCCAATAATATCACTGGATACTATTGGATCTTCTGTATATTCTAAGATCCCTTTCATAGCGCCTTGGGAGGCTTGTTTCATTGCAGCGTTGATCTCTTCTTTTTTAGCATCCTTTTTAAGAATTGCCACGAAATCAACAATAGAACCAACCACAACCGGAACACGCATTGCCATTCCGTTTAATCTTCCACTAAGTTCAGGAATAATCTTACCCACAGCCTTGGCTGCTCCTGTAGTCGTGGGAATAATATTTACGGCTGCAGCGCGTGCACGCCTTAGATCTTTATGAGGAAAGTCCAGAATACACTGATCATTAGTGTAGGCATGTATGGTTGTCATCAGCCCTTTTTCTATACCAAAGCTATCTTGCAATACTTTAACCATGGGTGCTAGACAATTTGTAGTGCAGCTTGCATTTGAGACGATTTTATCCTCTTTTTTCAAGGCCGCTTCATTAACACCAATAACAATCATATTATCAATTTCATCTTTTGCCGGAACAGTGAGGATTACCTTTTTTGCCCCTGCCTCTAAATGAAGAGCTATTTTTTCCCTTTCTCTAAATACGCCCGTAGATTCAATAACAATATCTACGCCTAGCTCCCTCCAATTGAGCTCAGCAGGATTCTTTATTGCGCTAATCTTGGTCTTTTTACCATTGACAACAATTGCATCTGCCTCAGGCTCAACTGTGCCGTCGAATTTACCATAAGAAGAATCGTATTTCAATAAATGAGCTAAGGTCTTAGCATCCGTAAGGTCATTGATTAATGAAACCTCTAATCCTTTTCTTTTATTAATGACTTTAAACACATTTCTGCCGATTCTTCCAAAGCCGTTGATTCCTACTTTAATAGCTCTTCCTGACATGTACTTCCTCCTTTAATAATTAGATAACTTAAGGAATCCATAAAATATACTCTTTAAATCTCAAGCTTCGTTCAGTCTATTATATTATTTTTTCTTCTCCTGTCTATTAAAATTTAAGAAAATTATAACTTTATCTCTTTTCCCCCATTCAAAACCAGCTACCCTAGTCAGGCGCGGGAACAATTCTATATGCCAATGATAATCCTGCTCAATTGTCTGCCAGTATCCTTTGCGAGGAAAACGGATCCTTACTTAATTCTCCCATCTTTCCATTTCCCTCTTTAGTTAATTATCCCAAAAAATCACCTAGTGAAATTCTTGACCCAGCAATAAATTCCTCTGGCCTCATGCGTCTTGAATTCTCTGGCTGCACCTCTTCTATCTTAAGGACACCGTGAGCACAAGCAACAGAAATCAAGCCATCGCTTAAACTAACTACTTCTCCTGGCTTTGCCGAAACAGATTCAGGAAAGACTTTGGCAGCAAAGATTTTAAGGCGCTTTCCTTTAAAATATGTAAAGGCAACTGGCCAAGGCAGACAACCCCGAATCTGATGATGGATAGCAACAGCATCAATATTCCAATTTATGACACCATCGTTTTTCTCCAATTTCGGAGCAAAAGTAGCACATGATGAATCCTGTTTAGAAAAGGTAATCTTTTTCTCTTTAATCAAATCCAAAACCTCAAGAATCTTTTTGCCAGCAAGCACACTAAGTTTAGCCTCTAAAGTTATAGCATTATCATCTGCCTCTAGCAGAATCTCCTCCTGAGCAACAATATCTCCTTCATCTATTTTCTCATTCATTCGAATAATAGTTATACCGCTTGAAGTTTCTCCGTTTATAATTGCCCATTGGATAGGGGCAGCTCCCCGATACTTAGGAAGTAACGAGGTATGGATATTTAAAGCAAAACTGCGCGGTATATCTAAAATTTTTGCTGGTAAAATTTTACCATAGGCAACAACAATAAATATATCAGCCTCTAACCCTGCAAGCTTATCTAAAAAGGCTTTATCGGATAAATCATCAACAGCTAAAACATCCAATGCCTTGGTTTCAGCAAAAATCTTAACAGGCGTAGAATGCAGCATAAGATGCCTGCCTGATTTTTTATCAGGCTGGGTAACTACACAGCTCGGGATATAGCCAGCCTTTAGTAAAGTGCTTAGTATCTCAACCGAAATCTGAGCACTTCCAAAAAATATTATTCTCAAATCTTGCTTACTCATATATCTACATTAACTCCGATACTAACTGCCTTGCCAGCCTTTAATTTAGGTAATAACCCGGAAACAATGCGATTCATCTCCTCCACTTTAGCTGTTTTAATCAAGATTTGCAATCTAAATTTTGAACGCAATTTAAACGGAATATCTTCAATAGGAGAAAATACTTCTATATGCCTTTCTCTCGCAACGCGATTTTTCAATAGTTTGAACAATTTTTGGGAAGTCAAATTTAACTCTTCTAGCTTCGCAGATTTTAAATTTAATGCAATCAGATGCCTGTAAGGTGGGAGGTTCAAGCTCTTTCTATCATTTAACTCTGCCTTAATAAAAGCCTCATAATCCCCCTGATTAAGACAGCTAAATACACGATGTTCGCATATATAAGTCTGAACAACTAACTCATCTTTTGCTAAGGCGCGCAAATGCAGTAAAATCCTAAAGGCCTCTTCGCTAGAGCGAAGCTGGGCAAGATTTAATATATTATCCATGGAAACAACAGCACATAAATCTATATCTTCTTTTATAAGGCCTTCTTTTAACCCGAATTGACTAGTGATAATTATGTTTGATGAAGAGGCCTCAGCCTTGGCCTCCAAGGAATCAAGACAGGTAATTTTAACTCCGGGAAATAAACGATGCGTTTCACTTTCAAGGCGTTGAATACCAAAACCGCCAAAATATATGAGATTAAAATTGCACTTTGGGCAGACCTTAGGCTCATCTATTTTATAATTACAATGAGGACACTGCATCGTCTTTGTATGATAATAGTAAATAAGATGACTGCTGCAGCGAGCACACTCAAGTGAATGTCCGCAACTCTTGCATCGTAAAAATGTAGCAAAGCCTCTGCGGTTAAGAAAAATCAAAATCCTTTTTTCCTGTTCTAGGTAATTCCTGATGCGTTCAGTAAACGGCAAAGAGAATAGATTGCCTCCTCTAGGCAACCTTTGATATCTCAAATCAATTATCTTTGTTTTAGGCAACCTAGCTTTATCTGTCTGTTCTGAGATAAACTTAAATTTATTCTTTATCGTAGAATGAAATACTTCCGCACTGGGTGATATGCTTGAAAGCACCAACATAGCTTGCCTGTCCTTGGCCAGCATTATTGCAACATCCCTGGCATTATAGTAAGGTCTGGTCTCCTGCTTATAAACAAAATTGTCCTCAGAATCTATGATAATCAAGCCAATATTAACTAAGGGAGAGAATATTGCAGCGCGTGAGCCAACTACTATATCCGCTTCAGACGATTTAATCGAAAGCCAAGCAAGAAACGCCTCCTTTTTACTTAATCTACTGTGCAAACAGATAATACGTGCCCCCTTGAAAATGCTCCTTAAGCGCTTGACCCAAACGTCGACTAAAGAAGTATCAGGCAAAAGAAATATAACCTGCTTATTTTTCTCCAGCGCCTCTTTGATTCTTTCTACGAAAAACTCGCTCTTTTTTTCTTCATCGATACTGCGATAAACAAACCCAGAAAATTTCTCTTTAACTTTTGGCCTCTCTTCTGGCTCTTTTGGAAACTTATAATCTAGAGGAATCTGCCTTCCTTTTCTGATTAAGTCCGGAAGTGCTGCCTCAATCATCTCGCCAAGCGAAGAACAATAATAAGAGGAGATCTTAGACATTAAAGATAAAAAATGACCTGGCAAGATTGGCGCCTCATCTATTAAGGAAATAATAGGGTTGAGTTTCTTAATCTGCGATTTATCCGTCAATGCCTGAACATAACCAATCATATTGCGTCTATTAAAAATTATGTTCACACGAGAGCCTGCCTTTATTTTTTTTCTTAAATTCTCAGGGATAGAATAATCAAAGCTTTTTGATAGCGGCAGGCCCAAAACAACTTTAGCAATTAATTTATCTGACATGTTCCTTTAGAAATGAAATTATCCTAGAATTTGCATCGCATCTTGCGTAGCGAGCTAAATTTTGCTTCAAGACAGTCAAACCCTTAGGATCCTGCGAAAATTCAAGCAACCTTTGAATGACTGCGCTTTCTCTTCTCTCATAAAAGGCACAACCTAAAGTGGTAAAAACTTCAATATTGGCTGCCTCCTGACCTCCGATACGCGAAATAAAACACATCGGGATTTGTGCAATGAGCGACTCTGTTACTGTCAGGCCTCCTGCCTTAGTAATAATAACATCGCTACAAGCTAAGAAATCAGCCATATTACTAACAAGTGGATATAAAATTAGGTTATTTGATCCTATCTTTTCTAAACTGTGTAGCAATTTTTTATTCTTACCGCAGATTACTATCGTCTGCATATTATCCTTCAAAACGCTGGCGATTCTGCCTAAACAATTCAGGCCGATAGCGCCAGTTACAAGCAGGGCAGTAAATTTATTAGGATTGACTCCTGTAATCTCAGCGGCTACCTGGCGGCTCTTTAGATTCAAAAACGATTTATCTACCGGAATACCCAAATCAAGGATCTTATCCTTTTCAATGCCTTTTTTAATTAAAATATCCTTTAAAAATTGGAGGCCGACTATGAATTTATCAACTCCATCATTTAACCAAAAGCCATGGATGGTATAATCAGTTATAATTGATATATGGAAGGAATCTATCTTCTTTCTCTTTTTTAAATTGGATAATACTTCGCTAGATAAAAAATGGGTGCTTAAAACAACCTGGGGGTTATTTTTATTTAAAAAGCATACAAATCTCTTCGTCATCAAAGAGTTGCTGGCTCTTCTTAATAAGTTTATAAGCTTGGAGAGTATTCCTAAATTTGTCAGCCAATAAAAAAATGACCAAAGCCAAGAAATACGACTTATCAGAAAAATATATCCTTTTGAATAGGTGAATTTAAAAAAGGAGGGCGTGAAATCTAGAATATCAACAAGAGATGATTCTTGCTTTAGGCTATCGTCTAAACTTTCATAAATTGCTTCTGCTGCCCTACGATGGCCAGCTCCGGCACTCGCATAAACAATAAGAAGTTTCATGCATTAGTTTTTAATATGAATTTTGTAGCTTCTAATAAATTTTTGAACACGTAGTCAGGTCTTCCTGAGCGCTTAGCCATAACCCTTCGCCTATCCCTTCCGCTTAAAACTAGAATAGTCTTCAGGTGGCTGCGCTTTCCCATAACTATATCCTTGGCAATATCATCTCCTATTAAATAAGAAGATGTACGGTCAATTCTTGAATCAAGAGATTGCATTGCCTTTTTTACTGAGGCGGTCTTGGGCTTGCGACATGCGCAATTTGTCTCTGGTAAATGAGTGCAATATAAGACCTTTCTTATGCTTCCGCCTGCCCTCTTAATATTTAACAGCATCTTATGGGTAATTGCCTTAAGTGCAGCCTTTGTGTATATCTTTTTTGCCACGCCAGCCTGATTAGAGATGATAAATATAATGAATCCTGCCTCTGTTAGCTTCTTAATAGCTCTTAATGAACCCGGGATAAGCTTAAAAGAGCGCAGACTTGTCACGTATTTTCTTCTTCCTGGATACCTGTTGATTACGCCATCACGATCAAGGAAAATTACCTTTTTCTTCTTAGGCTTCGAATGTTTGGTTAGAATCTTTTTTTTCATTGCCGGAACTTTAAGGATATTAGATGAAAAAACGCTTATTCGTCTTCACCCAATCAACTAATCTAGCAATACCATCTTTAACGCCTATCTTGGGTTGCCAAGAAAGTCTTTCTTTTATTTTATCTATATCTGAAATATATACCTTCTGGTCACTAGGGCGCCAATCGCCAAAAGAAAGATTAGGGTCTTTACCGCTAATCTCTTTCAGCTGCTTGATGAATTCAAGCAGTGATATTGTATTATTGGGACCACCGCCAATATTAAAAACTCCGCTAGATAAATCACTATCAATAAAGGCATCGTATGCCCCAACAAGATCTTCAACATATAAGAGGTCTCTAACCTGCTTACCATCACCAAAAATAGTTATTGGCCTATTAAAAAGCGCTGCAATAATAAACCAAGCAACCCAACCCTGATCTTCAAATCCAAATTGTCTGGTTCCATATATGCAGCTCATACGAAATACTGCTGTGCGCATACCATAGATATGGGCGTACTCCTGAGTATAAAGATCACCCACCAGCTTTGATACTCCATAAGGAGTATGAGCTGTTAAGTCTGTAAGTATATCTTCATTAATGCCTTTAATTTCCTTAAAACAATAACGAGTATCCTTCTCCTCTATAGGGAGTTCACTTACATTCTCGCCATAAACTTTATTGGTCGAACAATAGATAAAGGTTGCATGCTTGCAAATTTTTCTCGTGCACTCTAATATATTGAGCGTACCAAAGGCGTTAATACTAAAATCTTCCCTAGGATCTTTTACAGAGGCAAGTACGCCAGGTTGACCAGCAGTATGGATAACAACATCAACCCCCTTGCCTAAGGCCTTTAGGCAATCGGATTCTACCCTTACATCACCTTTAATGCACTTAATATTATTAAGTTTTTTTAGATAATTCCAATTAAACTCTACTGATTTTTTGTCATATCCGAAAATTTTTGAACGCATGAGATTATCAAGGGCAATAACCTCATTTCCTTTCTTGGCAAAGTATTCTGCTGCGTGTGAACCAACAAGACCAGCTCCACCTGTAATTAAAATTCTCAACTTTTATACCCCCTTATTACGTACTATCTCCCTGTATTTTAGATAACTTAAAAACTGATATAATCCAGCACAGAAGGCTACAACAAATCCCCAGAAGCCACCTTTAAATCCTTTCTTTCCAAAGAAACTGCGCATAAATCTGTCAAAACTACGCCAGAGAAAGTGCCCTAAACGCATTGGCTTAGCCTGGTTGTACCATTTCTGAGCTTCAAGAGTAGTCTGTTTATTAAGTTTATTGATGAAATCTTCAATATTTTTGTAAGAATAGTGGATAATATCGCTCTTTAGGTGCCCGCAAGGGTCAGACATGAATGCCTTGGGATGCACAGCCGCCTCTTCATATTTAAATTTATCTTTTCGGAATAGTTTTAGCTGCGGACTAGGATACCAGCCGCTAGATTTAATCCAATGCTTGCCAATGAAATTCTTTCTAGGAATCGTAAATCCATTATAATCTGTTGGATTAGATAAAGCCTTATCAATCTCATTTTTTAGCTCTTCTGTAACACGCTCATCCGCATCCAGGCTTAAAACCCAATCATTCTCTGCCTGGGCGTATGCCCAATTGCGATGTGCGCCTTCTATATCCATCTTACGGGAGAAAACCTTGCTGCTAAAACGCTTAGCCAGAGACAGCGTCTCATCAGTACTTTCATCATCGACAACAATAATCTCATCAGCCCATCCAGAGACACTCTCTAAACAAGAAACGATATTTTTTTCTTCATTCTTTGTAATAATAACAACGGAGATAGGCGTCAATTTATCTTTCATAAATTTTCCTTAAACAGCTAGCCACATATTCAATTTCCCTTTTCTTTAAATGTGGGTACATGGGAAGTGAAAGTACTTCTTTGGCAACTCTCTCAGATACTGGAAAATCTCCTTTTTTGTATCCCAAGAATTTATATGCCTTTTGTAGATGCAGTGGTATGGGATAATGAATCAGGGCGGTGATTTTTCTTTTCTTTAGCAATTTTATTAAATTATTTCGGTTTTTTATCCTTATTGCATAAACATGATAGATATGCCGGGCAAAATCTGATACTATAGGAAGCTTAATACCAGGACAGCCATTTAATAAACTATTGTAGATTGATGCATTATATTTACGCATACTATTTGCCCTATCTAGCTTTTTAAGCTTAAGCCGCAATACTGCAGCTTGCAAGGTATCTAAGCGAGAGTTGTAACCGATTGTTCTGTGATCATAACGACTTGTTCTGCCATAATCTCTAAGCATAAGTAATCTTTTATAAAGCTTTTTACTATTGGTTACTACTATACCACCATCACCACAAGCACCTAAATTCTTAGATGGATAAAAGCTAAAACATCCTACATCTGAACTGCTTCCAGCCTTATGCCAATTGCCTTTCGAATCTTTCCAATCTGCCCCATGTGCCTGAGCAGAATCCTCTATAACTTTAAGCCCATATTTATCTGCAATCTTTAAAATCTGAGGCATATTTGCCGGCTGTCCATAAAGATGTACAGGCATAATCGCCTTGGTTTTTTTGGATATGGCCTTATTGAGGCTATCCACATCTATGTTATAGCTAGATTCTTCAATATCTACAAACTTAGGTTTTGCACCAGTATAAGTTATGGCCAAAGCACTAGCAATATAAGTAAAGGCGGGTACGATTACCTCATCGTTTTTCCCAATACCTAAACTTAGTAATCCTAAAAATAAAGCATCTGTCCCAGAGTTTACACCTACTGCATACCTTACATTACAATAAACAGCAAACTCAGACTCAAATTGTTTAACCTCTTCACCTAAAATGAAATCGTTAGAATCGAAAATATTTTTAACCTTCTTTAGATATTCCGGCAAAATATCTCGATGCAGACTTTTTAAATCCATGAAAGGGACCTTCACAGAAACCTCCTTACTTTTGAAAAAACCTCTTCTGGGCTAATATCAACTAAACATTTATTGTTATTTTCACATTTTGAAATTCGAAAATTCTTATAGCAAGGCCGACAGGATAAATCAGACTTCATCACAATATGCTCTTTTGATTGCGGGTAGGGACCATAGACAACTTCATTTACCGGCCCAAACACCGAAACCGACCTTACGCCTAAAGCCACTGCCATATGTAACGGGCCTCCATCATTAGTTAAAATGAACTTACATCTTTCCAAAAGAGCGCTAAATTGATTCAAGCTCAAGGACGGATATAGCTTATGAACATTCGCCTTCTCATTTATAGAATTATATACAGCCTCACAAACCTGTTCATCTTGTTTATTGCCGAAGATTAAAATCTTTAGTGCGCTATTAGTGATAATTTTGTTGCAAACGCTTGCGAAATTTTTGGCATCCCAACGCTTAAATGAAGCATCCTTGCCCCAACTTTCTCCTGCTCCAGGACATACCCCTATAAAATCCTGACTAGAATCCAGATCATGCTTAATTAAGAATTTTTTTGCCCAGTTTCTTGACGCACCATCAACAAACAATTCTAGTTTTGGAGCCAAGGGCTCAATCTTAAAAAAGTCCAATAATTGAAGATAATATTCTACTATATGCTTATCATGGTATCCAGAAATTTCTAACTTTTGAGTTAAAAATTTACCGCGTTTTCGATAGTCGATACCAATGCGTCTCTTTATGCCGCATAGTTTTGCCAACATGCCGTAGCGATGATCCAGCGAAAAATCTAGCGAAACATCGAATCTTGTCCTTCTAATCTTAGATCGCAAGAAAAGGGTATTTTTAATCTTGGCAAAGAAAGAATAGCTATATATTCTTTTTATATCTCCCCTGCTTAAAGGAAAAACAACATCAATTTTAGGGTTGGATTTTAAAATATCACTTACCCTTTGATTGCACCAATAGCCTATAAAAGAATCTGGCCAGTGCTCCTTTATTGCTGAAATTAAAGGCGTTGTAAACAGGCAATCTCCAATGCCAAATGGATTTATAAATAGTATTCTTTTCATACTTTAACTTAATGCATTATCAAAATCTTGACCTTCTCCAATACATCTTGGACATCAATCTCTTCTAGGCGTGGTTTTTCGATAACCATATGACCTTTACCATAAGGCCCCCATCGCCTGGAAGATTTTCCCGGGATATCAGAACGAAACAACGCAATAACCAATGTATCAACTGCTGCTGCTAAATGCACTGGACCACTGTCATTAGAAATTAAGCATTTACTTCTTTTAAAAAGGCTGGCCAAATGCCGCAAGGACAACTTTCCTGTCAAATTAATGATTCCGCTGCCTACCTCCTGGCTAAAACTTTCTGCCGAAGCCTCTTCTTCCTTGCCTCCAATAAGGATAACCTGCAAATTAAGCTCCTTAATAAGCCTCTTGACTAAATTGATAAAAGAGGCAAGTGGCCATTGCTTGGTAACGTCGCTTGTCCAGGGATGGACTATAACCAAAGAAGAACCATTATTTACCCCTAGACCTTTTAGGATATTATCCAGGAAATCTTGGTCATCTTTATCGATTGAAATTGGAAATACCTTCTTTTGTTTCTGAACAGCGAGCGATTCGATTAAATCAAAATTATATTCTACCTCATGTTTTGCCCCTAGGAATTTAAAATCTTTGACTTTTTTATTAAGAAGAAAGCCCCATTTTCGATCATATCCGAGGCGATTTGGGATTCCAGCCAAAAAAGTGACAATATTAAATTTCTTTTTTGGATTGAATATAACTGCCAGATCGAATCTTCGCCTCTTTAATTCATTTATCAATCTAAATGTTCTTAACAGTCCACGAGAATAAGGGTCTTGGTATTCTATAATCTGGTCAATATCAGGACTCCCCTGCACTAGCTGCCTACTATAAGGATGGGCCATTAAGGTTATTGAAGAATTTGGGAAACTCTCTTTTAAAGCATGTATTGCAGGTAGGGTCAAAATAAATTCTCCGAATCTATCTGTCCTTATTGCAAGAATATTAGAGATCTTGTCTAGGTTCATACTATTTATTTTAAAAAGAGATAGAATTTCCTCAGGGCTTAGGGTAATTTTTTAGCTTGCCTTCATTGAGAGCTTTCTCCCAGATCTTAAGCCACCTATTCATAGCAAAAATGACATTTAATATGCACCAGATAAAACCATACATACCATCTTTGTATCCTTTTTTCTTAACATAAAGTTTCCAAAATAATTTAATTGGCTTCCAGCCAAGACGATATCTTACTTCCCTGAAATCCAATTCATTCCTATCCTCTAGAAATTCCTCTGATTCTTTACTTGAATAATGATTGGATTTCTCAAGGGCCTGCCTAATCGAAGTAAAAGGATAATGATATATCTCTGCCTCGATCTCTCCTATTGCTCCATCTATTTTCAACGTCTCATGCAAGGTGCTACCTATGTAATGACCTTTCCCTTTTCTAAAAATCTTTATCATATAATTGTCAGTACCAACACTCTTTAAGGCATAGCCCAAAAAGAAATTCTTCCGGAAAAGCTTAAAGGCAGCGAAATCTTTCGAATCCGCTAAGGCCTTTATAATCTTATGCACTGACTCCTTTGGGATTATTTCGTCGGCGTCCATCTGTAAAATCCAATCACCCCTGGCATTCTCTAAGCCGATATTTCGTTGATTACAAAAATTCCCCTTGGACTCATGAGTTATTACTTTTGCGCCATATCTTTTGCAAATCTCTACAGTATTGTCACTACTTAGATCATCTACGATTACAATATCATCAACAAGATTTTTCAAAGATTGCAAGCATTTCTCTACTTCCTTCTCTGCGTTTTTTACTATTATTACTGCTGTTATTTTTTCCATCTTAAGTTATATCGATGCGAGAAATCTTTTTGCCTTTTTTACTATATCAGAGACAGAAAATCCATGAATCTGCTGTAGGTAGCTGTGAGAACCAAATTCTTTACAAAAGGTATCATTTATACCTTCTCTGCGGAAAGGAACGTGAATATCAGAATTTTCTGCTAAAACTTCAGCCACTGCACTCCCTAATCCACCAATAATACTATGCTCTTCTACTGTAATAATCGCCTTCGTATTAGCTGCAGCATCAAAAATAGATTCTTTATCTATGGGTTTTATGGTATGGAAGTTAAGCAGGCGTGCCTTTATGCCTACTTCCTCCAATATCTCACAAGCCTTCAGGCAATTATACACGAGTCCACCCGTAGAGATAATAGTAACATCTTTGCCGTCTCTTAACTTAACTGCTTTACCAACAGTAAAATCATAATTTTTGGTATGGACTTTTGGTTCGCCGCTTTTTACAAGGCGTAAATAGACAGGGCCTTTAATCTTTACTATCGCTTCGACTGCTTTTTCTGTTTCATAAGTATCTGCGGGAGAAATTACAGTCATGTTGGGCAAGGAACGCATTATGGAGATATCTTCAATAGCATGATGAGTCGGCCCCAAGCTTGCATATGCAAATCCTCCTCCCACTCCAATAATCTTAACGGGTAAATTTTGATAGCATGCATCAATTCTTATTTGCTCAAAACAACGAGCAGTAACAAAGGGGACAATTGAATAAACAAAAGGGATTTTTCCGCAAAGCGCAAGGCCAGAAGCCATGCCAATCATATTTGCTTCCGCAACGCCTATATTAATAAACCTTTTGGGAAATGATTTTTTAAAGTCATCAAAAATAAAAATACCTAAGTCAGCAACCAATAAATAGATAGAAGGGTTTATCTTGAATTGCTTATATAAACTTCTTACAAAGGCATCTCTCATATCTAACCCTTAGACAATTCCTTTAAGGCCCGCATCATTTCTTTCTCATTTGGAGGACGGTAATGCCAGATTAACTTATTTTCCATAAAAGAAATACCTTTACCCTTGACGGTATGGGCAATAATCAAAGAAGGTTTATTCTTTTTAAATGGGATACTTTTTAATGCAGCTAGTATCTCATTCATGCGGTGGCCGTTTATTTCTTTACACTGCCATCCAAAAGCCTCCCATTTCTTCTTGAATGGCTCCAAAGCCATAATTGCCTCTGTCCTGCCTGTTGCTTGCAATTTATTATAATCAATTATGGCGCAGATATTATCTAGCTTAAAATGACTAATAGACATGGCAGCTTCCCAAATCGAACCTTCGTTACATTCTCCATCACCTAAAAGTACAAAAACCTTATTCTTCTTCCTGCCATGTTTAAAACTCAATGCCATACCTTCGCCAATAGACAAACCATGACCTAGAGAACCAGTGGAGGCCTCCAGACCAGGAATTCGGCCAAATTCAGGATGTCCTCCTAAGCAACCACCATCTCTACAAAAAGATTTTAATTGGGCTTGGCTTAAAAAACCAGCTCTTGTTAATGTGGCATATAAACCCAGACAGCCATGTCCTTTACTTAGAATAAATCTGTCGCGTCCTGACCATAGTGAATCATTGCTTTTAACCTTTAGGATTTCAAAATATAAAGCAACTAGTATATCAACGGCTGAAAGAGATGCAGCAATATGTGCACTTTTTGATGAAAATGAAGTCCTGACTATGTCTTGGCGTACCTCTTTAGCAACTAGATTTAATCTCTTTATAAGTTTTTGATTTGGAACTTTTCTCATAAATTCATCCAAAAAGTTTAACCTTTAACATAACAAACAATGCAGGAAAACTGTCATGCCATTTTATCTTCTTACCCTGTTTATAAGTACGGGGTGAGTATTTTACAGGTATTTCTTCAATCCTTCTGCCCTGTCTGCAGAGTCTGCTAACTAACTCAAAATCAAAAGCCATAAAATTCGACTTTACAGCAACCTCATCAAAAACCTGCCTACGATAAAATCTATTGCCTATTACATCAGTAAATTTTCTTCCATAAAAAACATTTATTAAAAATGTACTTAATAACGTAGCTAAGTAATATGGGCGTTCCTTTATTATTTCAAAGAAAGAATCATCCTTCCTTTCTGCCAGACGAGAACCAAATACTGCATCCAACCCATGTTTTTCTGCAAGCTCCACCATCTGATAAACACAACTAGGATCATATTCTAAATCTGAATTTTGAACAAAGAGATATTTTCCTTTAGCCAATCTTGCCCCTGTCTTAACCGAGCAACCATAACCTAAATTTTCTGGCTGGAATACGACTTCAATTGAAGGATCCTTGAGGTTCTCTAAAAGCTGTTTTGTTCCATCTGTGGAGCAGTTATCTACTACAATAATCTCTTTCTCAAGCCTTATATCCTTTACCTCTCGTATCGCTTCTAATATCGTATCCTTCTCATTAAATACAGTAATAACTATTGTCAAAAGCATATTATTTTCTTTTATTTTTGAAAAATTTTCTAAATACAGAGATAATATAATCTATTTTTTGCTTATTTAAACCAGGGTAAACACCAATAAAGAATGATTTCTCCATAACAATATCAGAATTCTTTAGATTCCCAGAGATTCTAAAATTACACTTAGAATACGCGGGCTGACGAATAATATTGCCGGCAAATATCAACCTTGTTTCTATGCAATTGTTTTCAAGAAATCTTAAAAGTTCCTGGCGCGAAAAACCACAATTAGACTTTAAGGTAATAGGAAAAGCAAACCAGCTGGGTTGAGATTTTTTATGCCAAGTGGACAAAATAAATTTATCCTCAAATACTTTAAGGCCATCAAAAAGGCGCCTGAAATTTCTATTCCTCATCCTTATAAAGTCATTAAGCTTATTAAACTGAGCTAATCCTAATGCTGCTTGAATATCTGTTGGCTTAAGATTATAACCGATATGGCTATAGATATAACGGTGATCATAAGAAATGCTTCTATCACTGAGTTTAATTCTGTAATCAAAACGTCTGCCACAATCGCCAGCTAGGGAAGAATCGCCTTTGCAGAAACAATCCCTGCCCCAATCTCGCAAAGACAGGACAGCTTTAGAAAAACTTTCATCATTAATAATCACAGCTCCACCCTCTCCCATGGTAATATGATGAGCTGGATAAAAGCTTAATGTCCCCATGTGGCCAAAGCTGCCAAGTCTTTTTCTATCAAATTTAGCTCCTAAACTATCACAGACATCTTCAATTAAATAAAGCCTATGTTTTTTGCAAATTTTACTAATAAGTTCCATATTGCAAGGGTTACCCAATGTATGAGGGATAACCATTGCTCTCGTCTTTTTTGATATTGCCTGCTGAATCTTTTGCTCATCGATATTTAGTGTTGAAATATTACAATCAACCAAAATAGGTTTAAAACCAGCCTGGACAATGGGTGCAAAGGTAGTAGGAAAAGTAAGCGCCGGAGTAATAACCTCATCACCTTCTTTAAGCGGTCTGGACAATTTTTGAGATTTTAAGGCTGAAGTACTCAAAAGATTTGCTGAAGATCCTGAATTAGCTAATATACAATTCTTGGCATTCATATAATTTCTTAATTTTTCCTCTAATTCTTTTCCATAAGCACCTAAAGTAATCCAAGAGTCAAGAACAGCGTAAACCATAGAAGTCAATTCTTGAGTATCAAATACCCTACCCGCATAATGTATCTTGGTTTTACCAGGAATAAACTTATCAGGCTTAAGATGTTTCCTGTAGTAGGCTTTAACTAATTTCGAAAAATTAGCTCTATCTTTTTCTTTACTCATTTTTTAGATATTCCTCATACCAAGCAATAGTCTTTCTTAGGCCTGAATCCAAGCTCTCTTTTGGCCTCCAGCTTAAGACTTTCTTTGCCTTTTGCGCACAAAGATATTGTTTCTTAATTTCACAGCTTGCCTGATTAAGTATCCTATATTTTGGCCTTTTACCAATTAGTCTATAGATTTTTCTTACTAGCTCTAAAACGCTTAGGGGTCTTTCATTACTAAAGTTAAAGGCTTGACCATGGAGTCTTCCTCTAGTCATAATTTGGGCTAACTTCAAATAACCAGATACAATATCCTCAACGAAAATATAATCACGCGTAAACTTACCATCGCTTCTAATCAAAAGAGTCCTTCCTCGAATCGCCGAGATAATAGTATCCGGCACAATCCGTTCAAAGTGCAGATCACCTGGGCCATAAATATTACCGCAACGAGTAACGCATACCGGAAGTTGGAAACTTTTAAAATAAGAATGAGAAATTAAATCTGCACAACTCTTAGATACATCATAAGGATAGATACCGCAAAGTCGACTCTTTTCTTCATAGGGTAGCTTACTATGCACGCCATATGCTTTATCACTTGAAGAAACAATTATATTCTTAATCTTACACCTTTTTGCTACTTCTAGTATATTCCAAGTTCCAGTAATATTATCCTTAAAAGTAGCTAAGGGTATCTTGTTTGCTTTACCAACAATAGCCTGAGCAGCTAAATGGAAAATAAAATCAGGCTTATGTTTAGTGATAATATCTGAGACTAGCCTAAAATTTCTAATATTAGCACAAACCGAATAAAGTTTAAGATGTTTACCTTTAAGAATTGAATTCTTTCTTTCTACTCTTTTGTCAATGCCGATAACTCTGGCACCGCTTTTTAAGAGCGCTAGGGTAAGATGGCTGCCTAAAAAGCCAGAAAAGCCAGTTATTAAAATTTTTTTACCTGACCAGGATCGTCTATCCTCACTCATAATGTTTAAATCTCCCTAGGTTTTGCCTAAACCATTCTACTGTCTTGCCAAGTCCATCATTTAGGCTTACTTCTGGCTGCCAGCCAAGAAGCGCTCTTGCCTTTCTTATATCTGCCCGCCAGCAAAATTGCTCATTTTCTCTATAGGCTAAAACTCCCCAGCCTGGCTTAATAGGGTTGCCTAATTCCCTTAGTATAATCCTCGCTACTTGACGCAAGCTATAGTCCTTACCACTAGCTATATTAATAGTTTGACCAATAACATCTTGTCTATAATCGATAATCTTTAAAAAGGCATTTATTACTTCAGATATAAATAAAAAATCTCTTCTCTGTCTGCCGGGGGTTAACTTTATCGCTCTCCTTCTTAAAGCAGATATTATAAAAGATGGTATAAAGCGATGGGCATCTTCAAAATATCCAAAGGGCGAGAACAATCTCACGTTAACTATCGGTATATTAAAGGTGCTGGAAAAGGCATTGGCAATCAGACTAGAGGCTGCCTTAGAGGCTCCATAAACGCTAACTGGCGCAAGCCTGTCATCTTCGTGCATCGGATTCTTCTTGGGGCCATATTCAGAAGAACTTCCTACATTTACAAAAAGCTCTAAAGAAAGAGGGTTGACTGACTTTATTAGATTAAAGCTTCCAGTAATATTTGTACTTACCATTTTATCAGCGTCTCTCTGATGAGTATAACCTCCAAAGCAGCCTAAATGAAAAATAATATGTGGCTTAAAATCCTTCAATGCTTTCTTAACCTTATCATCTTCTCGTAAGTCAAGACTGAAATTCTTCAACTTTTTTTTAATATCCTGAATTCTCCAGAAGTCAGAAGTCGTACGGGAAAAAATTCCTATTTCGCAACGACTTTGGATTAAGGACCGAATTAGATTTGCTCCCACAAAACCTGTTGCGCCTGTAACTAGTATCCTCTTTTTTGACAGTCCCATAATTTATACTGTTGTTTTTAACTGCTTAGGTTAATCCTTCCAAATCTTCCAGGGCGCTTTTCCCCGCCATAGTCTATTAAGTAATTCGGCATCGCGTGCAACATCCATACACTGCCAGAATCCATCATGTTTATAAACGTTAAGTTGGCCAGTTTTTGCCAATCTTTCTAAAGGTTCCTGCTCTAGTATGCAATTGTCATCCTCTTTTAGTAATTTAAAAAACTTTCTGTTAAATACAAAAAAGCCGCCATTAATTAATGCATTTTTGCGAACCTTTATTGGCTTTTCATGAAAGATATCTACCCGGTTCTTCTTAATAAATAATTCTCCGAATTGATAACGAGCAACTGGAAAGACTCCTGTGACCGTCCCGATCTTCTTATGTCTTAAGTGAAACTCTAACAGCTTCCCAATGTCTACATTGGTAACCGCATCTCCATAAGTGAGCATAAAATTGTCTGACTCAATGAATCTCTCTATCTTCTTTACCCGCGCCCCTGTCTGAGCATCCTGCCCTGTATCAATAAGGGTAACGTTCCAATCCTCCAAAAGATGATGCTCAAGGGTCCTAATAGCACCACTCTTTAAATTTAAAATACAATCATAATTAAGCCCCTGGTAATTTAAAAAGTAATTCTTTATACCTTCTCCTTTATAACCTAAGCAAAGAACGAAATCATTAAAGCCATAGCTTGAATAAATCTTCATAATGTGCCAAAGAATGGGCCGACCCCCAATCTCCACCATAGGCTTAGGGCGAGATTCTGTTTCACTTCCTAAGCGCGTACCTCTACCACCACATAAAATTACTACCTTTATCTTATCTGTCTTTTTCATATCTTTCACCTTCCTTTAAGGATTTTTCGCTAACTTTAAATATCCCCATCAACAATCCTGTTTGAAACCAAAATAATGTCGCTACCTTGGAATAATAAAGGCTACTTTCGGTTAAGCCATTAATTAAAAAGGCAATTATACCGGCACTTAGGCCTAGAAGACAAATCTTTAAAAAATGCCCTTTCATTAAAGAATTATATATCGTTGTTGCTTTTTTAAATAAGGCAAATAATAACCAAAAGAAAATACCTAAACCGCTAAGTCCAATTTCTCCTGCCATATGAAGGAAATTATTATGGGCATAATACTTATCTTCTTGCGTCCTGCCATATGACTGAACGGACTTATATTTCCCGTAGTTAAGGCAAAAGGTATTAACCCCGACTCCGATAAAAGGGTGATCTTTTATCATATTTAATGAACTCTTATAGATGTATATCCTTTCTGCATTTAGTAAGACCTCCCATGTCGAACTCCTATTCTTGGCCCAATCCTTAATACCTGCCGGTAGCATCAAAGGAGCAATAAACAATGCTAAAACAAACAATATTAACAAGGCCTTGTCTTTCTGTAAAATAGCAATAAAGATAACTGCAACAATAAAACCTATCATTCCACCACGCGAAAAGGTAAATACAAGAGAGAAAAACGAAAGAATTGAGACTATTGTAAAAAATAATCGCTTTCTGTTTTTAAAAAAGTAAAGCCCAACAGAAATAGTGAGGGGTAGCAACAAAATTAAATAGATAGCAAAAACATTGGGATGTGGAAAGGCCGCCCTTACTCGCGGCAAAACAATAGTAAACTCTAACGGAAATCCTCTAAAAAAATCCTTGCCAAAATGCAATTGATAAATAGCATCCAGAGAGGCAAAAAGAAGCCCAAGAGCAGAAGAAGTTATAATTTTTCTAATGTGTTTGACATCGACAACACTTTCACAAATAATCAGAAACAATAATCCATATTTTAACAATTTAAGTAAGCCATGGATGCTTACGGATAAATCAGTACTATTTTTTATAGAAAGTACAGAGATTAATATTAAAAATAAAAACGGAATGCTAATTACTGTCTTTACCAACCGATAATCTTTTGATAGGATTTTTTTAAAGATATAAGTAAATACTAAACAGCCAACAACTATATTTACTGCAGCTGATGAAAAACTTCCGACAAATGGCAGAATAATAATTAACCAATATAATAGCCTAACAGAGCTTGAGATTATTTTTTCTTTAAAAGACATGTTTTTAGTCCTTTTATTAGAGCCCAAAGATATAGTTTTAAATAAACTAAACCCTGCTCTGCCACCAGGAATTTAGATTTTCCTTTTTTTCTATCTATCCAAGTGGTAGGAATTTCGCTAATCCGAAAACCGGCAAAATATGCCTTGAGCGGTATCTCTACTGAAATCTCGAAACCGCTCGCCTTCAACTCAAAAGATTTTAAAACATCACGTCTATACATCTTAAATGAATTAGCAATATCATGCGTAGATACTTTAATTAACAAATATAAGCTTAATCCTACAAACCTCGAGAAAAATGTCTTTAATTTTGGTCCGCCGACTTTCCTGCCTCCCTGCATATAACGAGAACCGCAGACAATATCATAGCCTTGTTCTATCCTTTCGTACATCTTAATTATTGTCTGAGGATCATCGCAAAGATCGGCCATTACCGGAACAATTAATTCACCGCTTGCGGCATTAAATCCTGTCCGCAGTGCATTGGCAAATCCAGCCCGGTTATGATTGTGTATTAATCTAACATTAGGAAATTTTCTAGACTGCTCCTGAACCACATTAATAGTATCATCTGTGGAATGATCATTAACTACTAACAGCTCATGCTCTAACTTCAGGATAGATTCTAACTGCTCAATGGTATCAGAAATAGAAGCTGCCTCGTTATGAGCTGGAATAATAACAGATATTTTCACTTTATTATTTTATATATACGAATAGTATCATTAATGAATGCTAAGGAAAATTCCTCAGGATGATTACTCGCCCATTTTTCTTCTATAGGAAACTGGATTTTATCTGTAAGAAGTTCAGAATAAATAAACAGATAATCAGTGCCATGCGCCAACAAATTCTTAAGCCAAATGTTATAATTAGCTCCTCCTCTATAATTACCCGGTGCATCAAAATTCCTAAATGTGCCTTCATCAGTATGCCCCCAGATATATTTGGAATTTAGAAAATAATGTAACATGGCTGGCTCAACTTCATTTACTGATACATAATAAACATTATTCTTAAAATAACTTCCATATAAAGGAAAAGGAACCGGCCTTCCTATATAGGCAATATTATTGCCGCTAGTTTCTTGGTTAAGCCAGGCCCAGGCATGGGTTGCATCTGGCCAAAAACCAGAATAGTCTACCATTTTTACATAACGCTGGTGTTCATTTTTGATATAGTCCTTTTCTAAAAAGACAAATAACAAACCTAACGTCAGAAAAAGACAAATAATTGTTTTAAAGGTTATCTTAATCCTTTTAAGTCTCTTTATGATAAGCAATATAGCAAAGAATACCAAACTAAGCAAAAGAGACATAATTAATTCAAGGTGGCTAGCCAATTCTGCAATAGAGGCTAATAAGCATATTACTATCAAAATTGGTAATAATGGTTTTGGCAATTTTAAGTTCTTAATCGTATAAAAAGCGATTATAAGAGCTATTGCAAATAAGGCATAAATGTAGCGTAAATTTGGCAAGGGTATTAAGATACGAAGGCATAAAAATAAAAGGAGCGGTAAAATCATAAAGTAAATAAGATTGAAATCCAAATCCTTTTTTCTTTTTCTTAAGGCTGTAGGTAATCCTAAAAAAATAGCCGGCATTACAAACAATAGGGTCTGTGCGCCAAGGCCTTCTGAAAATAGCATCTTTACTAAACTAAAATCTCCTGGCCGAGTGGCCGTACGATAAATTGCATTATCAACAACTCCTTTAAGAATTGTCCGCCCGAATAATTTAAGATTTAAGGGGTATAAAGGATTGCCGGTCTGAATAATATTCCTAATATAACCAAATCCACCTATAAGTATTATCAGAAAAACGCTTAGACAAATTAATACAAATGCTTTTTTAAGCTCAAAATTACTAAAACAAAAATATAGAAATGGTATAAATAGTAGCAAGGTAAAAGTAATTGCCGTACTCTTAATCCCCACCATCAACCCCAGACTAAGACTAAACAGGATGATATTTTTCCAAGAGCTATCTTTGTATAATAAGAATATGTAATTAAGCGTAGCTAAAAACATGCAAGCAACCATAACATCTATATAGGCAATCTCTAGCTGCTTGAAATAATTGGGAATCAAGATAAAAAGTGAGGCAGAAAAAAAGGCATATTCTTTTGATAAATCTAATTTTTTGGCTAGAGAATAAACCGCCAGAAATGAGATAATAAAAAAAGGAACCTGGCTTAGGTCGGCTAAGAATACATTTTTGAGTGGAAATATAAACCATAAGAAAAATAGACTACCGTTTATAGGATAATAAGATACTGCTGGATCACCAGAAATACTTATAGGATTGGCTAAATTTGCCTGTTTTAGCCACTCTACCGGAAAACTAAAATGATAATTAAGGCTATCCCAACCAAAAGGAGGATTGACTAAATTAATTGCAATCTTAACTAAACCAAAACCTAAAATAACCGCTAAAGAGAAAAGTACTATCTTATTAAAGGTTAGATTATCTATGACAAATGTAAATTTAAATCCTAAATTATTTCTTGGTTTAATGTTTTTAACTTTAATTATGATAAAAACAGTAAATAGAATACCTAAATTTAAAAGAATGACATTAGCTAAGTAAAGTACATTTGCTATGCCTAATAATTGCTGGCTTAGAACAATTTGCGTAAAAAAAAGTATAAAAAAAGTTATGATGTAGTCGCATTTTTCTTTAAAAAAGAAAAAATACTTAAGAGATAAAAACGCGGTTGTTCCTACAATTAAGTTCATTAAAAGTAAAATAAACATTCCTAAGTCCCTTTAATTAATTATTAATTTTCATTAACTTTGCTTCTAGACTTCTATCCAAATGTCCTTGCAATTTTGCTAATAACTGAAAGGTCAAATGTTCGCAAGCATAATGCCTTCAATAAATAGTAACGTGCTCTCTTTTTATCCAACTTCAAGGAATCCTTGCCCATTGTTCGGTAAAATCTAAAAAGATATCCCTTATCTTTTTTTAGAAGCTCAAAATTCTTTTTCAGAAACACCTCTTTGCCTTTTATTAATTCTGGGGTCACCATGTTAACATGGCTCTTTAAAATATGCCATGTTACTAAATTTTTATTTAAAAAATAAATCTTATACTTTCTTGCTATTCTTACAAAATAATCGCCATCATCCCAATTGTTATACATAGCTTCATCAAAATAACCGATTCTTTTTATTACCTCCATCGGCAGCATCCAACTTGAAGGAGGAGTAATTAAAACTCTTAATGGAAAAAACTTATCCTTGCTTGGATCATAAATGACTTTTGAATTGATTCTCTCGGTGATAAAAATTCTCCCTTCATCCTCACTAAATCCATTTGTATATATCAACCCAACATCAGAATTTAACTTTTTGAACAGATCTAACTGGGTTTGGAGTTTTTCGGGTAGCCATTCATCATCATCATCCAAAAAAGTAATAAATTCTCCCTTTGAATTTTTTAAACCTGTGTTTCTTGAAACGGCAACTCCTTTATTTTTATCATGGCGCACTAATTTTACTCTATCATCAGTAATAGAGCTTATTATTTCATGGGTATTATCAGAAGAGGCATCGTCGATTAAAATAATTTCTAAATCCTTATAAGTCTGTTTTAAAACACTTTCTATGGCTCTTTTTATGACAAAAGATCTATTATAGGTAATAATAATTACGCTAATCAATAGCCTAGTCATTTTTCAAAATAAAATATTGTATATATAGCTTTGGGCAGCAATAGCTCTAACGGCGTACTTTTGCCTTATTTTTTTTCTTTTTTATTCTTCTAATGCCGCTCTTTTCTAAAATATCTTTAAAAAAATATTCAATTTCCTTTATTATAAATTTATTAGAATGCAACATATTTAGAAAGAAAAACCTAGATATTTTTTTCCGCTTTTGTATTGCTGCCGTAAAAATATTAAGTGTTAAACGTGAATTTTCTTTTGTATATATCTTCCAGGTGTAATCAGTTAACCAGAAACTATCATCAATCGCGCCTTGTTGCTTTGCAATACTGTATAGTTCTGTTCCGGGAAATAACATTATTCCATTAGCCACTTCTACATCAGTAGGATTAGTACGGTTTAAGAAATCTATAGTCTCATTGATAGTCTGCCAGTTCTCGCCAAGAGAACCAGCAATAAGCAAGGTAACGCTCCTTATATTAAATGAATTTATGAGCTGAATTGCTTTAGCCGAAACCTCTAGATTTATGGGCTTGTGCATTATTTTTAATAATTTCGGTGATGCTGTTTCTATCCCAAGCTGAACTAAATAACAGCCAGCTTCTTTTAGGGATTTAATAATAATTTCATCCACGCAGTCTGCCCTGGTAATAATCCTAAACAGAATTCTTAATTTTCTCTTGCTTATTTCAGAGCAGAATTCAATTGTTGCTTTTCTATCTACAGAGAAACAATCATCATTAAACTGGAAGCATCGGATATTATAAGTTCTATTTAGAAATTCAATTTCATCAACTACTTTTTTTGCAGAGCGGTGTCTCCATTTCTTCCACATAAGGCGATTTGAACAAAAATTACATCTACCTATACATCCTCGAGAAAATAAAATTCCTGCGCCTGCTTCTTTAGAAAGATCTACCCCCTCATAGACAAAATTATTGTGAGTACCATATCTTCTCGGTTCAATAAGATTCCAGGCAGGCATTGGTAAGACATCGAGATCTTCAATATTAGGTCGTGGTTCATTTATAATAATTTTATTATTCTTTTTAAAACCCAATCCTAATATATCTTCCAGCCTCCTGCCTTGGCATAAATCCAGCATAAGATATTCACCTTCACCTATGCCAACCATATCAACAAAGGGATAATTATCTAGTAATTGCTGCCCCATCAAGGTTGGATGATGTCCTCCTAATATAACAATGACATCCGTGAAATTTTCTTTAACAATTTTCGCGACTTTAATGGCCTGGATACGCGCATAAGTAGGACAGGCTATTCCGACAATATCCGGTCGATATTCTCTAATCTTTCTTAAAATTGAATCCCAGCCGTCCAAAAAAGCATCCAGTATTTGCACCGGGATATTATTTTGGCGCAATACAGCGGCTATATACATCAAGCCCAAGGGGGCAGAGGTAGACCTTCCCGGAGAACTCTCAGGAGGATTTATTAGTAATACTCTTGTGCTTTTTTCAAACATTTATCTTCCCTTAAATTTATTTCTAGAAAATGTTTTAAGCCTTAAATATTGCTGAGGACCTATCAATTTTAGAATTAAAGTATATAGAAAAAATAATAATTATTATTTGAGAAGGTCTTTCTATATCCCTTCTCTTTAGTCCTCCCGAAATTGTTAAAAAATCACACTCTTCTAATCCCAACAATTTCCTATCCAATACTATATATTCGGTAATAAATTTTGTGCTTTCTCCTTTGGAATAAAAATATAATTATAACTATCAGCATTGAGGTAGATATAATTCTTTAATAAGTTTTTTATATTTTGAGCAATATCCTTATAAAAAATCTCAATAAGTAAAATAGGCCTAAACTCATTTAGATTTTTAAATCCTTTTAATATTTCTAATTCATGGCTTTCAGTATCAATTTTTATTAAATCAATACGAGTTAATTGCTTTTCTTCTATAAATCTATTAAGCGTTTGTGTCGGAATCGTAGTCTTTACAATTTTACTATTAGAATAATCTAAATTTTTACTTAATGTTGCTGGATAACTGTTTTCTGCCGATGTATTAGAAATGACTGCTTTTCCGTTTGAATTAGAAAGAGCGTAAGGCTGACAATATATATTGTAGTTATTAAGTTGACAGTTATATTGCAACTTTTGGAATATTCTAGGAATAGGCTCAAAGGCATAAACTTCTGCTAAAGGATTTATAGTTTTTGCAACTAATGAATAAATACCGGTATTTGCTCCAATATCGAGTATCACTTTCGATTTTTTGCAAGATTTGATCCAGATATCCATTGAAGTTTTCTCATAGCCTTCTAATCCCTTCCAAAATACTTGATTTTCTATCGCGTATCCGTAATGCTGCATAAAAAAAGATGTTTTATTAATTTTAACTCTAATTTTACTTTTGAAATACAAATGTTTGAATATAGTCTCAGGAGGTATCCAAAATAATTTAATAAATGAGTATATTTGCTTTTTAAAAGGTATTAATTCGTAAATTTTTTTTATTAACATTCTTATTCTTTTTCTTGGATAAGAATTGATCCTATTGGAAATGCATTTATATAATTAATGCGTAAATGCGAGAGATTTTATTTCATCATTAGATGTATAATATCGTCGTTGTGTTTTAATAATATAGTATTATTAATCTCCCTTCTTTTTACCTTTTTCCTACTCGTAACCTAGGCTCTTATAATAATAAATTATCTATTATTAAGAATAAGGTGTTTAAATTTAGCATCTTTGACTAGTTTATTCTCTAGGAAATCAGCCATGGCTTTAGCAAAGACGGAATTAGCTGCAGGGATAACATGACAATCGTCTGTGTAAAGATCTAGGTTATTTTCAAATATAGATGTTAAAGAAAAACCATAGGGCAAGCCCTTTACTTTCTCATCATATTTTCTATACAGTTTAGCTAACTCAGGTATTGCGTCAAATCTTACAGGTGAGCCATTGGGAACATACCACTTTGCAGGCTGCAAAAAAGTATAGAATCTTATATTCTTTGAGGCAGAGAAATCATGTATATCCTCCAATATCCTAACGTAGGCCCCAGAGACCTCTTCTATTCTTTTATCTGTTACACTGCTATAATCATAAGAGCTTTCACCCTTTGCAACAGTCTTGGCGAATTCATATGCCCTGACTAAATTTCTAAACAATACTTTAAGGCGAAAGTAAAACTTCCTCTCTGCCTTACCTCTTTGAATCACTTTTATGTCTCTCCAATTATGAGGAAGAGAGACACATTTGATATACTTGTTTAATTTAAAACTCACTAAATCATTAAACCCGTCTAAACCTATAATCATATCTGGATTATAGTGTTGGAGCAGAAGTTGTATAAAAATAAATTCCTGCTCTAAAACATAGCCTGATATTCCTGCATTAATTACTTCTATTCTTTCAGTTTTAAATCTTTTATTAAGCTCTTTTTGCAAATAAGAAGCAATCGTTTCCTTATATGGAGCAGCGCTGGAGCGAGCCGTACTTCCGCCAGCTAAAATAATTCTGTAATCTTGCGGGTCCTTCATTCTTGTACTCTTGCTATATAATCCGTCGTCATTAATAAAGTTACTTTTATCGCTCTTAAAAGAATAATAAAGGTAAGGATAATCTATTGTTCCTTCAAGATACAATATTTGATGCCTTGCGTCTTTTAAGAAAAATACAATCCCAAAGAATATCTCCAAAGCAAAAAATATAAGGAAAATCGAAACAATGATAAAACTTATTCTCTCGGATTTTAACTTTAACATATGTTTTTAAAATAAGGTATAAATAAAAGGCGCTACTGCAGACGATTCAGTAAAAATAATTAAAAGTGAAAATAACAAGAGTACAATTACTATCGGCAAAAGCCAATATCTTTTCCTGATGCGCATAAACTGCCATAATTCTTTCAAGATAGAAAGTTTTCCCATTACTGTCCTCCCCTTTTTATCTGTTAGCTTAACCTGCATCAAAAAAAATAATCTTCTTAGGTTGTTTCTCCAATAACGATTTCTCGATTTTAGAATTAAAGTATATATGGAAAGAATTGAACCTATCAAAGAAAGTTTTTTCATAGCCTTTTTTATTAAGGGCTTGCGAGATAGCAAAAAAATCATGTTCATCTAATCCTAATAATTCCCTATCCAAGACTATATATTCGGTGATAAATTTAGTGCTTTCTAAACTTTGCCATAGATATATATATTTGCGATGAGAAAGATGTGGACCTAAATTATGCACAGTATACACTGACGCATCTTTGGGAATAAGTTTTAAATACGAAATTTTCTCTTGTGCACGAATTTCTTCAGCGCCTCTAATAAACTTTGCAAATTTATGTCCGTCACTCTTTCCGAAGAATAATAAAGAGACTGTTATAATAAATATCGAAAGCCAGAAAGCAATACTTTTTCTTCTACTCCCAGAGTTTTTGACTTTCGATAAATGATCAACCAGCCAACCAACACCATATATCGCTGAAATAAAAATAAACGGCATGGTGTGTGCTGGATAATGTGAGCTAATTGTTTGCATCCCTGTATGCCTAAGGCTTCCCGCAATATGTGTCAATAAAGGAACAATAACTAAAAGAAGAGAACCAGGACTTAAAAATGATAAGAATCCCAAGGGGCCAAATAGCTTAAGATAATAAACAATCTTCTCTTTGCTCAAAAAGAGCTCTATTAAAAGGTGCGGATTTTTTATAACAGCACTCAGATTCTCTAAATAAGTCTTACCAAATGGTAACCATGTTAAATATGGATAATCTTGCGAATTTGCAAAATGAGGAATTATATACCTTGTTAATAAAACCCAGGCACTGATACCTAAAACAAATAAAAATAGTCCTAACTTATATTGCCTTTTAACTAAGACAATGAAAATTCCAAAACCAATAATTATAAAGGCAACATTTTCCTTGCACAATAACATAAAAAAAAGAGACAGAATAAATAAACTTATTCGATTTTTAATTAAAAGATAGAAGCTTAAAAATGCTAAAGGGACTAAAAATGCTTCTGTGTGAAAATCCAAGAAACCGATTCCTCTTACTGAGCGAGAGAAAAAATATGCGAAAATGAAAGCAAATATCAAGCTTCGACTACCTAATCTATTCTTAGCAATTAAATAAAGTGGAAATATTGCCAAGCCCAGAAAGAGAGATTTTAAAAATATCAAAACAGTTACATTTGGCCAAAGCATATATAGCGGCACGATTAAAAATAGAATAGGCTCAAAATGTGCACCTAAATGGTTTATATTTCCATCTAATGATGAAAATAAAGTATCTCCTTTTGTAGTATTGTAAATTGCCTGATCGGTCACTGTCAGATCCATACCAGATGATAGAGCCGTGTGTCTTGCGATGCCCATAGACAGAAATATAATAAGGAAGGCACTAAAAATTGAAACTAAAATTACCTTATCATTTAATTTGGTAATATTTTTGATAGCCTTTATAAATTTAATCTCAAGGAAGGAGTCTTTATGTATAAGGTATCTTACTGCCAACAAGAATATAAGTATTATCGTCTGAACGGATATATTAGAAATATCTTCAAAAGGAAGACTAAATTTATTATGAAATTTTAATAGAACGAATGAGTAATCGGTAAAAATTAAGCTAACAAAAAAAATAGAATATAGATTTAAGAAAAAATCATAGATATTTAAAAAAGCCTTGGCTATATTAGAATTACTCATATTATTATCGCTTGTTAATGAAACTCTCTAAAATTGCCTAAGATAATCTTCCCTATTACTAATTTGCTCTGGCTTAACCCAGTAACTAGATTGCCTAGACTTTTTAAGTTGTAGGAAGTCTTTTCCTAGAAAACGTGAGAATAATCCTATTGGAGTAATTACCAAATAATAGAGAAAGGTTAATACAGTGATTGTCAATATGCTCATTATGAAATGGAATGAACCCTTGAATACTTTGGATAGTGGTTCTAACCAAGCAGTCCTTAATATTGCCAGAGTGAATAAAGTTGCTGAAATCGCTAGAATTAAATAATAACCAACGATATTATTCTTGAGAAATAATCTTATACAAATAACCGAAGTTGCAACTGTTAAAGCCAAACCAAATAGTTTTAAGTCTTTAGTGTCTTGCTTCATTTAATCTAATTCCGCATACTTAAGAGGCTTAATCTTGCGAGATGATGTTTTCTGTTCAGATTTAGCTAATAAAAACGAACCCATAACTAGATAATCCATATCAGTTCTCAAAAAGCAATTGAATGCATCTTGTGGACTACATACAATCGGCTCACCTCTCACATTGAATGAAGTATTAATAACAACAGGGCAACCTGTCTTTTTATAAAAAGCATTGATTAAATCGTAATAGATCGGGTTATCCTCGTGCTTAACAGTCTGAATCCTTGCCGAGTAGTCAACATGAGTAACAGCAGGAATATCAGAACGGATTACCCTCAATTTATCAATTCCCTTTAATTTCTTTTCATTTTCCTTTAAGGAATACCTATGGTCATTTTTTACCGGAGCAGTTAATAACATGTAGGGGCTTTCTCTATCAATTTCAAAATATTCTCCCGCCTTCTCTTTCAATACAGTTGGCGCAAAAGGCCTAAAAGATTCCCTGAACTTTATCTTAAGATTCATTTTGGACTGCATCTTTCGAGATCTTGCATCTCCTAAAATGCTTCGCGAACCAAGTGCCCTTGGGCCAAATTCCATCCTATTCTGAAACCAACCAATAACCTTCTCATCCGCAATCAACTGAGCAACCTTATCGACCAATTCATCTGGCGATAATTTAATATAAGAGACATCTTTTTTTCTAAGAAAATTCTCTATGTGGTCATCATCGAAATGAGTACCTAAAAGAGAGGCCTTCTGAGAATCTTTGCCTGAAGTATTTCTAGGTTTATTTAGAAATTTATACCAAATTAATAAGGCGACTCCCAATGCTCCTCCAGCATCACCGCTTGCTGGCTGAATCCAGATATCCTCAAATGGACCTTCTCTCAAAATCCGGCCATTCCCCACGCAATTTAAGGCTACGCCTCCTGCCAAACATAACTTTCTTTTACCGGTTACCTTATGAACGTGACGAGCCATACGTAACATAATTTCTTCTGTAACCGCCTGAATAGAACGAGCTAGGTCCATATCTCGCTCTCTAATTAGTGTCTCAGGTTTTCTCGCAGGGCCACCAAATAGCTTTTCAAATTTTCTATTAATCATGCGCAGACCATTGCAAAAACCAAAATATCTCATATTTAGTCTAAACGAACCATCCTGCTTCAAATCAATCAATTCTTTAAGAATTAGATTAACGTATTTTGCTTGACCATAAGGAGCAAGGCCCATTAATTTGTATTCACCGGAATTGACTCTAAAACCAGTATAATAGGTAAATGCTGAATATAACAACCCGAGAGAATGCGGGAATCTTAAGGAGCGCTCAATCTTAAAATCATTATCTTTTCCTGTGCCAAAACTTGCTGTATCCCACTCTCCAACACCATCCATTGTCAAAAATGCTGCCTCCTTAAATGGCGAAGGATAAAATGCGCTCGCTGCATGCGCCTCATGATGTTGGCTAAAAATAATCTCAGCATTAAAACCAAGAAGATTCTTGTAAATAGAGTCCTTTGTCCAAAGTTTCTCTCTTATCCACAAGGGCATGGCTTGTAAAAACTGTCTTATACCACTTGGAGCAAAAGTAAGAGTAGTCTCTAAAATGCGCTCAAACTTAAGAAACGGTTTATCATAAAAACCAACATAGTCTAAATCCCTAGGTTGAATATTCGCTTCAGAAAGACAATAATTTATTGAATTAGTCGGAAAACTAAAATCATGCTTCTTTCTGGTAAAGCGTTCTTCTTGAGCCGCTGCTAAAATTTCTCCATCCTTAATTAAGCAAGCAGCACTATCATGATAAAAAGCTGAGATCCCTAATATATACATTAACCTAACTCTTTCCTTTTAAAAATTATGTCGAAGTCAGACCCTTCTCTTCTAATTCTCTGGTTGCAATCTCAATTCTATCCTCAGCAGAAACTGTCTTTGACCACTCTACTAAATCACGCATCCCCTGCTCGAAACTTACGTTAGGAGAAAACCCTAAAGCCCCTATTGCAGAGATATCGGCAAAACAATGTCTGATATCGCCCTTTCTATATTTATTAACAACATCTGGCTCCATATTTTTATCGTGAAGTCTGATAAGGATCTTAGCGATATCAAGAATAGAAGTTGGCTTACCGCTGCCAACATTAAAAGATTTATAATCAGCATTTGAATTAGTCATTGCCAGGATATTAGCATCAACGATGTCATTCACATGGATAAAATCCCTTGATTGTAGACCGTCTTCATAGATAATTGGCCGGTTGCTATTCTTTATGCGTGCTGAAAATATTGCACATACACCGGTATATGGATTTGAAAGAGCCTGCCTCGGACCATAGATATTAAAATACCTTAAGGCTACTGTAGGTATTTTGTATGTCTTCCCGATAAGTAAACTTAGCTGCTCCTGGTGTAGTTTAGAGAAGGCGTAAATAGATGTAGATAAAAGTAGCTTGCCTTCTTTTGTTGGTATTGGCTTTGCGATCTCGTTGCATTGTAAGCAATGCATTTGCCAATCGCCTTTGGCAAGCTGTGCCTCGCTTCTTAAATCAGGGATAAAATCTCCGCATTTATTACAACTATAGGCACCTTCACCGTAAATACTCATTGAACTAGCGATGATAAGTTTTCTTACGTTATTCTTCTCATTGACTAAAATATCTAAAAGATTGGCTGTGCCTAAAGTATTGGAATCTATATAATGGGAAATTTTATACATAGATTGGCCCACGCCAACTACAGCTGCTTCGTGAAATACAATATCAGAACCAACTAATACCTTTCTAAAGGCATCTCTATCCCTTACGTCACCTATAATATATTCGGCTTTAGGATTAAGATAATCGAGCTTCTTGCCTTGATGCACCTGCTCATCAAGATTATCAAAGACTATTACCTTATGCCCTTCCCGTACTAACCTATCAACCAAATGCGAACCAACAAAACCAGCACCGCCTGTAACAAGAATCTTCATAATTAAACCCCTCTTAGATCTTATCGTTAATTTTTATCTGATAATTTATATTGGCCTGACTTAGACCCAAAAGATACCAAAATAGCATGCCTATGTCTAAATTATATAAATTAGTATCAAAAATACTATGAATCAAATAAGTAAACAAAGCAGCAAGGAGCCCAACGCTTAAACTTCTACCAAAACCCAATTCAATTTTCTTCAAGCGTTTAATTGATTTATAAAATAAAATTATCAAAAGTAATAAGAATGAGAAAAGGCCAAATAAACCAGTCTCGGCTGCCATCTGTAAATAGCAGTTGTGCGCATAGCTTGCACCCCAACGATAGGCCTTCTTATCATAGTTGAATCTTTCAAAATTATACATATACGTACCTAAACCTAGACCAAACATTGGCCTGCCGCTAAACATCTCCAAGCTTATCTTACTTAAAATTCTGCGATCCCGACCACCTGGCCCTGCAAGGTTAAATCTATTTATCTCGTTCCACTTGTCTTGAGGTAAAAATTGCCAAAGCAAAATAAAAGCGATTAGCATAGATAATATAAATTTAAGAAATGATTTTTTATTAACAAAAAACCCAAGGAAGAATACTCCCATGAATAAACCAACCCATGCGCCTCTTGACAACGACATAAATAAACAGATTAATAAAAGTATTGGAAAAAATTTTGAGAATATTCTAGCTGACAATTTTTTGAATCTGTGAAAGAATAAGCTCAAAGAAAGAATAGCTAGAGGCGCCAAATATGCAGCAAAATCATTTGAACTCGCAAAAGGTCCCTTAATATGTAAAGTAAAAGGCTTGGCTCCGTATGGCCATGGGCGATGACGCAAGAAATCAATGTGTGTAAAAAATTGAAATATGCCATCGGCGCAAATCAAGGCAGCCGAAAACATCAAGACTATCAAGATAATATTCATCTTTTTCTTACTATTTATAGTCTCAGCAACTATAAAAAATATCAAAACATTTTCAAGCAGCTTAAAGAAAAAAGCCCTCGCACTTATTTGGACGTTTGTACTAAAAATGATAGAAAGAATACATACGGCTAGATAAACAAAGATGAATTTATTTAGTGGAGTATGTACAACAAAACTTTTGGAAATGATCTTTTTAACAATAAAGGCAAGTATGGCTAAGCTGGCAAAGATTTCTATGAATGCCTTGGATATGGGCAAGAAAAAAATCAAGCCATATAAAGCATACTCCATTACAATATCGCAAACTAAAATTGAATATTCTCTATTTAATCTCATAATTCTCACTGAAATCCAGCATGCCGCCCATTTTTCGTAAACGACAGCCATTTATGCTACAGATGGTGGTAATTTCTTTCAAATCGCTTTCAGGAAGCGACGGTATAGCAAGAAAAATTTCACCAATGCCTTTCATTTTTATAACTTTCCCCAAGACCTGTCTCGTTCCTAGAACCTTGATGCCGTGAATTTTCTTGCCGACCTTTACCTTATTATCATCTATAAAACCTATTGGATTATAATTTAATAAATTATTCCTTTTAATCTCCCTCAATAACATCTCACCCGTATTACCTGCCCCAAAAATAAGTATCTTTTTCTCCTTACGGCGAGAGGCAAAGAAATATTCACTTAAGATTGGCGTGACTACTCTGATTCCTATAACAAGAAAGAGTAAAATAAGTAAATCTAAAATAAACACAGCGCGTGAATAATCAACAAATCTAAACAAAAAGGTCACAGAAACTATGCTCAGCAAAGAACTTAAGCTAACTGCCTTAAATACGGAAATTGCATCATGGATACTTATATAAGGCCAAACCCTTGTATATAAACCAAAAACAAAAAAGCTAGTTAATTTTATAGTAACAATCAATGGCAGGCTTCTACTTATAATAGTAAAAACTGGATTGGGAATATTACCGTCATATTTCAATAGATAGGCAGAATAATACGCTACACAAATTAAAACTAAATCGACAATAACCTCTAAGGCATTTCGCTTATACAGCAACACAGTGTTTAAAACGACGTTATTGCCCCTCTGTTTTTGCTTACGCGCCCTCTCTAAATCTTCCTCTTTCCTGTAGGTTTTTACATCAGCAAGAAATATCCCGAAGAAAAGTATAACTATAACTGTCAAGATCGCAAAAATAGAAACAATACCTAGATTAATCTTTGTATACAATAAAGCAATGGTACCGAATAGAATGCTTAAACAATATAAAAGAATGACGGTCTTCCTTTCAGATAAACCTAAAGAAACTAAATGATGAGAGGTATGATCTCTGCCTCCCTCCCAAAAAGCCTTACCTCTAACATTTCTCAAGATAATAACAAATAATGTATCAAATATCGGCACTGCAAGGATTAAAAAAGGAACAGCTAAAGTAACTATAACGCTAGAAACATGCTGGCTAGAACCTATTAATGAAATAACAGCTAAACTAAAGCCGAAAAACATACTCCCTGAATCGCCCATATAAATTTTGGCTGGATTAAAATTATAGGGCAAGAAACCCAAAGCACTGGCTGCAAGTATAAGGGCAATAACACCTATGCCATCCTTATTTAACATCAAGGAAGTAACAAATATCATTGACGAGCAGATTGCTGCTGTACCAGCAGCTAGACCATCCATATTGTCTAATAGATTGAATGCATTCGTAATGCCAACAATCCAAAATATTGTCAATACATAAGACAGTAATCGATAATGCGGTAGATCAAAAGAAATTCCAAAAAAGATTATAATGCAACTTGCAATAATCTGACCTAGCAACTTTAGTTGAGGCTTCATGGGTCGAAAATCATCTGTTAGTCCCCAAAAAAAGATAAATACTGCGCCTGAAAGAAAGACCCATGTAGTTTTAGTCAAAGGCATAAAGATAACAATGCCGATAAAAAAAGCCAAGAAGATGCCTACCCCGCCTAGAAGAGCAGTAACCTTTCTGTGAAAACGGTTATCTTTTGGCCTGGACACTAATTTATATTTAATAGCAAAAGAACGCACAAGCCGCGTTAGCATTAACGAAACTCCAAAAACAATCAGAAAGATATAAGTATCTTTTAACAGCAAATCAGTCAACATTCCCTCCAAAAAAATTTCTCTTGGAAAATACTGTATTTAACTACTCTTTTTTGCAATAACAACAATATTCGGAGCAAGATAACCTACTCTATTTAACCTAATTCTATATTCAATCAGAGACAATAAATAGAGTGTGATTCTTGCAAATTGTCTCTTACAATCAAGCATCCAAGGAGTTGGATATTGATAGTAATGCCCCACATAATTATGCCATACAGGAACTTGGATGGGCCTGCCAATACAGACCCTAATTACCTTAAAGCCAAACTTATCAAGCATAAGCTTTAGGGTTTTTTGAGAATAATGAACAACATGTTCGTAGGAATCAAATATATCATAATTCTTTAACCTATTTGTAGTCTTCGCACAATAATATTTAAAAAGATTAAATAGTCCATTAGGGACCTTAATAAAGAGAATACCATCGGGTTTTAATATTCTTTTAACCTCTTCTAGGACCTCACCCGGTTCAGATAAATGCTCAAAAACATCAGTCATCGTTACTACATCGAAGAATGAATTCTTAAATCCAGCATCCTGCAGAAAGGCTGTTTTTACATTCAAGCTGAAATACTTTCTTGCTATCTCAGACAGAGAAGAAGATGGTTCTACGCCATAAAGATTCCAACTCCACCCTTTTGCATTCCTTAAGAAAAATCCCATATTCGTTCCTACATCCAAAAAGTTCCCTGATGGCTTATATTTGTAAATCAACTTTAGATCCTGGATATAATTTTGGTCTCGATGATGCCTGCTCTTGCCTTCAAAAATTAATCTTGCCTCTTTAAAATATTTATCTGCCTCACCCCAGTAAATCTTTTCCGGCTCTTTTAATCTAGGATTCACGTATAAAAGCCCGCAACCCAGGCACTTCACAATAGCCAATGTGCCTCTTTCTTGGTATATCTGTCTATATTTATTAATATTGCAAAATGGACAACAAACAGAAATTACATCTGATTCACTATAAATCTCCTTCTGCCTGCCACCTCTGTCATAATCCATAGTTTGCTTTAGGGTATCTTGGCTCTAACTAAGATTTTTCTTATGATATCTTATGACATCTTCAATAATGCCTTCTAAATTCTTGGTTGGCTTGAAATTAATCAATTTATGGATCTTGTTGATATCCGGAACTCTACGCGGCATATCTTCAAAGCCTTCCTCATAAGCCTCATCATAAGGTATATAAACAAGGCCTGATTTACTCTTTGTAATTTCAATAATTTTTTTTGCTAAGTTTTCGATACTTACTTCTTCTTGGCTGCCCAAATTGAAAACCTCTCCAACAGCCTCTTCCTTTTCCATTAATTTTATCATAGCCTGCACAGCATCTCTAACATGCAGAAAACAACGCGATTGCCTGCCATCACCATATATTGTAATAGGTTCTTCCTTCAATGCCTGTCGTATAAATCTGGGCACAACCATACCGTAGGTTCCAGATTGGCGTGGACCAACAGTATTAAATAGCCTTACAATTATTGTAGGTAAACCCCTAACCTTAAAATAAATATATGAGAGTATTTCATCAACTGCCTTTGAAGTCGAGTAACTCCAGCGGCTCTTTAAGGGCGAACCCAAGATTCTATCATCACCTTCTTTTAGCGGCCCGTTTGCATTTTTACCATAAATCTCTGAAGTAGAAGTAATTAGTAGCTTTCTATTATAGCGACAACTGGCCTCTAAAACAACCTCCGTGCCCTTAATATTCGTAGTCAAAGACTCAAATGGCTTCTTTATAATGAGCTCAACACCAACTGCAGCTGCTAGATGAAATACGGAATCAACTTTTTCAGCTAATTTATCAACTAGCTCTTCGTCTTGAATGCTGCCTCTTACAATCTGAAAATTTTCATTTTTCTCTAAGTGAGAAATATTTTCCATCCTACCCGTAGAAAAATCATCTAAAATAGTCACATGATTATTACGCTTTAATAATACTTCAGCTAAATGCGACCCGATGAAACCAGCACCACCAGTAACTAAATATCTCATTGTTCTTTACTCCTTTCTATATAATAATTCCTCATACAAACCTACAATATCATTAATTAAGCGCGTCTTATTGAATCTCTCTTTAACAAACTCACGGCCTGATTGGCCCAATCGTATCCTTAAACCTTGCTCATCAATAAGTTTTCTTAAGGCGCAGGCAAAAGCATCAACATCATTTGACTCAACCAAAAAACCTCTTTCCTCATTAACTAAGTCCTTAACCCCTCCGACTTTAGTGGCAACTACTGGCCTAGCAGAGGCCATGGCCTCGATTAAACTTACGGGGGTTCCTTCGTTCAAAGATGTCAAGACGACAATATCTAAATTTGAATATAAATCTACTAAATTGTTTTGCCAGCCTATGAATTCTATAAACCTCTCAACTCCTAATTTGCGCGAATTGCTCTTTAAACTTTCTCTCAATTCTCCATCGCCAGCAATAATGAATTTGTAGTCTGTGCCTTGAGGTTTACAATTTGTTAAAAGTTTTATTGCCTTAATGAACATATAATGATTTTTTATTGGGACTAACCTGCCAATAATACCTACATTGACCTGGGAATTATTACGACTTTCAGGGATACTAAATAATTTGTCCAGGTCTAAACCTAATGGAATTACTATTATTTTTTTGAAATCTCCGATTTTCAATTTAATAAGTTCATTTTTGACTTCATTGCTAACAGCAATAATTCTATCTGTAAATCTGGCTAAAATGTGCTCAACCAAAATAAAAATCCGAGTCTTAAATCCTGCAAAATAGCTGTGCAAAACGTGGCCGTGGAAAGTATGAACGAGTCTCGACTTTTTCCTCTTGCGCCTTGGATTCTGTGTAAACTTGTATAAAAGAGCAGCAAGACGTCCCAAGGTGCCTGCTTTAGCAGTATGGGTGTGGATTATATCTGGTTGTTCCTTCTTTATTATTTGAAAAAGTTTATAAAAAGAGATCAAATCATTTCTAAGGCTTATCTTTCGACCAAGTTCAGGTATAATAATTGGCTTTACATCTTTCTCGTTTGCCAGATAAGTCATATCGCCTTCATAACTATCAACAACACCTGATACTAAAACTGAGTCAAACTTATCATTATTAAGACCTTCCGTAAGTAAAATAGTATGTCTGGCTGGTCCGCCGATATTAAGCCTCGCAATTATTCTTAAGACTTTGATTTTTTTAACCATTTCAAAAATGAACTGCTTTGATTGATATTATCAAATTTTGCTTTAGAAAAAAGGCCGGCTATTGCTAACAGTAAAAACGCCAGCCGGATAATCAGGCCAACAAAGCTAATTTGCCGCTTTAGGAGAAATGCTAAAAATATATTTACCGCAATTAAGGAAATAGTAACGATACTACAACTCTTAATTGGAGCGAAGTAAAATATATTTTTAGCTTCTCCTACCAAGCTTATAGTTTTGACACTATTGTAAGAATTAACTATTCTCATCCTGCAAGACCTATAATTATAATTTATGAACTGCAGAATTCTGCTATTATCTAAAACCGCATATCTCCTACCTGAAGGTTCAGTAATCTTTCCTAAAAAGCTATGTTTGAAGCAAGTCTTTAAACAATTCCAAAAGTGGCTTATTATCTTGTGTATCTGACTAGCGTCATAGATCTCTCTCCATATCTGTTTGTTGCGATTTAAAAATAAAGAAAGACGTTTAAATACATATATCGAAATGCTTGTTTCTAAAAAACTTTTCATTCAATATCCTTTTTTTCTAAACCGATTATAGTTCCGTAGAAACTATAGAAATCTGGAGAAAACGTAAAAGTGCTTCCAATTTTCAGCAGCTTATTCTCAAAGAAATAACCAGTATTTTTACGATCGCTTATCACTTCAAGTTGCAAAATTAAATCCCTTTTTCCAGAACCATCTATGACACTCAAAACTTTTCCATCTCCCACAACTTTGGCAATTTGGGTCGGTGTATTTGAAATAATTTTAACTATTTTAACTGCAGGCCTGTTAGCCTCAAGTTCTAACCACTGATTCTTTACAATTTGTATCTGTATATCCCCTTCCTTTACAAGTTTACCTACATCTGGATCTAACTCCTCAACCCTCAACGTTAATAGCACTGTCTCTAAATGTTCTAGGTATTCTATCTTAGGAGTCTCTACAGTAGAAACTCTATGTACAAAATAATATATTGGAATGAGTAATAACAAAAAGGCAGCTACTAAAAAATCTATAATGTTTATCTTTTCAAATAGCCTTCCTTTTTCATCTATAATCTTCATTTTTATCCCTCCATTTTAAATTTCCGCAAAGAAGTTTTCTCTGATACCTTTAAGATCTCCTCCCCACCAAGATCGAATCATGATAAAGCTTTGTGATTTCATTTAATTTTTTACTGCAAAATCAATAATATTACCTCGAACGCTATATAAACTTGTGTTTAATGTAATAGTATTACCTATCAAGATCGGAAAATCTTTATAATAATATTTTTCATTTTTTTTCAAGGCTAGCACATCTACCGATAAAATAAAATCTTTATAAAGTGGATTTTCAACATAGGCAAACTCTTTCCCATCGAATTTCGCTACTGCTACTGTCGAAGTCTTTACATCAAAATAAAGTGGATTTTCAACATAGGCAAACTCTTTCCCATCGAATTTCGCTACTGCTACTGTCGAAGTCTTTACATCAAAAATCGAACGAATTCTGCCTATGGTCTTACCAAAATTATCTTTTTCAATATCTCCTTCTCTTGCTACATTAGCCACCTCTTGAATAATCCCTGAACATTTAATACGCAGTGTCAACCACTTTTCTTCAAAATAGGCAATACCTAATATCGCCTTTGCTTTATATTTATCTGTTACAAACTCAAAATGTGTGTCGCGCCCCACTCTCTTACCTTCAAAATAAAGATTGCCATTATTGTCTACTTGACATCTCATTCTTATCTTTACTGGTATTTGCTTTATCTGCTCATCCTGAACTATTAAAAAATCTCCGCTCTTCGCATTGATATTAATATAGCCGATTTGAGGTTTGCCAATCTCTAAAATCTCAGCTAACACCTCGCCATTTCTATCTAAAACCTTATCCCCAACGCAAACTAATTTAAGTGTATTTTCGTTTAAATCTTTTAGTGTAATATCCAAATACAATGTTCTCTCTTCCAATCCACCTTGTTGCTTGAACATAAAGGTTGCTGTATATTTATCAGTATTAAACTCAAAAAAAGGATTGGAAAATAACCGGCTATTTTTATAATATAGATTGCCATCCAATCTAGTTTCTGCCCTCAGCCTGAGTTTCGCAGAGATCTGTTTTAAGTTTGAATCTTTTATAGTTATCGCCTCTTCCTCACTTAACTTAATCTCATAAAAATAAGGCTTAATCTCCTCTAGACTTATTATCTGGGCTATAGGCTTTCCATCCTTATCAAACTCAGCATCTCCAACTGAAAGACTCTTTGCTACTTCGGGTTCTAACATTACAAACAAACAGTGGAAATCTGCCTCAACGCTTTCGCCCCACATTTTATATTCCTTAGTGTATACCTTGTAAGCAAAATAAGAGATAGGCAAAAGGAAAATCAATAAAAATATTACTGAGAAATCTATAACGTTTATCTTTCCGAATAGCTTTCCCTTTTCATCTAAGATCTTCATCTTCTCTGCTCCTTTTTTTTCAGCAAAAAATTTATTCCATTGGCAGCAAAAATTAATACAAAAGATTCCACGGCCCACCTATGCCTTCCATCTAAATTATAAAGGGCATGTACTAAAGTTAACGTTACTAAAAATAAAACCACTGAAATCGTACCATATTTGATACTTTGAGAAGTTAATCCTGTTGCAAACTTTTGATAAATTCCAAGAATAAAAAATGCCAAGATAAATATCCAGTAAAATTTGTAAATATCAAAATAAACTTTCGGATACTCGAGGCCTTGTGTCGGAGTAAACCACCAGAAATATTTTATTTTTTTAAAATATAAAACCAATGACTCTAAAGGGTGCTGTTTAATAAACTCTAATCCCTGTTTATAAAAATATTCCTTTTGGCCAAATTCATCCATACTTAAAATAGTCTTACGAAATTCTTGCGGAGCAATTTCAAATATAAAATCTCCATTTAAGGTCTTATTTGTTCCGGTTGCATCTTCATTGTAACCTAACCAAAATGCAAGAGCTGAATCATTAGGCGATATTACAACTCTATCAAAGACAATATAATTTCTAACCCACAATGGAAGCAAAACTACTGTTATGCTAATCAATATGAGTGTGATCACCCTGACGCATAACGCTTTATCATCTCGCAGCTTCAAAAAAATGAAAAGCAAAACAACAAATAAGAATGGAGCTATTGTAGAGCGACTAAGTAAGGCCGGTCCAAAAGTTATCCCAAAAAGTAAAGAGAATCTATCTATACTTTTTCTTTCTAAGATTTTTAAAAATAAAAAGAATTGTAGTGTAAAAAGAAAAGTATCCAATGTTAATGAGTGCAATCTTACAGAATAAAAAATCAAACCGGGATGAAAACCAGCCAAGAACAATGACAATAAAGCTACTCTCTGATCAAAAAGTCTAAAAGATATTCTATATACCAAAAATAGAGTAATTAAAGAAATAATGATTTGCAAAATCTTTAAAGCTAGGTAGCTATGATTAGTAAGCGCATACACAAAACTACATAAAAGCGGATACAAGACCATATATGTTGATCTGTAGGGTGTATTATAAAATGTCCAAAATAATCCTTTGCCTTCTAATATATTATTGGCTATCTCTTCATACTCCCAAGTCATAGGAGCAGAGACTGGCTCAACTACGACTAAAGCAAACAGACGCACAATAAGTGCTATGAAAAAAATACTAATCAAAACTTTTCTATTATTATAATCAAATCTCATTGATCAAATCTTTATTTTATGCTGGCGCTTCTTCTGACAATCCTTGATAGCCCCAACAATATAGTCAATTTCTTTCTTTTTCAGATTCGAAGAAGATGGCAGATACATCCCCTTGCGAGATAGCTCTTCGCTAACTGGAAATCTTTCCCTCCTATATAGTTTAAAATATATTGGCTGTAGATGGATTGGGATAAAAAATGTCCTAGTCTCAATGCCTTTTTTAGCCAGACAATATCTTAGATCATCTCGGGTTAGACCAAAATCATCTTCTATCAAAATAGAATACATCCAAAATACGTTTTTTACCTCTTTCTTTTCTATGGGAAGAGTAATTCCCTTAACATTCTTAAGCAATGAACTATAATACTTAGCGTTTCTAATTCGGGCTTTTAGAAGTTTATCGAAGTTTTCAAGTTGAGCCAAACCAATACTAGCCGCAAGACCAGTTAACCTATAATTATAGCCTAAGTATTTATGCCAAAAATGTCTCTCTTTCGAAAAGGCATGATTTTTCAATATTTGAGCCATCTTAACAATTCTAGCATTGTTCGTTGTCAACATGCCCCCTTCTCCAGTGGTTATTATCTTGTTTGCATAGAAACTAAAGCAACCCACATCCCCGATACCGCCTATTCTTCTGCCTTTATATTTAGCGCCGTGTGCCTCAGCAGCATCCTCAATCAAATAGAGTTTATATCTTTTGGCGATTCTTTTAATCTCATCCATTTGTGCAGGATGACCATAGGTATGAACAATTATAATTGCTTTTGTCCTCTTTGTAATCTTTTCCTCGATTTTAGTCGGGTCGATATTGTAAGTTAGCGGTTCAATATCGACTAATATTGGTTTTGCCTCTAAATAGACAACCGCACTCGCCACCGCTATCATAGCAAAAGTAGGGATAATAACCTCATCACCCTTTTTAATACCCAAAGAAGCTAAGGCTAAATGCAATGCCGCTGTACCACTAGTGCAAGAGGTAGCATACTTAACTCCGCAAAGCTTAGCAAATCTATCTTCGAATTCGCGGATATATTTCTTGCCCGCAGAGGAAATCCAATTTGCCTTAATGCATTCTTTTGCATATTTTAATTCCTTATCACTTAAACAAGGCTCGCAGACCGGGATTATTCCAGACATCTTTTTTGAAGCTAATAACTTAGGATCCTTGCGAGGAATTATATCCTTTATTCTTTTTAAATAATATTGGCTAAGCCTTGCTTCTTTCAGCATTTTTCTCTTATTACTTGCGCCAAATCTTTTCCTCAGCGGCAATCTTAGTTTCCCATATCCACTTATTACCCATCTCCTTAAAGTGTTCTATAGTGCTTGCCAAGCCCTCTTTAAGAGATACCTTCGGCCTCCATCCTGTCAGTTTTTGGATCTTAGAATAATTACATTGTAATCTGCTAACATCTAAAGGCCTTAAGCGAGTCTTCTCGATAACAATCTTTGCTTTCTCATATCCCATTAAACGAGTACAAGTTTTTGCCATCGCTTCAACGCTCCAATCCTTTCCTGTCCCGAGATTTACAACTTCACCCTCAGCTTCTCGACATTTCATCAATGCTATGGCACCCTGTGCAGCATCAAGGACATAGGTCAAATCTCTCCTTGCTGTTATATTACCTAATTTTAATTCAGGGCCCTTAGCTAACTGAGTTATTATTTCAGGGATAATGTAAGGCTGAGTCTCTCTTGGTCCGTAGACATTAAATTGCCTTAAAATAATTACAGGAATACCTTGTTCATGATGTAAGGTATAACATAGTCTGTCGGCAGCTAATTTACTTACAGCATATGTAGAAAGAGGCCTTGTAGGATGATCCTCATCCATGGGGATATATTGAGCTGTTCCGTAAACTTCAGAGGTCGAATACTGTAATATCCTTTTTACTTTAGCATCCCTACAAGCCAACAAGACATTTAATGCACCATTAGCGTTAACCTCAAAGAATTTCTGAGGTCGATAATAACAATGTGGGATATAAGGTTCAGCAGCTAAATTAAAGACATATTCTATTCTTTTCGCTTTCAAAATTCTAGTTAATCCTTTATCTAAAATATCTCCTTTAATAATATCTATGGGACTTCCCAGATCTTGAAGATTGGATATATCTCCACTTAAGAAGTTATCATAAACTATTACCTTGGCCTTCTCTTTCAAAAGCTCTCTGACTATACTTGAGCCAATGAATCCTGCTCCACCAGTTACTAATACATTTCTATTCTTAAAATTCATGACTTAATTATAAAAAATAGTTAAAAATTAATTTTTGCGAAATTTCAATCGTAACGTCAGCAATATATATTTCCAACCTTTACTAATATAGTCCATCATGTTACTGCCTGTTTTTGAAATCCCGCTTCTTCTTGGTGCGCAATAATATGGAATCTCGATAATCTTATAGCCATATTGACGTGCCTTAAAGATAAAATCGATAAAATATTCGCCATAATATCCTTGGAATTTTATTTTTTCAAAAATCTCCCTCCTTGCTACAACAAATCCACTTGTATAGTCTTTAAAAGAACTTCCTAAAAGAAAGGATATAGAAGAATTCATTGCTCGGCTTAAAATCACTGCTATCCAGGAATCAACTGGCCCCCTTATATCCTTACCACCTTTAATGAACCGAGAGCCTACACAGATATCATAACCCTCATGTACCTTATTAATTAATTCAACAAGCTTAAACGGAGGCATTGAAAAATCACAATCCATCCACGCCACAAGATTGCCTTTTGCAGCTTGAATCCCTGTCCATATTGCAGATGCCAATCCTTTCTGATTTACCCTGCGAATTACCTTAACATTATCATTAGCATCAAAATAATTCTGCGCTATCTCCCAAGTCCTATCTGGAGAATCATCATCAACTACAATAAATTCAGGACTAACGCCAATATTATTTTTAATATAAAGTTCTATCTCGCAAATAAGATCAGTTATATTTTCTGCTTCGTTGTAAGTAGGTAAAATTATGGAGATACTTTCATTGTTATTCTTTCCCATCTTCACTCCAATAATAACCGCAATCTTCTCGAGCAACTCCTGACATACTTTTATCTTTAGGGTCTATAGGATAGACCTTGCAGAAAAAAGGCTGCCTCTCATAGACTTGGCATCTTCCACCTTTAAAATGTCTACACCATGACTTATTTAGAAGGCAACAGCGGCCGCATTTTTTGCATTCTCCTTTGCGCATCGATAAAGAATTATTCACATAGCGTGGCCGGAAAAGAACAAGAAAACGGCGTCGAAATCCAGAACGCAAAACAACTAAAAAATTAACTTTTTTATTTGAGTCTACCATAATTAAACAAATGCAACTAAATTTCCAGAATGTATTATTTATAATTGTTTCTATAAATTATATATAGCAAAAAATCCCCTTATCTGCCCTTTTAACTCCGTAAAGGATCTTATGGATACTAACCTTTTCAAAATGTAAGATGATCGAAGGTAGAATGCCCTATTGGCAAAATCTAAAAATTCTTTAAATTCTTCCTTAGTCATGGATTCTGGAGTAAACATTATTGCAGAATGATCTAGGATACTGCAACCTTTGCTAAAATCAAATTCATAGCCTCTCTTTAGGAGTGTCAGGTAAAGCTCTGTTCCAGGCAGAGGAACAAACTTATTAAAATGTGCATAATCGAGCCTTAACTTAATAGCGAAATCTAAAGTGCGCCTTAAGCTCTCCATAGTTTCTCCTGGGGTGCCAACAATAAAATCGGCGCGGACACTCAATCCAGCTCTATGGGCCAACTTAACTGCTCTCTCATTTTGCTCAACAGTATTTCCTTTATTAAGTGCTTTCAACATCCTCGCATCGCCAGATTCCAAACCATATAGAACTTGCCAACAACCAGCCTGCTTCATTGCTTTTAGTAAACCTTCGGAAATCGCAGTTACTTTAGTCAGACAAGTCCAGGGTATCTTAATTTTCTTCTCTTTGAACTTTGCACATATTTCTAAGACCCTTTTCTCATTTAAGGTAAAGGTGTCATCAAAAAATCTTAATTCTCTGGCACCAAATTTAAATATTAACTCTTCTATCTCTGCGATTATATTATCTGGGGTACGCTCTCTATAGCTACTGCCAAATACACCGCGGTCGCAGAAAGTGCATCTTGAAGGACATCCTCTTGTAGTTATTAGTACGCCTAAAGGTAATCTTCTATATGAGGCTGGCGTGGGTTTATAAGCTTCAAGCGGCGGCAATAAGTGCCTAGCTGGAAAAGATAAAGAATCTAAATCTGTTACGAATTCTCTAGGCCTGGTTTCTATTACCTTACCATTTTCTTTATATACAATCCCATTTATGTCTCTAAGATCAGTGAGTCCCTTATTTTGAATTCTCTTTATTAGCTCTAAAAAAGTAACCTCGCCCTCTCTCATAACTCCAACATCAAAATAAGGGCATTCCATCGTCTCTTTTGACATAGCAGTAAGATGAGGCCCGCCTACAACAATTATTGCGTCTGGCAATGACACTTTAATATTCTCAGCCACTTTCTTTACGCTCTCAAAAACCGGAGTTGTACCAGTAATGCCAATTACATCTGGCCTCTCTCGCATCAATAGTCCAATCAATTCTGAATGCGAAATTCTAATACTGCAATCAATTATCTTAACATCATAGCCCTCCTCCTCCAGAGTAGCTGCCAAATAAGCAAGACCCAATGAAGGGATAACATTAACCACTGACTTCATGCTCCTTGTTTTGCCAACCAAATCGTCTGTGGTAATCGGCGGCTCTATAAGGGTAATCTTCATTCCCATTTATCTTGCCTTAAGCTAAATATAGCCTTGAAAATAATAGTAAATTATTCCTAGATACTCATGCAAAATGCCTTTTAGCTGCTGAAGGCTTATCTGTTTTAGAACTTTTTTGCCTTCCTGATTAATGCCATGACTATAGAACAGACTCTTGGTTATTGGTGTATATAGTACTTCTGTGTCTGGTGCATTTTTTCTAAATACCAGTGAAACGCGGCGCATATGATAGGGAGAACTGATTAAAAGAATTTCCTTCCAGTCATTTCTTTCTAGAATCTCTCCTGTAAACAATACATTCTCATATGTATTTTTTGCTTTATCTTCTAAGATTATGCGTCCTTCTGGCATACCCAAGGATACAGCTAAGGCCTTCATGACCTGTGGTTCATGAAATATATAGGTATAACCTGAAGAAAATATCAAATGATTAGCATATCCTTTTCTGTATAATCTGACTGCATGCTGAACCCGCTCTTGATATCCCTGTCCAGCCATTCCTGATTCTCCCACGCCACCAGCAAAAACAACTATAGCGTCAGCCTTCTGGAAGGCATCAGAAATCATCAATGGCCTTGCGCAAAACCAAACTAAAGGAGTGTAAAATATAAATAGATAAGTAAACAAGATAGCAAGGCCTAAACTTAGAGCCCTTTTTCGTGCTGTCTTATAAAATGTAAGCAGGCTCCTCTGCCAATCAACTGAAGTCTTGAGTCCTTTCTTTAAAATATCTTCTAGTAAATTACTCATCTGGGCTATCCTTTGAGTCCAACTATTCTTGCTGGCAGAGGTTATTCGTTTATTTATCTGGCCGCTGTCTTTATTGTTAACTGCTTTGGAAATGCAATTAGCAAATTCCTCACTTGTTTTTCCTACTAAGACTAGCTTATCGAATTCAGCATTGAATTCCTCAATCTCCGGCAAATCTGTTGAAACAACGAACTTACCCATTGCATGATATTCATTCAATTTAGTCGGGTAAACATTTTTAGTATAATCGGCGATTAGGTAAGGAATAATACATACATCAAAATTCTTTATAAGAAAAGGTAGTTTATTGTGATCTTTTTTTCCCAAAAAATAAATATTCTTTAAATGTGTCAATGTCGATATCTTTGTTTGTATGGGTCCGACAAAAACAAACGAATAGTCTGGAAACTCCCAAGCTAAGTCTCTGACCAATTTTTGATCAATCCACTTATGAATCCCTCCTACATAACCTATAATCGGCCTTTTAATACCTTTTAGTTCATCTAAGGAGTAGACATTATCAGAGCGTGCCTTTTCAAACTTTTCAAAATTTACGGCAAAAGGAAATTTATAGACCTTATCGCTATATCTGGAACAATAATTAAAAAGATGAGTTGAGGTTACAAATACTAAATCAGCTTTTCTTAAAAGGGCCTTCTCAGATTTTCTAATTTTTTTAGCCGAAACTGAGCTAACTGTAAAACTGTCAATACAATAATAAATAAGAATTTTCTTATTAAGGTTATCAATTATGTCTAGACTTAAGGGCGTAGGCAAAAATGTCCACACGATGGGACTATTGAAATTCATTATCTTCATCCATTTATCTAAAACAGGCAAAATCAGATGACGGTTAATAAATCTTGCAATTCGAGAATAAGGAAACGGCAAAACTAAAGGTGAATATATATAAAGATTTTCTCTTTCTTGTCTAATTCCCTTTATACCTTTGAACCAGTTTTTAATTCTTTGTCTGATTCTGGAAATATCCTTTATCCCAGGCGGACGTACTCCGGTATTCTCAATAAAAAGAACTTTATTGCCGTTGGCGGCTAAAGTTGACATAATCTCCTGGTGCCCCTGCCAAATGAAATCCCAATCAATGCTTGATATACAAATTATATTCTCACCTTTGAGCATAGGTCTCTATCCTTTTATTTACCTTCCATTATTACTTTTGCAATAAGCTTTGCTAATAACTCATTGCCTTCAGCACTAAGGTGAACAATATCTAAGAATAAATGTGGCTTCTCCTCGATAAGCTTCGCAGCATCAATAAAATCTATATTATTCTCTTTCGCAATTATCTCCATTTGTTTATTGTAATAACGCTGTTTTATCAAAGGGCTGATAGAACTATCGAAAGTATCTCGATACATAATTTCTAATTTATCCAAATCGTTAGGGAAATTAACATCAGATAACATTGGTTCATTAAACAAAATCACCTTTATACCTTTCTCTTTAGCCAACTTAATTATGCGTTCAAGATAATACTTATAATAATGTGGTATACTTTTATTATAAAAAATAAAGAATGGTCTAGAGTCATTGCGTTTTAATGCCGAATATTTTTCGAGTAAAAGTGTATAGAGCATTGACCTATAATATAAGGAACTATGCAGCTTATACCAAAAGTTTTTTATCTGGGGAGTAACAAAAAGTGCGTCATTTATTGATTCAGATATTATAATTATATCGGGTTCATAATTAATAATTTCATTGCTAAATAATTCATAAATATGATACGTTAAAGCGGTGGGCAGGCCGCAATTTATTACCTCATATTTTCTTCCTGAGTTTTTCAACAGTTCATTCAAATAATAAGGGTAGGTTTGGTTATCAACTACGCCCAAACCAAAGGTTGTTGAGCAACCGAGAGCAAAAATTCTCTTAATGTCCTTTGATTTTGTTGTAGAAAATTCATAACCCCTAAATCCTAGGGAATTAATAGTATAAGAAAATGGCAAACTTAGCATTTCATATTTGCCTGGTGTGAACTTATAATAACTACCATAATTTACTTTCCTACTTGTGATTTTGTGTTCCTTTGCCATATAATCTTTTTTAGGCATTTTTGTTATTTCTATAGCATACCTCAAATACTCGCTATTACCAGTTTTGCGCCATACATAAACGCGCAATAAAATCTCTATCATTATAAAGAAAATAAAACAGGCTAAAATTACAAAAACTAATTTCTTAAACACCTCTATCACCCCTTTTCCTTAATTGATCAAGCTATCTTCATTTATGCTTTTTTTAAAAACATGGTAGACCTGCCAGATAAAATCCCAATCAATACTGGACAGGCAAATTATATTTTCGCTCTTTGACATCTTTCTCGCTGATGAAAAAGCTCTGTTAAATTGCTAATAAATCCAGCTATATTGCCTTTAGCCCTGTTAATATATCTACTATCTCTGCCCACTATACCTTTTAGGATATTATTAAGGAAAAGTCCCGAAAGCGCCCAATAGCAAAGCGGAATAGATAACTCTGGATTCTTCTTAACAAAATAAAGCCTGTTCTCGAATTGCATTTTGCCAAACTTAAAGCTTTCATCAATCTTTTCAGATTCAGAATTATGTCTAACCTTCGCATCAGCTACAACAAATAATCTATATTCCTTTCCCGCTCGATAACTGAAATCAACATCCTCAAACAAACCATAGTCAGAAAATCTCTCATCAAACTGCAACTTTTCAAAAAGCCACTTCCTCCATACTGTAGCTCCGCCAAAAAGCCAATTTACTTCTCTAGTCTTATCCAAGGAATAAAATTTTGTCTGAAATCCAGAACGCAAAATCTTGCCTGGTATATCTGTGTTAACTACAAAAACTTTTTCTAACAGTGATGGCTTTCTGCAAATTTGGCTTATAATGTTAAATGATGCCCCAGCTGTATTCTCAGATGTACCCAGCCAAAAATCTAACATTTTCCTAAAACTATCCTTCTCTAATATAATGTCGTCATCAAAAAATATCACTAGCGTAATTTCATCTTTTAACTTCTTTATGCCAATATTTCTTTTAGTTGTTAAAGAGCCTATTGCTTTTATGTAATCAATCTCTAAATCGGGGAATTCTTTTAAAACACCTGTGATTGAGAGAATACTGCCATCAATTATAATAACCTGAGAAGGCTTAATATCCTGTTGAGATATACTCTTTAAAAGTTGATTTAATTTATCCGGCCTATCTTTAGTGGGAATAATAATGGCTAATTTCTCATTATGCATTTTTAACAAAAATTTTTGGCTTACTGAAAGAATTATCGAATACCAAAGTTGTATTTATTGAGCTGCCCAGAAGCTATGATTGAATCCAGGCCTTTTTCAATTGTAATTTGTGGCTTCCAGCCTAAAACCTCTTTTGCCTTTTTAATATCAGCGACAACATAATCTTTTTTTGGACTTTCATGGTTAACTTTATTAATTTGATACTTTTTAACTTTTAATCGCGAAGCAAATAACTTTACAAAATTATTAATGCTTAAGCCAACGCCAGTGCCAATATTTAAAGGTAAAAAGTTATTAAAATCGATCTTACAAGAAAGAATAAAAGCCCTAACTACATCTGATATATAGACAAAATCTCTCACTGCCTGAGGCGATTTTAATAAAATAGAGTTAGTACTTTTAAGTTTCTGAAAAATATATGGTGTGATAAATGACAAGCGCTGCCCCGGTCCATACATATTAAAGATTCTAATGGAAATAACGGGTACCTTAAAACTTTGTGAATAATGTCTGCAAACTTTTTCTGCCAATATTTTACTTATCCCATATAATGTTACTGGATTAGTATCAGAGCTTTCACTAAGCCTAATCTTTCCTAGAGTTGGCTTATAAACTGCTGAGGACGAAGCAAAGATACAGCTTGCGCCAACTCGATAACAATAGTGCATTACTGCCATAGTGCCATTAACATTTACGTCAAAAAGCGAATTTGTTTTATGCTTAGAGTCAATCTTATTAAAACCAGCTAGGTGGAAAACTATATCGCTTTTCTTTTTGAAATTGCTGATATCTCTTATATCATCGTTGTAAAGATAGACTTTTTTACACAACTTTCTTAATTGGGGAATAAGACTTTGCCCCAAGAATCCTTTTCCACCAGTGATTAAGACCCTTTTCTTTCTAAGCTTATTTAAATTATTTTCTTTTGGCATAGTTGAAAAAGTGGTGAATTTTTGTCTTCGAATAAATACTTAAACTTTTGATACCAATTGATAGTCCTTAACAAACCTTCTTCAAATGAAATTTTTTGCCTCCACCCCAATAATTTACTGGCTTTTTTATTGGAAGCTGCCATACGCCAAATCTCCGTAGGTCGATAAGGCATTTTACCTATACATAACTTAGATTTAGAGTCTGCCAACTTATGAATTTTTTTAACAAGTTCCTTTATTGATATTTCCTTACCTGAACCAATATTGATAATTTCTCCTACTGCTTTTTTCACAGAACTAGCCAAAAGAAAACCGTCAATTAAATTTTCAACATAATTAAAGTCTCTCGTCTGAATGCCTTCAGTAGTTACTATATCCTCTCCTTTTAAGCACTTTATTATAATCTCGGCAATTATAGCGCGTGGACTCTGAAAAGGACCAAAGGCATTGAATGGCCTAAGTATTACAATGGGCCTTTTGTATACTAGATATTTCATTCTTGCATATAATTCGCCTGAATACTTACCTACTGCATAAGGAGATATAGGGCTGGGTTTAAGTTCTTCATGAAAAGGTACTGAGCTTTGATGTCCATAAATTTCAGAAGACGAAATGTAGATAAACCTCTTGTAATCTTCGTACGCATCTAAAAGATTGACTGTTCCCTTAGAATTAACATCAATTGCCTCTGAAACGTTATCGAAGCTATCGCCAACATGGTTATAGGCAGCAAAATGATAAATAATATCTGGCTTAATTAACTTTACTTTTTTAAGCGAATCAGGATTTCGTAAATCAGATTCGATAATCTTAACTTTGTCCCAGATATTTACCAAGCGTATATTATCAATTACACAGCCATACTTTGTAAGAACAAATATTTTTGCCCCTTCTTCTAATAATCTTTTAGTTAAATGTGATGCGATGAAGCCTCCTCCACCTGTAATCAAGACCTTCGTGTTTTTTAAAATTTTCATAATCACCTTTCCTGTTGGGTAAAGAATTTTATAAGTTCCCTATGTACCTTTTCTTTCTCATAGAAAGTATTAAAAGTAAGTTGTAGCCCTTTATGTTTGAAGGCATTTAATTTTTTCTTCTGTATTAATTTCTGAAATAAAGCAATTAGACCTTCACCGTCAGGCATAGTCAAAAGCTTTTTTTCTAACTTATTTAATATCTTTTTTTCAATTATCATATGACCAATATAGTAAGAAAAAGTTGGTTTTTCTTCGAAAGAGTCTACGCAATTACTGCTAGCTAACTCAACCAAACCAAATGGACTACGTATATCAGCAACGGTTATAGTAATGCCTGCCTTGCTTTTCCTATGTTGAAACATCATCTTATAAGGATCAATATTAATAAACGTATCACCATAAGTTACTATTGCTCTTTTTTCTATTAGATCTTTGGCTAGATAAATACGTCTTAACATGCTCGTAGATTCTCCAGCATCGGAAATCTCTATCTCAGCATCAAAACGGTGATTTTTGACAAATTCTTCAATTTTCCTGCCTTTATATCCAGTACATAGAATAAAATTACGGAAATCTTTACTGATATAAAATTCTATTATATGCTGCAATATAGATTTATTCCGAAAACGTACTAGAGGTTTCGGTAAATTTGAAGTAGAGTGCTTAAGACGCCTGCCAAAACCACCACATAATATAATAATCTTTGTTTTTCTTGTATCTAATTTCAACATATGCTCTTTAACATAAACAAAACCTATTCTATATAGTCTGACTTTAAACTCTTTAAAATTGAACTAGCGATTGGAATCTTAAGAAGAAAATCTCTTACTTGGCTTATTTGCAAATTAAATAGCTTAACAAACCTATATCCCAAAATCAAGATGCCTAACTTTATTACCATAGACACCTTTTTCTCAAATAGGCAATGGTAAAAAATAATTCTAAATCTGAAGTATCTCAGCTCATCTAAGCTATGCTCTGCTGTATAATATGGCAATTTGCTATTATTTAACCAATACTCTTCATCGAGTATGCCTTGTTTTATTGCTAGATAATATAATTCACTATTAGGAAAAATTAATGTAGGCGAAACAACCACACGTTTAGGCCTAGTCTTTTTTATTAAACTAATGGTCTCATCTATAGTCTCTTTTGTTTCACCGGGATTACCTACCATGAATAAGGCAGCTACCTTAATGCCTATTTTTTTTGCCATCTCAATTGCATATATAAAATCGTCCAGATTTATATTTTTACCTATGGTCTCTAAAATCTTTTTAGAACCGGATTCAACTCCAAATGCCAACATAAGGCAGCCTGAGTCCTTGGCCAATTGAAAAAAATTCTCACTAATCGGCTTTACCCTAACCATGGCTGTCCAAGTTATGGGAAACTTACGTTCTATTATCAATTGGCAAATTTTTTCAGCTCGGGCTAAAGAAGTATTAAAACAGTCATCTACGAAAGTAAAATGAACCACTTTTTTCATTCTGTATAACTGCTCTATTTCATCAACTACATTTTCCGGAGATCTAAAGCGTACTTGCCTTCCCATAAAAATTGCACAAAACTGGCATTTGTTCGGACAACCTCTGGAGCTAATGATGGGCAAAAAACGTGCTTGCTTATTATCATCCGTTATACTAACCATATCGTCGCATTTGCTTTCTACTTTACTAAAATCAAAATTGGAATAGTCTGGCAAAGGTAATAAATCCAAATTCTTAATAACTGCTCTATCTGATGTTCTTACAATTCTCTTGTTTAGTCTAAAAGTTATTCCCTTTACGGTCATCAAATCTACGCCTTGATTAATCCCATCAAATAATTCTATAAGCGTTTCTTCTCCCTCACCTCTTACAATATAATCTATCTGAGGATAATGAGAAAGTATCTGTTCATCTATGCCTTTTGCGCTGGGATGCGGCCCTCCTAACACCACCAATGGACTAGGATCTATATTTTCCTTTGCTAGCTTAGCTAATTTTAAGCTATTTAAATGTTGACCAGTAAAACAAGTTATGCCCACGACATCAAATTGCTTGTCCTGAAAGAATCTTTGTATATCAAACCAACTATTCTCATACATATCCTGCACTGTTACATTATAGTCACAGCGTTTTAACACTGACGCCAACAAAAACAGACCATTCGGAGGAAAAAAAACACTTACATCGCTGATCGCATTGTTGTCTAACTTATTTAATGGCGGCCTGATTAAAATTATATTGGATATCCTTTTCATCATGTTAACCTAAGCCCGAATTTTTGAGTTAAATCAATTAAATCCTGCTTCTTTAAAAACAAAATTTGACTTAATTTTAGCTTTGCCTTTAAATTAAAATAATAGATATTCATAATAGTCTTAATTACAATAGCAACTGAAGCAGAAATAGCAGCACCGTTAATTCCTAATATTGGAATTAAGACAAGGTTTAACCAAATATTAATAATTAAAGATATACCTATGGATAGAATATTAAATACAGGAAACCCTTCACTACCGCAAATATACATAGATATTACAAAAAATAAATTCTGAAAAATTAACGCTGGTAAATAATAAATAAGACAAATATATGATTTAATAAATTCCTCACCCAACAAAAATATAATTAGATGTTTTCCCAATAATAACAAAACTAAAGAGACACAAAGTGAATATGCTATACAAATCCGGCTCAACTTTGCCGTATCTTTTATACTCTTTCCTGAACCATCTGTAGCTCTATTAAAAAGCAAAAAACCACTAATCATAGGGCTAATACTAACCATATTGGCAATTAAGGCTACCACTGAGTAATATCCGACTTCTGAAGTAGTCGAAAGAAACTTAATTATATAAACATCTATTCTAATCGAAAGAATGAATAAAATACTAATTACAAATGTACGCCACCCAGTCTTTATTAATTTTAAAAATAAATCTTTTTCAAGCACAAAATTAAAATAACCAAGTTCTTTAAATACAAAAAGAATTGATATAATAGCGCCAACAACTACAGTAACTAACATACCTAAAATTGCCACCTCTATTGTTTTTTGTAAAAACACAAGTACTATAACATTTGAGATTAAAAGGGATACATATCTAAATATATTAATGAGATTATGCTTATTAATTTTTCCTAATCCCCAAAGCATCCCTTTGCTTGCTTCTTGTATAATGAAAAATGGAATAGTCAGTAGAGTAAAACAAGCTAAATTTTTATTCATAAAAAAATCAAAAGGAAAAGTCCTAAAAAATATCCACCATAACAGCAAAAATACTATTATGCCAAAAATGAAAGTTAGTGTAGTAGAAAATAAAATGTGCAGTTTTTGTTTATACTTATTGGCCAAATATCTATTTGTCTCAAGTAGCGCCCCTCCCCCCAAAAGTACCATCGCCATAGTTAAACTAGTAATAACTAAAGTAAACAACCCCTGACCTTGGGCGCCTGTTGTTCTTACAATCACTATATAATTCAACACCCCAGCCACTATCATAATTAAATTAGCCAAAAATGTTAGAGAAAACTTCTTAGCAAAACTCATAAAATATTACCTTTAATCATGCAGAAATTTATCTTATTTGTTAGTGATTTAATTGTTATTCTGCCTTTCTATTTTCATAAAGTCCGGGTATTTCAAAACTAGAGCATAATTTACAAATAGATATTCCATTTTTATCAGAAGCGACTCTTTTTCTAAAATTACGATACTTTTTACCATTCCATATCGCCCCTAAGTCATCTTTAAGTATATTCCCCATTACGAAATAACCATATACATCTCTACAGCAAGGAACAACATCACCATTGTTTAAAATAGCCGTAGAAATATAAATCCAATTGCATCTATTACCTGAATTCTTCTTTAGTTTTAATTCACCCTTAACAAATGCCTCTTTATCATAATCCCAATATTTCTCATCATTAGGCAGGAATTGCCTTGCCTGTTCCCAAGTACGCACGCAAGCTCTCTGAAGTCGTGCCTCATCTACACCAAGTGATCTAGCCAATTCATGAAATTTTTCTATCTCCAGCTCATTCTGTTTCATAATAATAAGCCCAAGAATTATCTTTGGATAAGTCTTATTTAGAATTTTCTTTTGCTGAACAAGCATCCTGACGTTTTCAAGTATAACTTGAAGATTACTTCCGACTCGATACGTTTCATGGGTCCGCTGAGTTACCCCGCCAATTTGAAAGATAATCTCATCAATACCAGAATCTAACAATTGCACAGTATCTGTACAATTACCGTTCGTACAGCTTGTTATATATAACCCTTTACACTTAGCATACTTAATCATTCTATAAGAATCTTTATTTAAAAAAGGCTCACCCATAAAATAAAAAAATATACTATTAGCGTGGTCTTTAATTTTGTCGATAACAATCTTAAAATTATCGAAGGTCATCCTTCCCTTTGGTCTATTTAAAATTCCGGATCCAGTTTCGCAAACTGGACATCTAAGATTACATAGATTAGTAGGCTCAATGGTTATATGTACTGGCAGACCTAGCGGCATCTTACTTCTAATAAGTGCTGAAAATAAACCTAGGCAGTAATTCTTAAAACCTCTCGGCCTCCTATAGAGGAGACGTCCAGCTTTTATGAGCCTTCTAAAAAAAATCATAATTGAAAAGATAAACCTACTTCTCTCTTTACTCCTAAATTCCCAATACCTTTTCTGCTGTCAGCTAGGCTAAATATTTATTGCCTTCTCTAGTTAAATGAAGGCCGTCTTTATAGTAAATTTAGGATTTTTTTTATTTCGTAAACTAATCGACCTAGGGGAGACTGAATATTTGCCCTATTTAAACCGATATCCTTAACTTCCGGCAAATGCTCTAAATACTGCCGATAATCAAAACCTAAATCACAGTTTGATATATTTTTTATTATCCAATTATCTGTTTTTAGATCTTCCATATTCGCTAAATTGCCTGTCTTATTCGTAAAATAAATACCACGATGTGGATCAAAGGCTGCCCAATTTTGACCCACTTTTGCAAAAGATAGCATTATCTCACCTTTTCCATCTTTAGTCTGCACCTTAGAGCAGAATGCCTTTATCCTAGCGTAATTACAAAGGGTAACAAAAACATATGGCGACTGATCAGCTGCTCCGTAACCACGCACAATAATATTCCAGACATGATCATCTATAACCGGAAGACCTTCGGGAACAGATCTTATATTGCTATGTGTCCACTTAAAAATTTCTAATGCCCTTTCTTCTTCGCCTTGGGTATCCTTAATAATTCTTTTAACTAGTTGCTTGTAGTTAAAATGTCTATCGAAAAAATTCAGGACCTTCAAATAAAGCGGTATTTTTATCTCCTGCCATTGATAATTTATTCCCTCTCGAGTAGTTAGCTGAATATTTGCAAGGATAAGCATGCCGGCAAAAATTAGGATAATGCTAACAACCCTTACTAAAATTTTATTCATTTAATCTATGAACTTCTGATGCCAAAGCTCTAACATCAAAAGTGTCCAGATCTGAAACGTATAGTCTCTATTTCTATCAAGATGGGCCTTTATAAGCATTTTTATCGCATCAGGTTTAAAATAGCCTCTGTCAAAAAATGACTTTGAAAGAAGAGTCTGATTTATGAGTTCTTTTAACTCACTCCGAAACCATTCTCCAATCGGCAGGCCAAAACCCATCTTCCTCCTATGGATATTCTGCTTTGGGACCAAATCCTTAACTGCCTTTTTTAGAATATATTTTTTAACTAATTTTTTCATTTTATATTCGGGAGGTAAGCTAGCTACGAATTCCATAAGCTTATGATCTAGAAACGGTGATCGTGCCTCCAAGGAATTAGCCATACTAGCAATATCAACCTTTACCAAGAGATCATTCGGTAAATATGTATTAGTATCAGTCATTAGAAGCCTATCTAGAAGATTCAAAGTTTTAGAGTTATTAAGATGAGGGTTTAACCAGCATATAGGATTTTTGTTAGAAAATTTATACAGAAACCTCTCTGAATATAAATCTCTCTTCAAGCGCTCATCGAACATACCTATCCAACGTAAATAACGCTCCTGTTGCGGCAGTGGCGCAGCTTCAAAAAACCTTTTAATTCTTCTAAGGCTATTTTTTGGATTAATAGAATCCGGCAATAAGGCTATAGACCTATTAATTATTTTGCTAAGGAATCTTGGCATATCTTGATAGATTTGTGCAATTAGCATTGCTTGATAACGCTCGTAACCTGAAAAAGACTCATCCCCTCCATCTCCATTTAAGGCCACAGTAACATATTGCCTTGTCTGTTGTGAAACATAATAAGTAGGAATACAAGAAGAATCTGCATAGGGTTCTCCGTAGCGCTGGACTAATAATGGTAATATCTCCAAGGCCTTAGGTTTAACTATAAACTCGTGATGTTCTGTCTGGAATCTCTTTGCTATATTTCTGGCAAACTTTAGTTCACTGTAATTATGTTCTTGGAATCCAATGGAGAAAGTCTTAACTTTCTCACTTGTTAACTGACTCATTAAAGCAACTACTGTACTAGAATCTAGACCACCGCTTAAAAAAGCACCCAATGGAACATCGCTATATAGCCTAATCTTAACCGCCTCTTTGAGCAGTCTTAACAACTCTTCTTGGGCTTCAACCTCTGAAATCTTAATTTTCTTTGAATAATCCAATTGCCAATATCGCTTTAAGCTAATTTCTTTGTTTTTTAATACAAGTATATGTGCTGGCGGCAATTTATACACATTCTCATATATTGTCAATGGAGCTGGGATATATCCAAAACTAAGATAATAATGTATTGCTTCCTCATTTATTCTCTTAGGAACTAATCCGCTCTCTAAAAGCGAACTAAATTCAGAAGCAAAGCAGAATAAGCCTTCAGAATGATAATATAGAAGTGGCTTCTGGCCTGTTCTATCTCTAGCTAAAATTAGCTTAGCCTGCTTCTCATCCCACAACGCAAAAGCAAACATACCACGTAAATATTCTATGGCCTCTTCTGCCTTCTCTTCAAACAGATGTACTATTACTTCAATATCAGTATCAGAGCTAAACCTGTGGCCCTTTTTTAATAAGTCTGCTTTTAATTGTTTATAATTATAAATCTCGCCATTACATATAAGCATAAGTGTCTTATCTTCATTGCATATGGGTTGATGCCCGGCAGAACTTAAGTCAATAATTTTCAGTCTCCTGTGACCTAGGCCGACATTAAACTTTGACTGCTTATGAGATAAATAAATCCCTTCATCATCAGGACCTCTATGGCTCATAGAAATACACATCTTATGGAGAGTGTCCCTATCTACTCTTTTCCTGGAATCAGAATCCACTATCCCGCATATACCACACATTGAATATTTCCTCTAACGTTTTTTACGCCTTCCTTTTGAATCCATATAATATCTATTAAATCTATGCAGCAAAAAGATCTCGAAAGGCAAAAAGAAAAATCTATTATGTAGCCTGAATCTAGACAAGTAATAGCATATTTTCTTACCGAGTGTTCTTAATAATGTTGTACTGGGAGCATGATTTAGGAGTTTTCCGTATTTATCTATGCGGTAAAATATACGCGCCGTTTCTTTATTGGCCCAAGGAAGCCATTCCAGTTTCATATCACCATAAAATGTATTATAGCCTCCCCATTCACAAGAATGTTTAGGCGGCTTATGCCCTTGCTTTATTGCCAATTGATACATATCAGTCCCCGGATAAGGAAGAAAGGTCTGAAAAGTTATGATGTTAAAAGGGATTGACTTTGCTATTTCTAATCCTAAATCAATGGTTTGACAGATCTCTTGCCATGTCTCAGTCGGGAAGCCAATTATTGAAGAAGCGCTTACTCCTATTTTTGGATAACGTGAAAACAATCTAAATTTGTCTATAATTTCCTCGCGTGTTATTCGCTTATCAATCAATTTCAACATGCGGTTACTTCCCGACTCCCAGCCCACAAATACCATCCTCACCCCTAACTCATATATGGTATTTAAAATCTCTTCGTTTAAAATATCTAATCTCATCTCAAGACGCACGCATTTTATCCCGTTTTCTTTCAAAAATCTTAATATCTTAATTGCGCGTGGCACATCCACCATAAAATTATCATCAAAAAAAACTATACCATTTATGCCGCTTCTCTGCTTCAAATCCATTATCTCCCCTGCCACATGCTCAAATGAATGAGATCGCCATTTTCTTTTATTGAAGGCGCGATTATAGCAGAAGCCGCAGTTAAAAGGACATCCTCGAGAGCTCATATATCCCATATAGCGCGTATCAGTATAAACTGTATCAATGCATTGCCTTAAGTCAATCAAAGACCAATCTATTCTAAAATCATCAAGATTCTTTATTAACGGCCGGGGCTGATTTATTACAATCTCGTCCTTACTTTTAAAGCCGATACCTTTAACATCGCCTAAATCTGACCCATTTTTTAAATGCTGTGCTAAATCTACAACTGTCTCCTCGCCTTCCCCCATAACTACTATATCAACAAAGGCATCCAGTAGACATTGGCCTGGTATAAGTGATGGATGTATACCACCCCACACAATAGTAAGCGAAGGATTCTCCTGTTTTAATCTTTCTGATGTCTTTACAGCTACTGCAGTGTGTATACCAGTAAAGACCGACAATCCAACAAACAAAGGATTTAACTCTATTATCTTATCGATATTTTCATCTATTTTTTCAGGCAGAATATTGTATATCTTGACATCAAAACCAGCCCTTTTAAGAGCGCTACCAACGTAAAGAAGTCCTAAAGGATAAACAACCTGATCACTCTTAACATTTAATAAAACTATATTATTAGTCATCTAAACTGCCACTTCTGGATACGATCTACTATTTTTTAAAAGTTTATAATAAATCTTCTGGTATTCTTCTAGTCCCAAATCTAGAGCAAAATATTTTTCTGCTACTTTGCGACATCTAGCCTTTATGTCGCTATCCTTTATTAGCTGTCTTAATTGTTGCTGCACTCTTTCATATTCTCTGTTAGAAAAATCCTTAATAATAATCCCTACTCGCCCTGGCTCTAAAATGCCATCGGAGTCTCCAATCCCTGTATTAATAATAACCGGCAATCCACAGGCAAGATACTCGCCAACTTTAGTAGGAGAACAGCCTTTTCTTGAATAACCCGACTTATAAAAGGCTAATCCGACCTGGCCTAAAGATAAATAATCGGGGACTGATTCATAGCTTAGACTTAATACTGAAAATGAGCTATCTTTAAGCCCTTTATTCCTAGCAATCTTACTAAATAATTCCTTTTCTTTTGTCAAGACCAAAAGATATGCCTCTGATATATATTTCTTTACAACGCTAAAGAAATCTATCATCTCATTAGGCATATACCAGGTGCTTATTGACCCACTATAGACCAGGATGAATCTCCCTTTTATCTTCTTAATTATTTCTAAATCTGATGTCTGTTTCTGTCTGAATCTCCTAAGATCTACACAAGTAGGTATGTAACTTACATCTATCTCATTATTTTTCAAATAGCTAAAACTCTTAATCTCATCTTTAGCCGCATGAGTAAGTGATACGATTACATCTGCATTTTTTAAGAAGGCTTTTTCAAAATACTTTGCTGCCTTATAAAGGAGGCCGCCTTTCTTCCAAATACCGGCCTCAACCCTTTCATCTGCCCAGAATCCCCTCATATCAAAAATAAATTTTACTCTGCATATCTTTTTTAAAATTATAGCTATAAAACTTGCTACGTAACTTCTTGCATGGATTATTTTAATTCTATATCTTTTGACAAACCAAAGTGAACTTAATATACCTTTGGAAATATCGAAAAATGTTGCAAGCACTGGAGGACTTTTATGGTAACGCAATCCCTTCCACATCAGCCTAGCGGAATCTAATTCATTTTTGAGCCTAGCTACATTCGGCTTATCTAGTAAATTACTGTGCTTCTCAAAACTAAGCACTAAGAATTTAATGTCCTTCTTTACCAGGGCCTTTAAGTAAGGAATAATCTGTGATTTACCAAGTGGGTCCAAAAGTCCATCGTAGGAAATATACAAAGCCTCTTTACTCTTAATTTGCCCTGGCATTTTCATTATTAAATTTTCTGGCAAATACACTCAATAGACTCTCCTAACTTTGTCAAACTTAAAAACTTATTAATGGTCTTTTTTGAAAAAGACAAAAATTTATTATTCTCAATCGCTTTTCTGATTTTCTGATTCTGTCGATAGATATTGTCCGTATTACCCCTAGATAATCCAAATAATTCAGGCAGCGTAATATGCTTAGCCTCAAATCCTAATAGTCTAAAATTACAATTACCAAGAGTGGATTTTAGTGTATTAGGTGTAAAATAAAGCAAATGTTCTTCGTTTATTAACCTCCATCTTTGATTTAATAAGCGCCTGGTAATTGAATTAAAATTAGGGGTTGTTATTACTAAAACGCCGCCTTTTCTTAATATAGCATTAATTTTGCGTAGGTATTCTTGAGGCTGTGTTAAATGCTCTAGGACCTCAAACATCACTACCGCATCATAGTAGTCATTCTTAATATCCGTATCTAATAAATCAGAACAAATAACGTTTATTTTAAATTTTTTACAGATTTCAGCAGCATAGGGGGCCTTTTCAAGGCCCATAACCTGCCAATCCATATTTTTTGCCACAGATAAAAAATGGCCTTCGCCGCAGCCAATTTCCAAAATCTCATTATTTTTCCTATAGCCTTGAATTCTATTCAATAAGCCAATATAGCGTCTTTCTGTAAGAGGATTATAAAGTTGCAGCTTAGAAAGGTTAATTCTCTCTTTATAATAACTATACTTGTCTAAATTAAATTTATCTAATAAGTTATCTATATAGACTAAACCGCATTTTCTGCATCTGAGCAACTTCAGCTCTCTTTTTTTAAATAATGGTCTTGAGTCTATGCAATTGCAAATAGGACAAGTCATATTTGGGCTTACTAATAAATCCTTATTTTTAGTTATTTCTTTTCCCGTAGACTCCTTCAAGAATCTTTAAAAATTTAGGGGCATTATTTTTCACTGAATACCTTTCTTCGACGACTCTTCTAGCCGCTAATCCCATATTAAGGCGAAGCTTGGAATCTTCAATTAGTAGAGAAATTCTTTCTATCCATTCATGTTCATCGTTACAAAGAAATCCATTAACGCCATCTTCAATAATCTCAGAATTGACGCCAACGGGAGAACAGACTGGCGGAATTCCTAGAGCCATATATTGTAAGGCCTTCAGGCCGCATTTACCTCTACCCCATTCATCATCAGGCAAAGGCATGAGACCAATATCTATCTGGCTTAAATCCTCTATTTCAGAATCTAGTCTCCAATCTTGAGCCTGAATGTTTATGCCCTCAATCTTGAAATCCTTTGAACCAATTACCTTTATAATAATTCCAAATTTTGCATACAGTTTTTTTAAAACTTCTTTCATTAAGCTTAAATGTACAATCGTAGTAAGGCTCCCGCTCCAACCCACACAAATTTTTTCCTTTTTTTGCTTTTTTATGAGCTTATATGCCTCAGTATCAATTACGGTGGGCAATATTGCTACCTCTCTATTGAATTGTAAAGAGTAACTTTGCAAATTTCTATTCCCGACCAAAACTAAACTACTTAATTTGATTATAGTTCTAGTCTTTCGAGGAAATTTCAAAAATTTAATAAGTCTGTTGACATTGCTGCTTGAAGGTAAATATATTGCATCATCGAAATCATAAATAATTCGTCTTCTAAAATAATAAAGAATTTTTTCAAAGATGGGAGGCCCTAAAGGCGTTACCTCGCGATAAATAAATATTAGATCATAGCCTAGCGATTGAATTATATTAAAAATTCTAAAAAAGAACCCGCTAAGTGAATATAAACATTTCTTTAAAAAATTTCCCTCTTTATAGAGAATCTTATGGAAATTCAAAGAAACAAAATTACAGATTCTATAATCTATTCCCTTTTGAGAAAGATAGGCCAAATATTGCTCGAATCTAAATCGTTGACCAGGAATAGTACCAATTGGATTCGGAACCAAAAAAAGAATTTTAAACTTCATTTTTTTCTATCGACTTCTCTTTAATTTTAAAAGCAGAGACGACTGCCACGACAATAAATTAAATCACTCGTGTTCGGAATTTTGTCTTGGGCAAAATGTATTACAAATTCCTATTATTGCGAATAAAATAACTATTGGCGTCAATATATCTCTGAACCTAAAATCCGTCCCTATATTGCCTCCGGCCATCACTAGTAGGCTCCCAGTAATTAAAAAATAGGCTATTAAAACCAGGCTCTTCTCCCGATTGTATCTCAATTGTAAAATCATCCCGATAACAGAAAAAGGTAAGAGAAAATACCAAATCATCATCTGAGGCAAAGCAAAGATACTTAAGCGTAACGATACCCTCCAAGGAAAGGGCTCTAGGAAAAAATGAAATCCGTTTTTTAAAAACGCCTTAGCAATATTGAAATTGCTAATCGAAGTATAATTTGAAAATTTCCGATCATACACATAATCATCAAAGACTCGATAGGTAACCCCTCTAGTGCTAATAACGCCCCTATTATGGGAAACAAAATGAATCTTAAATTTATCTTGGATATTAAACATAGGGGAGATCAACATTATAATTAATATAGCAAAAAAGATATATTTGTATCTTTTTTTAATAAACAGATAGGAAAACATAGCAGCTAAAAATGTTGGAATCAGGAAAATTTTGCGGATAGAAAACTGCAAAAAAATAGAAAATAAAAATAAGATTAAATATCTAATCTTTTTAAATTGTATTAGCCTTAAAAATGACCAAAGAATTACAGCTGTAAGAAATATAAACATTGAGTCTTTTAAATTAGATACAGACCAAATAATCAGACTAGGAAAAAAAGTTATTAATAAGCAGACAATCTTTGCTTCTTTTATGCCAGAAACTTCTTTAGTTAGAAAATAGAAAATAATCCCGGTTGATACACTAAAGATACAATTAGTTAAAGTAAAACTTACCGGGCTAAATCCAAATAAATAGTAGAATAATGCAATTATATGAAGGTGACCACTAAATCCATACTCATTGAATGCTGCATGAGCTATTAAGCGAGAAAGAGGCTGGCCAGAATAAAATTGAGTTAACCACCAGCCACGAACAGTATAAAATGCGCTGTCCCCAATGAAAGCAATTGCCTTCATATTTCCGGAAAAATAAATCCATTTTCCAATAAATGAATAAAGAAAAGTTATTGATAATAATAGAAAAACTCGTATAAGGATCCCTAAAACAAAAATATTTATCAAAAAAGGTCTCTCTTCTTTTGAGGCAAACAAATATAATGCTAATATTATTAATAAAACTACTAATAAACAAAACAGAGAACCCGGAGAAAAGGTCAGCAATAAACCTAGGATTAGGCCTCCGGTTATCATCAATAATATATAATTTCTATTCAATGCCATTGATTGATTCATAATTGACAAAATTTAAATCTTTCTTCTTGCAAATCCTAATCTAATGGGTTAACTTTATATAAATAAAAGTTGTTGTCTTCGTAGACTCTAGTATTGTTAGGACTATATTCTCTTACCAAGGTTACGATTTTTAAATCCTTCAACTTTTTGCTGCCCACAGAGACCTCACCATTTGCCATAATGTATTTAATATTATGTTTGCGCAAAAAAAGGACTGCCTCCTCCTCACTGCTAATCTTCTTGTCCCATCTAATAAGGTTATATTGGGGTTTTTTCATAAGGCTTTGTATTCGAAGCTCTCTAAAAATACTGTCATAATTCTCATCACTGTCCATAGGCCTAAAGGAGATATCAATATCCTTATCCTTGCTTACTACGCCTGGAAAGGTCTGGATCAAATGATTATAACTTGCTCTAGTCATGTTTAGCTGAGGCAGATTGTTATCAGAGGCAATGCAGATATTGCTAAACTCGGAGATGTTTTTTTCAATAAAAGCTCTTGCTTCCTGCAAATACGTAGGCCTCGCAGAAAGATCTCTCAAATGAACATAGTAATTAAAGAACGAAATAACAAAAAACATGATTAAAATTAATACAAATTGCCTCCTTTTATTAAGTAGAAAATCTACACCTGAGGCAAAAATCAATGCTGCCATCGCGATTAATGGATTTAGGTAATATGTCGGAGAGCAAGATTTATGAAGTAGACTAAAATAGATTTCAAATAGCAAAAAAATTGCCAGAAAAGAAAAAGCCATTCTTTTATCCTTCCTGACTAAATTCCAAAACCCGAGAATTAATACAATAAAGCCAAAAAGATTCAGATATAAAGTAGAAATTAAATCCTTTATGCGTGTAATGATAAATAAACTTGGAGAATATCCCTTATAGACATAATTAATCCACACAGTATCAAATATATACAAATTATAAAAATATGTAGTAAATTTTATAATGAAAAATGGATTACAAATGAAAAAACCCAAGAATGTAAAAAGACCTATTTTAAAGGTCTTAGTTATTAAGCCTCTAATATCAGGCCTTTGTTTACGCCATTGCTCAATTAGCAAAGGTACAAAAACGAATCCTAAAAATAAAGCATTGTATTTAGTGGCTGTGGATACCCCCAAGAACAAGGCCGAAAGATAAAGGAATTTCTCATTCCTATCATCCAGATAGTACCTTAATAAAAGATATAAAAAGATACTTGAGTTTAAGAAAAGGAGCGTCTCCGGTCTTGTTGTGGAAAAATCAGCAATGAATCTTGGTATTAATAAAAAGGCAAATGTTGTTATATGGGAGATATTCTTTTCGTAGAATAACCTGCAGATTTTAAAAATAAACAAAGCGCTAAGCCAATAAAAAATATAACTCATCGCCCTTCCTATAAGGAAAAAATAATGAGTATTATTAAAATAAAAACGAATAAAATCTATCCTATCCGAAAAAAGGCCTAGTAATTTACCGATAACAAAAAATATTCCTATTGGAATAAAGGTTAGATAATGATATAAAGGCGGGTGCACAATTTGAGTAGGTGCAAAATTTAAAGTACCGAATTTCATAATATAGGTGAGCGTCATCCTTTCGTCTGCCCATTCTCCAAAAAATCTCTCTATATCCGGAAATCCATGAAGCAATGCTCTTGTGCCCACTAAAAACAATGCTATGTATATGCAACTAATTATCAAATTAGTTTTCTTCATTTATAATTACCAGATTTTAAGCCCTTCCAAAATCGACTTCAGGAACAGCTTTACTTGATATGAGTTAAAATAAATGAGCAAATTCACTAGAAAAAAACTCAGCATTAACAAATATGGAAATATTTTTTTAGAAAAACGGCGCAAGAATTTATCAATTCCGATTGATGCAATTATTATAATAAAAGGCTCTATTGGCAGACGAAATCTAGGTATACCAAAAGTTATTAGAACAAAAAATTGAATATAAATAATGGGTAAATAAATAAGTGCTAGCTCCTCGAATCTCTTAAAACTAGCAAATATACCCAGAATAAAGAAAGGCAAGATAAAGCCATAGGCGAAATTATATACCCCACCAGCAAGGATGGACCAATCAAAAGGAGCCCAAAAAAATAGTATTTTTAATATTTCTAATTTAAATAGTTGACTTGGATTATCTTTAATATGTTTTAAAGCCTGCTTAGCCAAAAAATTACTCCGCTCGACCTCCGTACTAAGAGATTCTGCTTTTTTGGTAATTTCATCATCAGCATTAAAGCCAAAAGTCTTACCATCGCGAGGAACAAACGAACTATATAAACCTAATCCAGTTCTGCTGACAACAGGTACGAATTTATGATGAACCCTCCAGTTTCTTACAGTCCAAGGTGCTATAGTGAGAAAAAATGAAAAAATAAAAATAAGGACGCTTAATGAATATTTTTTGAAATCATCCTCTCTTAAAGCTATCCTCTTGCCTAAAAACAATAAAACAAATAATGGAAATAACAATGTAACTGAACGCGTAAGGGTCGTTAATCCTAATAAAACGCCAGCACAAATTAAATTCTTATGATCCCTTTTCTGGCTTATCTGCCTTAATAAAAACAATGCGCTCAAGGCAAACAGAAAAGTAAAAAGATTTTCTGTTAACAGATGTTCAGTTAATTTAATAAATGTGGGGTTAAAACAGCCAATCAATGCACTTACAATTGCTATTCTTAACCCAAGACTTCTATGGGCGATTAAAAAAATAATAATACAGGTAAACGCCCCTAGGACTGCATGAATAAGTCTTACAGCCAAATAACTATGCCCAAAAAAATAATAAATACAAGATAAAAAATAAGGATATAGAGGCTCTCGCCAAGAAGTCAATTCACCCTCTGGATTAACAAATCCCTTGCCGGCAAGTAAATTCAGCGCGTAGGTATCATAACCAGAGGCATCATTAACTGGAATCTGCCTAGAGTAAAACGCTATTATAAGCCTCGGCAATAAGGCAATGAGAAAAATGCCTATGAGTATTAGAATTATTTTGGTTTTGCCTTTTTGATTCATATACCTATTTAAGTTTCCTTATAAGCGTTTTGTAGAATTAACGGCTTTTGAGAATATCCAACATAGTTAATCCTGCATTCCAAAAATTCTTCATCCGCTCTAAAGAATTGATCTTCCTTAATGTCTTCCATAAGGTGTACGGCCGTAAATAAAAGCTTCTTATTGCCCTATTGTATAATGAATATAGCGTCTCGCTTGAAAGCATATCCGACTCCACAATTGGTTTTTTATATCTGGCAAAATCATCCCAATCTCTAGCAGTACAGCGCAAACCATTTCCTCCTTTTGTCAAATTCCATGCCGCAGAACCAGGCAAAGGAACAAACATCGAAAATTGGGCATAATCTACTTTTAGTCTCTTTGAAAAATCTATTGTCCTCTCTATTGACTCAGGTGTTTCAAAAGGTAAACCTAAGATAAAAAAAGCATTAATTTCTAATTTCATTTTATTTGCCAAATTGACGGTCTGTATTACCTGCTGGAGCTCTATTTTTTTATTACTCTTTTCCAAAACAAGATCATCAGCAGACTCAATCCCAATCTCTATCATTTGACAACCTGCTTCTTTCATTATTTTTAACAGCTCAGGGCTTGCATTATCAACGCGCATCATACATGACCAACGGATATTTAGATTTTTATTAATGATCTCTTCACAAATTTCAATAGTCCGCTTCTTATCAAAAGTAAAGGATTCGTCACAAAATACAAATCTGTTTATTTTATAGCGCGCAATTAAACATTCTAATTCTTCTACAAACTTTGATGAATTCCTAAGCCGACACCGCCTCTGATTTATAACATTCGAGGCACAAAAAGAACAATTATAAGGACAGCCGCGTCCGCTTAATACAGGAAGTGCATTACCTAATGAAAGATATCCGTATTTATATACCAAAAGATGTTCAAAAAGAGGAAATGGCAAGGAATCCAAATCCTCCATTAATGGTCTAGGTTCATTTATCTTAATCTCATCGCTCTCATTCCTATAGCATATGCCCTTTATGCCTGTTAAATCATCAAATTCACATAAATCCAGCATCGTGAATTCACCTTCGCCAATCACAGCTATATCTATAGCCTTATAATTATTAACAGTTTCTGCTGGCAATGCTGAAGGATGAAATCCACCCACTACTATCAAGGTCTGCGGGCTGATCTTCTTTATCTCCTCTGCCATCCTGGCCACAACTGACATGTTTGCAGTCACAACAGTAAAGCCAACTATCCTGGGGGCCTCCTCTTTGATCTTTTTAAATAAACCCTCAAGCCCACCTTCGATAAAAGTAGCATCTATGAGCTCAACGTCCTTATCATGAGACTTCAAGAAACTCCCGATGTAAGCAAGCCCCAGAGATGGTAAGGAAAATCCCATCCGCTTTACATTGATCTTGCCATAAATATCTGAATAAGGTGGATTTATTAATAATACGTCTGCCAACTTAACCTCAGCAATTTAATTCTCTCATTTCTTTATGCCAAATTTTAATAAAATAAGTGGTCTTAATATACTCCACCAACCAAGAATGGGAATCATCTTGGTATAACCGATATTATTATCGTGATAAGTCTTGGTTACGGGTGCTTCGGTTACTTTACAATTGGACTCGATTGCTTTATAGAAAAGATAGGGCTCTAACTCATAATGGTCGAGCCAATCCTGCCAGATATTTATTTGTTTATCATCAAATATAGTTAATCTAAATGCACGAAAACCATTAGTGCCATCAGAAATCGGGAATCCTGCAATAATTTGGAATAAAAGTGCATATATATGCGTTGTGATCCTACGGAACAAGGGGATGTTGACTCTTTTGCCGCCCGCCATATAACGCGAACCCTGAACGAAATCAAAATGGTCATAGACTATAGGAGAAAGTAAACGATTAATCTGGCCAGGATCATCCTGATTGTCTCCGCCTAGCACTATAGCAATATCATACTTATGATTTAATGCATAGTCGATGCCGGTTCTAATAGCACTGCCTACACCTTTTTTAAAATCATGGGATATAACAACTGCTCCATTATCTTTAGCCTCTTTACTGGTATTATCCTTAGAGCCATCATCAATTACTAATATCTCGTCAATCCTTACCGGGCTTTCTTTTCTTATCCGAGAGACAACTAAGCCAATTTTATTTTCTTCGTTTAAAGCCGGTATTATAGCTATAAGCTTTTTATCAATATTCATAAGGTCTGTCTACTATTGCCATCTTACATTTTATTTCACTTATCTTTTTTACTACCCTTGCCGGAGATCCATAAGCTAAAGAACGAGACGGAATATCTTTGGTGACTACGCTACCTGCGCCAATTAAAGAATATTCACCGATTTTAATATGCGGCAATAAAGTAACATTCGCCCCAATCTTAGCTCCTTTTTTAATAGTAGGGCCTTTCATACATTTAGTGCAAACCGGACATAGATCATTAGTAATGGTGACACCCGGTCCAATAAAGCAATCATCTTCAATAGTCGTAAATTGCGCAACATAAACATTACTATGAATCTTTACATTAGAGCCGATAACACATCCATAATCTATGACTGAATTGCTCCATATACATACATTGTTACCTATCTTATTTTGCTCACGCACTATTGTATTATGACCCGTTTCAAAGTTATCCCCAATTCTAGAACCCGAATAAATTACTGTGCCGGAACGAAATTTTGGATTATCTCCTACAATTAAGGCTTTATCCTTCACCTTGCGCCCAGAAAAATAGCCTAAAATTACTCCTTCATCGATCTTTTTGTTTTTTCCAACTTTGATTTCTTTTTTCATTATATTTTTTGAACTCGACTTTTGTTTTTAATTGATAGTTGAATAGCCTCTAAAATTTTTGTTATTTTATCTCCAAATACAGCATCAGCGAATGGTCTCCTATTCTTAATCATACAATCTAGGAAGTTAAAATTCTGATTTTTTAATGGCTCAGACAATTTAATTAAAGGGCTCACAACTTCTCCCTCTATGGGCAATAACTGAAATTCACCATAATCTGAATAAAATGGTTCTTTGATAACCCCTTTATTAAATATTCTAATTGGCTCAGAAGTATTCAAATCATCCCATATTGCCATTTTCTTATCGCCAACACAAGTAATCCTCCTTACCTTTCTTGGATCTAACCAGCTAACGTGGATATTAACCAGAATATTACCAGGATAATGAAGAGTAATAAAAGCTGTGTCTGCGATCTTTTTTCTTAAGAAGAACCCGGCACTTGCAGAAACACTTCTTGGCCAGGCTTCCAACAAAAATGAGGCAATTGAAATATCATGCGAGGCCAAATCATATATTACGTCTACATCATCCCTAATCGGCCCTAAATTTGTTCTGGTAAAATGTAAATATAGAATTTTCCCTAGTTCTCTCTTTTTTATATACTCCTTTAAACCGATAATTCCGTTATTGTATAAAAAAACATAGCCAACCATTAAGACTCTTTTCTTTTTTCTTGCCAAGGAAAGTAATTCCTTGCTTTGTTTGCTTTTAACTGCAAGGGGTTTCTCGCATAAAACATGTTTGCCGCTAAGCAGGGCCAATTTAACTAAGTGGTAATGCGATGCTGTAGGAGTGGCTATAATTATTCCTTCTATCTGCTTATCATTCAATAGGTCACGATAATCTGAGGTAGTAACCAAATCTGGATCTATTCGCTCCAACGCCTTTAATCTTTTCTGATCCTTATCGCAACAAATCCCTATCCTTGCCTTATCAGACATATTAAAGACTCTGATATGATTATTCCCCCAATGCCCACAACCAATAATTCCTATTCTAATCATTTTAATCCTTTCAATACTCCATTAGATAAGAGTATCCTTATTAGCTCATTTTTTACAAACTATAATTGCCCTATCTCCAAACTCAAACATCTTGAACAGGAGGCTATTGGAGATAATGCTGGAAAAATTTTTGATATAGTATCCAATTCTATTTTTTAGAGTGTGGTTTTTATCTACAGACAATGGTTTTGCCTGAACTTCTGACACTTTATAATAGATAATCTCAAATCCCAAATTTTTTAGAAATTTTTTTATAGCTGTTGAATTGAATTCCCACAAATGTGCGGGAGGATTATTGCTATATCTATTTTTCTTAAATAACATATTAAACTTTAAAAAAAGATCAAAAAGCGATTTATTGTAAAGCAATGGTTGATTTATTATTAATATCCCGTCCTCTTTTAGCAATGTTTTTAAAACCTCCAAACTTTTCCTAATATTAAGCATATGCTCTAACACATCACCTGCATGAATTATGTCAAAATAATCAGGCTCATAATCTACATCTTCCAAGGTCCCGCAGACAACATCTAAACCTAGGACAACTCTAGCATGCTCAGCCATTTTCTTATTCGGCTCGACTCCAAAGGTTTTAAAGCCTGATTTTCTAGCGTTCATTAGAAAATGACCTCCAGCACATCCAACGTCCAAAAGTCTTCCGTCCTGCTTATATTTTTTAATAATTTTGATTATTTTTTCGTCAGCCTCAGTATAATCTGCCATGGCTTCCAAGTAAGGCTTCTTTCCAGAAACTGTTACATAATAGCTATCAAAATAATCATCTGTATTGTAGATATTATCTAAAGTCAGTTTTTCCGGAAGTGGATTTAAAAACATGAATCCACACTTACGGCATCTGACTATATCGTATTTTTTATTGCCATAAAAATGGCCGCCATATATTGTTTTATTAAAATTCCTGCTACCACAAACAATACAAAGAGCAGTCTCTTGGCTAAGGCTGCTTTGCAATTTCAATCTAGTGTCGGCATTAGGCATTAGTGAGTCTTTCCTCGTAAAAAGTCTGCAATTTCCTAACAAGTCCTTTGGCATTAAATAATTCAAATGCCTTCTTTCTGGCATTTTCTCCTAAATGTCTTCTTAATTTTTCATCTCTTACAAGTTCAGAAATCGCATCGGCCAAAATTTTAGGATTCTGCTTTTGCACTAAAATTGCTTCCTTCCTATCAGATACAATTTCTTTTAAGGAGTCGATATCTGAGGCAATGATCGGCAGGCCTACGGCCATGGCCTCAACAAGCGCAATACCAAAGCCTTCATAGAGAGAAGGAAAAACAAAGATATCAGACGCAGCCATTATCTCTGCTATATCTCTTCTGTCTTCTAAAAACATCACTCTCTCTTTAAGGGATGAATCAGTTACTTTATTTTTAAGCTCCTCTTCTAAATTTCCCTTGCCAATTATGATTAGTTTAAGACGAGGATTATCTTTACTTGCTAAATTAAACGCCTCAAGAAGATAAAGTTGACCTTTCTGAGGATGAAGCCTGCCAACATTTAAAATAAGCACATCCTCTGATCTAAAGCCTAATTCATCTCTTTTCTCTTTAATTTTTAAACTATCTCGGCTTTTGAAAGATTCTACATCAATGTAGTTATAGATAACTTCTGTGTTATTAAATTTAAGCTGTTTTAAAAAATCATTTTTAACGAATTCAGACACAGCAATAAAAGACGTCTTAGAAAACCTGGCAGACCCTTTATCTATTGCCTTGCGTATCTTGAACCTCATCTTCCCATTATCTTCAAAGCTATAGTCTGGATTATGTAGTGTAGTGATTACTGTTTTTACCCTCGCAAGTTTTGCAGCTAGACGCCCAAATACATTAGGAAAGAAAAGATTAGTATGGATAGCATCCGGCTTCTCATGCTTAAAGATTCTTATCAAATCATAAATAATCGAGACATTAAACAAATGTATATCTTTTTTTAAGGCCCTGACCTTGACGCCGATTTTTTCTATTTCGCTGCCGATTTGGCCTTTCTCGCTAAGACAATATACAACTGGATAAAATTTATTGCGATCCAGGAACTTTAAGGTAGTCAAAAGTAGTTGCTCTGCTCCACCAATCCTTAAATGCTCATAGAGATATAAAATCTTTATCATTCGTAAAGTTACTTTTTAACTTATGTTTGCAAAAGGCCCTTGAGCATCTTTATTGCATTTATTGAGCGGCCTCTATAAAGAATGAAGAATGAGCCCAGGGTAAAAATTATTAAAATTATGAAATTAAAACAAAATTTAATTAGGTGGCCCATTCCTAATATATTATGAAAAATCTTTGCTCCTGTGAATGTAACTAAAAACAAGCAAATAATTTTCAGCATATTTCGCCACGGATATACATGAGGAAAATACTTTTTAGAAAAATAATATGCTAAGAGAAACGTTATGATGTAAGCGACAACAGTAGTCCAGGCTGCAGCAAATATACCAAATTTTGGTATAAATATAAGATTCAGGACTATATTAGCTATAGCTGCGCTAATAGTTATAACCGGAATATATTTTGTCTTTTCCATAAAGAATATTCCATTTGCACCAAAACAATATAATCCCCTAAAAATATATGCAATTGCAAGAATAGGTATAAGTGGGATTGAAGCATAAAATGCGGGTTTGGTCATAAGTCTTACCAGGAAGCCTGAAAGAAGAAGATAGCCCATAAACATAACCATGATTACAAACCACCAGATTTCTATAAATCTTCTGGTTTCCTGCTGAGCCTTAATTCTATCTTCTTGGGCAACTTTTAAAAAATGCGGACTATAAGCCGTAGTCGTTGCATTAACTATAATCAATAATATAAAGGCAAAGGTATCGGCAATAGAATAGATACCGATATCTGAAAGTGGTACAAATCGCTGTAAAATCAATCTATCCGAATACATATAAATATATATACTTAATATATGGGGTATTAGTGGCAAACTGTAACGCAGGGAGTCTCTTATATCCTGCGAAAATCGCAGCATTTTAATCCTAAACCAATCGCGAACAAGAAAGACAACAAAAATCAATCCGCAGATAGCGCTTATCAACTGAGCCATGAGGATCCCGATCGGACCCGAATTTAGAAAGACGACAAGGTACAAACCCAAGCCAACATTGATACTTACCTGAATTACTGTTAATAACAAAAACTTTGAACCTCTCTCCAAAGTCTGGAGTAAAGCCATGCATGAGCTAATTAATAAATTCGGCAACAAAGTCCAAGTTGCAATTAAAAAAAATGGCGAATAAGTTAGACCATTTTTATCTGAGAACATAATACTTATAATTCTTTCGCCAAATATGTTGATAATAACGCATCCTGAAAACAAAACTGCGAAACCTAAGAAAAAAATGCTACTAAAATAAACTTTTGCCCTTTCTTTTTCCTTTAAGAATTTAACTACAAAACGAGGAATCCCGCTGTGTATCTGCAAACTAATTAGTGCTGAAACTATACCAACGAACGACGTTACTAAAGCAAGGATTGCATAATCATCGGGAGATAGAAATCTAGTATAGATGGGCAATAGAAAAAAACTAATCATACCCTGCAAAGAAGTTGCTAGAGTATAGAAGAAAGAGTTCTTTAAAACCTTATTAAATTCCATGGTCCTTATCTTGGTCTATCTGTTCCTTAGCAACAATAGATTCTCTAGTGACAAACCTATCTCTTATAATTGTCTTCAATGCTAAAAATCCATCCTGGAATGGCCTGATCTTCTTTCCTTCCTCTACAGTGCGTGAATAATAATTTATAGCAACTTCGCTGATTTTTCCTCCTAGCCTGGCTACTCTAGTAACCAATTCGAAATCAAGATCAAAGCCGCTATTCTCCAATATGATTTGACGTAAAAAATTTCCATCAAATAACTTTGTCGCAGAGGCAGTATCTGTTAACTTACAACCATAAAGTAGATTTGTTAAAAATGTTAAAAACATAACCCCCAAATAATTAAGGTAATAATGATACTTAACATCCCCATTCAAAGCTCTACTACCGAGCACGAATGCTGCTTCTGTTTCTTTTGCATGGTCGTAGCACTTCCATACGTCTTCTGCCCGATATTCGCAGTCCGGATCATAAATCACAATATAATTACCCCTTGAAAACCCGATGCCTCTCTTTACCGATCCGCCTTTTCCAAGATTAGTTTCATTAAAGAATACTTGAACGTCGGGATGATTTATAGCCTTTAGCCACTCGCGAGTTCCGTCAGTAGAGCCGTTATCAAAAAATAATATCTCAACCTGTTCAGTGCGATTCTTTAAGGAGACTAATAAATCCTCATATGCCTTTTCAATACGTCCAATCTCATTATAGGCACACATTATAAATGTTAAATCTGCCAACTTTGTCTGAACCATATCTTTTTTTTCTATTTTCGAATCCATATCAGCCTTTAAGAGAGCTTTTATCCGTGTTTAGTTTGTACCAATTTATGACATTTCGAAGCCCATCCTTCCATGACACCGAAGGCTGCCAATCTAACAATCTTTTTGAAGTCCTAATATCAGCCTTAGAATCAAAAATTTCATTCTTTTTATAAGGGATTACTCCCCAGTTTATATTCGCTCCTCTGTCTGCTGCCTTTTCTATCAAACTTATGAACTCTCTTAAAGAGATACTTTGACCTGTGCCTATACTAAATTCTATAAATTTTTCTTTAAAATTTCTCATGTTTCCTAAAACTTTTAAATATGCTTTAACTATATCTTTCACATAGATAAAATCTCTTTTTTGTTCACCACCTGTTGCATTGATTTCGCTACCATTTAAAATACTTTCAATCACAAAAGGGATGAATTTGGTATCGTCGTCTCTTTCACCATACATATATTCCAATACGATATTGATAAATTTAATCTCATAATTTGCGGAAAAAGACTTTGCTATCTCAAGGAATGATTTCTTGCTGGCAGAATATAGACTATATAAACTATTTATTGATGTGTCTGCGTTTATAAACGCCTTGACCTTATGCCTTGTGCCTAATTCTAATAATCTTGAAGGCAAGACGACATTCGCATTCATAATCTCGATAATGTTGTTATTATTCTTTTTTCCATAATCAGTTGCTAAATGGATAATTACATCAATGCTATTATCTTGAAAAACCCTTTCAAGATCAATTTTGTCAATTTCGTATTCTTTCAAACTCGAAAGAATATCTTTTATGCGCCAAGTGTCAGAAAAAGAGCGCTTGAGGACAATGATATTATTTTCTTTTTCCAATAACTCGGGCAGAAGATGACTGCCCAAAAAACCTGTAGCTCCTGTAACTAAAATATTCATAAATAATTTTCTTGGCTTTTAGAAAAATTAAACAAACTGATTAATAACCAGCTTAACCCTTTCTATCGACTTGCCATCCATTTTATAGGCATGTTCGGGAATGTACTTCTCTCTATTTATCCTAAGTGCAGATTCTATCTTAGAATCAAATAAAACATTGCGAATTTGATTTTCTAATTTTTCAAGATTATCAACAGCTATAACTGCATTATATTTTCTAAAATTCCAGACATCCTCAGAAAAAAAGCCAGAGCTGTAACACAATAATATGACATTTTTATTCAACAAAACTGCCTCATAGCTGGCTCCGGAAAAGTGAGTTATAAGCAAATCACAAATATTTAAAAGCTCTAGCATCTCTATATCATTCTTAATAATGGTGTAATTTTGCAAGCCTGACTCTTTAGCTAATCTCTCATAAAGCTTTGCATCTATATCAAAAGGATGCAATTTGACTATAAGATGCGCCTCTTTTATATTTTTCATGACACCACAAATAAGATTCATTTGTTCTATCATTTCATACTTGAGCGTGCCCATAGTTAATGAGGCATAGGTCGTTGCAAAAACAACTATCTTCTTTGAATCAACCAGTTCTAAATTTAACTTACCTGGTTTTTGATAAAAGGTATCAAGCTTAGGAGCTCCAACAATCCAAATTTTATCTTTATTAACCGAGTTTGCGGATAAATACTCCTTCCAGAAATTGCCTTCAACTGTAACTGCATCCGCCGTAACCGGACGAAAAAAGATAAATTCATCAGCATGGCCAGTCTGCATAGCCACAACCGGTATAGATAGACTTTCTGCAATTAGGGCAATATCAAAATGATAATCCGCCACAACAATAACTTTCGGCCTATAGAGCGAAACAATCTTTCTGATTGTTTCTATATCCCTTATTTTTTCCGGAAATTCTACATAAACTAATCTTCTGAATTTATGCATCAATATTGGCCAGAGAGATATCCCCTTATAAATTAACCTATCACTTATATAATTTGAGGAGAAGAATAGATCGTGGATTCTTTTCAAAAATTGGCGTATTTCTTGCCTAGGCAACAAGTTATATAGCTTATATCCATAAAAATTAGTATAAGATATTTTATTTTTCTTCAAAATTTTAGAAGAACTTGATTGAAATGTATCAATTACTAATCGGTCATTATCATTGTAATCAAAGACAACTGGCAACATTGACTTAAAAAATCTCTCAATGGGAGTAAAAAATATAATTTTATATTGTTTATTTAGCTTTAGAGACGTTTTAAAATTAACAAGGTAAAAATATAAACTTATTAATGTTTTCTTGCCTTTTTTTAAAAACAATAGGCTTTTATTAAAAGCGTTTCTTAACAATAAACTCCGCTTAGAAGTTTTTACATGTTTAAAAATAGTAATCTGCTTTTTCTGGCAAATTAAGCTAACTAACTTCTCAAGATTGCTTATTTTGCCAAGGATATGGACTTGTGATGGGTTTTCAAAGTCCAAGATTCCTTGCATTAAATTAATATCATATATGATCGGTGTGAGCTCAAAGAAAATATACCTGGCGCTTAATTCCCAGAGTGACACTCCTTTATACATTGTTAAAGTTTTAAGCGATGTTTGATCTTCCATCCTTTCTTCAGACAGCGAACTGAAGAAATCATATACATCTTGTTTAATATTTAAAAAATTTATATTTATTTTTTTCTGATAATATTCTAGGCTTCTTGAAATATATTTCTTAGGTATAATTCCGTTATTAAATGCTGATAAAATAAAAATTCTCCTATTGCTAACACTCAAGCTGCTGTATAGCTTATAAGCTGCGCCTAGCTGGGATCTCTCATTAACAAAAATTATGCTTTTAAGTTTATTACTCATAATTTAGTATGATTTTCTCATTTTGAAATCAACTTCCTGACCAACGGCGTACCTTTAGCAATATCTTTTTTTGCTTTCCTGTTTAAGATTGTCTTAAAAAATTTTGGGGCAAGCCCAAAACCTGGTCTGATAGAACGAATATTCTCCTCGCTGAATCTTTCTCCCTTTTTTATATCTTTAACAGCAAACAAAGAACGCCTGATAATAAGACTATTCTTTTCTCCCTTTGTTAATCCATAATAAACCCTTCCTAGCGCCTTTTCGGCAACCCGTACATTATTTACTAATTCCTTCAACTCATTAGGCTCTATTGAAAAAAAGCTCTCTGGAGTTTTATTAATTCTGGATAAGGTAAAGTGTTTTTCAATCATAACTACACCTAAAGAGGCTGCAGCTATTGATGCACCTATCCCTAAACTATGATCAGAAAGTCCAATGGGACAATCAAATGTTTTCTTCATATCTGTAATTGTTCTTAAATTCATCTCTTCTGGTTTTGCCGGATAGCTACTTACACACCTTAAAAGAATTACCTCTTTGGCTCCAGCATGTCTTGCCACATCAATAGCTTCTTTTATTTCTAGTTTCGTCGCCATTCCTGTTGATAATATAAGTGGCTTTTTGGTTTTTGCCATATATTCAATTAAGCCCAAATCGACTAATTCGAAAGAGGCCACCTTATGCATAGGAACGCTTAAGGACTCTAGCAAATCCACAGCGGTTTTATCAAAGGCAGTAGCAAAAAAGATAATCCCTAAATCATCCGCTATGCTTTTCAATTTCGGGAACCACTCCCAAGGAATATATGTCTTCTTATATAGCTGATATAATGACTGGCCGCCCCATTTTGGATGTTTTACCTTGAAATATTTATTATCGATATTTAAAGTTATGGTATCAGGGGTATAGACCTGAAATTTAACAGCATCTGCGCCGCATCTTTTAGCCTCTTTAATCAATCTAACTGCGCGGTGAAATTCTTGGCCGTGGTTAGCAGAGATCTCAGCTACTATAAAACAGTGATTGCTTTTTTGAAATACTTTCCTCGAAACTATTCTTATTCCCATAGCCATCTTATTTAAGGGCATAAAACACTTCATCTAGACTCCTGACACCAACGCCTTTTTTATATTTTAGTTTAAATTTGATTGCTCTTTGCCCGTCAGCTAGTTGTAACCACCATTTCACATCCTGAAAACCAAAATAATGCCTAAAATATACAGTGCTGGAAAGTCTGGGGTTAACTTCAATCACAACAAATCCTGATCTAGTTTTTCTGGTTTGTATATTTATTGAACCGACTAAATCAACGCATCTGGCTAATTTTTCCGCTAAGGCCGATACCTCATGATTTCTAACCAGCTCTACTACTCTGGATAGACTACCAAATCCTAATTTTCTTCTAAAAGTAATAGTATATATCTGGACACCATTAGAGAATACCCCGGTAGTATATTCTTCATTCTCGTTACCGACTTCTTCTTGAACAATAGCATTACAGACCATATTTTTATAAAGACTGAACTCATTCGGCTTATTGATCCTTATTAGCTGCTTGCTACCGTATCCTTTTCTAGGTTTAATAATTAATGGGTATTTTAATTGTTTATTAAAATTTTCTATTAAAAAGGTCTTTGGATGCGGTAAATTATTCTTTTTTAGAAAATTAATAGTTTTGTATTTGTCGAAGAAGGTATTCAAAATAAATGGCCGGTTAATAAAAATCTTAACTTCTTTTTTTAAAAAATAAGTTCTATTTTTATCAAAAAATTTAATTTCCGGTTCAGTGCTGGGAAAGATATATTTAATCTTGTATTTATTGACAATATCTCTTATCGACTTATAATACCTATCTCTTTGCGCTGGCTCTGGCACGACAAAAAATCTTGATACTTGAGCTTTCCCGGCAGAATATGGATCAATATCACAACCTGTTAAATCCATCTGGTAACCTGTGTCTTTTAGGCATTTGATAATGCTCACGCCTATATCACCGCCGACACCAGTTATGAGTATATTCTTCTTGCGCATTCCTATTCCTCTAGCCTCTCTAACACATCAAAGAGATATTTATTGCTCTCTGAATATCTCAATAAATCCTTAATCAAAGGCCGCCTATCATATTCAGCGCGCCTGAATTCAACCTTACCGGATTTAGAGTCTAAAATTGCAAAGCTTGGCTGATTAAAATCTCTTGGCTGGCCACAGGAACCTGGATTTAGAACCCTTAAATCTCCAACACACCTATCCATAGGACGATGGGTATGACCCAGTAAGATATATTTATATCCTAAAGTTAAAAAGTCCTGCAATGAATCAGTTGGATAAACGTATCCGTTTAAATGGTCTCTGGGACTACCATGGAAAATTGCAATTTTCTCCTCATTAATCATATATTCCTCAGGCAAGGCCTTTAAGAAGTCCAGATTATTAATTTTTATTTTCTTTTTTAGTAACGTTAGGGACTTGCCAAATTTTTCAGTATATTTTTTTTCAAGCTTTTCATCATCTAATATATTCAAGAAAATATCATCATGGTTGCCTTTTATGCATATTAAATCTTTACAATCTTTAAGAATTTCTATAATTTCATTTTGATAATAATAGTAGCCACAGATATCTCCAAGAAAAAAAATCATATCAGGAGATTCTTTCTTAAGCATCTTCCAAATCTTTTCAAAGGCATATATGTTGCCGTGGACATCAGAGAATATTCCGATTCTCATCAGGTATCCTTATTTAAGCTTGTCATTAATGAAAGCATGAATCTCACCTGCTACAGCCTCCGGTGTCTTTAGAGCTTTGGTTTTCTTTAAATCGATAAATTTTTTGACACAAGGAAAATCCTTTCTTGACTTATTTCTAATCTGAAATTGCATATTCGTATCTATTGCGCCTGGATCAACGCTAAAAATACGAACTCCATTTTTATATCTTGCCTGCTCATTAGTAACTACTTTAGTAAACATCTCAACTGCTGATTTAGCACTGCAATACAGACTCCAACCTTCGAAGGGTTTTCTGGCCGCACCCGAGGATATATTTACGATTATTTTTTTTGCCTTAAATTTTCTCATCTTTTTAATAAAAAGATGAGACAGGATAAGCGGTGCGATGCAATTTACATTTAAATTCATAATTGCACTCTTAGTAAGGAAACTTCCTGCAAAGGCTATGGGATTAATTATTCCGGCATTATTAATCAAGGTTATCGATGAAATTTTCTTAAATTTTATTTTAAGAAACACTCTATCCATTAATCTCTCAAGCTGCTTAAGTCTAGCTAAGTCGCAAATAAGGCCTCTAGCATCTCCTCCAGAGCCTTTAATTTTCTTAATTAAACTTTTGACATCTCTTCTAGCAATCAAAAACAAAAATGAATCCTTACCAGAAAGTTCCCTTGCTAATGCATTCCCTAATCCCTTTGATACGCCTGTAATAATAAAAATCTTCATTGTTTTCTTATAAATTTTTGCTTTCTGCCTGTTTCAGAATCTCTTTAACGAGTCTTCTTGCACCTTGCCCATCTACAGCTTTTTGTCCAATCTGACTCATTCTAATTCGCTTCTTATAGCTTAATCCTTTTAATTCTTGAGAGATTTTTTTAGACAAGCCTGCCTCGTTATATCGGCCGGCAAACTCTAAAAATCCCAACTTTGCCCAGGCTTTTAAATTCGATAATTGATTATCTGCAAGAGAAATGCCAATCGTTGGTATTCCACAGCGTGCCAGCTCATAAGTAGTCTGACCTCCGCCAGAAATACAAAAATCTGCTCTAGACATTAGAGATGCTATTTCTTTAACATTGACCTTTCTTGCTCCTCCTACCATAATAGGACTACAATAAAATCTACGCTTAACAATAGAGGCAATAGAATTCATTAAATTAAGATGGCCTTTTCCCCCAAAAGTAACTAAGACCTGCTTTATATCTTTATTTATTCCCTTTCTGGAAAAATTCCAGAATTGTTTTCTCAAGGGTATATATTTGGCTCCCAAATAATATAGGACATCTTTACTACGGGGATAGTTTAATCCTCCAGCATAAACCTGGCCGTTAACAACTATACCCCTGGGATAGCTTAGTCTCTTGTTATCATCTAAATAAACCGGGGTTTTGACTATACTCGAAATCTTCTTATAAAGGCTCAAATTTGCTAAGTATGAATCAACAATCACAATATCTGCGCCTTTTAAAAGGTCAAAGAGATAATCCCTTTCTCTTAGCCAATTCAAAATTTTATATCTTTTACTATTTAATAAGTATCTAGTTGTCTTATCAGTGTTTATAATAAATTCTGGCCTGCGGCCTTTTTCCTGGAAAGCCTGATACAGACCAATACAGCGGGTAATGTGGCCAAATCCTATTTTAGCACCACCTTCAGTAATTATTACAATTCGGCTATTCATAAACTTACTTTATAGCCTTTTTCTTTTAATAAAAAATATTCTGCTAATTCGATATCCTCTAATTCATCAATCTCAATAGAATATTTTCGGTCATGTATAACAGGATATACTCTCTCACCAAGAAAAGCATGTATCTTCCTAAAGCCCTCCGTATCCATTAAAACCTTTCTCTTCACAGCAGTGATTGCTCCATCCAACAAATATAATTCTGGCAAATCCTGCTTACGATATAAATTCGTTGGCTTCATAAATGGAATGATCCTATCTGTCTTAGGGTCAATCTTTTTCATCCATTCTGGACGTTGATCAGCAGCATAAACAGTAACAACAGAAGTAGCGTCCTTAATAGATTTAAGCTTAGCTATAACCTTATCAATTTCACCCTTCTTTCTGATGGGTACATTTGCCTGTAAGAATACAACAATATCAGTAAAAAATCCTTGCTTCTTTTCAAGATGTTTTACAGCATGGCGGAGGGCATCATCCACAGCAGAAGTATCCAGGGCCAAATTAGCCGGCCGCTTGATGGCATCTATCTCATAGTATCCTGCAATCTCAGCTATTTTCTGATCATCGGTGGAAACAACAACTTTATCGCATAACTTACTCTCTAAGGCATTCTCTATAGTGTGGGAAATTAATGGCTTGCCTTGCAATGTCCATATATTCTTATTTGTTACTCTTTTACTCTTTCCTCTAGCTGGTATAACACATAATATATTCATATTATCTAGCCTCGGCATGCCTAGCCTCGGCATGCTTAGTTTTATTCCAGGCATCTAGCTCTTTAATCATCCACTCCTGGGTATACATAAGTTCTTCATCGGATAATTCAGTAAAGTTTATCCTTACCTTTTCTCCTTGTTCACCCAGATTCAGCAAGTATTCTTCCTCATCTTTAATCTTACCTTGGGATAAAGCCATATCGTACAATTCAGTTCCAGGATAAGGCGTTATAAAGAATATAACCTCTGGAGTCAGGTTTAATTCTTTACAAAAATTAACTGTTTCCTTAATCGTCTCTAGATTTTCACCTGGTGAACCTATCATAAAAGAACAATCTGCCCAGCCAAGATGTTTCACGGTTAATCTTACAGCTTCCTTTGCCTGCGCTACGGTTACGCCTTTCTTCAATCTGTCAAGAATCTTCTGGCTTCCGGATTCAATTCCATAACCGATTAAGACACAACCTGCATCTGCCATTTTAATGACTAAATCCTCAGTCATCAGATTCACCCTGCCGGCGCAACCCCAAGTGATTTTGCTATTGAATGCTGACTTCAGCGCTTTGCAAAATTCACTTACAAACTTCCTATCCAGACAAAACTCATCATCAACAAAATGGAAATATTCAACTTTGTAATTATCATTCAAATATTTCATCTCCTTGATTATGCTCTGGACAGATCTATGTCTGTACCTCTGGCCCATAAAATCATGATAGCAATAAATACATTTATAGGGGCAACCTCTGGTGCCGCTTAGATTCATTGATAATACAGAATCCTTATCTGAACCGCCATCAATCCATTTATTTCTATTTGGTGCCCCTACGGGATTCTTAAGATAAATGTCCATAGGGAACAAATCCCATGCAGGAAATGGAATTGTATCTAAATTATCCATTACCGCTCTATTATTATTTCGGTGAATCTTGCCATCTCTTTGTTTAAACCAAATACCATTGATATTTGAGAGATCATTACCTTTCTCTAAGGCATCAATAAGCTCAACTATCGTAATCTCCCCCTCACCTATACAAACAACATCAGCCTCTGTCTTATTGAGAATAATATGGGGAATAGAAGTTCCTACACTACCACCAATGACAATTTTTTTAGAAGGATGACATCTCTTTAATATTGCAATTAACCACTTGATATATTTATAAACAGTCACTATCCCGCCAATGCCTACTACATCAAACTCTGCATGCCTAATTTTACCTTCTACCTCTCTAGGGGAAAATCTATAGGCATTTATATCCAACATCTCTACTTCATGGCCTGCATTTCTCAATACAGATGCAATATATCCCAAACCCAAAGGCAGAACGTTAGGCCTTGCCCACTCCCTGATAGGTGGATTTATTAAAAGTATTTTCATCTTTTTCCTGTGAAACTAAAAAACGTCTAACATTATTGCTGCGAAACGTACGAAAGAAAAATTCAGATTGCTTATAAAATGGCTCATTAGAGAACTCGTTAATAAAATCATTATACTGACTCAAAGAATGAACCTTATATCGATATTTAACCGGCTTAGATAAAAGAAACTCAGAAAGCATCCCGCGATAATCCTGCTTACGCCAAGCTCCTAAATCATAAGGACTTAACAGTTCAACGCTCTCCTGAGGCATCTCCCAAAATGGTATAATGATATTTCCTACTAAAATTTTTCCAAACTGCATTTCTTTCAAAAATTCAGATAGGTCACCTCGTCCTTTTTTGCGAAATATAACAGTGGCTGCCTCTATAACCTCATCTAGCAATTTTTGCTGTTTTAAGGCATGAATCATATCACCCTTTATAATCTTTGATAGAATGAAATGATTCCTGAATCCAATATACTGACTAGAGTCACTTTTCTCTGAGAACTGTTGACTAAAAACCTTACGCACATCTTCCTTTTCTTCAAATAAATTATCCTGCAAGCAATCTTTAAGTCTCTCTACTTGTCCGGAAATAAATGGATATCTCCCTGGATTATCAAACAATTCTAAAATAACATCTGAAATCTTAACTCCCCTATTCTCCCAGATATAAACCATCTCTTTAAAATAGCCCCAAAACATAAAGAGTTTATAGATAAGTGTCAATAAATTTATTTTTATGAACTCTTGGAAGCTAAAGTCATTGCTTGCCACTGCCCAAGAATCTATTTCCACATTCTCAAACTGACCAAATTTTGTATAGCCACGTTCAGCAATGCTATATAAAACTTTATAGCCATATCTATTTATAGTTTCAGACCGGCTAATTTCAGTTTCCTTAAGCATCTTAAGCGTCCCTATTGCTACGCTATCCAAGCGCAAATCAACAAGTTCATCTATTACATGCATAAATGAATTATAAGTTTCTCCTGGTAAGCCGAATATTATCTCTGTCGTAACATTAATGTTATTCTCGTGTGCCCATTTTACCGCCTCACGAAATTTTTCTAGCCTTATATTTTGCCTCCCGATATTTTTTAATACCGAGCCGGTCAACGTTTGGGAACTAATATTGAGCGGAATCAAATCCCTTAATAACAAAATTATCTCTTTTATATTATTATTTACTTCCTTGTTGGTATATACGCGCAAGGCACTAGGATAGCTGCTCTTTGTTCGATTTTGAGCAATGAATTTAGCTATCTCTAAATCTCTAGCAATAATACCGAAGTTTTCATCCGCAAAGCGAATTGTTCTATTTTTGGCATTGGCCTCTAAGTAACTAATCTCTTTCTTTACTCTTTCTGTGTCAAATGAGCGTAGTCTATTCCAGGAATCCCTTGCAGAAACACAAAAAGAACATTTGAATGGACAACCTCTGCTAGTCTGTAGAATCGGCATCAATTCGCTATTCAGAAATTGATCAAGGTATCCAGCCAGATAAGGCGACGGAAAAATATTGATATCTTCTATTAATGCCAATTGTTTACCGCTGATTACTTGCTTCCTAGATCTAGATAAATAAAAGACACCATCAATAGAGGCTTGAAAAATAGCATCTCTGCCACCTTTAATGAAAACATTTAGTAAATTAACAAAGGGAATCTCTCCCTCATTTGGAATCATAACATCTATACAAGGAAATTCCTCAAAATCCCTAAGACAATCTTGGGCTGTTTCAGGTACATTTGGTCCGCCTACAACTGTTATTATCTTTGGATACTTAGATTTCAAATAAGTTAATGCATTCGTAGTAAGCCAGCGACTCCAACCATACCAGGAGCATCCAACAATATCAGGTTCTTTATTCTGAATCGCATTATGAAGCGACTCAAACGTCCTGAATAGCTTAATATCAACTGCCTCGCCTAATTTTGATACGGCATAGGCCTTAATATAGCCTATTTCTAAAGGCACGGTAGCTGGACTAATCCCAAATTTGGTATTCGCAAGACTCGCTAAATATATCTGAACTTTTCTCTTCAACTCAAACCTCTAAAAAATTAACCTAGATACCTTTTTCAACAGAAACATTACGTCAACATTGTCATCCTTGCGGTATTTGAGAAATTTTATCTTCTTAACCCTTAAATCTTCAAATGTATCCGTGTAGATCTTCGGAAAATTTGTCTTCCAAAGCAAACTTTTCTTGCCTCTATAGTTGATTTCATTATAATCTTCGGCAAAATACTCAAACCCCCAAATATATTTACGACTGCATCTATGTATCTCGCTAATAGCTTTTTTTATATCTTTGGGATTAATATGTATGAGGACCCCTGAGGTAAAAACAATATCAAAATATTTATCCTTAAAAGGCAAATCAAAGATATTCCCTTTCAGGATATTAATATTTTTAGTTCTTTTTCTTGATAGTCTAAGTGCATAATCCTGTGGTTCAATGCCATACAAATTTTTAAAACCCATCTTTTGCAGACATAGTAATTGATTAGCGATGTTGCATCCTACTTCCAGAATCCTAGCATTGCGGTCAATTTTATTTAGAAAAAGCCTATTTAGAGAAGTTCTTGTTATGCCGAAAAGGCTTTTGTATAATTTATCTAAGTCAGCAAGGGAATTATAATTCCTATCAGTATAGGCCTTACCAAATTTGCCTGTCCATTCTTTTAACTGTTTGCTTCTCTTAACCATTATTTTTGCCTTCAAGTAGATCTTTATACACCGGTTCTTTCAAGAGCCATTCCTCATTAATCTTTTCAAAGATTTCCTGATTCCAAAATTTATCTGCTATATGCCAAAATTGCTTTGGTGTATAGCCGGCAAATTTTATAAAATCTTCCATTATCCATGGATCTAATTTATGGTCATTTTCCATAATAAGCCTTTTACCTTCTTCCTTAGTCAAGCTTCCTTCTCTGATACGTCGGCTTACAATATCAGTTGTTCTCTGGAAGCCAAATTTAGGATACTTTAACCAGAAATTAAGCAGATAAGCAACGGAGTCTATTTGTTCGAAGTCTTCAATATAGCCTTCTCTCTTCCATTCATGAGTTAGGTCTTTAAAGCCATACCTTTTGGCAATCTCAAGATGCTCTGTACTACTCCAGGGAATAAAATAGCTCATAAAGATTACCTGTGGGTCTACGCGTTCAAGCTCTTCTTTTGTGGGTGGGATAAAGGGATTTAATTCTTTTTGAGAAAAGCCTTTTTTTAGCCAAAAATCAATATCTATTGTATTAAAACCTTGGGTGGTTTCATCTAATATATAGCTGTTAGCTGAATGAGTTTCGCTATCTTCCTTGCCACAATACTCGTATTCTGAATTCTCCCCAAATACGACCAAAGAAATTCCAAGCTTTACAGCCATCTTCAAGCTAACAGTATAGGCAGCTACCTCTACAAAGCGTAAAGGATCACCAAATTCCTCAAAACCTATCCTTGCTGCGCGCCTTAAGACATCAGTACTTAAATTAAATAGGATATGATCACAATTAAAGGCATCACCAATATTGGTAAAATTACTCAATCCGGCCTTGGTCTTTGTGTATGGATCACCAACTGTTAGAAGAATCGGGTTCATCTTCATTTCAGTCTTGATCACATGAAGCAAGAAATGGCTATCCTTTCCACCACTTACCGGAACCATACAATCATAAGGACCATCGTCTCTTCTATATTTATCACAGAGCTTCTTTAACTCAGCTTTCCTTTTTGCCCAATTAACACTCTTACGCCTTTCATAACTACGACAGGCCCCGCATACACCCTGTTTATCAAAGATAATTCTAGGCCTAGTATCAGGTAATAGACATCTTTTACAATACTTCATTTTATTCCCCTCTCTTTTTCTAAATTATCTAACATGATTTTATTTTATTAAATACATCGAAGATTATCCTTACAGTATACTTTATATCTTTATCACTCATGCCTTGGTGCAAGGGAATGCTTATTTCTCTCTGATAGAATTCCTCAGCCTTAGGACATAATCCCTTTTTATATCCTAACTTTCTATAATAGGGATGCCAATAAACAGGAATATAGTGAACCTGAACACCTATTCTGTTTTTTCTTAATTCATCGAAAATTAAACTCTTTTTAGAAATATACTTATTTTTCAGCCTTATTGGATACAAATGCCAAGAAGACTTTACGCCTTTGCCTTCAATCGGTAAATCAAAATAATCATTGTCCAAAAAGAGCTTTCTGTATTTTTCTACAATTTCTCTTCTTCTTTTTATAAATCTATCTAATTTCTTCAGTTGAGATATTCCTAAGGCACATTGAAAATCAGTTATTCGATAATTAAAACCTAACTCCTGCATCTCATAGAACCAAACGCCAATGGACTTAGTATTCTTAACGCTGAATTTTCTTCTCTCCTTAGTGATGCCGTGGCTACGAAGCAATAAAAGTCTTTCATATAGATCTTTCCTATTAGTTAAAACCGCCCCTCCTTCACCGGTTGTAATTGGCTTAACCGGATGAAAGCTAAAAACCGACATATCGGAATATTTACATGAGCCGATCTTAGCCCCAACGTAGTCTGCGCCTAATGCATGAGTTGCGTCTTCAATAACAATCAGATTATGCTTCTTTCTAATCTTATTGATTTCTCCTAAATCACAAGGATGTCCGGCAAAATGAACGGGTATTAGGGCCTTTGTTTTCCTATTTATATTTTTTTTAATATTAACTGGCTCGATATTCGCTGAATCTTGCTGAATATCGGCAAAAACAGGCCTAGCCCCACAATAGAGAACACAATTTGCTGAAGCAACAAAGGTCAAAGGAGAAGTTATCACTTCATTGCAAGGTTCTATTCCAGCTGCAAGGCAGGCAATATGCAACGCTGCGGTCCCGCTTGATACTGCAACTGCATATTGCGCATTGCAATAAGAAGAAAGCCTATTTTCAAATTCACTTACCTTTGGTCCTTGAGTAAGCCAATCAGAATGCAAGACGCTGTTAACAGCTTTTAAGTCGTCACTATCTACAGATTGCCTCGAATAAGGTATAAATTTTCTATTAGGCATTGTCTCTTTTTAATAACTTTTTCATCTGGCTCTTGGTAAGCCATCTCGGATTTTGATCACTACTATATCTAAAGCCATGATTTAATTTCTTCCCGCCTTTAAAATTTTTATCACTCCACCAATGAAAATCAGGCTCAATTATATAATAACCTTCGAATTCCCTCGTATGCCTAGCCTCATCTTCTGTCACCAATGCCTCGTGCATCTTCTCACCTGGTCTAATTCCTATTTGCTTAATCTTACAATCGGGAAGAATCAAATTTGCCAGATCTAAAATCTTCATACTGGGGATTTTTGGAACAAATACCTCGCCACCATTCATCATTTCAATACACTTAATAACAAAATTGACTCCTTGCTCTAAGGTAATCCAGAATCTTGTCATCCGCTTATCAGTAATTGTGAGCTCGCCAGATTTTTTCTGTTCTTTGAATTTTGGAATAACGCTTCCGCGACTTCCTATTACATTGCCATAGCGAACACAGCTAAACTTCGTTTTAGACTTTCCTGAATAAGAATTACCTTGAACAAAAATCTTTTCTGCACAAAGCTTTGTGGCCCCATATAGATTTATCGGGTTTACTGCCTTATCAGTGCTTAAAGCCATTACCTTATGTACTTTGTTATCTATAGCTGCATCTATTATATTCTGGGCACCGATGATGTTTGTCTTTACTGCCTCAAAAGGATTATATTCGCATGATGGCACCTGTTTTAAGGCCGCAGCGTGCACAACAATGTCAACGCTATCCATCGCCCTTTCTAATCTTTCTCTATCCCTTATATCGCCAATAAAAAATCTTAAATGTTCATTATTATTAAACTTTTTCTCCATCTCCCATTGCTTTAATTCATCCCGGCTAAAGATTCGTATAGCCTCTGGCTTAAATTTTTTCAGGACTATTTCTGTAAATTTTTGACCAAAAGATCCGGTTCCACCGGTGAGTAGTATTATTTTTCCATTCAAAGACATAACGCCTCCTCCAAATATTATTTAAATCTTATTAAAAACCAGATTGAAAAGGAACTTTCTAAATCTAAATCTATTTGCATAGTCATCAATCCTGCTTGATAATGAAAGACTATTGCGCTGACTCAAAAATGAACGCATGTTTTTATCAGTCTTTATTAGATTAACTTTGCTAAGCCGGCAGACTAAGCTATCATAGTCTTGCTCGAGGAATCTAATCTTAGAAAACCAATAGCGACTTGCCTGGAAATCCTTGGACTCATATTCTAAATATGATAGAAAAAAAAGACATTGGATATATTCATCTATCTCTTCATCTAATATCTGCCAAATATAGCTAACCCTTTCCAACACTGTCTTTTCATGGATTAGGCCATATTCTGGCTTACTATATTGCAGTTTATAGAAAGATGTTACTTTATTAACCCAACTATGCATATCCCCCATGGTAATCCATCTTAAGTCTTCTATCTTTAAGTCAGATAACAAATAATTGAACAAAAACGGCCTTTTCTCTACCGCTTGCCTAAACAAATTATTGGCCTGTCTATAACGTTTAAGTTTTAATTGCTCAATCCCAGAGTTGAAAAGTTGCGAAAAAGGACTGCTGTTTTTACCCTCTGAATTATTTATTCTATATCCTTCTAAAGAATAATTTAAAGAAACCTCATTAACATTCGGAACTTGATTGAATTTAATTCTTACTGGAACCTTATCAAAGACCTGGGCAAAAACATACCTTGCATTATCATTATATTTGTCAGTAGCAGAGAATCCTTTATAATGGGCAAATTCTACGGGTTTAATTTTATTCACATAAATATCTTCAACACCAAGTTTATCTAGGCCGTAAGTATCTTCTAAATTGCTTCTGATCACGTTTGCGGCTCGTATAAAATCATAAGTCATGAAACTATTCACCAGCTTACCCCTGAATAAAGCTAATTTTATTGCCATTAGATTAGGTAAACAAAGGAGAACGAGCAAAAAAACTAAGATTGTCTCCTTTGTCATTATTTTTAATCTTGTCGAATCCAATAAATGCATAATAAAATAGAATAGAACAGAACAAAACGCAATACAAAATATTGGAGACAAAAAGATAAAATATCGAGAAGGAATAGGATTACGTAAATATAGATACCCTAAAGCAAAAAGATACCAAACCCCTAATGTTATAAGCGACTTGTTTTCGAGAACAAACTTTTTAATAAAGATAATTATTATCAAAATCCCCAGTATAAGACTATAGGAGTCAAGCTGAAACGGTATAAAATGATAAGTCCGCACAGAGTCGATTAAGAAAACATTCGTCAAAGGATGTATAAATGAAGCCAAAATACCTAAAAATGGCACTAAAAAATTATATGGTATTAGGAGTCTCTTCGCACCGCCCATTGCAATCAATAACAAAGCTAAAACAAACAATGCTATTATTGATAGCCACTTTAATTTTTTTATAAAATGATTGAATTGGGGTAATCGTAATATTACCCTTAACGTAAATAAACAAAATGCTCCCGAAAAAAACATTATTAGATACTTTGTAAATATAGGGATGTTAACATTGTGGAAAAACATAAATAGGCGTGTCTCGCCAAATGCAAATGTAACTAAAGGATATATTAGATAAGTAGCAAATAGGGGTAACCAGATATCATACTTTCTAATTCTCTCATCATGATTTTTTGAGCAGAATAATATATGAGTCATTATCATTGCAGGCAGAATAAAAATACTTGCCCGGCTAAAAGAAGCAACTAGATTAAATATCAAGGTTAAAATATAATAGCTTCTGTATTTTTTATTGCTGCTAATGAGTTCGTCTGTTCTCAGATAAAAATTTAAAACAAATAAAATAAAAAAGACTACTATCAAGTGCTGAAAGGCCATTGGCCACATGTAGGCATGAAAATGGGCAAAAAGCGTCAGATATACTAAAGCGGAAAAAAAGCTGATTTTTGAATTTAGGCCCAATTTCTTACAGACAAAAAATAACAAAATAGAACAAGCAAAATGAAATAAAACAGAGACAAATATGAAATACCTCGCTAATGGTCCAAACAAAGACATAATAATAAAGCTATAAATCTTTAATGATGCGCTTGCCTGTTCTATTGGCAGCTGACTAAAGAAAAATCTAATTAATTGAAATACCGATAGATTCTTTGCCTCTTGTGCAACCGTGGGTAAAAGCCAGAGCAGATCTTCTTCAAAAAAAGTATTTATAGCATGTGAATAAATAACTTTTATAAATAACGCAGATAAAAATATGCCAACACAGATATAGATCAATCTTATCGTGTTTATTTGCGAAAGTTTACTTACTCTATTGTGAAAAAAATTCTTCATGTGATTATTGCCTGTCAACAAATTGCCTATTCTTTACTCTTTTTAAATACCATTGATAGGTAATCTCCAAGCCTGCTTTAAGCTCAACCTTTGGTTTCCAGCCTAAAGAAGTTAAACTACTTGTATCAAGCAGTTTCCTGAAAACCCCGTCTGGTTTCTTGGTATCAAATTTAATAGTCCCTTTAAAACCCACGATTTTCTTTAGCAATAGACTTAGGCTTTTTATAGAAATATCCCTGCCAGTTCCGACATTGATAGGCTCTAGGAAATTGCTTTTATTCATAAGAAATATACCTGCATCCACCAAATCATCTACATATATAAACTCTCTTCGAGGTCTTCCGGAACCCCAAATAGTAACGCTCCTTTTTTTTCTAATCTTTGCTTCATGAAATCTTCGCATAAGTGCAGGAATTACATGAGAGTTATTTGGATTAAAATTATCATCTGGACCAAACGTAGTAGCTGGTATTACTGAAATAAAATTAGTTCTGTATTCTCGATTATAGGCTTGGCACATCTTGATGCCGGATAATTTTGCTACTGCATATGGCTCATTAGTCTGCTCCAGGGGACCACTCAATAAATACCCTTCCTTCATTGGTTGCGGACATTTCCTAGGATAAACACAGGAAGAAGCAAAAAACAAAAGCCTCTTTACTTTCACCTGCCAAGCTGAGTGGATTACGTTAGCCTGAATTAATAAATTCTCATAAATTAATTCTGCCGGTTGTGAAATATTAGCTGCGATACCCCCTTCTTTAACTGAAGGTAAAAAACAATATTCTACTCTTTCTTTTTTAAAAAACGAAAACACCTGCTTCTGATCAGTAAGATTAAGCTTGTATGCATCACTTAAAAACAAGTCAACAAACCCAAGCTGCTTCAACTTAAGAGATAAAGTTCGACCTACTAATCCACTGCCTCCGGCAATAAAAATTCTTGATTTCTTATTCATAGGCGCAAATTTGAGCAAAAATCCTATTGACCTTATTCCTTTAGAAAATTCCTGATTACGTTAAGAACGTAATCGAGTTCAGTTCTGCCCATATCCTGATGGATGCCGATATGTAAACCCTTTTCTCCCATATATTCTGCATTAGGAAATTCTCCTATTCTTTTTCCTAAAAATTTAAATCCGGGACATTGTGTGGGCATTGACAAAAAGAGATTACGCGTATCGATTCCATTTTTTTCTAAGAAGAAGACAAGCTTATCCCTGCTGAATTTAACGTCTTCAGCAATGATTATAGGAAAGGCATGTGGTCCGATCTCCTCATGAGGCTCTTCTTTAATCGTATAAAGAAAAGGCTCGAACTCTTTAAATTTCTCTATCATGTATAATAAATTTTGGCGTCTTTTTTTCAAAATCTGAGGGTAGATATCGATGTTGCCTAAGCCGATTGCTGCTTCTAATTCGTTCATCTTGGCCGAGAATCCTATGCGTTCAAAAATGAATCTAATGTCTCTATTTTGACCGTACTTGAATCTCTTGTCGCAATATCCGGAAGAGGTATTTAGTATGCAGCTTTCACATTTACAAGCTCTTCCGTGAGCCCTAAGGGAACGTAAAATTTCAGCAAAATCTCCTCTATCTGTAACAACCATGCCACCTTCTACTGTAGTTATCATATGTGCCACATAGAGACTAAAGGCCGCCATATCAGCCAATGTTCCTACCTGTCTTCCTTTGTATACTGTTCCATAGGCCTCAGCCGCATCCTCAATAACGAAAAGTTTATGTTTTTTGGCAATAGCGTTAATTGTATCCATTTCAGCAGGTTTACCCATAAGATGAACAGACATTATAGCCCTTGTCTTTTTAGTTATAGCTTCCTCTATTTTTAAAGGATCAATATTCAATGTCTTTCTATCAATATCGACAAATACAGGTGTAAAACCAGCCTGGAGAACAGAATTACCTGTACTAACAAAAGAAAGTGCTGGTACAATAATTTCATCGCCTCGCTTTGCACCAAAGTCATAGCAGACCGCCATGGCAAGACAATCAGCATCTGTTCCAGAACTTACGGCGATCGCCTCTTTTGTGCCGATAACATCAGCAAAGTTTTTCTCCAATTCTCTCACGTACTTGCCACCCGAAACTCTATTTGAAGAGAGAATCTTCTCAATAAGTTCTCTTGACTTATGGGTGATGGAAATAGTTCCAAAAGCAATTCTCATTTTTTTCATTTTTTATTTTTCCTAAAATATACTTAGGGTTCTCATCAAGGACTGCTGTGATCAATTCTTTCATTTTAAAATTTTCTGGGCTTGCCGATATCTTTCTGGTGTTCCAATGTCAATAAAATCTGCGTCTGTCTTATACCCGTAAAAATCACTTTTAGTAATTTTGGGGAAAAGTTGTCGCTCTAGAGAAAAATTCTTATCAGATGGAATCATAGAAAATATCCTATTGTCAAAAAGATAAATCCCAGCACTTATAAAACAGCCTTCTCCTGTGTCCACTTTCTCATCAAATTTCAAAATCCTATCTGAATCCCCTATGCTAACAATGCCATAATCAGCTGCTTGTTCACTTTTAAGTAATACAGCTGAAAACAATGCCTTTCTTTCGATATGAAACTTTATAAATTCCACAAGATCTAATTTACACAATGAATCCCCGTTTAAAACTAAAAAGGTAGGGCTTTTTATTAAGCTTTTAGCATTCTTTATTGCCCCTGCGGTACCCAATGGCTTTAACTCTTGGCTAAAACTTATCCTTAGATTCCTCAATTTATCCTTATAGTAGCTCTTAATTAAATCTGATTTATATCCTGTGCAAAGAATAAAGTGTTTAAATCCGAAGTTCGCAATATAATCAATCAGAATATCTAAAAAGGCGCGTCCATTAATTTCAGCCAGGACTTTTGGCCGATCATTCACAGCCGACTTAAGACGTTCGCCTTTTCCTCCACAAAGCAAAACTACATCTATAGATTCTGTCTCGATGCTATTCATGATCTCAATAAAGAATCACCTGGACTATAAAATATAATTTGACTTCCTAAACTTTCAAAACTAAAAGGCACATAAAGTAATTTGCTTAGTTTTTCTCTAATGCGTGGCTGTACATTCGGCTCTGCAAAGATTAATATAAAACCACCTCCGCCAGCGCCCAATAACTTCCCCCCTAACGCACCTGCGTTAATGGCGCTATCGTATATCTCATCGATTTTAGGAGTGGTTATTTTTTTGGATAAATTGCGTTTAATTTTCCAGCTTTCGTGCAAAAGTTTCCCAAAATCCGTCAATCTGCTTTTACTATTCAAAATTTTTAATGCCTCCTTAACCAATTCCGACAGGGTTGTCAGTTCTGTTTTCTTATTAGGCGTTTCTTTAATTTGTTCTGCAGCAATCTTAGAGGCGGTGCGTGAAAATCCTGTAAAGAAAAGCATCAAATGTTCATGTAGACAATTAAGTCTGCTTACATCAACTGTTAGGGGGCTAACCTTAATATGCTCTTTGCCTCCGAATTCTATCAAATTAAATCCACCAAATGCAGCTTGCGCTTGATCTTGGCTTCCTACATTTTCGTTAATAAGTTCTTGCTCAACATGTATAGCATCAAGTGCTAACTGCCTCTTCGTAGGCATAATACCTTTAAGGGCATAAAGGGCATGAAGCAATCCTACCGTAAAAGTCGAGCTCGATCCCATTCCCGTACGAGCAGGCAAGTCTCCATCATGATGGATTTCGATTCCATTTTTGACTTTCATAAATCTTAAACATTCACGAACAGAAGGATGGTGGATCTCAGAAATTTCATTTATAAGCTCTACCTCAGAATAACTAATACGGGATTTATGTTCAAAAAAAGGCGGTAAATAACGACAATTAATATAGCAATATTTATTTATAGTAGTAGCTAAAACAGCTCCGCCATTTTCCTTATACCAAACAGGATAGTCTGTGCCACCTCCGAAAAAAGAAATACGAAAAGGCGTTCTGCTTATAACCATAATTTATATCTCCTTAAGTTTGTATGAATTGACCCAATATAACTTTTTTCCAAAACCCAAAATATCCGCGGGACCAAATATTTCATCTAAAGAATATTTCTTTTCAATAAAATCTTCTATGCGGGGGGATATTGATTGGAAATCACTTAAATAATTATTACTGATTTTTAAAATTATTTTCGGATTTTCATTTTCAATTTTAGAAATTATACTATGTTCAAATGAAGTTACTATGGGCCTGAGGTCCTCTCTTTTAATAGACATCTTTACCAAGAATTCAAGTTTCTTTAAAAGGTATTCTTCTCTTACAAAGATATTATTTTGCTTAGTTAAGAAGCTTAATTGTGGATAATAGCCCATAACAACTATTTTTTCATTATCCTGGAGATTCTTTGATAGATAAGAAAATAATGACTCATATAATTCCTTTTCATAAGCAGTGACTAGGATTCCTTGGGCTCGGACTAAATTTAACGGTTCTCGATATCTTTTTGAATTAGAGTAAGGATAAATAAAAAAGTTTAAAAAACTGATATAAAATAAAAATATCGCAATACAAATTCTTGTAATTACCGGCCTAGTAGAGTAAAAAGTCTTCAAAAAATAAAGCAAATAAACGGTAAGAATAAAAGTAAGTTGAATATTGTATGCCTTGGTCATATTATGACCCACTAGAAAACTCTCGAAAGAAATAAACACCGAAGGAATAATGATGATCAATAAAGAATTTTTGTCTCTAAGCAATTTTTCCTTAATCTCAAAGTTAACTTTATTAAATCTTGCCCTGATATAAATAAAGATAATTGAAATAGGCACTATAAAATACAGGCAATTGATAAAGGCCTCAAATGAAGTAACCAATAATTGCTTAAACTCACCAAATGAAGATATATTTATAAGGCTGCTAATTGGAAATATGCCATTAATTTTTTTTAAAATTTCTGAAAAGGTAATTATATCAATCTTGGATGAGAGGCTAACGGATACGGCAGAATTAGGTTGAAAAAACAAAGGGTAAGCCACAGGTAAATCCTTTAGCGCAGTCTGAGAATAAAAATACAATAAATATATCAACGGTAAAATGAATACACCTATTAGAAATATCAAATAATTATTAATTTTATTTCTAAATTCCCTTAAACCATCAAACAAAAACAAAAATAAAGATACAGCAACTAAAAAACTAACTCCTGCTAATAACGGCTTAGTTAATAAGCAAATGGAACAAAAGATACCAGCCCAAAAAATATTATATATTTTTTTATTCGATTCCAAGTATCTACAGATCATCAATAAACAGGCAATCTCAGCCAAAACAATGAAGATATGATTAAATGTATAATATGGAACATTAAAAAATATAATTGATAGAAAAGCAGCTATGCCGGCCCAAAGACTTGGCATGATCCTTTTGGACAAAAAGAAAACAAGAGGTATGACTAATGAGGCAAAAATGATATAGCTAATTCTCAAAACAATTAAATTGACACCGAATATCTTCATGATGAACGGATAGACGAAGAAAGAAAATGGACCATATAACCATTCAAAATCACGATAGGCTAAATTGCCTTGCATAGCTAAAAGATAAGCGTTTGCATCACGACTTTCCTCAAAATTCATACCTAAACGAAAACTTAAAACATGATGAATATAATAAATCAAGGCTACGGCTAAGATAATTAGCAAGCTTTTATACTGTTTCCAAAACTCATTCTTTTTAAACATAAATATTAAAATGTTTTTCTATTTAGATGCAGTATGCTAATAACCGCGAATTCACTTTCAATTTAATTTATATGCATACACCCTAGCTTTTTCGTTTTCATTTCCAAGAATCTGTGCTGGTTCAAATTTTCGCTCTAGAAGATAATTTTCTGCTAGATAGTCTTTAATCTTGGGGGATATCATCCTGAAGTTAGGCAGATAATCTGCATTTATCGTCAAAACTATCTTGGGTTTCTGCGTTCTCATCATAGACATTATTTTATTCTCTAGCAAATTGCCGGAGAGAATAGCCCGGCCTGTCTTCCGTGCTCTCCAAAAGAGAACTTCGAGATTTGGAAAAATATAATCGTCTTTCGCAAAAATATTTTCTTGTTCGGTTAAGAAACTTAATTGAGGATAATAACCTATAACAGCAATCTTATCTTTGGCTTTAAGATTATCGGATAAGTATAACGACAAAGACTCATACATTCTTTTTTCTTGAGGTGTTACCAAAATTCCCCTGCTGCGTTCAAGATTCAATATTTTAGTGTTCTTTTTTAATCTAGAGTACGGATAACGGAAGAAAGACACGAAACTTAAGGAAAATAAAACAATAAGTATTGCAGCAAACAAACGCTTACGCTGATGAATTCTTTTAAATAAATAGAGTAAATATACAGTCACTATAAATGGGGTTTGAATAGTAAATGATCTATTGTAAATATGAGACATTACTAAGCTCTCTAGAGAAATAAATATTGAAAAAAGACCGAATAGTAGGAAGAATCTTTTGTTTTTTTTAATTTCTTCTCTAATTTCTGTTCTTTGATTACTAAATTTAGATCGATTATAAACAAGCAAAAGTAAAGCGCAGGTTAGAAACGGCAAAATAACAATAAAATTATCAAATGAGGCAATTAGGACTTTTTTTAACTCTGTGAATGAAGTTAAATTTATAATCGTTTTGATTGGCAATAAGGTTGTTATTCTTTCAATGAGCCTTGGAATAATGCTCATTATCCTTGGAGCCTGATCAGCAAACAGCGATGAATCTTTAGCAAAATATGGATGAGCTACAGCAATACCTTTAAGTCTAGTTTGAAAATAGAAATACAAAGAATATATTAAAGGCAAAAAAACTGCGGCAATACTAAACATTAAAATATCTTTAAATCTTTTTCCCAGGCTACCTAAATCCTTGTACAATAAAATAAATAAAGATATTGCAGCAAAAATAGTTATTCCAGAAACTAAAGGCTTAGTTAATAAGCAAATGGAACAGGAGATACCGGCTAAAATTAAATACAAGATTTTTCGATTTGTTTCCATATATAAACATATCATCAAAAGACAGATCATTGCCCCCAATGTAAGAAAAATATGATTATACGTATAATACGGGACATCAAAGAATACAATTGATAAGAATGCGGCGATACCTGCCCAAAGAGGCGGCATTATTCTTCTGGCTAAAAAGTATGCAAGAGGAATAATCAAAGAAGTAAATACAATATAGCTAACCCTTAAAACAATAAGATTAAAACCAAATATCTTCATAAGCACAGGGTAAACAAAAAACGCGAAAGGTCCATATACCCATTGGAAATCACGGTAGGCTAAATTGCCCTGTATAGCCAAAAGATAAGCGTTTGCGTCACGGCCCTCCTCAAAATGCAATCCCAAACGAAAACTAAAATATTGTTTCAAGTAATAGCTAGCAACCACTACTAAAATTATTAAGAAGCTTTTATTTTGTTGCCAAAACTTATATCTATAATTCATTTATCTTAAACATTGGAGAATTGGTTTAGTCTGATAACCTGATAACCTTTGATTAATTCCCTAATACCATCCCGAAGTGAAAAAATAGGCTTGAATCCTGTCTTTTCAATTTTTGAGTTACTTACGATGTAGTCTCTTTTGTCCGGATCCTCCCCAATCTTAGCTTCGACAAAATAAAACTCAGGGATCTCCTTTTTGATCTGTTCACATAATTCCCATTTGCTTAAATTTGCATCGCTAATGCCAACATTATAAGGTTCGTCTTTCATCAATTCGAAATTATCTAAGGAATGAATAAATGCCTTTGCCACATCTCGCACATGAATATAATTTCTCTTGAAGTGTGGCTCGAAAATTATAATAAAATAGTCAGCTACGGCGCGATAAACAAAATTATTCACTAGAAGGTCAAGCCGCATTCGTGGACTAACCCCAAATGCCGTTGCCAGACGTAAAGAAATTGAATTTTTAGCATCCAACAGCGCCTTCTCTGCTTCTACCTTCAATCTTCCATAAAGAGAAATAGGCCGCAAAGGGGTATCCTCGGTGCAGAAGTTATCTTTCTGGCCTACTCCATAACCGCTATTCGTAGTGGGATAAATTACTCTTTGATTTTTACTGCGTAAATCTAATATCAAATTTAGGCCATCAACAATGACTGCTTTAGCCTCTGTTGGATTTTTCTGACAAACAGGCGCGCCCGTCAAACAAGCCAAAGGGAAAATTACATCGACGTTCTGGAGCAGTTTCGAAATCAATTTTTTATCTCGACAATCTCCTCTAGTAATAGTCAATTTTTTATCATAGCAACAATCTAAAAGAGAGGTTTGATTATAAATAAAATTATCCAGAGCGATAACTTCGCAACCCTTCTTTAATAATTCAGAGACTAATACTGAACCAATATAACCTGCTGCTCCAGTAACTAAAATCTTCATAATTCCCCTCTCCTTTACTAAACCTTGTTTGTCGTCTCCTGTTCTTCTAATAATCTTCTTTTTAATTTGAATTTTAGCATATCTTGTATATGCGCTAGGGTCTGTATGCCAAATTTATCTAAAATCATATCTTGATAGCGCTTACTAGAAAAATATTCTTCAAAGGCATCGTCTCTAAACTTAAGAATTTGAGATGCAGTCAAATACTTGGTTGGCAGAGGCTGTGTTTCAAAACTAAATTGAGAATAACCTAACCAAGAATCCGGTAGAGGTAATTTATCAGCTAATGTCTGTTCATACAGCTTTGAGCCGGGATAAGCCATGGCTACATAAAAATTTGCGTATTCGCAATTAAGCTCTTTTGCTAAATCTAAAGTCTGGCCCAAAGACTCTAAATCATCTTCTGGCAAACCAAAGATAAAATTAGCGCCAATATGAATACCGACTGAATGTATCAAACTAGTGATGCGCTTCATCTTTTCATTGTCAAACCTTCCCTTGCTTACTGCGTCTCTTACCCTCTTACTGCCTGACTCAAAACCAATACCCAACCAATTGATTCCAGCCTGCTTCATTCTCTTAAGCATATTCTCATTAAGCGTATCTACTCTAGCATATGCCCAAATATTTAAATTATAACCCCTTTGAATTAAAGAATCACAGATCTGTATAACGCGTTCTTCTTTTAAGGCAAACATTTCATCCATGATTTTGAAATTCTTGATTCCGTAATTTTCTACCAGATAATCAATCTCCCTAATGACTTTATCGGGATCCCTATACCTGATTGTATGCTTGCCGAAGATTGCATTTATGCAACAAAAGGAACAGTTAAAAGGACATCCTAAGCTTGTATAAATTACTCCGTAAGGACTACGCTTATCTAAATGACCAAAGCAATGCCAGTTATGTGCTCTATATTTATTCATTGCCAATAAATCCCATGCCGGCATAGACAAATCATCCGAATCAACTAATTCAGCTCTCGGGTTAGAAAGAATTTTACAATTCTCTTCATAGAATAAACCCTTGATATCTTTCAAAGGTTTGCCAGATAATAAATCTAATACTGTAAAAAACCCCTCTCCTTCGCAAACGAAATCTACCGATTCTTCTCTAAGAGTCTTCTCTGGTAAGGCTGAAGGATGAAGTCCAATCAGAATAGTCGAAATATCCCTATTGTTTTTTTTGATATTATCAAGCAACTCCCTTGCCCCTACCATACTAGTTGTGGAGGCTGAAGGATTGGTTCCAGAAGCGACTATAGCCACTAATCTCGGCCTCATTTTAACGACTGCTGACAAGACTCTTTCCGGCTCAATCTCAGCATCTATTATATCTACATTAAAACCCCTCTCTCTGATAAAGCCACCCAAAAGCCCAGCCCAAAGAGGCGGCTCAAGACCAGAAAGGGACTTGCTTAAATTCTGGTATATCTTCTTCTGTGCTCCGGGTTTTATAACTAATAAATCTAAGTTTTTCATTTTATCGGACCAGGATAAACAGGATTCTCCCATCCCTTCCAAGGCTTAATAATCATATTTCTTTTAAATTCTTCTCTCGGTAAAAATGGATATTGATCTTCTATTGGTGTACCCCAACCAAGCTTTGGTTGATAATCATAGAAACCAACCATATTAACATCACAAATTACTGACTCCCGGCTTTTAAGGGCATCTTTTAGTTTTCTTTTCAATTCTTTGTGATCCTTAATTCTTAACGTCTTTAAGCCATAGGCCTTAGCAACTTTTACGTAATCAGGAAAAGACACGCCATGTTCGGAATCAACGCCTGCATATTCTGATTTAAAATGCGTGTCACGATAAGCCTTAGTTATCCCAAATGCCTGATTATTAAAGATAAAGACCTTAACCGGAAGCTTGTAATGCTTTAACGTCTGAAGTTCTTGTATATTAAAATGCATACCACCGTCTCCGAGTATACAATTCACTTTCTTGCCAGTAGCAACAGCTGCTCCTATAGCAGCCGGAAGTGCATAACCCAAAGATGAATTTCCGTTGTTACTAAATACTCTTTGATTCGCCTTAGGCTGGAAGGCCTGAGAAGTTACAACGCAATTACCTCCTGCCTCATGTACTAAAACATCACCCGAATTCATTAGCTCAGAAAGAACCTTAACAAAGATATATGGATTAACGCTCCCCTTTTGTTTGACGTATTCTTTCCTGACTACAGGATATCTATTCTCCCATTCCTTGACCCGAGCCAACCAAGTAGGATCAATATTCGCTCCAAATTTAGGAGATTTTCTAAAGGCTTTCGTAAATTCATTAATAAATACCTTCGCGTCGCAATAAATATTCAAATCGCCCTTTGTTTGTTGAAATTTCATTTCGTATTTATCAATATCTACGATTATCTTCCTTGCAGCTCGAGCAAAGGTATGCTGCATACCTCCGGTAATTCTTCCGGAGATTCTGCTTCCTATAGCTAAAAGAAAATCGCAATTCTGGATACCGAAATTTCTGCCGTCGCCGCCGAATGTACCCACTTTTCCGCCAAAGAATTTAGGGTCGTAATGATCGATCATATTCCAAGTTACAAAAAACGGCACACTCTTTAATTTGCGAGCTAAAATCTTTGCCTGTTCGCTGGCACCGGCCAACCATACCCCGCCGCCTAAAAGAATAGCTGGCCGCTTTGCTTGCCTTAGATAATTTAAAACACGAACAATCTTATTAATCTCCCACCCCTCTGAACTAGGGGGTAAATAACCTTTCAATTTTGAAGAAACCTTTGCTCTTTGTATATCCATAGGGACATCTAACAGTACTGGACCTGGCCTACCACTTGTTGCTAAAAAGTAAGCTTTCTCCAATTCATATCGAATATCAGCTGCCTTCCTAATAACAGTAGCATATTTGGTAATCGGTTTAACCATTGACACAATATCACTTTCCTGAAAACCCCATTGCCTAACTAGATTATTAGGTTTTATAAAACGGGAATTAACCTGACCTGTAAAATAGAGCGCTGGACAGGAATCGTAAAAACTAGCTGCAATGCCATTTAATAGATTCTGGCCTCCTGGACCGGAGGTGGCAATCATTGCTGACATCTTGCGCGTGGCCTTAAAATAGCCATCAACCATGAATGCGCCTGCTTGTTCATGCAACGGACAATAATACTTGAGCTTCTTGTTTCTGGCAACCGACACGACAAGACTTGCCGCAGCAGACCCCTCAATAAAAAACACATCACGAATACCTTTCTTAACTAAAAAATCAGCAATAAATTCCGAAACTATCATTCTTGTACCTCTCCTAGCTCCTATCTTATTAAAACGTCCTTCCTCAATTGTCCCAAGAGCTTACTTTGAAGGCTTAATTTATTTCCTAGATCTATCATAACTGCAATAAATGATGAATAGGTAATTTTCTGTTTCTATTTAAGCTTGCATAGCGTTGCGTGATTATATCCTCTGCTTTTTTTCGAAATTCAATTAATTCTTCGATATCCAAATTATAAGGTTTGATCCATGGCTTATCGCTAGCTTGATGAAAATTCTCGGCATATAAAATATCCTGATCAGGAACTAATAACAACTTATTCCTAATAACTTCATCATATAATCTAGAGCCAGGAAGCGGGACGGCGGTATGGATTGATATGTTATCTAAATAAAGTTTATTTATCATCTCGTAAGTTTCCCTAAGAGTATCCGAGGTTTCTTGAGGTAGGCCAATAATAAAAAAAGCCCTTACAAAAATATCCTTTTCCTTGCGCATTAGTTCAAATACCTCAAATATTTTTTCCCTCGGCAATTTTTTTCCCATAACTTTATTTCTAATGTAATCAGAACCGCTCTCTACAGCAAAGGATATCCTTAAAAGGCCCATAGCTTTTAGCGCCTCTAGAATATCCCTATCAAAAAACTTTATAGAGATACCGTTTGGTGTATCAACATAGATCTTGAGATTCTTTTTCCTAATCTTACTAGCGAGTTCAAGTACTCTACTTTTATCCATGCTAAAGTTATCATCTATTATTGAAAAATAATTAATACCATATTCATTATATAGGTATTCTATTTCTTTTAGGCAATTCTCAGCTGATCTGTATCTTATTTCTTTTCCATGAAGAAGATGCATAGCACAAAAATTACATCCCATAGGACAGCTACGACTTGAAAGGAAGGGGAATCTGTATTTAAGGCTATATCCTTTGGGGTTGTGCCAATGCCTTTCCCACTTCTCTGACTCAATCTCATAATCCTGCAAATTTAAGAGTTCCCAGGCTGGATAGGGTAAAATGTCTAAATCATTAATGAAGTTTCTTTTAGGGTTGACTCTTATCCGGCCATCTCTGTAACATATTCCATCTATGTCTGATAGTGAACCACCATTGAAAATACAATTTAACAACTGAAGGAAAGACTCCTCCCCTTCACCAATAATAATAAAATCAACACAATCAAAGCGTTCAAGAATTTCCTTATAAAATACGGTCGGCTGGATACCACCTAGGACAACCGGAAGAGAACTATCTATCTTTTTTAAAACGGAACTTATGAAGATAGTGGCTGGAAATTTACCCGAAAATAAACAACTAATACCAACAAGATCGGGTTTGTAATCATTGTAGGTGTCAGTAATTGTTTGCTCGACAAAAGCATCGAGATCATCTTTAAAAGATAAATTATGTCTTTTCAGAAGAGCTGGAATATCTAGATAAAATATATTATAACGGTTCTTCTTTAGAGTAGCTGCCAAAGAAAGCAAGCCTACCGAAGGATAAGGCTCCTCTCTCAAATTGCTAACCATTGAATCATTCGAGATATTACTGGATCTAACGTGAGAATTAATTAATAAAATCTTCTTACTATTCATCTTGACCTTTTATAGCTGGGGTCTTTTATCAATTGCTTTGCAGCTAGAGCAATTTGTTCAGCGGAAGGAGTGGAATTTCGAGACTCAAAATTAACGCCAATAGATCTATCCTCTAATCCTAATGCCTTTAGGGGCTTCCCGGTCTCCAACATCAACTGGTAGGCTATAGATTCAGATGCGCCACAAATTTCAAATCCGGCATCGATTACCAGCCCCGCCCTGCTATTACTTAGTGCTGCTATGATATGTTCATTCTTAAACGGCTTTAACCATGCAACATGAGCAATATTACAACTAATGCCGTCCTTCTTTAAAATAGCTGCAGCCTCTTCTACTTCAAAACGAGCTGCTGAAATTGGAATTAATGTTATATCCGCGTCATTATCTGAATTTGTAAACTCTTCGGTGTTCTCAAAACTTGCTCTATGTTCACTAACGAACATGGGATCATCGTGCTCCATAAAATCATTCCAAGCCTGCTCATATTCAGTTGGTGTCATAGGAGAACAAACCCTCATACCTGGCATATGCATAAATACGCTATGCAATACACCCGAATGGACACAACCCGCATCTTCCTGGGCTAATGCCCTTACAAATATAGGCATTAAAATTCCAAAAATATCTTTTGCCTTAGCAGCGTAATTTACTAACGTACTGCTATTAAGCCACATAAAATCTTGAAAACGAATTACAATAATAGGCCGTCTTCCTGTAATACCTGCGCCGCAGGCAATACCCATATTTGATACATCTGACATAGGCAATTCAACCAGATTCTTAGAATTAGGTACTGTTTCGTTAATCCAGCCAACAGCTCTAATACATTGACCAAGTAGAAGGCCGTTATTTTCCTCAAGGTGCCTGCGAGTAATTTCTTTTATTGTCCCTGCAACTGTTTTCGCCATAACTCTCCTACATATCTTTTCATCTCATTCTCAATTAGTTTTGCATTAGAGATCTTCTTTTTTACCTCAGACAATCTATCTTGCTTAGGCGATCCATCATTACCTATACCAACATGCCAAAGATGTCTACAGGTCTTTATATTAATAAAGGCGGGGAGACATTTAGTTAATTTCTTAATGCTATCAAAAATTATCTCAGGATCATCTACGATTGATTCACTGACTAGCCCCATCGCCTTTGTTACGTCTGGAATCTTCCAATTTCTTCTTACCTCAATAGGCGTCAAAATAGACAAGTTGTTATCTTCACAAACATACAAAATTGGCAATTTATTCTTTTCCGCAAAACCATAAGAGGATAATACATAATCCTCTTCGGCTGCTGCATCTCCGAAATAAACAACAGTAGGCTTTCCAGAGGCTAGGCAATAACCTGTAGCTAAAGGGATGTTTTCCCCTATAAGGCCATTATGGCTATACATAGGAATATTCAGATCTTTGATGCAAGGCGATCCCCCCCTACCTTCACAACAGCCCGATCTTCTTCCTAATAACTCGTCAATGAGACGCTCGATATCGCCTCCGTACGACAAATAGGTTGAATGACAACGATGTTGAGTAAAAACTGCGTAACCTTCTGTAAGAGCAGACATAGTTGCAGAAATTGCTTCTTGGCCTACTGACAAATAAACTACTCCGGGAACAAGGTTCTTTTTTACAGCTTCAACTACCTGAAACTCAAAATAACGAATAAGGCACATCTTCCTAAATATCTCTTCTAAATTTAGCTTTTTTTCCATTTCTTATATAGGATTAAAATATCACCATCTGTTAAAGATCTATTTTTTGCGGCATTATTTTTGCAAAACTTTAGGAATCCTCTCAGCTCTTCCTCTTCTAAATCAAGCTTTAGCTTTTTTAGTTTTTGCTCTAAGGCGCGCCTACCAGATAATTTTCCAATAACGAGTTGATAACCATCCAGGCCTATGTCTTGTGGATTTAAAAGCTGATATGTTCGATTATATTTAATCATGCCATCTTGATGAATCCCTGATTCATGCAGGAATGCATTTGCCCCTACGATTGCCTTATTGGATGCAATTTTTATCCCCGATAATTCTTCAACTAACTTACTTGTATTTATAATTTCTTTCGTATTTATATAGCTTATATCTTCTTTAAATACATCTTCCCTGGCCTTTAGCGCCATAATAACTTCTTCGCAAGCGGCATTTCCAACACGCTCTCCTATCCCATTAATGGTAACCTCTACTTGTCTGGCGCCTGCCTTTATCCCTGCCAAGGTATTTGCTACCGCCAATCCTAAATCATTGTGACAATGGGTGGAGACAACGATATCTTCTGGTAATTCCTTCGTGATGCTACCAATTAAAAAAGCATATTCTTCAGGAGTCGCATAACCAACTGTATCGGGCAGCTCAATTGTCAATGCACCTGCTTGCACGCAGGACTTACATACTTGTATAAGATAATCCAATTCGCTGCGAGTTGAATCCTCCGCAGCAAACTCGACATCTTGCCTAAAGCTCTTTGCATATTGAACCATTTCCACGCAAAGATCCAAAGCCTGCTGAGGAGAGATATTAAATTTATGTTTCAAATGTATATCAGAAGTGCCCATTACAACTTGAATACGCCCTTTTTTTGCCTCGCCTAGAGCTTCTGCTGCCACCTCTATATCCTTTTTATGCGCCCTACACATGGTACTGATGATAATTGAATTTCCGAATTCCTTCGCGACAAGATTTACGCCTTTAGCATCTTGCTCAGAAGCTATAGGAAATCCTGCCTCAATAATAGGAAGTCCTAGCTTCACCAACTGCTCAGCGATCCTCAGCTTTTCTTCTGGTAAAAAATTTACGCCTGCTGCTTGCTCGCCGTCTCTTAAAGTAATATCATTTATTAACAAGTCTTTCATTTCTCTTCACCACCTTCATATTCTTTGTCTCCATTAATACCTTCTTCATCTTTTCACAAGCCTCTTCAATAATTTCAGGCCGCCTCATATAACAAAGTCTTATATAACCCTCCCCATATTCGCCAAAACAAGTTCCAGGAAGCAACACAACATTGCACTTCTCTAAAGCAAAATCAGCAAACTGAGTACTGCTCATGCCTGTGCCTTTTATATTTGCAAAAACATAACAGGCGCCTTCCGGAAGACAACAAGAAACTCCCGGAATCTCATTTAACTTCTTTACTATTAAATCCCTTAAGGATTTGTACTGCCTAATCCTATCCTCAATAACACTCTGGTCACCCTTTAAGGCACTTACACCCCCATATTGTATAAAAGGAGGTGTACAAGAATAAATCGTTTGAAAAAGGCTGCCCATTTTTTCTATGACCTCTTTTGGACCTATTGCATAACCCAGGCGCCATCCAGGCATTGAATAGTTTTTGGCAAATCCATTTAGGATAATCGTACGCTCTTGACATTTATCAAGAGAGCTAGGGGAAAAATGCTCACCGTCGTAAATAATCTTAGAATAAATTTCATCGCTTAAAAGATAGGTATCGTTATCTTTGGCCACTTTAGCAATAGCCTCCATCTCTTCCTTAGTCAGCACTGCGCCTGTGGGATTCTGGGGTGAATTTACAATTATCAGACGAGTCTTATCGGTAATCCGCTTTTCTATTGCATCGGCTTGTATATGGAATTTACTCTCTTCTTTAATAGGCACGCCAACCTTCTTTATGCCAGTATAATTCGTCACAGCCAGATAGGTGGAAAAGCCTGGGTCTGGATAAAGCACCTCTTCTCCCGGATTTGCCACGCAGCGCATTACAAAATCTATGATGCCATTTGCCGGCATAACCACTACTTGATCCAACTCTGGTTTAAAACCCAACGTCTCATGGGCATATTCACAGATGGCTTCCTTTAACTCAGGGATGCCTGCTGAATCAACATAATGAGTACAGCCATTATCTAAGGCCTCTTTAGTTGCATCTATTATGTGCTGATGAGCCCTAAAATCTGAATCGCCAATCTCAAAATGAAAAATTTTCTTTCCAGCCTTCTCCATCTTCCTTATTTTAGCCATAAGCTTAAACATTGGCTGACCGATTAGTCCTTGCGTAATCTTAGCTAGTTTTTTCATTACGTTCTCCCTAAATAAAAATTTTCTGTTATTAATTCGCTGTAATTAATGCCAAATGAATACTTCTCTTAAAACTTGAAAAAGATAAGCTGCTCCCCATTTAAAAACCTGTAATTTTGCTTCTCCGCCGATTCTTTTTGGTTCATCACCGGGGATCTCAGCAACTTTAAGTTTCCTTTTTGCTGCCCGAACTGACAATATCGGCTCCCAGCCGATTTTAGTCCTAAATAATTTCTCGGGTGTAGAATAAGTAATATCTTTATCTAAATCCAACTCTCTGACTAAACTCTTTTTATATATTCGAAAGATATTCATAACATCTGTGTATTTACCGCCGTGTAATAAGTTCATGAGAGTAGTGAACATCCAATTGCCAAAGGCCGTAACTGGAGTATCATCATAACTTTTAGCTCCTTTGGCGTAACGAGACGCAATAACCATGTCATAGCCTTCTTTCATCTTCTCGATTAATTTAGGAATAAGTTCAGGGATACAATTCCCATCCGGACTAAAGGTAATAAGTACCTCACTATTGACAGCTTCAAGGGCATCTATAAATGCATTACGCACGCCTGAACCTAGGTGCTTTTCAAATATTAAAGTCCAGCCATTCTCTTTAATGTAATCAATTGTCCCATCTGTAGAATAGCCATCAACAAAAACAATCTCATCGACCCACTCTCTTTTTATTCTGGGCATAATTTGTTTTAGACCATCAATTTCGTTAAGCGTAGGAATAAGTAAAGCTACTTTCATTCTTTGACCCCTTTCTAAGAATTAAGATTAATCGAACTCACTTCTTTTCCCTAAAATAATGATTTTTAATGCTATTATAATTTTTGAAATCCATAAAACAGTCGGCTTTCCAATATAATATTTACCATCTTTAAATATTATCTGACCACTGTTAATTAATCTATTCGTTCTCTTTTGGAATATCTCCTTGGCGCTGTATCGATTTAGAAGCTCTCCTAACTTGAGTCCGTCTCCTGCCTCATATAATTCCCTTAATATTCTTATACGACGTGCTGTCTCGCCTAAATTTATAAAATGAAAATAACAATAACCCAGACAACCGTAGCCTATCAAATTTATAACAAAAATATCACTAAGGCCTTCTAAGGAAACCTCTGGCCTAAAGGAGATAAAAGAGGTGAAAAATAAGAGATACAAAATGCCAATAACAAATCCCAAATAAATTGAGTTCAATAATCCTATTTGTTTAAAATATCTAAAACTAAGTAGTTGTACTAAGACATTTATAATAAGGCAAATAACTGGCATAAAAACTAGAAAATAATCAAAAGTCATCTTATGATCTATCCACCTTTTTCTAATCTGAGTAACTTACGATAAAAAACAAACAGCTTTGCTACTAAGGCTCCTGTTGCTCTTAACTTGTATTTGCCATTGCCAACGTAGATCATCTTCGCGGTAAGAAGATCATTCAATCTCGGCAATACTAAAACATCGTCATTCATATTTTGCTGTAACATATTTTCATCCAAGCCATTAGGACCTGCCTCATGGACTTTCATAACCATGACCAGAGAGGGACTATCTACCTCTAATCCTGAATAGGTCACAATATAGGCTAATGTCAAAGAAATAAAAAGAATGCAAAGTTTTAGATATCCTAGAGGTAAGACTCTAGCGAAAATATCAGCTTGATTTGAAGATGTCCTCAAAAACAAAATCCCAACTAGCAAGATAGATAGAAAAATCAAAAACAATACATTAGTTTGATTTTTTGGGATACGAATCTTCCAAATTGCAAGATGAATAAAAAATGCTATTACAAATAGAACTATGCCATATAATAAAACGCTCATAAAATCAAAACTTCCCTTTAGTTATCGTTGCCTTATTAGCTTCTTTCCAGCTCATATAGAAATCATTTAATTTTTTAAACTCAAAGTAAGTCTGCAATGATGCTCTTGCCTCTGATACGACAAATCCAGAATACCCAGCCCTCCTAATCAAATCCAACATATATAAACTATGATCTGGCGATTGATGCAAGTGTGTATGCCATAAATCGCTACCAAAGACATAACCGGTCAAATGAATATGGGAGGCATCTTTTATAACCGGTAAAAATTCCTCTTCATATACACCGCAACATTCTAACTGTAAATGCTCCACATCCAGACATCTGCCCAACCCAAATCGCCTCATAAATTTCAAAGGTTCATGCACGCTATGGGTATTTTCAACGCAGAGCTTAGTCTTAATGGGTGTAAAAATCTTTGTTATATCCAGCCATTCATCCTCCCAATAAATATTATGAAAGACAACGATTTTTGCGCCGATTGCTTTCACTAACTCTGATAATTTATCTGGAGTTCCTAAGTCATGCGGTGCATGTACAGCATAGCTAAATGAAAATCTCCTGCACAAAGCTATGAGGACATCTAGATTCCCTAGCATCTGTCCGTTTAGATAAAGTTCAACTCCACAGATGCCGGCCTTTTCAATATCGGATAAGATTCTCAGCTCTGGGGCAGACTTTACTGCCAAAACAATATCATTAATTTTATTCATAACTCTAGACAAACTACTAAAGCCTTAGATCTCTAACCAGATGAGCGTCTTATTGCCGTCAATGAATCTTTGGCAAAACCTGGTTCGCCTGCCTTATCTTTTTTAAAATAGAAATCTCTCAACAAGCGCAAATAACCACTAGCAACATGTAGAAGTGAAGGAAAACTAACAGCCTTGGAAATACCGTGTTCCCTTACGTCAAGCCTATATGGGACTTCAGCGAAGAGATAGCCTCGCTTTGCAGCTCTTATCAGTATGTCTGTCTGAAAGAAAAAGCCATTACTCCTAAATTTGAGCTCTTTTAAAATGGATTTTCTATAAAGTATGGTGCCATTTGTGTAATGGAAGTTAACAACAAAAGTAGTATTAATAATAAAACGATAAATGAAAGAGAGAGCATTCCTGAATAAAGATCTTGCGTTTTTGTTAAAGACAAAAGGAATAACTATATCTACCTGTTCAAGCAATTTGTAGTAACGCAAAATTTCCAAAGGGTCATTTTCATTATCCCCAGGCATCCAAAGCACAAAATCACCACCTGCCTTATCCACCCCATCCCAGAACGATGTCCCTACGCCTTTGGGCTTAGAGTGCGAAAGAATTTTAACCTTAGGATTCTTCTCCTTTAATATCTTTACTAAATCTTCTGTCTTATCACAACTTCCGTCGTTAACTACAATAATCTCACCCTCAATATTAAAAACCTCAAAGGCCCTCAGGATATTCTCAATAGTTGCGGTGATATTCTTTTCTTCGTTAAGTGCAGTTACAACTACTGATACGCCTTTAACTTTATCCATAATTTACTGTTTATCTAACCTTTAAACAAAATTAACATGCTCAGGTGGATTTTTTAACTGCCAAACAAACTCATTTATAGCGTGAGTCCTACAATTTGAGTAACATTTATTAACATCAATTTGTGCAACTTTTTCCACTATCTTCCAGTATCTATCACTTCTGATTATGTCTTTGAAAGACTCCTTAGTTAAATCACCCATGCGATATTCTTTCTCCATGCTAGTATCCTTATCAAAACACATACCGCAAGGATATATTCTTCCCTCACCGCTTGAATATAACAAAAATGGCACGCCAAGGCATTGTTTATAACCTCTTTCTCCTCTATTTGCGATCTTCCACCATTTTATTATCACATTATAGTTCTGCTGACTTTCACTCTCTGCCTCTTTCAGTACTTTTTGGAAATTCTCATATTCAGCAAGTTTACTATATACACCAATATCGCTTTCTACTGTATCACTGCACTGTTTTACGACCAAATAATCTACCCCTAATTCCTTACCAAGTTTTGCTAAAGGAACTACCTGATCTACATTTGTAGGAGTTAAAACCATCTGAAGACCGACAGTGACACCTAATTTCTTTCTTTTTTTAGTCTGGACACAGAATCTTATTTTCTCAACTGCCGTAGAGAATTCCTTGCTACGATGAACTCTTAGATAAGCTACATCACTAGCAGCGCTGATGTTAAATCTTATCCAACTTAAATGTTCTAATGCCTCCTGGCCTGCTTGGCCTGTATCAAATAAAATACCATTCGTACCCATAGAGACATCTACGCCAGCTCTTTTAGCCTCTACTATTGCTTCGTAGACATGGGGGTTCAGTAATGGCTCGCCTTCCCCAATAAGCCCAAGAGACCTGACCCCTGCCTCAGGAGCTTCTCTTACATATCTTAAGAGGGCTTCTCGTGGGAAGAATTTATCAGCACCTTTCTTATAAAAATTTCCCTGGAGCACTCCAAAACAGTACTCGCATCTAATATTACAACCTTTGCTTAATCCTACATCTATATGTATGGGAACAATCCTCTTGCCATTGAGCCAGTCAGTAACTCTATCCAGGTGCCAATAAAGTTTATGTCCATCCATTATATATTTATCAATCACGATTCAATCTCCGTCAAATTTTGGCTTTTATCCTATCGCAATATTCTCTTACGGCGTCTTGCCAAGGCCTTAAGCTGGGGATTTTCTCAGATTTCAGCGGTGTATTAGTATTTTTTATACAGGTAAAAGGGAAATCTTTATAAGATGCCTTCTGAATCTCAGCATCCAATTTAAGACATTTAATAATCTCTTTCATTAATTCAAACAATGATGCCTTGCCTTGGTTAGCTATATGATAAAGCCCAAAGGCAGAGCTTGACCTTAGAATACGCAAGATCTCCCCTGCTACATCTCTACTGTATGTTGGCGATGAAATAATATCAGCAGCAATCTTTAAAGCCTTTTGCCCTTGTTTTATTCTTTGTAGCATCTTTTCAACGAATTGATTGTCTTTTGTAGTTTCACCAAACAATACAGATACTCTAAAAATATAATATGTCTTCGCTATTGCCTGTATGAGACAATCAGCACCATACTTTGTAAGCCCATATAAATTTAGAGGATGAGGCGCATCACTTTCAACATAATAATCCTGTTTTTCATCATTAAAAACAGCATCTGTACTAAAGTGAACCAGCAAAAATCCGTATTCATTTGAAAGTTCAGCTAACGCTTTAGGATATAGGGTATTTACTGCCAGGGTATCTTGCGGGTCATCTGCGCAAGGATCAAGGCCTAAGGAGGCGACAGTATTTAAAACTACCTCTGGCTTATTTTCTTTAATAAGTGCGTGAACCTGTCTTGAGTCTCTTGCATCAAAATCCTTGCTATTTTTCCCGATGACCTCAAAATCATTGTTTGTAAAAACCTCAGTTAAAGCAAGTCCCATTTTGCCTGTGGAACCAAGCAATAAGACTCTTCCTTTTAAAGGATTAGGAAGGCCTATCCCTGTGGATAATACCCTTTTACTCATACCTGAGTGCCTCCTTAACTGCGCATCTAATAGCTTTTGAGGAAATCCCGTAATAATCTCTCATGCCTTTCCTATTTTTAATCTTATGTATAAATTCATTACTTATGCCCATTTTCTTTAATCTAATGCTGAGGCCTTGCTCAAGAATCCAATCAGCAATGATACTACCTAGCCCGCCATCTATGAAATGTTCCTCAACCGTTATTACGGTATGTATATTCTTTAGCTCCTTAAGAAGAGCTGGGAAATCCAGAGGACAAATCTTAGGAACAGATATTACCTTCACTGTCCCCTTAAAACCTTCTACTGCAGAGATTACTTCCTCCCCAATTGAACCGTGAAATAAAACTGCCACTTCCTTGCCTTCTCTTATTACTATAGGTTTCTCTATTGTCTTTGGCGGCCTTTTGTGAATCCTAGGCTCACCGCTTTTGGCAAGGCGTATATAAACCGGTAACTTACTAGAAAAAGCATACTCAGCACATTTTTCTGCCTCAAGCGGATCTGAAGGAGAAAGTATGACTAAATTAGGTAAACTCCTTGCAATTTGTATATCCTCAATAGAATAATGTGTGACACCTTGCGGTGCATACGTCAGTCCACTTCCAATCCCCACTAAAGTAATCGGTAATCTCTGATAACAGATATCATTTCTAACCTGTTCATAGCACCTGAAAAGAAGAAAAGGAATGATATTGTATAAAAAGATCTTATACCCGGCAAGCGCTAAGCCAGCGGAAAAACTTATCATATTCTGTTCGGCAACGCCAAGGTTTAAGAATCTATCTGGAAACGTCTTTTTAAATTCATCCAAGACCCCGAAGCCAGCGTCTCCGGTTATTAAGAAGATTCTTTTATTCTCTCTGGCGCAATCTGTTATTCTACTGATTACACTATCTCTCATTTTGCCTTAGGGCATAAATTCTTAAGCGCTTCTCTTTTTAAATCATCCGTAACAATAAAATAATGCCATTTATTCTCATTTTCCATGAAGGGAACGCCTTTGCCTTTCACTGTCTGAGCTATTATTATTTTAGGCCTTCCTTTAGAAGGCTCTTTTAGGGCTTTAAAAATCTGCGTAAAATTATGCCCATCAACTTTATGTGTCTGCCATCCAAACGCCTCCCATTTTTCAATAATAGGCTCAAAATAGCATATCTCTGTTGGCCGGCCGTAACCTTGAAGATTGTTATAATCTAGGATTGCAGTAAGATTATCTACTCCTAATTTTGAAGCAAATAAGGCACCTTCCCAGATAGAACCCTCTTGTGATTCTCCGTCACCAATCAAAGTAAAAATTCTTCTCTTATCTTTTTTGAGTTTATAGCCGTAGGCCATTCCGATTGCCATATTAAACCCATGCCCTAAAGAACCACAGGATGCCTCAATCGGCTTTGCGCTGAATCTATCAAGATGAGCAGGTAATGTTCCATCATTTTGAAAATATCTCTTTAAGGTATCCTGGCTAATAAACTTCTTTAAAGCAAAAACAGCATAAAGCGCCATAGCTGCATGCGCTTTACTAAGTATGAATATATCTCTGTTTTTCCAATCCCCTAGATCTATTTTAAGTTCATGGAAATAAAGAGCTACTAGTAAATCCACGCACGATAAAGATGATCCTACATGTGCGCTTCCTGATCTACAGGCAACATCTAGAATCAATTTTCTTGCTTCATCTGCGATTCTTTTAAATTTAGTTTCTAGTCCTGGCATATTTGTTTTAAAGAAAACTTTTATACAAAATTTACGTGTTCTGGCGGATGTTTTAATCTCCAGAGATACCTATTTACTTCATCCAAACGGCAAACTTCGCGACACTCATCTATATTCCATTTGCTCTTCATCATCTTACGAATTGCCTTTCTTTTCTTTCCCTTCCATATCTTACTAAATGTTGCTTTGTTAATATTGCCATAGCGAAAACGTTCCTCTCCTAAAAAGCTGCTACAGGCATATAAGTCGCCATTTGAAGCAAGATAGGCCCAAAAAGGAAGTCCTAAACATTTCCTGTAAGGTCTCGGTTGCGTGATCTTTGACATAGTATGTTTTCTAAATATTATTCTAAAATCTTCTCTTTTATATTTCTTCAGGCTCTCTTCTAAGGATAGCAATCTCTTGTAATCAAGCTTGGATTTAAGACGGTTAATACTTAAAGGGTGTTGCGAATAGGGCTTTATAATAAGGTAATCAGCTCCAATGTCCCTTAAGATCTTTGCTACTTTTTCTACCTCATTATAATTCTCATTTAAAAGCAGAAATTGAACACCGATAGTGCAGGCGTATCCCATTTTCTTTTTTAATCTAACCGCCTCTTTAATATTATTGATAACCTTGTTAAAATCGTTTTGCTTAGTGCGGTGAATCAAAGAATAGGTCTTTGCACTTCCAGCGTTAAGGCTTATCCTCAGCCAGCTAAGTGAAGAAAGAATCTGCCCTGAGATATGTTTAGTTAACAATACGCCATTTGTAGTAATGGCTACATCTAGACCATTTTTCTTTGCGTATTTTACTAAGGAGGCTAGGTCTTTATTAAGCAAGGGCTCCCCCTCACCGGCAAACATTATGCTTTTTACTCCTCTGGCGGCAATGTCTTTTATAAATCCTTTCAGGATTTTGGTGTCTAGGCGGCATGCCTTATATCCTAAATAGTCTAGGCCGCAAAAAATACAACGATGATTACATCCACCATAAGGCGTAATCTCCATATAAATAGGATAGATATCTTTTCCTAGCAGCCAATCAGAAACGCGTTGCGGATGATAGATTAATTTTTGACTTTCAATTCTATATTCATCCATTGTTTTTAATAAAATAATCAACAATTAAATGACAGATTGCAAGATGGGTAATCTCTGCGTATCCATAAGAAGAAGACGGAACATAAAAATTTATATCCCCTAATGTCCTCAAGGGATTACCTTTTTCAAATCCAGAGAGGGTAATTATAAAGCAGCCTCGACCCCTTACCTCTTCTGTGGCATTTAAAATATTTTTTGATTTTCCAGAGCTACTTATAGAAAATAAAATATCGCCCTTTCTAGAGAGCATCTCTAGAGGCTTTTGAAATACTGCCTCGTATCCCAAATCATTACTCAAACAAGTAAGCAAACTAGCATCATTAAAGACAATGGCTCTCACCTTGGCGTTTTTCAAGAAATCCGTGGCAATATGGCTGGCAATAGATGCGCTTCCGCCATTGCCGATAAGCATAATCTTATTCTCTTTTTTATCTAGTGCTGTAATTAAACTGGTTATTTCAGAAATTGCCTTATCAAAAGATATAATCTTACCCATCTTTTCAGTTATCTCTATTTTTGAAAAAAGATCTGATAATTCTTTAAAATAGTGCATTTTATTTTCCTCTTATTTAAGAAGAGTTAATATATATTTAAATAAAGGCCCTAGCTCTACAGAAGAGCGATTTCCCACGATCAAAACCTTCATTGCCCCTGCGGCATTGCCTATAAAACCTACGACTTGCATTGGATTATCATTCAGTACCCAAGGTGATGTCAGGGAAAAATAGGCATCTCCTGCCCCAATCCTATCTACCACCTCTTTAGAGAAAACCGGAATCTCACTAAAACCATCTTTTTTCGAATATATCAAAGAACCTCTGTGGCCTCGCGTAATAATTATCTTTTCACATTTCAGCTTCTTGCTTATTTCAAGAATTAATCTTTCTAAGTTAGAAAATTTATCATGACATGCAAGCCTTATTTCAGGTTCATCAATACAGATATAGTCAGCTCTAGGAAATTTCGTAATAAGATTAAAACCGAGGTTTGCGCTATTGGTCTGGACATTAACAGCTAAATGCGGCGCATTCTTAGAAAGCACATCCACTACCTTAGGTGTAATCAATCCATGGCCAAAATCAGCCACCAGCACCATATCAAATTCCCTAAGCTGAGACTTTAAATAGCCACATATCTCATTTTCTAATTCTCTCGGCAAATGATTTGCATCTTCTAGGTAGCAAATTTCAAATAATTTATTCAAAAAATTAGGGTCAACAAATCTACGTTTAACTACCGTAGGGGCTTCTTTATTATAATAAAACTTGGTTTTTATATTTTTCTTGAGATGACTCTTAATAAAATCTGCGTAGTCATTTTTCTTGCCGATACAACTAAGCAAAGTTACCTTCTTAGAAAACCCTGCTAAGTGATTAGCAGCAGCTAAAGCGCCACCTGCGAATGTCTCCTCATTTAAGAATCTAGTAGCAATTATGTTGTCCTTGGCAGACTTTCCCATACCCACACAGTAGTGATATTCATCTATGATTATGTCTCCTATGACAAGGATCTTTATATCTTGTATTTTCTTGAATCGATCAATTATATCTTTGGCAGGATACCGCCTCTTAAATTTATTAAGAAAATCTCTTGCCTCTTCCGAATAAGGAGCAAGAAATGTATTTATAATATTGGAAGAACTAAAGGTAATTTCATCAGTAAAATGAAGCATGCCGCCAACAGATTTAACTACTGCCTCTTCTTCGTAGATCTTGCCTGTAATATCGTCTTCCTTTCTTGCATAATCGCTGCCCTTAACATAGAAGTGCGGTTTTATCTTTTTCAAGGTCTCGACTGCTGTTGGCCATTCATTTATTGCTACAAAATCAACTGCCTCTATAGCTGCAATGCTTTCTGCACGTAATTGCTGATTAAATATGGGCCTGCCCGGACCCCTATTCACATGTTCATCGCGTGTTAACGTAACTACCAGAATATCCCCCTTTTCCTTTGCCGCTTCGAAATGCTTCAGATGTCCTGGATGTAGAAGATCAAATACGCCATGGCAATGAACTATTCTTTTGCCCTTTTTCCTAAAACCTTCTAGGATTTTGCTAAGTTCATTGAGTGTTTTAATTTTTGAATCAATATTTTTACCCATAACTATCCTTTTATTTAGAGAGATACTTAAACCACTCTTTCGTGGTCTCTCCTATCTTCTCCGGAGTCCATACCGGAGCATCCTTCCAGTAATCTATGTTTTCTAAAATCTTATCGACTCCCGCTTGAAATGAAACTTGAGGTTGCCAGGAAAGTTTCTCGCTAATCTTATGTATATCCGCCCACGTGCAATCAGGCTCACCCGGCCTTTTAGGGATATGTACAACCTCCCCGCCTAAAATGGAAACCAGCTTATTTACGCTCTGTGGATTGCCTGTGCCTACATTGAAAATTCCTGTTTTTACCTTAGAGCTTGCAGCCCTAACAAAGGCACTTACAACATCAGAGACATAGATAAAATCTCTTTTTTGCTCACCGTCACCAACTACTGTAAAAGGCATAGACTTTAACTTTTGTGCTAAAAATACTCCAAAAACAGCTCCGTAGGTACCGGATGTCCTTGAACGCGGACCGTAGACATTAAATAATCTTAATGATATAACCGGCATCTTATATACTTTACCCCAATGAAAAACTATTTGTTCTCCTAAATATTTTGTTAATGCATAAGGATATTGGGGACTAATCTTAGCTGTCTCTTTAGTAGGCAAAACCTTGGCTATACCGTAACAAGAAGAAGATGCGGCATAAATCAACTTTTTAACTTTAGAAACTCTAGAGGCCTCAGCCACACAGGCTGTACCTGTAACATTTGAATCATAGTATTTTATGGGATTAACTATTGAAGGAACAATATCAGCTAATGCTCCAAGATGAAATACTATATCTATTCCTTTAAAATATTCTATTATCTTATCAAGTTTTGTTATGTCCTCTTTAATCAAGGTAAAATTCTTATTTTTTTTCTGATGAGCTAAGTTCTCAGCCCTACCAGTTGAAAAGTTATCAATTACAGTAACCTTATTGCCCTCTAAAAGCAAGCAGTCAACTAAATGACTACCTATAAAACCTGCCCCACCTGTAACTAAACACCTTTTCATCTTCATTTTTCCCTTATTATCATCTAGTCAGAGCTTTTAAAACACAAACATTAATGCTAACACAATTCAGTATGTAAATCAACTATCTTTTAGGGATAAAACTCTTTACAATACAATCAGTTACAACAATTTTATACGTTAAAAATCCGCTCAATTTTTGCCTAATTTTGGGTATAATCTTTGACTATTTTTCACCTTAGGAAATCATCATCGAATCTTTTTATGTCATCTTCTTCCAAGTATTTCCCAGTCTGCACCTCAACAATCTTAAGCGTGGAATTTCTTGGATTCTCCAAACGGTGCTTCGTGCCCTTTGGGATATAGATACTCTGATTGCTCTTAATGAGTTTTTTCTTGCCGCAAGAGATAACCTTAGCGCAACCCGAAACCACAACCCAGTGTTCAGCGCG